>Ga0302326_10018583_pt1 | contig 14409 bp, 9 predicted proteins | sample Palsa_T0_3_FD_202264 | JGI IMG/M metagenome (GOLD analysis project Ga0302326, IMG submission 202264) | Peat permafrost microbial communities from Stordalen Mire near Abisko, Sweden - Palsa_T0_3 | ecosystem: Environmental > Terrestrial > Soil > Palsa > Peat permafrost | place: Sweden: Abisko... | reverse complement strand
CCCGTCGTAAAAACACCGCCGCAATGCCGCGACCCAAAATAAAAAGGCTCCGAATCCACTCCGGAGCCTCTGCTGTCACTACTCGCAGAACTGAAAAATCAGCGCGGCGAACTACTTCCCTGCTGACTCATTCTTGCGCGCATGACGGTTCAGCGTGGCCACCAGCCGTTGCCCGGAAGGCGGCGTCGGCACCACTCCCTTGAAGATAATGTCCTCCGCCGAAAGCTTCTTCCCGTAAAGGTCCGCGTTGGCATCGTCGTCCGCGCGCACGCTCGCGCCTTCCAGCGATACGCCCGCGAACAAGCCGCGCGAACGCGAATACGAAAGAATTTCCGCGCGCATCGTCGCATCGGTCGCCGCCTGCGCGTTACGTCCCTTCGGTCCCGCCGCCACCGCCGCGTCGGCGCCCAACTTTACCTTGCTGTGCAGCATCGAGTGCGCGCCGCGGTCGTTCATCACCAGCAGCACGAAATCCGTAGCCTGCCCGCCAATCTGAAACCCGAAGCTCCCGGCTTCCAGCGCCATCATGGACGGCGCGCTCCACGGCCCGGTAAAATTCTCGCCCGTGCGGCACGTCATCGCCCCGCGGCCGTAGCTGCCGCCCACGATAAACGCTCCCTTCAGCACTGAGGGATATACGATCACGCATTCCGCCTTGGTCAGCAGATCTTGCGGAATATCGTCCGGAACGTTCAGAATCTCCTTCAGCACCGTGCCGCAATTCTCCAGCCGGTCCGTCACTTTTACTTCGTCTGCCGCCGCTAAGGGCAGTGCACACATCGCGAACGCCATACATCCAGCAATCACACGCTTCATAAATCGATTCTCCTTCAGATTGGCCATCGGCCGTATTGCATCCCTCATGGGGTGGCCAACCATCATAGTGAGTTCGGCTGGCCGCCGCAAACAAAGTGATGCGCGGCGTCGATCAGCGGGTTGTCGTCATCCCATACTACAATTTCAGTTTGTGATGCCCATCTGCGTGAGGAAATACGCGTAATTAAACGCCGTATCCTTCAGCCGGTCGTACCGCCCGCTTGCCCCGCCATGCCCCGCGGGATCCAGGTTCACCTTAAAAATCAATGTGTTATGATCCGTGCGCAGCGCGCGCATTTTCGCCACATACTTCGTCGGCTCCCAATACATCACCTGGCTATCGTTAAAGGAAGTGCGCACCAGCATGTTGGGATACGCCTTGGCCACCACATTGTCATACGGCGAATAGCTCAACATATAATCAAACGCCGCCTTCTCCTTGGGATTCCCCCACTCCTCGAATTCCCCCACCGTTAGTGGCAGAGTTTCATCCAGCATGGTGTTCATCACGTCCACGAACGGCACGCCCACCAGCGCCGCGTGAAACAGGTCCGGCCGCATGTTCAGCACTGCGCCCATCAACAATCCGCCTGCGCTTGCGCCTTCAATCACCAACCGGTCCTTCGACCCGTATCCTTGCGCCACCAGGTATTCCGCCGACGCGATGAAATCTGTGAAAGTGTTTTTCTTGTGCATCATCCGTCCGTCGTCGTGCCACGCTTTCCCCAGTTCGCCGCCGCCGCGGATATGCGCCACCGCGCACACCACCCCGCGATCCACCAGGCTGAATAGATTCGAGTTGAATCCGATGTCGTACGAAGCGCCATACGAACCGTACGCCGTCAGATACAGCGGACCTTTCCCGTCCAGCTTCAATCCCCGCAGATGCACGATGGACACCGGAATTTTTACGCCGTCCACTGCCGGCGCATACACCTGCTCCACTTCATATTTATTGCGGTCGTAGCCTCCGGGAATTTCGCGCTGCTTCAAAAGCACCGATGTACCCACCGCCATGTCGTAGTCGTAGATCGACGGCGGCGTAATGAACGACTGGTAGCCATAGCGCAATTTGCTGGTGTCGAATTCCCGGTTCACCTGTACGAACGCCGCATATGCCGGTTCCGGGAACCCAATCCCGCGCATGCTCCCGGTGGCCAAATCCATCACGCGAATCTGCGGCAATCCTTTTTCCCGTTCCGAGAGCACACAGTCATTTTTGAACAGATCCAGATCGTCCAGCATCACGTCGGCACGTTGTGGCAACACTTCTTCCCAGTTTGCGCTGCCCGGCTTCGCCACCGGCGCCCTCACCAAGCGGAAATTTCTCCCCGTATCATTCGCGCGAATGTAGAAGAAATCGCCGTTATGGTCCGCGTAATATTCCACTCCCTGTTTGCGCGGCTCCATAATTTTCCAAGCGCCCATGGGCTGATCCGCCGGCAAGTACCGCACTTCGCTGGTGGTGTGGCTGGCGGCAATCATGAACAAGAACGCCTTACTCCGCGTCGCGTCCACATATACGTCAAATCGTTCATCCGGCTCTTCATATACCAGCCCGTCCGTTCCGGCGGTCCCCACCGCGTGCCGATACATGCGGTACGAGCGCTTGGACACCTCATCTTCCATCGTATAAAACAGCGTCTTGTTGTCCGCCGCCCACGCGAACGAATCCACCCGTTCGGCGTGATCCGCCAGCACCTGTCCGCTGCGCAAATCCTTCACCGCCAGCGTGTACTGCCGGAAGCCGGTATTGTCCGTCAGGTACGCCAGCAGATTCCCGTCGGGGCTTACTCTCCACCCGGCCACGGACATGAACTTTTGCCCCTTGGCCAATTCATTCACGTCCAGCGTCACCTCTTCCGGCCCATCCAAACTGCCCTTCTTCCGGCAGAAAATCGGATACTGCTTCCCTGCCTCGGTCCGCGAGTAGTAAAAATACCCGCCATCGCGATACGGCACATCCACGTCTGTCTCTTTGATCCGTCCCAGCATCTCCGCATACAGTTTCTTTTGCAGCATCTCAGTCGGCTTCATTACCGCGTCTGTGTACGCGTTCTCCGCTTCCAGATACGCCCTCACCTCCGGATTGCTCTTCTCGCGCATCCAGTAATAGTTATCCACCAGCGTTGTGCCGTTGATCTCCGTCGTCTTAGGCACTTTCTTGGCCACCGGCGGCTTCACCGTTGTCGTGTCATCCGCCGCGGAAACTCCGCACACACATGCCAACATCAGCCCGCCCACTGCCAGGATTCGCCAATTTTGCATACTCATCGCCGTCCCCCAAGCTTCGTTTTAAACCCCAATACTTTCGCCGCGCACCAAAATCGCGCTTAACGCGCGGTCACCAGCGGCAACTCCACAAAACTCGCCTCGCCCGGCGCATGATAAATCCTCTGCGTCGCTTTGCGATAATCCCCCGGCTGCGCCCAGAAAATATTCGGCACAAACGTCTGCGGATTCCGGTCGTACAGCGGAAACCAGCTCGACTGAATCTGCACCATGATCCGGTGCCCCGGCAAAAACACGTGATTCGCCGTCGGTAGCGCAAATTTATAAAGCAAAGGCTGATCCGCCGCAATGGCCTTGGGAAACTCCAAACTCTCGCGATACCGCCCGCGGAAAATGTCCGCCGAAATCATCAATTGATACCCGCCCATCCTCGGGTCGCTGGCCACTTCATCCGGATACACATCAATCAGCTTCACCACCCAATCGGAGTCCGTCCCACTCGTCGAAGCCACAATATTCGCAATCGGCTCCCCGCTAATCTTGGCAGGCGCGCGCAATACATCCGAAGTGAACACCAGCACATCCGGGCGGCCCGACTCCTCCCGCTGGTCGTCCACCAGCCACAGCGGCCACGTGAGACCGTTGCTGTACCCCATCTGCCGTGTCGGACGCGCGCGATACGGCACCGGTTTCGTCGGATCGGAAACATATTCATCAAACGCCGCGTCGCCCGCCGTGGGAGCAGTAAATCCCAATTTCAACCCTGCTTCCAAATACAGCGGCGTGGCATGAATCGCGCAATCCCCTCCCGCCGCGCACCCCGCCGGCCACGTCGGCAACCTCCGCCAGGTATTCGTCCCCGTCTCAAACGCCATAACCGGCGCAATATCCATCTTCGGCGCGCCATCCTTCAAATAGTGGTTCAGGAACGGCAGCAAAATCTCCCGCTGAAAATACAGCGAAGTATTGCTGTCGAACTTAATCGCCCCCAGCGAACTCCCATCCTCAATCTCCTGCCCGTGATGCCATGGCCCTATCACCAGAAACACTCTATTCTCCGAATCTTTCGGCTTCAGCGCTTTGTATACCGCCGGCGCACCATAAATATCCTCTTGATCCCACAAGCTATGCACCAACATCACCGGAATCTTGATCGGCTGTGCCGCCAAAATCTGATCCAGCGCCTGCACTTGCCAGAACGCGTCATAGCTCGGATGTTCCAGAACCTTCCGCCAGAATCCCATCTGCTCGAGCCCGCGCCGCTTGCCCAATTCTCCCGCCGACCCCGCGCGCATGAACACGTCGTAATCGTCGTAATTCGTCATCCACCATTTCGCCGTAACCTCCCGCGTCCCGTCCTGCTCGTAGATGTACCCCATGTTCTGTTCGCGAAACGCCCCGTTGTGAAACCAGTCGTCCCCGCGCCAGCCGTCCACCATCGGGTTCATCGGCACGGAAACTTTCAGCGCCGGATGCGGATTCACCAGCGCCATCAGCGGCGTAAATCCGTCGTAGGAAATTCCCAGAATCCCCACATTCCCGTTGCTCTCCGGAATATTTTTCACCAGCCAGTCGATGGTGTCGTACGTGTCCGTGGCGTGATCCACCGCCGTCGGATTTAGCGGCCCGCGCAGCGGCCGGTTCATCACATAGTCGCCTTCCGAGCCATGCTTCCCGCGTACATCTTGAATCACGCGAATATATCCGCCGCCGATAATCGCCTCGTTGGCGTTGTCATACCCCTCGAGCGACGGCCCCAGGTGCGCGCTCGCCGAGTGTGCGGTCAAGTCGTCCGCGTCATACGGCGTCCGCGTCAGCAAAATTGGCGCGCGCTTTGCTCCCTTCGGCGCCAATATCACCGTGTGCAGCTTTACCCCGTCGCGCATCGGGATCATCGCCACCCGCCGCGTGTAATCAAAATCCTCCGTGCGTTGCACCAACTGCGCCGGCATCTCGCTCGGCAAACTAGTCGCCGCCGGAACCTGCGTCTGCGCCGACGCCGCCCCGCACCACATCGTCGCCAGCATTGTCCCCAATACCAACGCCTGTTCCACACACCGAATCCCCATCCACGTAAACGTTCTCATGAATCTCCTCACTGCAGTTTCTTACCGTTCCTTATGCCCAGCTCTTGCCCGAGCAGTCGTCGCACCGGCGGTGGAGTTCGCGCACGTCGCTTCGGTTCTCGTTTTTTATTTTGTCTGCCAACCCTGTAACGGGCCGCGAGTATATCTCTCCCTCGTCCGCCTGACCAGCAAACCTTTCTCCGCCGATTTCTTTTTTATTTTTTGACCAACTGGCTGCGGTATTATGATGTCGCCACAGTGGAAAGGCGTATAACCTGCCAGGCGCGCCGTTCCCCCCACGGCGCAAAGCGTGGCTCTTCCCCATGAAAAAGTCCCTCGTTATCTTCGTGCACGGCATCCAGAGCACCACTGCGTGCTGGGACGAACTGAAAAAGCTCATGGACAAAGATCCGGCCATCCTGGCCGCCTTCGACCGCGAATACTTCGCCTACGAGTCCAAGATCGGCTTCGGCCTGTTCAACATCCAGCAAAAGCTCCCGGACTATGGCGAAATCGCCAAGGAATTCGACACCTTCGTCTCCGAGAAATTCACTTCCGACTATTACGAACTCTATCTGGTCGGCCACAGCCAGGGCGGCCTCGTGCTCCAGGAGTGGCTGGTCCGCCAGCTTAACGCCGGACGCGGCCGCGATCTACGTCGCGTGCGCGAACTCATCATGCTCGCCACCCCCACGCTCGGTTCCAACCTGGCCCTGGGCGCGCGCAAAGCCGTTTTCTCCTTCTTAAGCAACCCGCAAGAAGCTCGCCTCCGCGCCTTCAACACACAAGCCGCCGACACCCGCCGCGCCATCGAACTCCAGATCATGGGCGCCACCGAGTGCAACGAGCGCAACTGCCCCATCTCCATCGTCGCCTTCTGGGGCACCGAGGACAACATCGTCCAATCCGCCTCCGCCGAAGCCTCCTTCGATGTTTCTATCGCCCTGCCCGGCGATCATCACTCCATCCTCAAACCGCAGGACCGCGACGATCCACGCTACCGCGAAGTCGCCCAAGCCTTGCTCGCGCCCGTCGGCCAACGCCACGTCTACGAAATTGACGCCTACGAAACTTACGTCCGCGTAGCGCCGCTAACCGGCGACCAGCAGTCCTACACCGCCCGCCGCGCCGGTATCGCCTTCACTGAACGCTCCGACAACGTCGCTCGCATCGAGCGCCGCGTCTGCTTCTCTCCCAAAAATAATTGCCGCGATCTTTTCCGGCTCAACTACCAAACCAACCCGCGCGGCTATCTCGTCGCCAGCCACGACCTCCAGCCCCGCGAACTCGGCGAGCCCATCCCGCCAAACGAAGCCGGCGCCGACGAAATCACCGACTTCGCGAACAGCGGCACCCAATTCACCTACAAATTCACGCCCATCCCGGGCCGTTGCCACTCGCAGGGTCTGGATATCTGGAACGGTTTCAACGGCGGCGGCCGCGACGTCCACTTCCATACGGGCAACAACATCCGCTGCCGCCGCTACAGCTTCACCGTCGACCTCGTCCCCTATCTCCGCGCCGGATGGAAACTCACCGAGCCCCAACTGTTCATCAGCCCGTGGGACACCGGCGAACACGAGATCGGCGAACACCGCCTGCAAGAAAATCGCGTCCCCGTCAGCGACACTTCGCGTCCCGGCATGTGGATCTGGAATCTGGAAAATTTTCGCGGCGGCATCGTGGACGCCGTTTGGGACGTCACCGAATCCGTCAATCGCGGCTAACTTTCCATCGCGGGTAAATCTTTTTTCAGGAGGGATTTAGTAAGGCAGGTTTTTCCAAATCAGCGGTACGTAGTACACATCGAGGTACCAGGCCAGCACGAACAGCAGCGCGTGGCCCGGCAGGGCCCAGAGAAACAATTTTACTGGCAGCGTGGCGGTCAGCGGCTTTTGCGGGCGCGCTTCCCATCGAAACAGCAACCCACTCACCAGGCAAACCGCGGCGGCCACGACGATGCGCGCGAACGACTCCACCAGACGATCTTCCCACCGCGTGCCCTGCGCGAAAAACGCCGCGCCCATCAGCGCGTACAGCGACAGCACGCTGCACGCAAACGAAACGGCTCTGCCCAAATCCAGCAACAAACCAAGCCTCCAGACGCGAAGCCCAACCAATATGCCGATTTTACCCCGCTTCCCAACGCGATAGCAGCCGCGTTTTCAGCGGGCGCAGCATGCTGCGCGCAAAATGCCCAGGCCTACACAACACATGGTTTCCCCGCACTACTAAGCCGTGCCCTGCCGATTCCACCTCCGCATCCCCATAAACCCCGCCTAGGAGTACTGGAGCGTTACGTCCATTGACATAAAACTAAATCCACGCCAACATGTAACGTGCATCTGACTGCCCAGCCCGGCCTCCTCCCCTCCCATCCCACAAAACTCCCAAACTTGCCCCCCGCCAACGCCCAATTTTTGCCCCTTTGTTTTGATAACGATACGAATTGCTCCCCACGCAAGTCCCTTCGTTTGATAACGATACAAATTGCCCTACCGTACACCCCAACTCGTCCTGAAACCGTTATCCGCAAATTGCCGCTAACCTGCCTCTGCAGAATCACTTACACTCATTTCCTGCTCTGGTTAGCACAGGCCTTGGGTCTATGCTACAAAGTCGCTCTAGTAAGAGACGGGTTGCGGGAGGCGGATGTGGCGTATCGCGATTTGCGGGAGTTCGTGCGGAAGCTCGAGAAGGCTGGCGAGTTGAAGCGGGTTAAGGCAGAGGTGGATCCCGTTCTGGAGATTACAGAGATCACGCAGCGCGTGGCCCGGGATGCGAAGCGGAAAAGCGACAGCGTGGGGCCGGCGCTGCTCTTTGAGCGCCCGAAGGGGTCCAAGGTTCCCTTGCTGGTGAACACGTTTGGCAGCGTTTCGCGCATGTGCATGGCCTTTGAGGTGGACGCGCTGGAGGAGGTGGCAGCGCGGATTAGCGGATTTATGGACATGAAGTCGCCGCAAGGGTTGTTTGACAAGCTCAAGATGCTGCCGAGATTGGCGGAGCTGGGATCGTTTTTTCCGAAGAGCGTGAAATCCGGCGATTGCAAGGACGTGATTCGTAGGGGCGCAGACGTGAATCTGTTTGATTTTCCGATTCTGCAATGCTGGCCGCAGGATGGCGGGAGGTTCATCACGTTTCCGCTGGTGTTTACGAAGAGTCCCGCGACCGGGAAGCGCAATGTCGGGATGTACCGCATGCAGGTGTACGACGACCGGACCACGGGAATGCATTGGCAGACGCAGAAGCACGGGGCGGCGCATTTTCGCGCCGCGCGGGCGGCGAACCCCGAGGGGCGAATTGCGGTATCGGTGGCGATTGGCGCGGATCCCGCGACGGCGCTGGCGGGCATGCTGCCGATTCCGCCGGACCTGGACGAGATGATGTTTGCAGGATTTTTGCGGCACGAGCCGGTGGATATGGTGATGAGCGAGACGAACGATATTGAAGTGCCCGCAAATGCGGAGATCGTGCTGGAAGGCTATGTGAGTCTGAATGAACTGCGGACGGAAGGGCCGTTCGGGGATCACACGGGATTTTATTCGCTGGAGGGAGAGTTTCCCGTGTTTCACGTGGAGTGCGTCACGCACAAGAAGGATCCCATCTACTTAACTACCGTGGTGGGTCCGCCGCCGCAGGAAGATTTCTTCATGGGGTATGCGGTGGAGCGCGTGTTTTTGCCGGTGATGAAGATGCAGTATCCAGAGATCGTGGATGTCGCGCTGCCGGCGGAGGGGATTTTTCACAACTTGATGATCGTGGCGATCAAGAAGGGTTATCCCGGGCATGCGCGAAAGGTGATGAGCGCGATCTGGTCGCTGGGGCAGGCGATGTTTACGAAGGTGATTGTGGTGGTGGATCACGACGTGGATGTGCACAACTACAGCGAGGTGGTGTGGAAGGCGCTGTGCGCGATCGATCCGCAGCGGGATATTCAGTTTACCCAGGGGCCCACCGATACGCTGGATCACGCCACGCCGATACAGGATTTTGGGTCGAAGATGGGGATTGATGCTACGCGGAAATGGAATAGCGAAGGATTTTCGCGGCCCTGGCCGGATGAGATTTTGATGGATGAGGGCACAAAGGCGCGGGTGGCGGGATTGTGGAAGTCGCTGGGGCTGTGACGCGGAGAAAATGCGCGTTCGGGGCGCGCCATGCTGCGCCCCTACAACGACGGCGACGGAGTGCGCTAGATCGCGGGGCGGTTTGGAAAAGCGCACAGACTCAGGTCGGTGTTACAAAAAACGATTTGGCCGGCTCGTACACTTCGGGCGACTGGGCGCATCGAATGCTCTTTGGGGGAAAGCGCAATGCAATTCAAAACGCTGGGCGACACGGGCTTGCTCGTCTCGACCATCTGCTTCGGCACCATGACCTTCGGCGGCGGCGGCGACTCCCCCATGGCCGAAGCGCGCATCTGGAAAGCCATCGGCACTACCGATCAATCCGAGGCTGATTCGCTGATCAAAGCGTGCCTCGACGCCGGCATCAATTTCTTCGACACCGCCGACGTGTACTCCGGCGGAGTCAGCGAGCGGATTTTGGGCCAATCGTTCAAGAATCTGGGTGTTGCGCGCAAGGACGTGGTGATCGCGACGAAGGTCTACGGCCGCACTGGAATGGGCCGGAATGATGTGGGCGCAAGCCGCGGGCACATTTTGGATGGAGTGGACGCCAGCCTGCAGCGCCTGCAAACCGACCACATCGACCTGTATCAGATCCACGGTAACGACAGCGTCACGCCCATCGACGAAACGCTCCGCGCGCTGGACACCTTAGTCACCCAGGGCAAAGTCCGCTACATCGGCTGCTCCAACTGGCAGGCCTGGAAACTAGCCACCGCCCTGAGCACTTCGCAATTCAAAAACCTGGCGCGGTTCGATACCCTGCAGGCCTACTACTCCATCGCGGGCCGCGACCTCGAACGCGAACTAGTCCCCCTCCTCGAAGCCACCAAGACCGGTCTCCTCGTCTGGAGCCCGCTAGCTGGCGGCCTGCTCTCCGGAAAATTCAGCCGCGCCAACCAAAAGCCCGCATCCTCCCGCCGCTCCGAATTCGATTTCCCCATCGTCGATAAAGAACGCACCTGGAAAATCCTGGAGGTCATGGCCCCCATAGCCAAAGCCCACAGTTGCAGCCCCGCCCGTATCTCGCTGGCCTGGCTCCTGGCCAAGCCTTTCGTCACCAGCGTAATCATCGGCGCAAAAAGCGCCGCACAACTAGCAGACAACATAGCCGCCGTAGACATCACGCTCAGCGCCGACGAACTAAAACAACTCGACGAAGCCAGCACCCTCCCCCCCGAATACCCCGGTTGGATGCTCCCCTTCCAAGGCTCCAACCGCCTGGACCCATCTCCGCGCCGCTTCCCCATCACGGAAGAAAAGCCCTAGCTCGCAACGTGGGAGGTTTCCCTGGGAACGCCAATCTCCGATTGGCGGCTTAGCCTTTCCCGGGAACGCCAATCATCGGGTGCGCGGGTTTTGTGGTGAATTACCGCGCATAACTTTCCATGCCTAGGGGTCGCCTGCACCATTGCACTCATCTCGCCAACGCCCTTGCCATCTCCACCGCACTCCGCTATGTTGCTCGCGTGAACGTATCCTCTTCATCACCGCCCCTCCCAACGTCATGACCGTCAAAATCGCCCACATCTCCGACGTCCATTGGGAAAGCCGCGACGACAACGTCTCGGATCTTCTGCTGCAAGCCGTGCCCCTGCAGCGGCCCGACTTCCTCGTATTCACCGGCGACCTCGTCAACAATCCCTGGAACATCGCCAAAGCCAAACCTTGGCTCCTGCATCTCTGCGACAAATGCAATCTCAATCCCCATGAACGCCTCCTCCTCGTGCGCGGCAATCACGACGTCCTGGCCTTCGGCAATTTTGGCTTTCGCCCCATCACCGGCCACGTGTTCCGTCTGCACTTCGACCACTGGATGCGTTCCAAGGTTTTTGTGTTCCCCGAACACCAACTGGTGTTTCTGTGCATCGAATCCAACCCCCTGCTCTTCAGCTTCGCCCGCGGCAAGGTTGGCTCTTGGGAGCTTGGCAAGGTCAGGAGGGAGTGGCGCAGTAAGTTAGAGTCCAACCCCGACTTAAAAAACTTCACCAAAGTGGTTCTGCTTCACCATCACCCGCTCCCCATGGCCTTCGAGGGCGGCGATTTCTTCCTCCTCCTGAAAGACGCGCAAAGACTTATCCAATTTCTCGCCGAGCAAAATTTTCACCTCGTCCTGCACGGGCACAAACATCGCGCCCCCTATTCCCTGCTTAATCTCGGCACCTGCGGCGGCAGCGACCGCGTCATCGAAGTGCTGGGCGCCGGTTCCACCATCAAAGGCGGCGCTGATCACGACCCTCGCGGTCACAATTTCAATCTACTCACCATTGAAAACTCCGGCTTGCGTTTCATCCGCCAGTTCTTCGCCGCGCCCGGCGAAGGATTCGCCGAACTTCCCGGCCTGGGCTTTCCGCATCACACCTTCGAACACGCCTATCGGCGCGCCTTTGTCAGTGGTCACAAGTACCAGTCCATTCGCTGGGTTATGGATATCGACATCGAAGGCGACCGCTTCAATCAGCTTTCCTATTCCGGGCTCTCCACCGTTGACCCTTCCGTCCAATTGCTATATATCGATCCGCCGCCGTATAAACTCGACACCGGGCACCTCTCCCCCGTGCGCCTTAACCTGGATAAAACCTCTCCCGATGTCGTCCTAAAACCCTTCGTCACGCAGGAGCGCCGCTGTCAAAGGATTCGCCTGCGCTTTCCGAAATCCCCCACCCCGCGTGAGCCCCTCGATTTCACGCTCGAATCCTACGATCTCAACGCTTCCTCGATGAATCGCAGCGAGTTCGAGCGCAAGTTCCCGCACCGCCCGATTTCGCGCGAGTGGGACCAGAAATTGATTCGCGTACCCGTCGAAAACTTCTCCTGGACGATTCGTTTCCCCGATCAGCTAGTGTTTGATTCCACGCGTCTTCCAAAATTTGAGGTCGTGGACGAAGCCACGGACATCGCCCACGAATGGCTCACCCGCGTTCTACAACCCTGCTTTCATTACTCTGCCGCGCTGCACACCGCTACGCTTTCGATCTACAAACCACCCGTTGGCTATCTCTACCGCATCTACTGGTACATCCCCGAGCAGAAAGCACTCGCAGCCATTTCCGATCCCACCCAGATCGTGACCGTGCAGCGCTTCTCTGAAGCGCTCCTCAAGCACGCGGCCAGCCGTCAGCCCAACGCTGCTCTCCCCCAGAACCTCCAGGCTGTGAATCAACGCTTGCTCGCCTTCCGCGACAAAGTCCAGCACTACATTGAGACCCAGTACAACGCCGCCGGTCTGGTGGACCCCGCTAAACTCGACGTCAGCTTCATGGTCTACGATCCGGGATCCGGCGACGCTCCCCCGCTGCTGCGCATCGTCGGCACCACGGTCCCGAACGACGAGCGTTTCTGGACGTTTACCGTGGAAGTTGGCGATGGCAATGCCGGTCGCGCTTACAAAACCAACGCCGTCCGGTGCTACGATCCTCGCGACGATGATCCCAAGGAGCAAACATACATCTTCATTCCCAATCAGCGCCAACATGAGTGCCTGTATTCCTTGCCGCTCAAAAATCCTCACGCCATGGATTTGCTCTTCGGCGTCCTCAACTTCGGCACCTTCTCCGCGCAACAGGGCCTCCTCCTCCGGCATCTAAATAACGACGAATCTATGGTGTGGCTCTTGCAACTAGCGCACCACGAGCTCTTGCCACAACTGCAAGAAATCGCTAAACTAGTCAAGTAATCTGCCGAGGTGTACTATGCAGGTGGACATCAAGCTGGGCCGCAAAATCGTAATGGGAAGCGTCACGCGCTACGAATTCTCCGTCTCCCCGGCCGCCACGCTAAACAACGTTGCCCCAGACGCCGTGGCTTGTTCACACGAGTTCGCTTCTTTCCCCTGTGCCAAGGAATCCGCGGCCTCGGATTGGATCATCGCGAAATTCGATCAAACAACAAACAGCATCACAAAATACGAAAACGAAAAGTAGCCTCTCTTCGCCAGCTTTTGCCTTCCGTACCTCCCCGACCGTCCTTGCGCAGCGCAGTCGACACATCTAATCTGTTAGTGAGAGCCATGCAACGCGTTTACCTCGATTTCAACGCCACCACCCCCGTCGACGCCGCGGTCCTCGACGCCATGCTTCCGTACTTCTCCGGCGATTTCGCCAACGCTGCCAGCATCCACACGCCCGGCCAGCGCGCTCGCGCCGCCGTCGAAACCGCGCGTGAACAAGTCGCCGGCCTCATTGGCGCCTCACCCAAGGAAATCGTCTTCACCAGCGGGGGCACCGAGTCCGACAATCACGCCATCTTCGGCATCGTCAATAGCGCGCTCGCAAGCGGCGCGCAAACGGCGCCGCATATCATTAGCAGCGCCATCGAACACGAAGCCGTGCTGAACACGTGCCAAGCCCTAGAAAAACGCGGAGTCGCCGTAACGTATTTGCCTGTCGATAAGAATGGCCTGATCGATCCCGCCGCGGTCCAAGCCGCGCTGCGCCCGGAAACCGTGTTGATCACGATCATGCACGCCAACAACGAGCTGGGAACGATCGAGCCGATAGCAGAGATCGGCCGCATCGCCGCGCAAGCCGACGTCTACTTCCATAGCGACGCCGTGCAATCCGCCGGAAAAATCTCCGTCGACGTGAAAGCGCTAGGCGTCGACCTACTCTCACTCTCGGGCCACAAGCTGTACGCGCCCAAAGGCGTCGGCGGGCTCTACATCCGCAACGGCACACGCCTGCAGCAGCTCCTCTACGGGGGTCACCATCAGCGCGGCGCGCGCCCAGGCACGGAAAACGTAGCCGGGATCGTCGGCCTGGGAGCCGCCGCGAAAATGGCGCGCAAATCACTGGCCGAAGATGCGATGCGCGTCTCCGGGTTACGCGACCGCCTCGAGCGCGAAATTCTCGCGCGAGTGCCGGACGCTCGCGTCAACGCCGCCGGAGCCCCGCGCACCCCGAACACCACAAATATTATTTTTCCCGGCGTCGAAGGGGAAGCACTCTTGATTTCGTTCGACCTGAAAGGTCTGGCGTGCTCGACGGGAGCGGCGTGCTCCTCGGGAGCGGTCGAACCCTCGCACGTGCTCACCGCGATCGGGTTGTCACCGGAAGATGCGCGAGCCAGTTTGCGGTTCAGCCTGGGACGCCACACTGCGGAAGCGGAAATCGATTTTGCACTGCACGTGATCCCCGCAGCCGTGGCGCAATTGCGCGAATTGTCGCCCA
>Ga0302326_10018581_pt1 | contig 14410 bp, 21 predicted proteins | sample Palsa_T0_3_FD_202264 | JGI IMG/M metagenome (GOLD analysis project Ga0302326, IMG submission 202264) | Peat permafrost microbial communities from Stordalen Mire near Abisko, Sweden - Palsa_T0_3 | ecosystem: Environmental > Terrestrial > Soil > Palsa > Peat permafrost | place: Sweden: Abisko... | reverse complement strand
ACGCTTGACCTACCTGACGATCGCATCCTCAGCCTGCGCTGGTATCAGCGGCTGGAGGAAGCCGCACAGGGCGCCGGTCGGTGGCGTGCGGTCGAGCGTTGGCTTGGGTTAGCCGACTTGTTTTACCTGCTCGTGCGCCTACTGCGTCGCGAGGATATGAACCACGACTGGATATTCGCCCGGTGTCGGGAGGTGCAGGCCGCGCCCGACGGGTACTTAGACCTCTGGGCGCGCGCACATTTTAAGTCCAGTTGTATCACGTTCGGAATGACTATTCAGGATGTGTTGCGTGATCCCGAAGTGACGGTTGGTATATTCTCTCACACCCGACCGATCGCGAAGGGATTTCTGGCTCAGATAAAGCGTGAGTTCGAGGATAATGAATATCTTAAGATGATCTATTCTGACGTTCTGTGGTCCAATCCTTCAAAGGAGGCGCCGCGATGGTCTGAAGATAGTGGATTGATTGTCAAAAGGTCTAGAAATCCGAAGGAGTCGTCTATCGAAGCGCACGGCCTGGTGGATGGTCAGCCTACGGGTCGGCACTTCTCGCTACTTATCTACGACGATGTTGTGGCTTCACAGATGTCGCCTGAGATGACGAAAAAGACAACGGACGCCTGGGATCTTTCCCAAAACCTAGGGCAGACTGGAGGACGGGTGCGGATGATCGGCACCCGCTACGGGTTGGCCGACACGTACGCAGAGATTATCGCTCGCAAGGCCGCTACCCCGCGCATCTACCCCGCGACGCACAACGGCAGGATGGACGGCGAGCCAGTGTTTCTCAGTGTGGAAGAGTGGTCCGACAAACTCCGCAATTCATCCCGTTCCATTATCGCCTCCCAGCAACTTCAGAATCCGATGGCGGATGAGGCGGCCACATTCCTGCCGCAGTGGTTGCGCGCCTACGAGGTGCGCCCGCGGACACTCAACGTCTACATCATGGCCGATCCGTCGCGTGGGCGGTATGCCACCTCGGACAACACCGCCATGGCCGTCGTCGGCATCGCTGCGGGTGGGACGAAGTATCTGTTGGACGGCTTCTGCCATCGGATGACGCTCTCGCAGCGCTGGATGGCGTTGCGCACGCTCTATCATCGCTGGGCAGCGATGCGCGGCGTGCAGCGTGTGGTTGTTGGCTATGAGCGGTTTGGTGCCACGTCCGACGACGAGTATTTTCAGGAGCAGATGGAACTAGAGCACCGCGCGAAGGTGCCCAATGCGTTCTTCGTGATTGAGGAATTGTCGTGGCCACGGGAAGGGGGCCATTCAAAGAAAGAGCGTGTCGAGCGGCTTGAGCCGGATTTCCGCAACGGGAGGTTCTTTGTGCCGCTGCCGGTGGTTCACGAGGGTAAGCCATCGATTTGGAAGGTTGAGCGTGATCCGTCTGCGAAGAACTTTCAGGTGATCGAGTTCATGGAGAATCGCCGCTTGACCCGGGCGCAACAGGATGCGCTGGAGAGTGGTTCAACGGACCTGATCGCCAAGGCGATCGTGTGCCGCGATCCATCGTTACCGGGACCGAGGGATACGGGTGGGCGATATGATCTGACGCTTCGCCTACTCGATGAATACAAATTCTTCCCGTATGGCCGGTTTGACGATCTTATCGACGCCATCAGCCGAGTATACGACCTCGATCCGGCGTCTCCGCCAGGCGCCGCCGCTAGGCAAAGAGAGGCGCCGACGTTTGTTGATGGTGTATGACGCTAGGATATGGTAAGGTCGCCTGAACTGCAGGAGGTTTGTGCCCATGCCTTCGTCAAGCCCTGCCCAACATCGCTTGATGGAAGCGGTGAGTCACTCGCCCGAGTTCGCGAAGCAAGTCGGCATTCCGCGGAGTGTAGGACGCGACTTCGCGGCGGCGGACGACCGTGCGGGGATTACGAAAACGCACGGTGGCAAACCAATCGGCTCCCCGAAGTCTCGCAGCGAACACATGGCGCGCAAGGCGAAGCACATGACGCAGGCTGAGGTGGCGCGGGACTTCGGGAAACACCAATCGACGGTGAGCCGCGCAATGATGCGGGATGGTTTTTCGCGGGGAGGTAGCGCGCGGTGACGCATTTTGTTGATCCTGTCCTTGCTAACCGTCAGGCCGCCGTGGCATGCATGACTGGACGGACGATGGGGCGCCTCTCGGGTCCGGACGGGGAAGAGGTGCCCGCACAAGTGGAGGCGGCCGATTCTCCTCAATGGAACTTAGCTGCTGGGCGCCACATCATCGCCACGAAGGTTGGCCTGTTCTACGACTGCGGCTGCCGCACGGGTGAGCACGGGCCGGAGCTCTGCACGCGGCTCAGGCCCACTGGGTGGATGCCATGCCAGGGAAACAGGGAAGACAAGGTAGCGGACACTGAGTTGCGGCCTCCAGGGGCTCTACCTCGAAGCCGCGCGGGATGTGGCGGGATGATCGAACCGAAAGCCGCGGACCACATCGGCCCGAACGATCCGGCGCATGACCGTGTCAATGAGGTGATCGGCGACTTGCTCAATGGCCGCATCGTCCCTCCTGCGCGTCAGGCGCTGCGCCGCGTGTTGGATCATGCCGACAAGCTTCCAGTGGGGCGTGATGCGGCCGATGCGGGCCTTGATCGCGCCATTAGTCGGAGGATCGGGTGAGCGACAATTACGTTCCCTGGTGGGTCACATCTGCCCATCCGCAGTCGGTCGGTAGTCGGGTTACGCCGGCGGCGGTGGTTCCTGTCGCAGAACCTGTGACAGAGCCTCCGTATCCTGCGACGCGCCAACCAATGCTTAAAGCCCCGCTGATCATCGAAAACGCCGGGCAGAGCGGCCCCGGAAAGTCCGAAGAGGCGGTTGCGGGGGAACCTGCGGGGGTGGGGATGGCCTCCCATCCGGCTTCTCTTCCGCCGGTCACCTCGGCCCACGAGGCGCTGCTGGCCGCCGATCAGAAGGCGTTGGATGAGGCCAGCGTGCGGCTTGCGGCACACATTGCGGACAAGGATGCGACCTGATGGCGATTAACATTAAACCGCAAAATCGTGGCAAGCTTCACAAGGCGCTCGATGTTCCGCAAGGATCGGCGATCCCCGCCGGCAAGTTGGAGAAGGCGACGAAATCCACCAATCCCGCGCTGAAGAGAGAGGCGGTGTTTGCTGAGAATGCGAAGTCGTTCAGCCATCCCGGGAAGGCTGGTGGCGCGGTCAGCAAGGTTGCGGCTGGACCGATGGGACACCCGAAACCGCCGACTGTGGGGTTGGAGACAGATCGCGGTAAGTTCCGGCTGAAAGGTTGACGAAGTGGCGACTTGGCCGCCTCCGCCCTCGACGCGCATCCTCTCACTTCAACAATTGGTGATCGAGGCCGATCCGAACTACGTCCGGTTGTCTCTACAACCCTGGGTTTACGAGTTTTCGAATGGAAGACTTTTTGTAGACACCCTACCCACATACACACCCTACGACGTATCCACGATCGGGTACTACAACGAATCCACCTATGACAGCGGATTTGTCTATGGCTAGCCACGAAGGCTAGCCTCTGTGACGATCGCGCCCGGCCAAGAGATATTAGCCGCTGATATCCTCGGCATTCAAACGCAGGCGGTCAATGCTCAATCGTCGGCGAATACGGCCGAAGCCACGGCTTCGGCGGCACAGGGAACGGCGAACGCGGCCCAGGTCGCGGCGGCATCGGCGTTAGCGCTGGCGACTGGTGCGGCGCAACGCACCAATAACCTGTCGGACCTCTCCAGCGATACCACCGCACGGGCAAATCTATGGCCAGTGACGCTGCGGCCTCCGACAACAAAAGACACTGTGAACTTCGTCGTGGGAGATCTATGGCTGGAGAAGAACGGGCAGATTTCGCAGCTGGAGAGTTTCCTGCCCAGTGGTGGCGCGCTGTGGGATTCCTATCCGGCGACGGGACCGTATTTCGGTGATCTTGCTGCCTACGTCGCCGTCTATTCGACCCGGCGTGGTGTCTCAGGCTGGACGGCGAATTTCGTCACGGTCATGCGCGCGACTGACCTGGCGACGCAGTCTATCGCCATTCTGCCGGATGGTAGGCCGGACGTATCATCGCTGCGCGCGTTCGCTGCGCCGACGGCCTTCCCGGGGTGCGGTGGGGTGGTCTACGTGCCGACCTGGAATGATCAGTCTGGTAACGGGAATGACGCGACCCAGAGCGTGCTGGGCTCGATGCCATCGATCTGGATGGACGATATAATAGGGGACAACATCCCGCTGCGGTTTGATTCGAGTTACCGCACCTACGTCATAGCCAACGGCCCGAATGTCACCACCAACACTGAGTGGCCTGCGACAGGAACATCTGGGAATCCCACGATAACATTAACGGGGCCGTTCGATTATACGATAAACTTCCTGTTGCCGGGCTACATCCTGACCGGCACGAACGTCCCGATTGTTTCAATGAATGCCTCGATCAGCGGGACGACATTGACGGTTGCCAGCGTTGTCGTCGGGGCCGTGGTCATCGGGATGACGATTTTGGGGGCGTACACCGTCGCCGGAACCACGATCATCAGTGGGTCTGGAACAACTTGGACTGTCAGCATCAGCCAGAACGCCGGGCTCGGCATTGTCTACGGCTATCCGGTCGTCGTTTCGATCAACGCCACGACTGGCGTACTGGTCATGTCCGTGGCGCCGACGGGCACACCGGGACCGATCATCTTCCGCCAGTGCGCGGTATTCCTGGACATCCCGTCGGGCGTATCGGTGCCGTGGCAGTCATTCTCGTTCATCATGGCCCGGCAGTTCGGTGCGCAGGGGACTTATCTACCGCTCACTCTTGGCGCCACGGGAGAAGCGCAATATGACGCCGGGGGGTCCTTTGTTGAACTGATCTTTCCTTCGATCAGTGGCGTCTCGACTGGCGCGAGGCTCGCGGTGGGAGACAACATCAGTTCAGGCACTGGCATCAACGCGCCTGGCCTCGTCGATGAGTGGCCCACCATCGACATGATCGCGATGGGCGGCACATCCGGGAGGAATCTCACCTATCAAGTCAGCAATACGCAGGGGTCGATCACGAACTTCATCGCGCCGGTGCCAAATGAAAATCTCGTGGGCGGTTCCATCGGATACAGCCGCCAGGCCAGCCCGCAGCTCTATTCCGCGCAGAACACCAACGATACTGTGTTCTTTGATCTGGGGATCTGTGGTAGCCAGCTTCAACTGAGTGACGCGAGCAATGCCGAGGCCGCGATCTCCCTCAACCGGGGATGGGCGCCGCAAATTCAGGCGGCGATCGCCTGTGACGGCAGTAGCACTACGGCTTGCCTTGGAACCGCCAACACGTTTGGCTGGCCCTATTGGTTGGCCAGGAGGCTCGGCGATCTCTACCCCGTGCTGCCGTTCTGCGTGGCGCGCGGCGGATCAGTCGAGTATTCGAACTATGAATTTTACGCCAACGGCGGCGTACTTGCGCAGGCCCAGCGCGACATATTGGTCTTTCATGCCGGTCTTGGCGATAGCCTGCAACAGCAGGGGACATTGGTCGTCACGGGGATTGTCGAAAATGTCCTGACGGTCGCGACCAATCCCCTGATCACCTTCGTGGCGCCTGGCTGCCTTATACAGCTTGGCGGAGCCACCGTCCCGGTGGGAACGACGGTTACGGCCATCTCGATTGCCTCGTCCTTCACGGTGACGATTAGCGCCACACCAGTCGGAACGCCGACCTCGCTGATCCTGGAAAATGACACGGCGGAGAACTTCTGGATCAACCTGATCGCCTATGGCAACACTGCGGTCTCGTTCGGTTACAGAATCCTTTACGTATCATCGGCTAACCGGCTGACATTCGTGCCGTATCCAGCGCAATACGTCGAATTCAATACGGCCAAGACGTTTTTCCGTGAGGCAGCGTCGACGCTGCCGGGTTGGATCGGCCATATCGATCTCGAGGACTTTTTTCAGTTCGGTTCCGATGGCGCCACGATGGTCGTTACGGCCATTTCGGGCAGCAATGTAACTGTCAACCAGCTTTCTGGAGCGCAGGTCGTCGGCTACATCACCGGCACCGCGCTGGATGTGACCGGGATCACGGGCGGTCTGCCAATCCTGCTTGGCATGACACTTTATGTAGCTGGGGTGTCCACCGGGCTCACTGTCGCGTCGTTTGGGACCGGAAGTGGCGGCTTAGGCGTTTATTATCTGAGCGGGTCCACGACGGAACCAGCCAATACCGCGATGGTGCTGAGCTTTGCCATCGTGACTGCCCGGGTGAGATGGGCCGGGATGCCCTACTCGATCGCTGGCGATACCGGCGGGCAGACGATCATCGCCGTCAGCGGGAATACGATCACTGTCTCCGGGCCCACGACGGGGCTTTCGGTCGGGTCAATCATCCAGGCAATTAATCCTGCCCCGTGGATTTCATTCCCCACTTTCTGGAATAACGACGGGCAACATTTCCGCCCGGAGGCATACCGCCTCCAAGGAATGATGTTTGCCAGTTTCCTTATTGAAAACGGACTGTTACCCTAGGTGACACCATGACGACCCCAACTGCTCCCGCGCCTGTTGTTCCGCTTGATCTTTCGTTCACCCTGAACGGGTCGGCGCAGAGCCCTCTTGCCGCACAATATCCGGTCCCGCCAAGTGCCGGGAACTATCCCACGACTGGTTTCGGCACGGCCGGGTCCAATCCAAACCGCACGTGGCTGATGTTCCAGGCGCCGAAGACGGAGCCGATTACCTACTCGTTCACCAATGCATCTCCGAATGATCCAGCCGGGACGGTGGCGACGGGGTGCTTCATTCTTGCAGCGGGTGTGGTGTCGCCCAACTGGGGTGGAGTGGTGCCCAAGGGGCCGTTGTATATCAACGGTGGTGCGGGTGGGAGCGGGATATTGATGACGCTGGTGGAGTGCTAGATGGGTAAGAAATTCAGCCCCGACGCCAAGCCTCGTCAGAAGAAGAAGGTGCCGGACGGCTATATCGCGGTCGAATGGATGCCTCACTGGTTCGTGCTAAAGGCGGTGCTGCTGCCGCATGGCAGGGGATTGCGAATGAGCATGGCGCTGCGCGATGTGCGTCGGTTGGATGAGTTGCTGGAAAAGCTGCGCCTGGTGCGGCAGAATATGGACCTCGTGCCAGCGCTTGAGGTGCCTGTGGATTACGGCGCACCTCCTTCCGCAGGCGGCGTGGTCGGAGCGGTGGCACGCTGATGGACGCCATCCTGACCGGTTCCGGGGACATGCGTGCAGCCGACATGCGCTTGTGCGTGGCCATCGGAGAAGACCTGACGCGGAATTTTCCGGGATATGCCTGGGATGTGGGCGTTGATCACGAGGCCGGGGTTCTGAGCATCCGGCTCGCGGTGCCCGTTGCGGGGGGCATGGCGCAGCCTGGATTTCTGATGCACATCCGGACGGCGATCAGTGCAGATGGTCAGAAAAAAGTGCGTGCGGCAGGCGGTGAGGTGCTAGAGCGCTGGCGGCTGCGGCGGGATCGTGCCGCGGCGGATTGGGCTGAGCACGCACAGGCGAATGGGTTAGACCGCGCGAATATGGTTTTGAAGAGTAGGTTCTGATGCAACGCCTGGTCGTCGTCTTGTTCTGGGTCTTTTTGCTGGCGGTGGGGCAGTTCTATCTGCGGCTGACGTGGGCCATCTGGCGCCGCGGTGGAGTGGCCAGGGTGACTTGGTTGCCTCGGTTCCGGTGATGCAGTTCAAACAACTCAAATCCGAGGTAGATTACAAGCGCGGAACGCCCGAAGAGCACTGTGGAATTTGCACACATTTCCGGCCACCGGAGGCGTGCAAGAAGGTGGCTGGCGTGATCAAGCGGGTGGAATGGTGCCAGTTGTTTGAGAGGAAGCGGTAGTGGTCTGTTCGATTAAAACCCCATGCGAGTGCATGGTGGGGGGGTATTTGAAACCGACGTGTTGTCCCGATGAATACCGATGGGCGATTGATCGATTGGTTGACGAATTCGGCGAAGCGAACGTCCGTGTTGGATGGGAGTTAGATTTCGGCCGAACGCAGAAGGTAGCGGTGAGCGCCGACAGATTCCTAACGATTGCCGCAGTTCAAACGCTGAAGGGTCCACACCCCGACCGCTCGCCGCGCTGGTACGACCTGAACGATAATCGCTCTGATCTTGAAGCGTTCATTGAGCGTGCGCGCCCGATGGTGCGCGGGTTTGGTGTCTGATGCTGAACCTAACCGATAGCTGTGGGTGCGTTTACGGAGACGGCTATTCTCATTCTCTCAACAGGCAGGAGACGCTCCCCGCGGTGGCGCGCCGATTGGGCCATTACCCAACAAAAGATCAGATGGTCGAACTATCCCACCTACGCACAATTTGGCACCCCGAGGTCGGTCTTCTTCTTGGGCCGGCCGGTGATTGCCGCACGTGGCCCGATCCGCTCTGGCTGTCTCCGTCGTATTGCGCCTTTGAAGACTGCGCGGATCAGAAGGTGTTCTGGGGGGTGTCATCGTAGGATCGCGCGATACGCCGAAAGACCTCCAAGAAGGTCTCTACGGCTTTGAACCGGGCGCGGTCAACAACTTTGAGACGCTCTCCGGCGCGACGAACGGCGCGATCCTCGATCCAGCGACGGCGAAAAAAGTCGGTGTCGAAACATATTCGGCCTCGACAAATTGGATAAATTCGTCTCGTAGGGCGAGGTGGAATGACTCCTTGCGTTCCTTTGCCTCGTTACATCCATCCGGGTCTAAATATTTATCAGGGGACTACCGGTTTCGGAGTTCTTTCTTCCGCCCCAAAACCCGCGCCATGGTCCGCCGCGACGAAGCCTCCACGGCCAGCGCGTTCTTCGCCAACGAAGATGTCGTGTCGATCACAGCCGCCGATGACGATGATCCGCAACAGCAGGCGAGCGCGGAAATTCTCAAGGCGATGATGCAATATCGTCTCGCCAATGCCGACCCGCCAGACTGTATCCCGTGGTTCATGACGTTGGTTGGCGCTCGGCAGGATGCCGAGATCATGGGCATCTGTGTCAGCAAAGTCGGTTGGGAGTATCAGGAAAGATACATCGGCACGCAGGAGCGGCCCGTTTTAGGCGTTGACGGGATGCCGTCGTGGGACATCGTGAACAATCAACCGATGACCGAGGCGGTTGACCTCTTTGAGAAAACCAAGGACCGACCGTTCATCGACCTAATTGCCCCGGAAAACTTTCGCTTTGAGCCGGGGTGCGACTGGCGAGACCCGGTGAAGTCGTCGCCTTACCTCATCGAGATTGCCCCGGTTTACATCCAGGAAGCGCTAGAACGAATGACGCCACAGCGCGGTGCGCCGGCTGAGTGGAACCCGGTTGCCGTCTCGGCACTACGCGGCGCCAACGATCAGGCGGATGATGTAACGCGGCGAACCCGCGAGAGTGGGCGGGTGCCAGGTAAGGACCACGATGCCTGGAAGCCGCGTGACTTCGATATCTGCTGGACGCGCATCATCACGCTGCGCTGGGGAGGGCAGGATTGGTATTACCGCGCACTGTCAGGGGCTGGGGAAATCCTGGAAAATCCGCGCCCATTGAGGGAGGTGCATCTGCATGGGGAGAGGCCCTACACCGTTGGTTGCGTGGTACTGGAAACCCACAAGACCTACCCATCGAGCAAGATAGAACTGACGGTGGACTTGCAGAGGGCGGCCAATCAGGATTGGAATACCCGGTTTGACAACATCATGCTGTCGCTGCAACCACGCCAGTTCATCCGCGAGGGTGCTGGGCAGGATCTGAATGATCTCCGCACCTTTATGCCCGGCAAGGTCGTGACGGTGGCCGCCAAGGCGGATCAGCCGCTTAGCGGCACGGTAATGTGGGATCGGCCGCCGTCGATCGATGGGGCTGCGTTCCAGGAGCAGGACAGGATTAACCTGGACTGGGACGATCTGGCCGGGTCGTTCACCAATTCGTCAGTGCAGGCGTCGCAGGTCACGCAGCAGTCCGCGACGGGTATGCACCTGATGTCGGGGGAGGCATCTGGGCTGAACGAGTACGAGTTGCGGCTGTTCGGCGAGACATGGGTTGAACCGACGCTGAGGTTGTTCGTGAAGGTGTTGCAGGCGTATGAGACTGACCCGGTGATCTTGGCTCTAGCAGGGAAGAAAGCGCAGCTCTTGCAGCGGTTTGGCATCGACAGGATCACAGACGAGTTGCTCAATGGCGGCGTCACCACCAAGGTCAATGTCGGTATAGGGGCCACCAATCCGCAGTTGAAATTGCGCAACTTCGCCATGGGCGCTGATATCATCGCGAAGATTTTCGGCCCCGCCGCGGCGATGGGCGCCAACTTCCAAGAGATATGCAAGGAAGTGTTCGGGATGCTTGGCTTCAAGGACGGCGCCAGGTTCTTTCAGCCGGGCTTTGATCCGCGTGTCGCGATGCTGCAACAGCAGATGCAGAAGATGCAAAAGGGCGCGCATGGAGGGCAGCCCGATCCATCGCGCCTCCAGGCGGCGCAGGTTCAGGGGCAGAGTCGGGTCGAGGAAGCGTGGATCAGGGCGCAGGCTGACCAACAGATGGCGCAGATGGATTTTCAGACTGAGGCGATGAAGGAACAGGCGGAGTCGCAGCGCCAGGTAGCGTCGGCGCATAAGGACTTGTTGCTGGCGCAACATGAGGTCGCGAATCGGGTACATCCGGCGTTGAGGGGGGTGTTGTGATCACGAAGCTTGGCGAGGTAGAGACCGAACCAACTGCCGAATTCCTACTCGCTGCCATCGTCGAGTGGTATGAGGCCCACGAGCGATATCGCCATCCGGCCTCGTACGGGTTGGAGTTGGAACGCATTCGGAAACTGGGTGATGACGAACTCGATCTCGGCCGACGCTTGAAATCTGAGCACGCACTCCAGGATATCGCTGAAAAGGCGACGGGACTCCTTCGGGTTGGCAAGAAAGGAGGCGACTTGTGAACGCCGCTCGCACCCGGATTGGCCGCGTCAAAATGAAGAATGGTGGTGCGGACGTGCGAGTTATTTATCAAGAAACCGCCCCAAATCCCGTCAGTATCCATCTACGTGCCTGGACCAAAAGCGTGACAAATCAAAAAGTGCCGCCTGATGCTTATGCGGCCGTTGCGTTCTGGTTTGATCCGGCCACACCAGGGCGCCCGGGCTACAATATAGCCTACATTTCGAAACACGCCGCCATCCCGACCGCTCTTTTGGTTCGCATGGCGGCGGCGTACATTGTTACTGAGCACGCGGTGAATTGCGCTGTATCGCGAACGATTGAAGAAATGGGCGGCGTCCCTGAGGACTGGACACCGGACGACGGGGCATGAGCGAATCCCAACTCACTCCCGATGACATCGAACGGCTGAAATCCCGCGATCGGCGCTTCTCGGTTCTGGCGCAGGCTATCGCCATCGAGCAGGACCTACGCGACAGTCCAGCGATCAAGGCCATCATGGCCGCCGTGCGGGCGGATGCCGATCAGGCGATGGAAGAGTTAGCCGACACATCACCGCACGATACCGTTACCATGTCGCTGCATCTTGTCAAGATCAAGACACTGGTTTATATGCGGCGCACGCTGAACACCATCTTGCGTCAGGGATCGGCGGCCGAGGCCGCGATACGCGCGGAAGATGCGAGAGAAAGCGACGAATAATGTCCGTCAACATGGCTCAGGTTTTCACGATCATGCCCGGTGAGGCCGGCTTTGTCGTGCGCGCAGGAGGCAACATCGGTGGCGTTGATCCGTTCTGGGCTTTCGAAACGGCGGACAAGGCTATCGATTTCATCCGCGCGAAGTTTGACGTGCCTGTCCCGCCACCGGAGAAAACCCCATGAGCGATACCGTCAACAGCGATACCTTCATTCTCAAGCCGTGCATGAATGGTTTCACGGTGACACTACATACCGCGACCGATCCGGTTGATCGGGTCTGGATTTATCCCGATGCGACGGCGGCGATGGCGTTCGTGGCGGAACGATTGGGGGCCGCGCCCATTCTGGTCCCGGTAGCTCCCGTGGCTCCGGCCGATCCGTGGCAGGGATCGTCCTCGATCTCCGGATCATCGCCATCCGTTTCGACATCCACCGTGTCGTCGAGTGTCAAGGGGTAGTCTGACCGATGAGCGGCGCCACGGAAATTGAGGTCCCGGAAACCCTCCACATAGAGGAGGAATCGCCTCCTCCGGAACAGCAGAACCGGCCGCTTACCGCCCGTGAGCAGATCATGCAAACTGCCGTGCGGCGCGCGCACGAGCGGATGGAATCCGAGCTGGCGCAATCGGCGATCTATGACGAGGATGCGCGCGCGCTGGGTCTGGTCTATCCCAGCGAGGAAGAGCCAGAACCTGCTGTCGCAGCGCCTGAACCCAAGGTCGAACCACCAGCGCCGGTTCATGTCGCTCCCAAGCAGCCGGAACCCGCGCCTGTTGTCCAGCCGCCTCCGCAATCCCAAGTCCGTACGATCTCAGTGGAGGGGCGCCAATTCGAGGTCACCGATCAGCAGTATGCCGAACTCGCGCGCCTGGGAATGGTCGCCAACGCGGCGCTGCACCAGTATCGGCAAGCGCCGGTGGAGCCTGCCGCCCCCGTCCAGGCCGCTCCTGCTGCCCCGCTGGTCGATCCTGATCAGGTCCGCCGGGTGGTGCGGGAAATCCAGTTCGGCGGTGAGGACGCGGCCGCGGCGGCCCTGACGGAATACACGACCGGGTTGCTTTCCCGCGTGCCGGCGCCACAACCACAAATAGACGCGAACCTGATCGTCCATACCGCCGTTGCCGAAGCCCGGCGTCAGGCGCTCTTTGCCCAAGAGCAGGCGGTCATCCGGCAGGAATACGAGGACATCTTCTCGAATCCCCAGCGGATAGCCCTCGCCAGCCTCAACGTCAACGCGATCAGAGCGCGCAATACGCAGATCGGTCGCAACCAATCTGATCTCGATATCTACAGGGAGGCAGGCAACATGGTCCGAGAGGCCCTGTTCGCGCCACCTCGGCCTGGGAACGAGGAAGATACCCCACCCGCCGTTCAGTCTCCCGTAGTGGCGCCGCGAGTCGACGTCATTGAGCGGAAGAGAGCCGCGCCGCGCCGCACAGAAGTGGTTGACCGTCGCGCGCCCGAACCTGTCGTCGCTCGCGCTCCTACGGGGTCCGAGATCGTCGAGCAGATGCGGAAACAGCGGCATCAACCCTCATTGAGATGAGGTTAAGTAAATACCATGGCAGGTCAGCTATGGGGCGTGAATTCACTCGGCGGTTTCATGTATAGTTTGGAACTGAGTGACATCTTACGCACCGCTGTTCAGCCCTTGTGCAAATTCCGTCAGTTCTGTGACGCCAAGGATTTCACGGATAAAGGACTACACAAGGGTCAAAGCTTCACCTGGAACATCTACAACGACGTGGCTACACAAGGCACCACGTTGACGGAAACCAGCACGATCGCTGAAAGCAATTTCACGATCGCGCAGGGGACTGGTACCGTAACGGAGTTGGGAAATTCTGTTCCGTATACCTCGTTCCTCGACAACCTCTCCAAGCACCCCGTGCAGGAGATCATCAACAAGGTGATGAAGAACGACACCAAGAAGGGCATTGACGGTCAGGCTTGGTATCAGTTCAACAGTACACCGCTAAAAGTGGTGGCATCCGGCGCGGCTACGCTGGGCACCTCCACGATCTCGGTCACGCTGACGACGAATGGAACGGCGACGCTTACCAACTCGGTGGCGCTGTCGAACCTGCACATCAAGTCGATAGTCGATGCGATGAAAGAACGGAATATCCCTGGACTGTCTGCGAATGATAATAGCGCGCAGACGATGGGGGGCCTCGCAGCGTAAGTTGCGAGTGAAAACCGTGAGAATTGCTGGAACACCCTTAGAGCCCGGATGCCACAACGTGGGCAGAAATGCCGAGCGTGACGGCTTGAAAAGTTTCGGGATTGGGCAATCAGCAGGGAAGACTTCCTACGATATGCTTCATGGAACAAGGTCATCATACAAGGGCGGATGCCGATGCGAGGAGTGTCGCAGAGCTAACGCTGATTATGAGAAACTGCGCTCCCAGAGGCATGGCCGTCGCCTTACCAGCAAATGTGGGTCCAAACCGAAACATGGTGGCGATCCAAGCCATCCTCTGTTTCCGCATGGGTACACCGGTTACATTCTCGGCTGTCGCTGCGTCGATTGCACAAAGCGCAATGCAGAGAAGCGAGCGGCTTACGTTGCAAAACACAATCATCCTGGTAGTGATTTTGCGATCAAACAGGCGGCGATGAAAGCGGCCTGGGCCAAAACCCCTGAAGGACAGCTATCGCACAAAACGTCCCATGCGTCGCATAAAGCCAAACTTAAGGCTTGGATGAGGCGCACGCGAGATCGGGATGAGATCGCTCTGATTGGGCGAATTCATGCTGCTTGTCCAAAAGCATATCATGTTGACCACATAATCCCTCTTTCGAGGGACGGGTGGCATACGGC
>Ga0302326_10018580_pt1 | contig 14410 bp, 8 predicted proteins | sample Palsa_T0_3_FD_202264 | JGI IMG/M metagenome (GOLD analysis project Ga0302326, IMG submission 202264) | Peat permafrost microbial communities from Stordalen Mire near Abisko, Sweden - Palsa_T0_3 | ecosystem: Environmental > Terrestrial > Soil > Palsa > Peat permafrost | place: Sweden: Abisko... | reverse complement strand
GTTCTTCCGAAGGCTCCGGGGGCGCAAATGCCGGCGCCGCATACATGGAGAGCGGAACCAGCGGCAGCGTCAGTCGCGATCCTTTGTCGCCGCCGAGTTGCAGCATGGTCGTCATCGCATGGGGAGTTGGCCAAATCATAGGCCAGAGCGCGTTCGAAACTGATAGCCGTATGCGATGGCCTTTGGGAAATGTCCAGGTGGTCAAGTGCATTTCGATGTCCAGCGAGTAAGTCTGACTGGGCACTAACTCCGCGGGTTCGGAGGCACGATCTCGCTGCGCGCCATTGATCCCTGCTCCTGTAACTTGAGTAACGGTTCCGTCGGGCGCAACGTCCGAAAGCCGGCCAAACCAATCCGCTTGCGAAGCGGACGAACTTGCCAGCAACAGGGCATGCGGACGACCGAGAATAGTGAGTTCTTGCTGAAGCGGAGCGGAATCATAAGTAAGGCTGAAAGCGTCAACCGGTCGCTGATCGGTGAGCAGTTCTCCCCACCAGAATCCGGCCTCCACGCCCACGCTCGGAACATAGCGTAGTTGATCCGTGCCGGCTTTGGCAGGAGCGGTCGAAAGCCCGTGGCCTTCGTAGAGATAAAGTGTCGTGTTCGCCACGTTCCTCGGCGGCCATCCGGTCTCGCCTCGCCATTTGCCCGGCACAGTTTTCAGATGAGGATCGGGGGCATGCCACTCCTGCATATAAATAGAGAGCGGCGGTTCCTCCATAATTCCCGTGTTGCGGCCTTTGAGCCACTCATCCCACCAGCGTAGGGCTTGATCTCTCCATTCGATTTGCGGTCCCGGCTCGGCGTCGTTGGGGAAGGTGTGATTCCACGGGCCAACGATAGCTTTCACGGGCGCTTTGACTTGCGCAAGCATGCGCGGTATGGAGTCGCGATATCCGTCGAGCAGCCCGCCAATCAAGAAGCAGGGAATTTTGATTTCGCTGAGCGGACGCACGGGAGCATGCCAGAACTGCCCGTCGCGTTGGTGCTTGAAGTAAAGCAGCGACCAGGGTGTGGAGTCGAAGCGCGGGCCGAGGATTTTTTCGTCGAGCGGATAGTCGGGAGCTCCGGTCATCGCCGGGGCGAGATCCATGTTGAGTTCGAACTCGTCGAAGTGCATCATGCCGTCGATGTAATGGATGTCGTCGTGAAAAAGTTCCTCCGTGGCATCGACGGCGAGGATGGCCTTGAGCGCTGGGGGATGCCGCATCGCCATCTGTATCGAATTGAATCCTCCCCACGAAATTCCAAACATTCCGACCTTGCCGGTTGACCACGGTTGAGCGGCTAACCAGGCGATGACCTGCTCGCCATCGAGTTGCTCCTGCTCCGAATACTCGCGATCCGTCGGCGTCCCCTCGCTCGCGCCAAAGCCGCGGATGTCAACTCGGACGCTGACATAGCCGTGCGCGGCAAACCAGTGGTGAACAGGATAGTCGCGCGCGGCCGTGGCATCGTCTTTGCGGTAGGGCAGATATTCAAGGAGAGCAGGAAACTTTTCCTGTGGCTTCACGTTGTCCGGCATGTAGAGAGTGGCCGAGAGACGGACGCCGTCGGGCATCGGAATCGACTGCTGCACCCTGTGAACGGTGCGCTCCGCCGGCACCGATTCGGGTACGGGCAGCGCGTAGAGGCTGCCGGAGAGTGCGAGCAAGGTGAAAAAGGCTACCATGAATGCAAGTCGAGACACGAGCAGCCGATTGGAACTCAAGACCATGGGCGCCGCAAATCATAACAGGAGTTGCAGGCGGGGGTAAGCAGTCGGCGGCTAAGTGAGCGGAGGCAGCCCGATATCGGCGAGCAGTCGTCGGAACTCGGGCTCTTCATGCAGGTTGTTGAAAGCAGGATTGCTCTCCGTATCGAGTACCCCGTCGGCATGCTGACTGTAAGCAGCTTTCAGGTATTGCAGGGCCTCTTGTTTTCTGCTCAGGACTGAATAGGTCTCGGCCAGATAATATGGCGAAAACTGGCCGCGATCATAGCGCGTCGTCTGTTGCCGACGGAGCGCCTCCAGCAAGCCTCTCCCACCTCCATGAGCGAAGCCTTTTTCCGTAGCATCCGCGAGGGCGATTGCCGAGGCGTCGTGCATCAAAACTGCTTCGCTTTTCGCCTCTGCCAAATAATGGGGATAGTCTGCCGTTAGCAGATAGATGTCCTTGAGGTAGCGGTGAGGAGAAATAAAATCGGGCTCGGTCTCTTCCATCTGCCTCAGCAGGGCGGTGGCCTCCCGTTGCCGGTCGGCCCGGAAAAGAATGGAACCCTTATCGGCCAAAACCGATTTCGAAGCCGGATCCAGCGCTTGGGCGCGTTCGATCTCCGTCAAAGACTCGGAGTAGCGTCGCAGACAGAGCAGATAAGTTGCGTACCAGTGGTGAGCGGCTGGGTTGCGGGGATTAAGCTCAATCGCCCGCCGGAACTCCCGCTCGGCCGCTGTGCTATCCCACATGCCATAGAAAGACACGAAGGCAAGGGATGCGTGCGCTTCCGAGGACTTATCATCGAGTTCGACCGCTTTTTTCGCGGCCGCCAGGGCGCGCGGGTAGGCCTCGGAGGAGGGCATTACCGTGTATTCACGCATCAGGTTGTAGCAATCCGCCAAGCCCACATACGCTTGCGCATAACCTGGATCGTGGACGATGGCTTGCGTAAAAAGGTCAACCGCCTTGTTCAAGCTCTCAGGAGTTCGCTTCTCCCAGTAGTAGCGGCCTTTGAGATAGAACTCCTCGGCTTCGTGGTTGGCGGCATGATGATTAATCCCGGATTCCGCTGTGGGGATGTTCGGCTTCGAGCCACTGCTCATGGCATCGTTTCCCGCTGAACGATGTCTTTGCCAGTAAAGCAAAACCGAGATAACCAATATCAGGACGGGCAGAACAGGAACCAATCTCCAACGCTGGACAGAGGTCGCAACGGGCGCAGCCGGAACTTCTGGCTCAGCACCGGCCGCCGTTTCAGCTGGCAGTTCCGCGTGCGTGGGTGCAATCCAGCGATAGCCGCGGCGTCCCACGGTTTCCACGAAGATTGGGTTCTCGGCGGAATCCCCCAGAGCATCGCGCAGGCGATTGATGGCACTGATGACACCGCGTTCGAAATCGACGTAAACCCCATTCGGCCAGAGGGCCTGGCGAATCTCTTCCCGGCTGAGAACTTCGTTAGGCCGGCTGAGCAACAGCTTCAGCGCCTGAAACGGCAACTCCTGAATCTTGACCTTGGTCCCGCACTTGCGCAGCTCCCCCGAGCGTAGGTCGGCCTCGAACACCCCGAAGCGCACTACGGAATTGGTAGAGATATAAGGTGGCATATTGGGGTCGAAAAAAGGAGGGCGCCCGTATCTTAACATGTTTGGGGACAAACTCACTGTCGAAGTTTGAGTTAGGTGAGGTTAGGAGGGTTCTTGTTTCTTCAAAAGACGGCGTTACCATTCTCTGCATCACGATAAGTACAAGCAAGATAACGCGTTACCGTGACATGGTTGAGGGGTTACCGCCAAGTCCTTGACGCTGGCTCGATTTTCGGGAAAAGTGGCTTAGTGTCCGGAGCAGCCCCGCACGCCTTTTTGCCCCCCACAGGCTGTGGAGTACTTCGCCGAGGCGCAGGGATGGGTTCGTAGCCGACAGCATCGCCGGGAACCAGTCTCCTGGTTCTCGGTGCCAGAGCGCGGTTGGGGAAAGCCGCGCTCTGGATTTTTTTCGCGGATCCTTCCGGGAGTTGAAGCGGATTCTTTGTTCTAAAGCTTCCTCCGTGGCCTTGGTGGTTCTTGGGCATTGTTTACCGGCCGCTAGAGGAGCGGCATAGGGTCGTCCAACTCTCGCCTTGACAGGGCCTAACCACCTTCCTATCGTTGCTAACTGACCATGAATATTGTGAAGGCTACCAGGAACTACGAAAACTGGATGCGCCAGCACATCCGAATTGTCGAGCCGGATTTGCAGTTCAAGCATGAGCAGATGGCCGCCGCGCTTTTCCCATTCTTTCGTGCAACTTTCTATCGCTGGGTGCAGGTCTGGCCCCAGGTCTGCGTCGAAATCGACCGCGTGCCCCATCTTTTGTCGGTAGGCGATCTGCACGTTGAAAATTTCGGCACCTGGCGCGACAGCGACGGTCGCCTGGTTTGGGGGGTGAACGACTTCGATGAAGCTTTTTTGTATCCCTACACCATGGATCTCGTTCGCCTCACGACTAGCGCCTTGCTGGCCGCTCGCGCTGAACATCTGACCATGAAGCCGAGAGATGCTGCGACGACCATCCTCGAGGCATACGAAACCGTGATGGACGAAGGCGGTCGTCCCTTTGTGCTCGGCGAGAGCCATGGATGGTTGCGGGCAATCGCCGAGAGCAAGCTGCGTGATCCGGTCGTGTTCTGGAAAAAGATGGATGCAAATCCCACCGCGAAGGGTGAAATCCCGGAGAGCGCGCGTGAGGCGATTGAACACATGCTGCCAGAACCTGGCCTACCCTACCGGTTGGCGCGGCGCAGGGCTGGCCTCGGAAGCCTCGGGCGGACGCGATTAGTCGGTATCGCGGAATGGAAGGGCGCTCGAGTAGCGCGCGAAGCGAAGGCGTTGCTCCCTTCGGCACTCCAGTGTTTGCAACCGAACCGTGTGCCATCAGAAATTCTCTATGGCGCGATCTTGCGGCGGGCGGTGCGATGTCCAGATCCGTTCGTGCAAATGCGCGGACACTGGATCGTCCGCCGGCTGTCGCCCTATTGCTCGCGCATTGAACTGGACGTGCTTCCCACCAATCGGGAAGAGTGCCGCCTGCTCGAAGCCATGGGCCGAGAGACAGCAAACATCCATGTCGGCACGGCAGAGAAGCGGCGCGCGATTTTGAAGGATCTGCGGGGACGAAAAGGAAACTGGCTGCTCGGCGCCGCGCAGGCGATGGCCGAGGCGATCGAAAAAGATTGGCGAGTATGGAAGGAGCGCTGGCAGGGCTAGACTCTGCCAGCGCCTTTATTGAAGGGACATTCCCGTGCAAGGTCTCGGGCGGAAGGTCATAAAGCCGGCGCTCAAGAGCGTGGGATCTGTGTTCTTCTCCTATCGTGATCAGGGGCGTCGAGAATGTATTCCAGCGCGGCGGGGGAGCCGACCAGACCCTGGAAAACGACTCGCGATGCACCGCCCATTCTCCGACGACGCGGCCCGCCGCCTCCGGACCGAGATCGATATCGGTTAAAGACGGGTCGCTGCCGATGGGTACCGGAGCCTAGAGCGACGGCGGTAGGCGAAAGCTGGCCTGCGTCAACCAATCATCAAGGAGCCTGCAACGGGCGCTCTTCATGTCTTTTTGCGCGGCTAACGCGGAATGCCACGAGAGAATCTTGGTCGAGCCATCGGTTTTCGACCACCAGAAACCATCCTTTCTGACCAAACTTGTCGAGCCCGCAAACCGACCTCTGCGTTTTACGGTTGGGCAACTGATCATCGGGTGATCCATCGGTGTCCCCTGTCGTTGTCGCTCAAGAGTTGTCGCTTGAGACTTGTCGCCTGGAGGTTGTCCCCTGAGCGTTTTCCCTTAAAAACTATCTTCACGCTGGGGGCGCGCGGCATGGCTCAATGCTCGTGGACTTGGGTACCCGAGGGGGGACGGTCAGCACCCCGGGCGTAGGGGCCCGAAACGGAGCGTGTAAAGTCCAATCAGGGGCCCTCCCCGACGCCGATCCGGGTCGATCCTAGTGCACCATCCACGCCGAGGCAGCGATTAGAACTCCCGCAGTCGCCAGCAGCAAGCCAAGGTGCCAGAACATGCGGCGGCCTGAGAGCAGCGTGATCGAGGTGATCACCAGAGCAATCTCCAGGAATACTTCGCCTAAGTCGAAGCGGTCGGCTTTGCGGGTGGCGTGGTCGGTTTCGCGCTCTGTGTTGCGAGCCTCGCTGTCGAGCTCTTTGAGCTCGTCTTTGTAGCGGTCCCCTTCGGCCCTATATTTCTCCTGCAGCTTGGCCGTGGCTTCTGGGTCTTTGGTGGCTATTACCGTGGTCAGGTCGGCGAACTGCTCGTCGGTGTGGCGCCGTATATTCTTGGCCTGGAAGTAGCCCCACTGATCGGTGACCTTGTTCCGCAAAAGGATTTCTTCGGTGTGAGCGCGATGGCCGAGCAAGGATACGGTTGCCACGAACACCGCCAGCACTGCCATGGTTAGGGTGACGGGGGCTAGGTCGGGATGCTCCCGGGCATGTTCGGCGTGCTCGTGCAGTTCTTGGAGTTCGTCGGTCATGTTGTCTGGCTCCAGATATTGGGTCATTGGATTGGGTCATTGCCGTCAGACTGCGCTCGGTGTCACCCGGGTTATTCTTGCGAGCTCACCATGGTCGAACTTCATCACGAACGTCACTACGACCTGCTATACAACCTTCTCTGCGAACTATGAGAATAAACCAAGTTCTCTATTCTCCCATCACTTTAATAATGACTCTTTTGTCGCGCTGGCCGTCGAATTCGGCGTAGAAAATCTGCTGCCAGGGTCCGAAGTCGAGCTTGCCATTGGTTACCGGGACGATCACTTCGTGGTGAATGATCAGCGATTTAAGGTGAGCGTCGCCGTTGTTTTCTCCGGTCTGGTGATGCTGGTAGTCCTGCCGGAGGGGAGCGAGTGTCTCCAGCCACTGGTCGATGTCTTTGATGAGACCCCCCTCGTTGTCGTTGACGTAGACGCCGGCCGTAATGTGCATGGCAGAGACGAGGATCATACCGTCTTTGATTCCAGCCTTCTTAAGGGCAGCCTCGACTTGCGGAGTCAGATGGACGTAGGCGCGCTTGGTTTTCGTGTGCAGGGTCAGATACTCGGTGTGGATTTTCATGCCTCCACATTTACCACGGGGAGGAGTTAGGCAGGGAGGAAAAAGCGGGCGCCGCTTCAACTGGCCGCGTTCGATGGAACGTACAATATTTCTCGTGGGGACCATTTGTTATTACCACTATATGTGTACGAAAATATACATATAACGGGCCGAATTCGCAGGAATCGGATCATCCTTGCCGCGCCGCCGGCGTTTGCCAGTGTTTCACAATGCTCAGGACGGGGGTAAAGAGACACAACCGCTCAGCTTGTTACACTGAAAGGATTGCAATCGCGCTATTGGTGCACGGGGCATCCCATGTCGATTCCGCCAGCAGGGAAACCGGTGGTCGCAGGTGAACCGAAAAGAGACGGGATAGACTTTCGCTCTTATCTAGACCTGAAGATCGTAATCCATCGCGAGCTAGTGAACCAGATCGATCTGGAGAAAGTAGCGACCCAACCCGACGACCCTACCCGGCGTCAGGTTTACGCCGTGATTCAGCAGTTGGTGTCGAACTTGAAGACACCCATGGCCGGCCGGGAACTGATCCCTGCCGAACAAGAGCGTCTCTCGCTCGACGTCCTCGGCGAAGTCTTCCGTCTCGGCCCGCTCGAACCGCTGCTCCAGGATCCGACCATCAGCGACATCCTCGTAAACGGCGCCAACGAAGTCTACATCGAGCGCGCCGGCGTCCTCGAAGAATCCGGCGTCATGTTTAAAGACAACGCCCACCTGATGCGCATTATCGACCAGATCGTATCCGCCATCGGCCGCCATGTCGACCAATCTTCGCCCATGGTTGACGCCCGTCTAGCCGACGGGTCCCGCGTGAACGTGGTCATTCCGCCGGCCGCGGTCGATGGTCCTCATCTTTCCATCCGCCGCTTCGGCCCCATCCCGATCACCGACCGCGATCTGCTCGCCACCCAGACCCTGACGCAACCCATGCTGGAGTTGCTCCGCGATGCCGTCAAAGCCCGCCTCAACATCATCGTCTCCGGCGGCACCGGAGCGGGCAAGACGACGCTGCTGAACGTCCTCTCCGGCTACATTTCAGAAAAAGAACGCATCGTAACCATCGAAGACTCCGCCGAATTGCAGCTGAAGCAGCGCCACGTGGTCCGCCTCGAATGCCGCCCCGCCAACGCCGAAGGCAAAGGCGCCATCCCGCAACGCCAGCTGGTAATCAACAGCCTGCGTATGCGCCCGAATCGCATCATCGTAGGCGAGGTCCGCAGCGACGAAGCGCTGGACATGTTGCAGGCCATGAACACCGGTCACGACGGCTCCATGACCACTGTCCACGCCAATAGCCCGCGCGATGCGATTGCGCGCCTCGAAACCATGGTCATGATGGGCAACGTAAATGTGCCCGAGAAAGCCATAAAAAGGCAGATCGCGTCGGCAGTGACGCTGGTGGTGCAGATAGCGCGTTTCAACGATGGCAGCCGCCGCGTAACTCACATCACCGAGATCACCGGTATGGAAGTAGACATAGTAAGCATGCAGGATGTGTTCCTCTTCGAAAAGCAGGGACTCTCCCCCGAAGGCCGCGTCCTCGGCACCTTCACAGCCACCGGCATCCGTCCCAGATTCGAGGAAAAACTAAACGCCGCTGGCCTGTCGCTGCCCGCAAACTTCTTCGAGCCGTCGCCCAGGTACGGACGCAATCGGAGGTAAGCAGAAACAAGTAGGCACCGCCCCAAAAGGGGGTGGCCCAACCTTCGGGCTTTTCGCGAAGCGTGGGAGGCAGACATCAGCCCCGAACCCAGATCCCAAAGTCCCCTGCCTTCCCCTCCCCTTCCCATTCTTGCCTCAAGGGCCTGACCAACTCGTTCAGTCTCGGCCGCGACGAAATAACACTAACAGTAACAATAACAATAACGAAGATGTCATCTTCTGTTTCTATTCCCATGCTTGCGAAGCATTGCCGGAGACAGCGTGGAAAGTATTTCCCCGAATGCGCTCCTTATTGCCCACTCGGCTAATCTATATCGGATCTGAGCTTGCCGCGGAGCGGCCAGCAAAGTCTCAGCCATCCTCACCCTACGGGGCTCGCGAGATCACGGGGCAGAGATATCGCCTCTACGATCCAGCGGCAACCGAACAACAATGTCGGAAAAAAGGACCGGGGCAAATCGCATTAAGGAGAAATTTCATGTCAAAGAAACTTGAAGGTAAGATCGCACTCGTCACAGGTGCTTCACGGGGTATTGGCGCCGCCATCGCCAAACGTCTGGCCGCCGATGGAGCAAATGTGGCCATCACCTACGCGAAAGACGCCACTTCGGCTGCTGCCGTGGTGAAGGCCATCGAAGCGAATGGCCGGAAAGCCCTTGCCATCCAGGCGGATTCGATCGATGCCGAGGCCATCAAGGGAGCAGTTGCAAAGACAGTGTCGACCTTTGGCCGACTTGACATACTGGTGAACAATGCCGGCACGGCCATTCCGAAAGCCTTTGAGGAGAGCACGCTCGAAGAACTTGATCACATGCTCAACCTCAATGTTCGCGGCATATTGATCGCGACTCAAGCGGCCCTGAAGCACATCAAGGATGGTGGTCGCATCATCATGATCGGTTCCTGCGTTGGCGAGCGTATGATGACGCCCGGATTGGCAGCTTATTCCGCCACCAAGGGAGCCGTGAAGATGTTCACCCAGGGATTGTCCCGGGAGGTCGGGAGCCGGGGCATCACGGTCAACAACGTTCAGCCGGGTCCGATCGACACGGATTTGAATCCAGCCTCGGGCGATTGGGCGGCGCCGCAGAAGGCAATGACGGCGCTCAACCGTTATGGCACCGTGGATGAAGTCGCCGCGTTGGTAGCGTTCGTCGCCGGCCCGGAATCCTCATACATCACCGGGGCAAATCTGACCGTCGACGGCGGAACCAACGCCTGAGCCCCCGTATGCAGGGTCCGGTATTCGGTGTCAAAATTCATGCTCTCAGTCCAGGCTGAAAGGTTGCGGAGGGACAGACGTCCCCGTCTGTCCAGCCGAGCACCCCCGCTTGTTATTCCAGAGCTGGAGCCTGACCGACCCTTGATTCCTATGGGGGGACCGCTACCACAAAATTAGGCTGCCTCACGCTTCGCGGGTCCGATCGCGAAGCGAAGGGCGGGACTCTCGGTTAAGTCCTTATTCCTGAAAATTTTAGCGAAAATAAGGGATGGGGTGGGTACAAAACGCAAGCCATTAAGAAACCAACATCTACCGCATCGACTCTTCAATCTCCGAGATCCAGTCAGGACGCTTCAGCACTTCACGCGGCTTCGGCCCATCGGCAGCGCCAACAATGCCGTCACGTTCCATCAGGTCGATAAGATGAGCGGCGCGTCCGTAGCCGATGCGCAACCGGCGCTGCAGCAGGGAAGTGGAAGCTTTGCCGAACTCGATCACCAAGCGCACGGCATCGTTGAAAAGCGGATCGTTGTCATTATCGTTCTCGCCACCGGAAACCTCTCCGGAATCGTCGCCACCGGCAACGGCCTCGCGATCTTCTTTCGGCGTTTCCAGGAATTTTTCTTGATACTGCGCCTGCCCTTGCGCCTTCCAGAATTCGACGACGCCTTCGATCTCTTTTTCGGTGACATAAGGAGCATGCAGGCGATGCACACGCGCCGAGCCGGAAGGCAGGTAAAGCATGTCGCCGCGTCCCAGCAGCGATTCAGCGCCGTTGGCGTCAAGAATCGTTCGCGAGTCGACTTTGGTCGCCACCCGGAACGACACCCGAGCAGGGAAGTTCGCTTTGATGAGTCCAGTGATGACATCGACCGAAGGCCGCTGCGTGGCCAGCACCAAGTGGATGCCGACGGCGCGAGCCATCTGTGCCAGGCGCGTTATCGATTCTTCGACGTTATTGCCATCGAGCATCATCAGATCGGCTAACTCATCAATGATGATTACGATTTTTGGAATCGGTCCGTCTTCTGGATTGGCTGGATCGCTGAACAGGCTCGGCGTGTCGTCAAACAGACGGTTGTAGCTATCGATGTTGCGGACGCCTTTAGCCGCCAGCAGTTTGAGCCGCCGTTCCATTTCGCGGACAGCGTTGCGCAGCGCATTGGCCGCGAGCTTAGGCTCGGTAATGATCGGAGTATAAAGATGCGGCACGCCTTCGTAATTGCCGAGTTCGAGGCGCTTCGGATCAACGAGCACCAGCCGCACTTCATCCGGCGTCGACTTGTAGAGAATCGACATGATCATGGCGTTGATGGCCACACTCTTGCCCGTTCCAGTCGATCCTGCGATCAGCAGGTGAGGCATACCCGCCAAGTCCGCTGCGGCGATGCGTCCATTGATGTCTTTCCCCATGGCGAGCGTGAGCTTGGACTTCGAGCCCAGGAATTCCTGCGACTCTATGTTCTCGCGCAGCCAGATGATTTCGCGGTCGCGATTCGGCACTTGGATGCCGACCGTGCTCTTGCCGGGCATGCGTTCGACGAGAATGCTTTCCGCGCGGAGCGCGAGACAAAGATCGTCAGTAAGTCCGATGATGCGGCTGTATTTGATGCCGGCTTCGGGTTTGAATTCGAAGGTGGTGACCACCGGTCCGGGATTGATTTGCGTGACTTGGCCATGAACCTCGAACTCTGCGTACTTTGCGGTCAGAACCTGAGCGACGATCTTGAGTTCTTCTTCGTGCACCGCTTGCTGCTCATCGGGACGATGCAGCAGGCTCGACGGCGGAAGCTTGTAGCTGCCGGCAATCTTGGGAAAGGTTGTTTTCCGTGTGGGAGCGATATCGGCGCGATCAATGACTTCCACCTCAGCGACGGTGTCGTGTGAATCTTGGGCTGGCGAGGGGAGGTCGGTCTGACTGTCCACCTCAGCCATCATGCGTTCGATGCCGGTGCGCGGCGCGGAAGGTCCAGACAGCGCACCTGGGATTTCCGGGTTGGTTTCCCGGTTACGACGCGAGACCTCCTCAGGCAAAACTTCCGCTTGCGGATTGTCGTGGCGCACGAGCGTCGGCCGCGACACGAGTTGCGTCGTTACGTTGGGCTTTTCCGCGCGGCGCTTTTCGAGTTCTTTTTGCTGACGCTTGCGCCCGCGCTCCTCCTGCCAGTCTTTTACCCTTTCTTTGAGCGCTACCACGAAGGCGAAACGGGTAGGCGCCCAAAGCTCGATCGCAGAAAATGAGAAGGCGGTGGTGAGATAGAGCGCGACCGCCAGAACAGTCGTGCAGACAATATATGCGCCCGCGACATTCAGGTAACGGATTAAGACATCGCCGACGATGCGACCGACGAGACCCTCGATCGGGATAGCGTTCATCCAGCGCAGGTGCGAGGGAAGTATGGCGAGCAGCGCGGGCACAAACATCAGGAGCCAGATTGCGCCAAGCGTCTTCGCGATCGGAGTCTGCACCGCTCGCGAGCGGAACCAGCGCACCCCGAGCATGGCCATGAAGACGGGTAGCAGAAACGATCCGACTCCCCAGAATTGCAGGACAACGTCGGAGAGATAAGCTCCGAGGATGCCAACCCAGTTGCGGGCAGCGTGCGATCCGGTGAGGATCGAGGCGCTGTTCAGAGAAGGATCGAGCGGGGAATAAGACGCCAGGGCGAGAAAAAGAAGTAGCGCGGAGACGCACAACAAAAGTCCGACGAGCTCGTTCAGACGCCGGTTCTTGGTGGGCGTAAAAATCTTCCTGAAAAATGTCATGTGGCAGCGACGGCGTTGCTGGGGCAAGCTTCACCCGACAGCGTCGTTACGTGGCCAGAGCTTGATTATTATTACAAGAAGCGGCGTTTCATACAATGCGAGGAAACGGGATGAGGTGGCGAGTTGGGTACTGACGGCGAGGTTTGCATTTTCACGCGGGTGTCGACAATCCGGCTTTCTACAAGCCAGCGCCGCGATCCTTTCCCTCCTTTCGTTGGTTTCATCCCGGCCTGCGAAGGCTGCACGGAAGCGGCGCTAACCTTTCCTGACGCCTTCCATGCGTCCGTGCGCTTGCGAACGTAGTTTCTGTCATCGCGGTTGGTCTTCAGCGGCGGCATGGTGTGATGCAATCCGCCGGGTTGTCGGGTGCGGGCAGTCGCGAAACCAGTTCGGCGTGTATTGGCTGCAAATGCGACGGCTTCTTGGCATTGGGATTCTTCGGAACGATTCTCGAGCATCAGAACGACGATGTGGTGGATCGACTACAGCAGACTGGAAGGCATGGGTTCACCCGCTGATTATGGACGATGGAGACAAAGCTGCGAGGAGAAAAAAAGAGAATTTAGGCGAACCGAGGCCCGTCCCTTGGAAATTTACCGGGGCATAATGTTTGCGACCTTGGAGGAATTTCACTTTCCGATCAAACCCGCGGTCCAGGCCAGAACCGCGACTCCGAGCAAGATGCGATACAGCGCAAATGGGGCGAAGCCGCGCTTTCGAACCCAACTCATGAACCATGCGACCGCTCCGTAGGCCACGATGAACGAAACCACGAAGCCGATGGCGAGGATGACCCATTGATGATGGGTGATTTCGTGGACGCCAATGGGATTTTCATCTTTGCCGGTGAGTGACTTCAGCAGTGTGTAGAGTGTCGCCACCATCATGGTTGGCATGGAGAGGAAGAAAGAGAACTCAAGCGCAGCGGCGCGTGACATCCCCACCAGTTGTCCGGCGGCTATCGTGGACATGGAGCGCGAGGTGCCGGGAAAAACTGCGGAGAGAATCTGGCAAGCGCCGATCCAGATTGCTTGCCCGCCGTGGATGTTGTCCATCGTCCAGGTGTGAATCGGCGATCCGGGCGCATCCGGCCCGGCTTTTTCCCATCGTGCCTTCATGGCGTCGATGATCCACATAACGACGCCGCCGATGAGCAGCGCCGCGCCCATCACGTTGAGACTCTCAAGATTCTTGCCAATCACTTTGGTCAGCAAAAAAGACGGGATTGCGGTGATCACAAATGCAATCATCACCAGACTCAACGGATGCGTCAGGTAATCGCAGTCCTTCTGCTCGCCTTCGGGAAAGCTCGACAGCAGTTTGGCGATGTGACTCCGAAAATAAATCGGCAATACCAGGATCGCGCCCAACTGAATGACAATCGAGTACATCTTCCAGTAGCCGCTCGAAAGGGGCACATTCAGCAGCACCTCCGAAAGCCGAAGATGGGCTGTGGAACTGACGGGCAGAAATTCGGTGAGCCCTTCGACAATTCCCAACAACACGGATACCAGATAATCGCTCAAGTGTTCTCTCCAATATGAATACGAAATAAGAGACGCCTCTTGCCGCGTCTGACCCCAACCGCCCGTTCCCTCTTTTACTACGGGGAATCTATTGCCCCATCTTGACAGGTTCGGCGTATCTCCGGAAGAAACTATCTGGCTTCCACTCCGGCCGATGATCGCCATTGGCGATGTTGAGAAGCAAGGCTCTGACGATCTCTTCGTATTTCGCGGCGGTGGCGAGGTCGATCGGCTGGTTTATGTCGTCCGACGGCGCGTGATAACGCTGCGTCAGCCAGTCTTTGAAAAGTTTTTGCTCCGGCGTGCCCGGCTCGGGAGCGATGTCTACCATCACCGCAGGTATGCCCTGGCGTATGAAGCTGTACTGATCGCTGCGCACGAAAACATTGCGCAAAGGTTGGGGATCGGCCTGAACCTTCAGACCAAGCGTTTGC
>Ga0302326_10018579_pt1 | contig 14410 bp, 9 predicted proteins | sample Palsa_T0_3_FD_202264 | JGI IMG/M metagenome (GOLD analysis project Ga0302326, IMG submission 202264) | Peat permafrost microbial communities from Stordalen Mire near Abisko, Sweden - Palsa_T0_3 | ecosystem: Environmental > Terrestrial > Soil > Palsa > Peat permafrost | place: Sweden: Abisko... | reverse complement strand
TGATCCGGTCCACGAGCCGCCGCATATTCCGGCTAGCGCTCGCTACGGAATGATTCATCGGCGCCAGGATCCTGACGTAGGCCTGGATCCCGGTTCGTCGGCCGAGGCGGATTAGGCAGGCTGCTTCCGGGCATATCGTTAGTACTGGCTACCAAGCCACTGGGTATGACACCCGGACATCACGAACACCAAAGCTAAACTTCGCCGCCTCACTTCTGATCGCCGCGATATAGGCCCAGAGCCTAGCGGCACTTCCTTCGTCAGCGGCACCTCTCCTCCGTCACATGACCCCGACGACGGGTCGGCTTGGCAAGCCAGCCCTGTCAGCCATGCGGTGCGGGCATTCGCTGCCTGCTGCCGCGTGCTCATCGTCGGAGGTGTCGTGGTGGCGGATCTGCTCGTTGTCGGCCTGGATCTTGCGACCGGACTTGAGGTCCACGCCGAGGACCGGGAGACTCGGGAGTGGTGGAAGAAAGGCCATAACGGTGATCAGACCCTGGTATGTCTGCCGTGCTACCAGGGAGCTGACCTGCCGGACGGGCCGCTGGTCGTCGCCCTGGTCCCCAGAGGCCGTGTCGGCGGTGCCCGTTGCCGCCACTTCGCTCATCCGCCCGGGATGGCCCCGCCGGGCGGCCGCCATAACCCGCAGAGCCTGGACCACTCGGCCGGCAAGAACGCCCTGCGGGGGTGGGCAGCTAGCCAAGGGTTCACGGCTCGGGTAGAGGCATGGACCGCCGACGGTCGGCGGCGTAGTGATGTTGAGGTCATCCTGCCCGACGGCGTCCGTGTCGCCATCGAGCTGCAGTGTAGCGAGATAACCGACACGGAATGGGTCACTCGCCACGAGGACTACATCCGGGCCGGAATCACCGACGTGTGGTTCTGGCATCCCCGTCTACGGGTGCCCCGGGTTTTGCTCCAGTACGATCAGCCAGGCTGGCGTTTCGACTTGGAGGCGGGAAAGATCGGGCTGCATTATGCCCAACCCGATCCTGTCGCCGTAAGGGCAGCATCTGAGCCCCGGGAATGCGGCCTCGTGCACTCGCTGCCGTCCCCGGAAGACCGGCTCGCCACTTTGTGGATGCCGCTGGGGTCCGCGCGGCTGAACTGGCATGGGATCGAGCCGCCAGCCGAGGTGACAGCCGAGCTTGCCCGGCTGGAGGAAGACGAGGCCCGTGAACTCGCCGCCAGAAGGCAGGCACGAGAAGCAGCGGCACGGCAGGCTCGCGCCCACGAGGCCCCAGTTGTGGAGAGCCCATCGGCGGTCACGAGACCGGATACAGGCGAGAAATACCGCCAGCTCATCCGTCATCTTGTCCGCGTGCATGAGGCTTTCCGCTACGATGCGTTTTCTCCGCGGACCGACCCAGACAGCTGGTGGTATCGCTGCGACGTATGCGGCGACAAGCTAACCGGAGCCGGTGTGGTCGCGGTGTAGGCCTGGGACTTGGCCGGGTCGTACCGGTAGTGGTGCTCGGGCCGGTCCGGCACCGGCAGCGGCGATACCAGCGTCTCGACGCGGCCGAGCGCGGCGCGGGTCTCGGGCGCGTCGCCGAGCCGGGCCCAGGCCCGGCCTTCCTGGGCGGTGGCCTGGATGAACGCGCTGCCGGACTTCGGGGCGACCAGCTGCGCGGCCCGGGAGATATCGGCGGCCCGCCGGTAGTCACCTGCGGTGAGCGCCTGCCATGCCTGGGTTTCCAGGCACCAGGCGGCGATCTCGGCGTGGCCGGTCTCGCGGGCCAGCAACGGTGCAATTAGCGCCATAGGCGGGCACTTCTCCGTGGTATCTGTGCAGGTAGCGCACCCGGAGCGCCGGGCCGGGCTTCTCATAATCCGCCGGTCGTGGGTTCGAGCCCCACCCGCCCCACCCTCTTGGCGCTCCTCCGGTCGTGCCGCAGCAACTGCCTCTCATATGGAGTTCAACATCCGCTCATACTGATCCAAGGTCTCAATGGACTTGCTGTCGCCGGCTCGTTGTTTTCGTGCGGCTGCGATGTACTGCAGCGCTTTATCTTTGGTCATCTGCTCGAATAGCCGCCCCGCCAACTTCTCCGCATCACTTGTATCTTCTGATTTCAGTGAGGCGAGTAGAGGCAGAATCTTACTCATGGCCAGAATGTAGTAATCGCCCAGCATCTTGCCGAACTGCTCTAGCTGGAGCTGGCCGGTCATTATGACGAAACCGGTGCTCCCTCGCTGAATGGCCGCCATCATCAGTCCTTCTAGCTCTTCGGCTGCCAGTTCACCGGCCAGAACGGCCACATGGCCTCGCGCACCCGCATTAACGGCCGCACGGAAGATTGAGTGCATAAAGATGTACCGCTGGTGGGCTGTTGTCTTTTGCGGGCCTTCCTCGAGCCAGCAGCCGATGAGCTCACCCGCGGCATCCTCGTTGCTGTCGAAATCAAGAATTCGCCTGGTCGGCAGGGCGGCCATTGTCTGATCTAGCGGACCGTTGAGACGGGTGGAATATGGATCAAGCCCACGGCAGAGTCGTCCGCACAAATCCAGGTGGGCGGCGCCGATCTCGCGGGGAGATTTCTTGTTAAACATCGTTATCGGCCGTCCCGAACGTTAACATACTAGGTCTCATTATGTTCGGACCTTCATGTGCTAGTTACTCTAATTTTTACATGCGAGATGGATGATCTCCGGCTGGCTACGGCCGCCAGCGGTGTCATTTATCCAGAATTGCACATCACTTGAGCTTTCGCTGCTTGTTCCGCAGCCGAGGTTAAATGGATAGTCGATCCGGTCAGGACCAGGTATCCCATAGGAGGGGTCGGCAAAGGAGTGATTTTCTTCTGCCCATTGAGCTCCATTGGCACCTACGAACCCAAACCCTTGGGCGTAATGACTAGGGTCGCTATACTGGACCCGAACGTATACAAGTACTCCTTTTTGATAGGTCGAGGTTTGCGTGATCTGTGGTATCTGCGATTCTGGAATCTTTATCGCTGGCCTTGCTAGATGATTGTAAAGGATGATGCCAACAACAGTTGCGACCGCCAAGCTTGCGAGAAAGATCAGGATGAGGGGCCCGCTGCAACCAGATTTCTGTTGCTGAGACGTTCGATACTGTTTCTTTGACGCGGCAAAATCTCCGTGGCCTGCTTTGTAGCCCTCTAGCAGTTCTCGGCGCTCCCGCAACTTGGCGATGGCCTCGCTCCGGGCTGACCCCTCCCACAAGAGTGTCGGGTTGTCCCTTATTAGCGCGTCGATCGCACGCGTCCCGTGGGCGCGCAACTCCGGGAAGTCGCCGAGGACCCTTCGTGCGAGTTCGGGGGTGGGGGCCTTCAAGAACAGGCCGAGCGCGGCCCATAGCCGGGCTGAATAATCTTCCGGCGTCCCGAGCATGACCCGCCCTCCCGCTGAATAGGCGGTCAGTCCCAGTTACGATCCGGGTCGGGGAAGGACCCCGGAATGATCCGGTACGACTCGCGTGACTTGCCGGCGCCTGGCTGCTCCTGCTGGTCTATGTACCGCTGCGCGTCCTCAGGCGACCCGAACCCGGACTTCGAGACTACGGGATACTTGCCGCGCTCCAGGGCATAGCCGAGCCTCCGCATGATCTTATAGTCGGCGTCGGTAGGGTTGAATACCACCGTGTAAACCATTGCCTATCACAATCCTTCCGCCGGGGGGATCTCCGGAGTCCCGCGTACGACTACGTTTCCGTCGCCCGCTATCTCCTGGCAGGTCGACTCGTACGACAGCATGAAGAAGCGGACCATGGGCCTGCTGACCGTCGTGGAACCGCGGGCCGGGAAGATCTTCAGGTCCACACCTACCCGCCGGTTACCGAGATAGCGGATATCGACGGCCTGCCCTACCCCGCATTTCCGGCACGCCATGGTGGCGGTCTGATGCACAGAGGTCCCGCCGGACGAGCCCTCAAGGTCGTGATCGGCCGCACCGCATTCCGTGTTCGGCATTTCCGCCCTCCGATCAGGCCGTGTCGTCCAGAGCCGGGCCGGCCACGGGCAGCGGCTCTTCCCAGTTGGTGACCGCAGGCTAAGGCGAATTGAGCGCAACAATCAGTCATACGGTATGTGGCGCTATCGCGTCGGCACGTGCGTTTCTGCCAGCACGCTGACTGGCGGTATATCAGGGTACTATTCTCGTAACGAGAACCCGACGTGAGGTGCCATCGGCCGTCATCCCCCTCCAGTCGTGGGCGTCTCCCCTCGCCCGAGCTATCCGCTTGATTATAGTCTTATGCATCTTATGTGTGTACTTGTCAAGGGCTTTCGGGCGGTAATATTCCCGGCTTACCCGACATACGGGACATTTCGTCAGGAAAGCGACCTTACCGGACTCGTCTTACTCATTAGTCTCGGTTATCTTTCCCGCTGCGTCACCGGGTTTCCTGTTTCCTCTTACGAATGACCACGCAGGAAACGGTGTTGAAACCCAACACGGGATAGCGAAGACGGCCGACGCGGGTTACCGTATTGTCTGCGGCAGAAAGACCGCGATTGATCCGCGGAAGGCAAGCGGCCGCCCGCTCTGCTTCGCAGTCCGTTTCCGGACGATGAAGGGATGCGCGATGGACGATGTCCTGGACGCGATCAATGCGGGCCGACGCGAGTTGTCCAGGTACCGGGAGCTGCCCGAACTGGACAGGATCGACGCGCTGGTGCGGGCCACCGAACTGTTCGCCGGCGTCTACCCGGTCGCAGCCGAGGCGGTACCCGAGTCGCTGCGTCCGGCCTGCGAGGCCATCTGGCAAGGCCGCGAGCAGATGGCCTACGCCGAGCTGCATAACCAGGCTATGGACCTGCTCGCCGAGGCGGAGCGCACGCGCGATCGCGCTACCGTCGATCAGGCCATCTGGTTCCTCGTCATGGCCGCGCTTGGAGCTGCGGATGACCCGCTGCTGCCTGGGTACCTGTCCCATCTGGGTACGGCGTGGAAGGACCGGTTCCGGCTAACGTCCCGGGTAGCGGACCTGGACAACGCCATCGCGGAGCACTGCAGGGCCTTGGCGCTGCCGGTTCCCGACGTCGCGGACCAGGCAGGTTTCCGGGCGAATTTCAGCGATGCACTGCGCGCCCGCTATGAGGTAACCGGCGATGTCAGCAACCTGGACCAAGCTGTCGCGGTCGCGAGGCAGGCCGCGGACACCGCCCGGCCGGCCTGGGCCAGCCGACGAGGTGACGGCGGGCTCCGGTTCGGGCTGACGACGAGCCTGGAGAACCTGGTCGCCGCCCTGGTGAGCAGGTTCCAGCTCAGCCTTGATCGAGCCGACCTGGACGAAGCGATCGAGGTGGCCCGGGAAGGTGTCGCCGTCACGAGTCCGCCAGATCCCGGGCGACCCACGGTGCAGTCACTGCTGGCGAACGCCCTGCTGGAACGGTTCGCGCGGTACCGAGAACTGCCAGACCTCACCGAAGCGCTGAAGGCCGCACGGGGCGGAACCGATGCCGCCGAGCCGGGCAGCCCGGTTCGCGCGGTGTGCCTGTCCTGCCTGGCTGTTGCCCACGACAACCTGTTCAAGCACACGGGAGACGTCAGGGAAAGCGACCGGGCGAGAGATGCCGGCCGCAAGTCCGTCGCCGCCGCGAGGGGTGATCGGCTCGGAACGGCGATCTGCCTGTCCAACCTGGGTGGAATCCTGCGCTCCAGGTATGACCGGACCGGCGATGCCAGCGCACTCGATGAGGCGGTCGAGGTGCAGCGCGAGGCCGTACGGAACACCCCGGCGGACTCGGTCCATCTGCCCGGCTTCCTCAGCAACCTCGGCAATACGCTGAGGAACCGGTTCGAGGTCGGCGAGGCTGACAGCGACATCCGGCAGGCGATCGAGGCGCTGGACAGGGCCGTCGCCACCGCGCACAGCGAGCTCGTGGACCGGCCAGGCTACGTCGCGAACCTCGCGATCGCGCTGCTCGCCGCGGCAGAGCACCAGGTGGATCCCGGAGCGCTCGACCGTGCGATCATCACCCTGGAGCGGGAGGCCGGCGCGCTCGCCGCGACGCACCCGCTGCGGCACCTCTGCCTCGCCTCGTCCGGATACGCCTGGCGCGCACGGTTCGACCTCACCGGCGACGACGGTGCGCTGGATAAGGCCATCGGCTACCTGGATCAGGCTGTGCGCTCGGTTTCCGGCGGGCATCCGCAGCGGGCCGAGTACCTGTCTGCGCTCGGCGTGGCCTGGCATCTTAAGTTCGAGCGGTCACCCGAGGACCGGGCGGCTGGCGCCGCCGCCGTCCGCTACAGCGCCGAGGCGGCGTCCATCGTCAGTTCTCCCGCCCTCACCCGCGCGCTGGCGGCGAGGAACTGGGCCCAGGCGGCGGCCAGACTGGACGACACGAATGAGGCGGTCCGGGGCTTCGCCGACGCGGTGGCCCTGCTGGATCGGGTCGCGTGGCGCGGGCTGCGGCGAAGTGACCAGGAACGGCATCTCGGCCGCTTCACCGCCCTCGCTTGCGACGCGGCAGCCTGGGCGATACAGGCAGGAGAACCAGAGCGCGCGGTGGAGCTGCTTGAGCAGGGCCGCGGCGTGCTCCTCGCGCAGTCTCTTGAGGTACGCACCCGCGAACACGACCTGAACCGCGCGAATCCGGAACTCGCCAGGCAGCTCAGCGAGATCGACAGAAGTCTGGACAGCGTGCCGTCCGCGGCCGACCTTGTGCCTGCCGACGGAACGGGACCGGCCACCGAACGCGTTGACCACGCCCGTCAACGCGAGGAGATCCTCGGCCGGATAAGGAAGCTCCCGGGATGCTCCGATTTCCTTCAGCCGCCGAGGTTTGAGGATCTCCGTGAAGCGGCCCGGTCAGGACCAGTCGTCATCGTCAACGTGAGCGGGTACCGCTCCGACGCGCTGATCGTCACCGAGGACGGGGTCCGGGTAGTCCCGCTCCCCGAGCTCACCGGGGAAGCCGTGGTACGGCGCGTCGCGGGCTTGCTCGGTGCCCTGCACTCACTACGACTGCCGTCGCTGACCTATGCGAGGGAGGGCGCCGCGCTCGAGGCGATCACCGCGACGCTGGCCTGGCTGTGGGACGCGATCGTGTCTCCCGTACTGCCCAGCCTCGTCGCCGCCTGCGGGCCGGCGCCGGGCGAGCGGCCGCGGATCTGGTGGTGTCCCACCGGGCCGCTGACGTTCCTGCCGCTGCACGCTGCGGGTCGGCACGACGGCAGCGGTGACTCGATACTCGATCATTTCGTGTCGTCCTACGCGCTGACCCTACGCCTGCTGCTACGCACGCGAGGCGCGCGAGACCGCGCCCGCCAGCCCGCCGACGCCGCGGACGGGCTGGCTCCGATGATCGTGGCGATGCCCGCCACCCCAGGTCAGCGGCCGCTTCCCAAGGCCGATGTGGAGGCCGATGTCTTCATGAAGCGGTTCCCCGGTGCCCGCCAGTTCCGCGGCGCGGCCGCCATCGCCGCGGACGTGAAAGCCACGCTGAAACGGTCGCCGCCGGTCGCGCACTTCGCCTGCCACGGGACCCAGGACGTCACCGACCCGTCGTCAGGCCACCTCGCCCTCCACGACGGACAGCTAGGCATCACCACGGTAGCGGGGATGCGCCTCGACTCGGCGGAGCTCGCGTTCCTGTCGGCGTGCGAGACATCCCGGGGCGGCATCAACCTCAGCGACGAGGCGATCACCGTAGCCACCGCCTTTCAGCTCGCCGGATACCGGCACGTGATCGGCACGCTGTGGAGCATCAGCGACGCCCTCGCACCGGAAATCGCCCGGCATGTCTACGACCAGCTGACGAAGGCCGGGGCCGCGGGCCTGGACACCACCGGCACCGCGGTGGCGCTGGACGCGGCGATCCGGTCCGTCCGGGACCAGCCGGGGGTCGGACCCTTGCTCTGGGCTCCGTACCTGCACCTAGGACCGTGACGGCCCTAACCCAGGGTTCGTGTCACGGGCGTACAGTAGTGGCGGCAGGCTCACCACCTGGCTGTTCATAGGGGGAGGCGGGTACGCCGACTGCCCGGTGATGACGCGGAGCAGGTCCTCGGCTCCGGCCTCAGTGTTCTCAGTCACCAGATAGTGGTCGGCGGTCTGCGGCTGCAGAAAGACCGGTATCTCCCCGACTGAACGACCCGGCAGCACCACCGGCAGCAGCTTGCGCAGCCAGGTGGCGCGGTCGTCCTGCAGCCGCTCCCGGATCAGCGACATCTCCCACTGCATGCCGCGGTGGCTGTCGTTGGCCACCTGGCCATCTCCGACCAGCTTGGACATCGGCGAGGCGATCACCAGGACGAAGTCCGCTCGCTCAATCTGATCGATCGCCCACACGGACCACTCCCGCCGCCCGGCGGTATCCCACCGGTCCACGTGCACGTCGAGGCCGCAGCCGGCGCGGAGGAATTCGCAGAACGCGCGCACGGCCTCGATATGCATGAGGTCATCGTGCGTATACGAGACGAATATCCTCGGCCTCGCGGGGGAAGCCGGAACCGGCGTGCCATCCGACGTGGCCACCGCGGTCGGCGCCGCCGCGGCGATCCCGGCCTCCGGCTGTGCTGCAGACGGTCCGGTCAGCCCGAGGACGAAGCTTGCCGGAACGTGCGACGGCCATTTGCCGCGTGAGGCTTCCGGGCCGAGGTCGAACCGGGCCGACACCCCGACGGCTACCTCGCCGCATCCAGCGGGCGTGACGAGCACCATGAGCGCGGAGTATGACCCCGGGCGCACACCCGACGTGTGCCGCCAGCGGATCTCGTCGCCGCCGATGCCGAACGCGTCGATGAACGGCGCCATCGCGGGCAGCTGGATGCTGCGGCCCATGTTGCCGGTGGCCGGGACCAGGCTGAGGTATTCGCTCACGGCGTACGCCGCCGGCTCCTGCGGTTCCAGGACGCTGCGCGGCATCGCGTCTACCACCGCGACCGGGCCTTCCCCGTCCGGGCAGGACAGCGCGAGGCCGATCTCGAACCACGGCGGGACTGGCACCTCGCGCTCTAGCGCGAGGTCATAGTTCACCTTGATCAGGTAGCCGTGCTGACCGGCGAAGCCGCCGGGAGCTGGCCGGACCGGATGGACCTGCCAGCCGCGCATGCGGACGGCACCCACGCCGATCTGAGCAGGCGCTGTGTTCAGCGACCTGTTTCCGGCATCGGTCAGCACTAGGCCGACCTCGACCGGCAGCCCGGACGCCGGCCGGCCATTACCCTCAGTACCGGGCATCGCCATCACCTGGAAAGCAATACTGCGCCTGCGAAGGATCGCGGTCAACGAGACGCTCGTTTCACTTGAATGAGGAAACGAGAAACGGCTACTGACCCGAAGGCACCTGCTCCAGCCAGGACCGGACGCGATGATCGCCGCCCGTGTCCCCCAGGGCTGTATAGCGGGCGAGCGCAAGGTTCCACTGCGATCTGGCCTCCGCGAAGTCCGACTCCCCGGCCGCGATCTCACCGAGACCGCAACGGGCCCTGGCTTCCTCGAAGGGACTGCCGTACGCGGCGCCAAGTTCTGCCGCGGCGCGGAACGCCGCCCGCGCCTCGGCCGCGCGTGCGAGATGGCGATAGGCCTCCCCCAGGCCGTTGTACGTCATGGCGGCGTCGATGTGCAGCCCGAGCCTGGTGAACATCTCCAGCGCTGCCAGCAGCCGCGCCGTCGCGTCGGCCAGGCGGCCGAGTTCGACCTCGATCAGGGCGGTGTCCCGGAGAAGGATCGCTTCATTGCGCACGAGGCCTTCGCGTTTCGCGTACGCCAGTGCCTGCAGGCTCTCCTCCAGGCCAGCGCCGAACTCGCCGCGCTGGACATGCACCCAGGCGTGGTGCGCGAGGGCGGTGTTGCGTCCGTGGTTGTCGCTCATCCTGCCGAACAGGGCGGCGGCTTGGTCGTAGCAGGAGGAGGCGGTCTCGAGTTCACCGCGCTCCAGGTGTGCTAGCCCCAGGTTGTTGAGGGTGATGGCCTCGGCCCGCGGATCCCCGGCACGGCGCGCGGCGGTGGCGGCCAGCTCGTGCGTCTGTATCCACAGTTCCCGCCCCTGCGTGATGAACAGGAAGCCGCGCAGCGCGAACGCGATCTGCCAGCATCGTTCGTCCAGCCCGGTGCCGAACGCAAGGCGGCAGACCGCCGCGAGGTTGTCCCGCTCCGCGCTGATCCAGTCGAGAGCCTCCTGGTAATCGACAATCCTGCAGTCGGCGGCCGGGTCTGCCGCGGGTGCCATGCCGGTTCGCTGCCGGTGCGGGGTGAGGATCCGGTCAGCGGCATCCAGCGTGTGCAGGTAGTAATCGATCAGCCGCCGCACGGCCTCGTCCCGTATCGCCTCCGTGCACACGCTATCGGCGGAGCGCCGCGCGAACTCCCGCAGAAGATCGTGCAGTCGGTACCGTCCGGGCTGGTCGCCGGGCATGACCAGGCTGGCGTCCGTCAGCTGGCGCAGCCGCGCTCGGGCGCCGGCCTCGCTAGCCAACCCGAGTGCCGCGGCCAGGGCGGCGACCGCCGCGGTGTCGAAGTCGGGCCCCGGATGCAAGCCGAGCAGCGCGAACAGCCGCCGTAGCGGGTCGGGCAGACCCCGGACGGAATACCCGAAGGCCGCGGCGAGCCCCCGCTCACCGTCGTCGAGCAGATCCAGGCGATCGGTCTCGCCCAGCCAGGGCCGGTCCGGCCACGGATCGTCGCGGATACGCGCCGCTGCGATCCGGATCGCCAGCGGCAGGCACCCGCACCAGCGGGCGATCGCGCCGAACTCCGCGTCCGGAACACCGGCTGCCGCTAGCCGCTCGCTCGCCAGCGCAGTGACGAGGTCCGTGGCGTCGGGCAGCAGCAGTGGTCCCAGCCGGACACGATCCGCGTCTTCGAGCGAGCTGAGGTTGCTCCGGCTGGTGATCAGCACGCGGCAGCCGCTGGCCGCCGGAAGCAGCGGCGTCACCTGCGCCACGTCGCGTACATTGTCCAGGAACAGCAGGACGCGCGCGCCCTCGAGACGATCACGGAACGCGGCGGCGCGATCGTCCGCATCGAGCGGGATGCTCTCCGCCGGGACGCCCAGCCTGCGCAGCAGCCGGTCAAGCGCATCGGCCGTCGGCACGGCCGATGCTTCGGAGTAGCCGTGCAGGTCAATGAAGAGGCAGCCGTCCGGGAATAGCGCCCGCGACAGGTGGGTGGCGCGGACCGCCAGCGCGGTCTTGCCGACGCCGCCCATACCGGAGATGACGCAGATTCCCGCAACACCAGAAATGTCAGGACCCGGCGCGCTGAGCGCGCTCAGTACACGATCAAGCACGGCACCTCTGCCGTAAAACGCCGCGGTGTCCCGCGGGATACCAGACACCGGCGCGATACGGCGCCGCCGACGCGTCATCCGTGGCTCTATCGACCCCAGCAGGTCAGTGAGCGCGCCGTCGGCGTGCAGGACCTCGTCGCAGTTGACCGCCAGCGGCAGGCTGGGTCGGGCCTTGCCATTCTCGATCTTGCTCAGCTGGCTCTTGCTGTAATGAGTCAGGGCCGCCAGGCCGGCCAGTGACAGGCCGGCCGCCTGGCGTAGCCGGCGCAGCTCCCTGTCAAAGCCCGTGCCCTCGTCCATCAGCACCTACAACGCGGCGTCCCGTGTGCCCGCGAGCCGCAGCGCGGGGGCGAGATGGCCGACGCGGTTGCCGACCGACGACTTGATCACGGCAGCCTCCCTTCCATCAGGTGACCGCATGGTCACCTGATGGATGTCAGCGATACCAGAGCCGATTTCTACCAAAATTCCGACCTAGCATCATCCGCCCCCACCGGGCAAGATTCTCCGATCCTAAGGCGGCTAGCACCGTCGCCGCACCATGCAGCAGTTCCATGTCAAGGGTTGTCTCTGACGGGCGCTCGACCTACAAGCTGTCTGCGCACGGTCGATGGCATCAGGCCGTGGAACGGGTCGTGGAACGGCAGACTACGAAATCCCAGTGCCGTTGGTGCTTCCCGTGCAATCCGTCGTGTTATCTGTGCAGGTCACGCTCTGGGAGTGAGGGAGCAGGCCTCTCGTAATGCGCCGTCGGCTCCGGATTCCGAATCGAGAAGCCACCAGTAGTCAGTGGGCTATGAGCACTACGACGCGTCTTTCCGCCCTCTTGGGCAGTCTTCGATCACTGGGCTTCAGCTTGGCGGATTGCGCCCTGGACGTCGTCGGTGAGGAGAACCTGGCCGACTAGCTCGGCCACGCCGCGGCCCGGCCTGGTCAGCAGTAGGCGTGATGTTGCGTATTGTCACAGCATGACCGCGTTCTGGACCGTAGTTGGTTCGGTGGCTGGCGTGGTGTGCGCCGTCGCAACGATCGTGTTCGGCGTCCTCCCCTTCCTGCGCAGCCGTCGGAAGGCCGGGCAACCGGAGGTCAGCCGCGTGCCCGCTCCTGCGGTAGCTAGCGGTGAAGCTCCGGTGCTGGTGGGCGACATTCCTAAGGAGCCGGTGGGTTTCCAGCCGCGGGTCGAGCTGTTTGCCGAACTGGACGCGCCGCGTGAAGGGCCACGGACCGTGGTGGTTCATGCGATAACCGGGATGCGAGGAGTCGGCAAGACGCAACTTGCAGCGGCGTACGCGCGGGCCAGGCTGGCCGAAGGGTGGCGCTTGGTGGCCTGGATCAACGCCGAGGATATCGAGTCGCTGCGGAGCGGCCTGGCGACGGTCGCGATGGCACTCGGACTTGATGACGGGACTGGGGACGCGGCGGAGGCGGGGCAGGCGGTGCGGCATTGGCTAGAGACCAACGGGGCCCACTGCCTGCTGGTGTTCGATAACGCCACCGATCCAGAGGATCTGCTGTCGTTTATCCCAGCGCTGGGGCAGGCGAGGGTGTTGATCACCAGCAACGAGCGGTCAGTAGCGGACCTGGGCGCGGGCATGGCGTTGGACGTATTTACCCAGGAGGAGGCACTGGCGTACCTTGCCTACCGGACCGGCTCCGCGGACGCCGAGGGCGCCCGCCTGATCGCGGAGGAGCTCGGCCGCCTGCCGCTAGCGCTGGCCCAGGCCGCGGCGGTGATCACCACCCAGCATTTGGATTATCAGGTCTATCTTCGGCGGCTGAGGACCAAGCCGGTGGACCAACTGCTGCCGCGTATCAGGACAAGCGAGTACCCGCACGGGCTGGTGGCGGCCGTGCTGCTATCCCTGGATGCGGCCCGGGCCGTTGATAGCGCCGGGGTGTGCATTGCGGTGATGGATCTGGTGTCGGTGCTTTCGGCCGCCGGGGTGCCCCGGGAGCTGCTGTATGTTGCCGGGCAGGCCGGTGGGCTGTCCGGGCAGGATCAGGTGGGCGGGGTTCCACCCGAGGTGGTCGATGAAGCGCTCGGGCGGCTGGCCGGATCGTCGCTGCTGACCTTTAGCGTGGACAGCGGAACCATAAGCGCGCACCGGCTGGTGATGCGGGTGATCCGGGAACGGTTGGCCCAGCAGGGGCACCTCACAGCGACATGCCTGGCAGCCAGCGCAGCACTTGAAACCCGGGCCCGGTCACTGCGCCAGGCATGGCAGGACCGTCTGGGTCGGCGGGATCTTGTCGAGCAGATCATGGCGGTGTATGAGCTTTCGGATTCGCTTCCCGGTGAGGCTGGCAGCGAGTTGACTCAGGCCATCTTGAGGCTCCGAGCGTGGGCGGTTGGGTTCTTGAACGAACTCCGCGATAGCGCCGCCCAGGCTACCCTCGTCGCCGAGCCGCTGCTCACCGACATGGAGCGGGTCTTGGGTCCCGATCACCCCGACACTATGGCCTCCCGGAACAAACTGGCCGTCGCTTACCAGCAGGCGGGCCGGGCCGCCGAGGCGATCGGGCTGCACGAGCGTACCCTCGCCGACCGCGAACGGCTCTTGGGCCCAGACCACCCCGACACCATGGCCTCCCGGGATAACCTGGCCGTCGCTTACCAGCAGGCGGGCCGGGCCGCCGAGGCGATCGGGCTGCACGAGCGCACCCTCGCCGACATGGAGCGGACTCTTGGCTTCGAGCATCCCAGAGTCGCCATGGCGCTTGGCAATCTGGGCATCGTTCAGCGACGGCTGGGGAAGCCGAAGGACGCCTGCGCCAGCCTCAAACGTGCCCTGACTATCTTTCAGGCGTCTTACGGCCTCGACCATCCTGAGGTCGCCAAGACTCTCGTCAATTTGGGTGTCGTCCAGCTGCAGTTGGGGGAACTGAAGGTTGCCCGCGCCAGCCTCGAGCGCGCCCTGGCGATCAGCGAGGCGGTCTATGGGCCTAATCATGCCGAGGTTGCAAAGGCCCTAATCGGCCTGGGAGGCTTCCAGTTGCGGCTGTGGGAGCTGGAGGACGCCCGCGTCGGCCTTGACCGTGCCCTGGCTGCCCTCCAGGCAACCTATGGCCCGGACCATCCCGAGCTCGTCCCGGCTCTGGTCAGCCTGGGTGCAGTTCAGCTGCGGCTGGGAGAGCTGGAGGACGCCCGCGTCAGCCTTGATCGTGCCCTGGCTGCCCTCCAGGCAACCTATGGCCCGGACCATCCC
>Ga0302326_10018578_pt1 | contig 14411 bp, 13 predicted proteins | sample Palsa_T0_3_FD_202264 | JGI IMG/M metagenome (GOLD analysis project Ga0302326, IMG submission 202264) | Peat permafrost microbial communities from Stordalen Mire near Abisko, Sweden - Palsa_T0_3 | ecosystem: Environmental > Terrestrial > Soil > Palsa > Peat permafrost | place: Sweden: Abisko... | reverse complement strand
GCTGCCGATTACCTCGTTCTGCTGGCATATCTGTCGGTCAGCATATTCGTGGGAACGTATGCTTCGCGGGGGAAAAAATCGTTTGACGATTACTGCGTCGCCGATCGCAAAATTCCCTGGTGGGCGGCGTGCGTATCGATCGTCGCGACCGATCTGAGTGGCGTCAGCTACATCGGCGTACCCGCCTGGATGTACCGGCACGATCTGAAATACAACTTCGGCACGGTTCTTATGCCGCTGGTCATGCTGGCCGTGGTTCTGATTTTTGTGCCGGTGTTTTATCACGCCGGGGTTTACACCATTTACCAATATCTCGAACGGCGATTTCATCGTCACGCCAGGACCGTCACCGCCATCCTGTTCCTGATGAAAGGATTCGTGCATCTGGGCGGCGCGATTTACACGCCTTCGCTGGCACTGACGGCCGCCACCGGCGTGCCACTCTGGATTTGCATTCTGATCATCGGATTGTGCACCACTCTCTACACGATGAAAGGCGGAATGCGCGCCGTCATCTGGACAGATCTCACGCAGTTTATCGTGCTGGTGGGAGGACTGGTCCTGATGATTTGCGTCGCCATGGCGGGATTGCACTGGGATTGGGCGGGTATGTGGCACACGGCATCCCATCTCACCGCGCCGGAAACGGGAACGCCGTACACGACGGTGCTGGACTGGCATTTGAATTTGAAAACGGAGGCGACCGTCTGGTCGCTTCTCGCGTTTTATTTCATCTTTAACCTGGGGACCTACGGAACCGATCAGATCGCGGTACAGCGATACTTCACGGTCAAGAATTTTCGCGAGGTGGTCAAATCCGTCATTGGATCGGGCTTCGTGAACGTGGTGGCGGTGGCGATGATGGCGGGGCTCGGCTTGATCCTTGTCGTCTATTATCACGCCCATCCGCAGTTGGCCGGAACGCTTACGCGGGTCGATGATGTCATGCCGCATTTTGTCATGAATGTCTTGCCCGTGGGTTTTCGCGGGCTGATTTTCGCCGCTATTTTTGCCGCCACGATGTCCTGCGTCAGCGCGGGACTCAATTCGTTTTCAACCGTTGGAGCGGTCGATTTATACCGCGAACTCGTTCAACCCAATGCCAGCGACAAGCATTATCTTTTCGTGGCGAAGCTCCTGACGGTGGTGAGCGGCGCAATCATCACGCTCCTGGGCATGCTCGTCAGTTTGTCTCACACCACGATCCTGCAAACGATCGGGTCTTTGCTGTCAATTTTCATCGGGCCCATTACGGCCATGTTCTTCCTGGGCGTCTTCACGCGGCGGGCCAACATGGTGGGGTTGATGATTGGCGTTGTCGCCGGGCTGCTTTGCGGGGGGCTGCTCCAGTGGACTCCCCTCGGGGCAAATGTGAGCTGGCTATGGCTGGCCCCATTCGGATGCGCGGTAACGTTTATCGTCGGATATCTTTCCAGCCTGCCTTTTGCGAGCAGCATTCATCCCGGCTCGAATGAAGTGCGTGCCGAGATTCCGATTGGAGTTGTTCCGCAGATCGATTCGGCCGAGCGCTGAACCGCGTCACTTGGCCGTGTAACCGCCATCGACGGGGATATTGGCGCCCGTGATGTATGCGGATGCGTCGGAAGCGAGAAACACCACCACGCCGGCAAGATCGGTTTCGCCGGCCATCCGTCCCAGGAAAGTCCGGGCGCTGTATCTCTCGATGAATTCTTTCGGCTGGCCGGCAAGAAATCCACCCGGGCTGATCGCATTGACGCGAACTCCCTTCGGCCCCAGTTTGGCGGCCGCGTAGCGTGTGAGCTGAAGCATTCCCCCCTTATGGAAAAAATAGTCGGGCGGCGCATCCATGTTCAATCCTTCGTACAACGTAAAGTCAGGCCCGACGCTGCCTTGAATCGATCCGATGTTGATAATGCTGCCGCCCTCGTGCGCGGCCATGTAATCGCCAAAAAAACGCGTGATGGAAAACAAACCGGTGGCGTTGACGGCCATGCTTCTGGAGAAATCTTCCAGAGGCGAAGACCAGTTTCGCATCGTGCGAAGCACGGCGTTGTTCACGAGAATATCGATTTGTCCGGCGCGGCTCACAATTTCGTTCAGCGCTTCATGGATGGATTGCTCCGACCCCTGATCAAGCGTGAGGGCGCCGACGTTCAATCCATTGGCGGCGAGTTCCTTCGCTTGATCCTTCAGCCGGCCGACATCGCGGCTGGCGGTGAACACTTTAGCGCCCGCTTCCGCCAGGGCACGGACGATCTGCCGGCCAAACAATCCGGCGCCCCCGGTCACCAGCGCCACCTTGCCGTCCAGACGAAATTGATCCAGCACGCCCATTGTTTCTCCTGCTTCAATTCAATGTCACGCGATCTCTTCGAAAGGAAAAAGAGGCCGCCGGCGGTGCGCGAAAGGCAGGCGCGTCATGTCCGCGGTGGTTACGCCCGGCGTGTCAACGCGGATGAACGTGCGGCAGACCGGCGCATAAGCCGCCAGCGGCGCGTTCACGCCTTTCACGACGATTACTCGAAACTTCGCCGGGTCCAGCCCGCATGAAGTCAATTGTTTCAAACTGAACGGCGGTGTGCGGATGGAATGCACCAGCAGCGTAAACCCGTCGCTTTCCATGACGGCCGACATGCCCATATCGTAATGCGTCTTGCCGCCATGACGAACTTCCGTTTCGGCAAATTTGCCGTCGTGCAGGCTGACGACCCGGCCGGCGATTTGAAGAGGGGACCCGCTGACAGGATCGGTGCGCCCACCAACGGCTGTCTTAATTTCACCGTTTATTCCGACTAGCGCGGCCATTTGTGCGGCAACAGGATCGCAAAGGCACACAAGCGATTCGGTGATTCCCCGCCGAATAAGGGAATGAAAGATCAGCGTTCCATCTCCGGGCGACCCGCCACCGACATTGTCGCCCATATCGAGCAGGCACACCGGCGCGGCAGATTCGATCGCCTGATCGATCGCTTCTTCAACCGATGGAAACCGAGCCACAAACTGCCGGCGATTAAATATAAGATACCCGGCGAGTTCATCGACCAGTTGGCGGGCCAGGATGGGATTGTCGTCCGTCACCGCAATGAAGGATGATCCCATCTCCACCACATCGGCGTAGGGAAATCCAAAGACGACGCCATTGGTCAGCACGTCCTTCTGCTTCCGCTGGCGATCGGCGAGCGCAATCAAATCCCGGGCGGGAGGCGCGTTTGTGTTCTGACAGGCGATGTTGATCGCGACCGGTGGAAATGCCGCGGCCATCGTCGGGCGAATTTCCTTCCGAACGGTTCGAATCAGCAATTGGGCCGCTTCGATTCCGCGCTCGCGCTGATCTATATGCGGATTGGTTCGATAAGGAATGATCGCCTGGCAGGCATCGACCATCTTCTTCGACAGGTTCGCGTGCGGATCGATGGTGCAAATCATCGGCATATCGGGCCCGACGCGGCGGCGCACTTTGGTGAGCCAATGCCCATCGACATCCGGTTCACTCTCACAGACCGCGGCGCCGTGCGGCGCAACCAGCAGCCCATCCAGGGAGCCGCAGCGATCCAAAGCGCCCAGCATTTCCTTCAGGAGCGAGCGGTACGCTTCATTGGCGATTGTGCCCCCGGGTGTCGCCGATGCCGCGAAGATCGGGACGGTTTCAACATTGGCGTCGTCCAGAGCACCCAGGAAACCGCTGATCTCGTGATGGCCGTTTGCGTAATGACGTCGGATCTCTTCGCCGGTGGCGACAAGCTCCCTGCGGAAATCGTTTAGAGTTGTCGGCTGCGGCAGAAAGGTGCTGGACTCATGCCAGAGGGCGATGATGCCAATTCTCATGGATGCCCTTGATCGGCTGGTTCAACTCGGTTTGTTGCCCGCGCCTCCGGGAAAGGCGACGACATCGATCTCGAATTTCAGAAGCGTTCCAAGCACTCCGATAAGTGTGGTTCTTGCCGGATACGGCGGCTGGAAGAACTCTCGATAGAGACGATTATACTCCGCGAGATCTTCCTGCCGGCCCACGTAACTTCGAACCTGGACGACATCGCGCAAGGTCATCCCATGCCCCCGGAGGATGGTGCGAATATTTTCGATCGACCGGCGCATCTCACCTTCGAATGTATCATTGACAATCGCGCCAGCGGAATCGACCGAAGCCTGCCCTGAAACGAAAACGAACCCTCCGGCCGACACGGACAGCGAAAAGGGGAGCGGCGATTTCGGAGCGGAAGCCATTCTATTTTCGTTGTGTTCCGTATAACGGAATGATATATTCATCATAATGGAATCAGGATCTCTTGTCAAAGCATTCGATTTGCTCGAGGCGCTGGCGGATCGCGGTGGGTCGGCTACCCTCGCGGAGCTCTCTGCCAGCCTGCAATTGGCCAAGCCCACCGCGCATCGGATTCTTCATTCGCTGCTGAAACTTGGATACGTTCACCACCAATCCGGTGGCGCCTACGCTCTGACGCCCAAGCTCCGCTGGTTGACGATGGGCAGGGGCGATCGGCATCTCGCGGCGATCGCGCATCCAATCCTCCGCGAGTTGCATGCGGAGATCAATGAAGCGGTCAATCTTGGCGTGCTGCGGCGAAACCGAATCTCTTACCTCACAATTCTGGAATGCTCGCAGGCCCTCCGCCGCGTTGCCGATTCACAGGAAAGCGACCCGCTTTTTTGCACGGCGCTGGGACGATCCATCGTTGCCCATCTGCCGGCCGCCCGCCAGGAGCAATTGCTGAGATCTGTTCCCCTGGAGCCGCGCACTCCCAGAACGGTCACTTCCCTCGAAGAGATGCGACCGATTCTGGCGGAGATTCGAGAACGGGGATATGCGCTGGAGCGCGACCAGACAGACCTGGGCGTGACCTGCATTGCAGCGCCGGTTCTTCTGCGCGGAGACCCGATCGCGGCCATCAGCTTGAGCGTTCCTTCGGCGCGCGTGGACTCGGCGATGGAACGCCACTGGATTCCCAGGGTGCGCCATGCCGCCGAATCGCTGGCAAAAGCCTTCGCGGAGGGCGAGCGCGCCATCGCGTAATTGATCTACGGCCACACAAGAAGGATTCGTCAATGATCAAAGCTCCACCGGAAATCAGCTTGGAATTGATGCGCGAGAAACTTTACAGCGCTGTCGTTTGCGATGCGCTGGACGCGGTTGGCTTTCATCACCAGTCGCCGCGGATACCGCTTCGGCCGATGACCGGCATAACGATCCTGGTCGGGCGCTGCAGGACAACATTGTGGGCGGACATGGCCCATGAAGATCCCAAGCCCTATGCCCTTGAGCTTCGAGCCGTGGACAGTTGTGAGCCGGATGATGTTCTCATTTGCGCGGCCGGTGGATCGATGCGATCGGGCATCTGGGGTGAATTGCTCTCCACGGCCGCGCGAAACAGGGGATGCGTCGGCGCAATCGTTGACGGCGCTGTGCGCGACATTGCCCGGATGACCGCGATGCGGTTTCCGGTCTTTGCTCGAGGGGCTTGTCCTTATGACAGCCTGCACCGCCAGCGCGTGATCGATCTGGATGTCGCGATTGAAATTGACAGTGTCAAAATTGGCCCCGGCGACCTTGTGATTGCCGACGCGGACGGGGTCGTCTTCGTTCCCGCCGAAGTGGAAAAGGAAGTCCTCGCGCGGGCCTGGGAGAAAGTGCATGCCGAGGACAAAACCCGAGATGAAATTCGTGCCGGCATGAAAGCAACGGCGGTATTCGCCAAATATGGAATTCTCTAAAGAGCCGGGCCGTGTCGGCCCGGAATCCCGTGTGATTCAATTGTGATTCAATGGAACACAACGAACCAGTAATTGGACTAACCGAAAGCGGCTGCCTCGCGCGGCAGAAGCAGTTGTCCAGCGAACTGGCGCGCAGTGGTTTTAATGCCGCTCTTCTTGCGGATCGGCGGAACGTTCACGCCTACAGCGGATACTGGACGCGCGAAGTCTTTCGCCCGGCGCTGCTGGTGTGCGCTGATGGGCGTACATTCCTGGCCATGGCGTCGCGCCCGGCGTCAAAACCATTTGTTTCGGAGATCGTGACGTGCCCGGCCGCCCCCCTGGGAACTCTCGTGGATGAACAGGTGAAAGTGGCCGCTCAATCGTTGGAATCGGTGCTGTCCGAGTTGAAGTACATCGGTACTGACGGCTTCTCCTGTGAACGCCTGACGTGCGATATCTCTTCGATGCTGAGGCCCCTTCGCAGGAAAAAATTCCCCGATGAGATTTCTCTGATCGAGCGCGGCGTTCGGGCGTGCGAGGCGATCTACGCGATGGCGCGCGAAACCGTGCGGCCCGGCGTCTCCGAGTGGTTCCTGTATCTCGAATCGCTGGCCGCAGCGACAAAAGCGGTCGGCGAACCGATCGGTGAACTGGGAAATGATTTTCAATCCGGCACTCCGGGCGGCCCGCCGCGTCATCGCGCTATGGAGGATCAGGAGCTGCTTCCTCTGGATATCTCGGTCGTGGTTCGCGGATACCACTCCGATCTTTGCAGGACTTTCGCCGTTGGAAAAAAGCCGACCGCGTTGCAGCAGGATGCTCACCGCCGCGTGCTGGACGTTTTGCAATTTGTCGAAAGCGCCGTCAAGCCGGGCGTAAGCTGCCGCAAGTTGTATGAAGAAGCAGCACAAATGCTGCGAGGGCATCGCGATTGGGTTTTCCCTCACCATCTGGGTCATGGCATAGGCCTGTCGGCGCACGAATCGCCGCGCCTAAACCCCGCCTGGGACGATTATTTTCAGGAGGGCGATCTGTTCACCGCCGAACCGGGACTTTATGCGCCGGAATTACGCGGCGGCGTGCGGCTGGAACAGGATTACCTCGTCACCGAAACGGGAGTGCGATCGCTGTCCAATTTCCCCCTGAATTTGTGATCCGAAAGCAACCACATGGGAGATGAAGATATCATCTGCGAAGCGATTCAGGGCGGTTCGGGTCCCCGGCTGCTGATTACCGGCGGTGTCCACGGCGATGAGTACGAACCCATGGCCGCAATCCGCACCCTCAGCGGACGGCTCTGCGAAGAGACAATCCAGGGAACGGCGATTCTCGTGCCGGTTGTGAATGCGGCCGCATATCGGCTCGGCCAACGAGTGGCGGAAGATGGCCTCGACCTGGCGCGGGTCTGCCCCGGAAATGCCCAGGGCGCCATTACCGAGCGCGCGGCTTACGCGCTCAGTCGGCTTATCCTCTCCGCGGATTTTTATATCGATCTCCACACCGGCGGAAAATCGCTGACGCTTTTCCCCCTCGCGGGATATATGCTGCATCGCGATGCCAATGTGCTGGAATCGCAGCGGCGCATGGCTCGCGCGTTTAATCTGCCGCTGATCTGGGGAACCACGCCCGACCTGGAAGGCCGATCGCTCTCGGTTGCAAGGGACGCGAACGTTCCCGCCATTTATGTCGAAATCGGTGGCGGTGGCGGCCCGCTCAATCGCCAGGCGATTTATGACATGGTCGAGGGATGTCTCAACGTCATGGCGGAACTGAAAATGCTTCAGCGTCAGCGGCCTGCCCCTCGCATCCGCCATATTGCCGAAACGCCCGGGAAGCAAAGCGGCTTTTTGCAGATCAATTATCCTTCTCCAATCGAGGGTATTTTTGAACCGGCCGTGTCCCCCGGAGATGTCATCCATGAGGGCGCGCCGATTGGCCGTGCTTTCGATCCCCAGACCGATAAATCTGTTTCGATTCCCGCGAAGGAATCGGGCCTGGTGGTGATGCTGCGAGCGGACGCCCGCGTGCACAGGGAAGATGCGCTGGCGACCATTATCCCCGGGATTGGAGAGAAATATGTCTGAACGGCGCGTTGCTCTTGTGACTGGCGCATCGCGCGGCATCGGCGAAGCGACCGCGCTCGCGTTCGCCAGCGCCGGATATGACGTTGCGATCGCGGCGACCAATGAATCGGCGCTGCAGGCCGTGGCCTCCAAAATTCGCCAGGCCGGAGCAAAGGCGGCCGTCTTTGCCGGAGATCTGGCTGATTTGAAATTCGCCCAGCGATTCGCCACGGAATCCGCCCAGATGCTCGGCGAGCCAAATGTTCTCGTGAATAACGCGGCTTGGCGGGAACTGGTCTCCATGCGGGAGATCTCCCTCGAATCCTGGGAAAAAACGCTGCGCATCTGCCTCACGGCGCCCGCGTTTCTCGCTCGCTGGGTCGCGCAGCGGATGGAACCACTGCGGCGCGGCGTCATCATCAATGTTTCCAGCATCATGTCCTCCAATGCGTTCGGTTTGGCGCCGGCATACATCGCCGCCAAGGGCGCGATGGATGCGCTCACGTATGATCTGGCCGCGCTTTATGGCCCTTCGTCCATCCGGGTGCTGGCAATCAATCCCGGGGCAATCGATACATCGCTCAGCTCTGAAATGGCGCAAAAGGATGATGAGGGCGCCGATGTCCGGAAATTTTCCGAGCAGATGATCAGTCTCGGGCGCTGGGGATCATCCGAGGAAATTGCACGAACGATTGTCTGGCTCAGCAGCGACGATGCCTCCTACATCAACGGCACGACGATTGTCGCCGATGGCGGCTGGAGCCATCAGCTATATCCCTTAAGCATCAAAAATAAGATGCGCCCCGGTCAGTTTCCGCGGTAAATCCATGAGCATCTCGCGATCACAATCCGTTTGCCGCGATATACCCGAGCGATTTCGCATCAGTCTCGGAGAAGGTCAAACGCCTCTTTTGCGGTCCCGCCGCATCGGGCCCGCTTGCGGGATGAGCGGTCTGTATTTCAAGCTGGAGACCGTAAATCCAACCGGTTCGTACAAGGATCGATTCGCCTCGGCTGCGATCGCTGACATGTTAAGCCGCGGCAAGCGGCGATGTGTCGCCACATCCAGCGGTAACACCGGTTCCGCGCTGGCGGCATATTGCGCCGCAGCGAATATGCAGTGCGATATTTTCGCCGTTGAATCAGCGCCGAATGACAAGTTGAAACAAATGGCCGCGTACGGCGCGCGGATTGTCAAAATTCGCGGATTTGGAATTCATCCTGAAATTACCTCTGAAGTTTTTAATTGGGTGCGCGAGCAGGGGGAACATTCCGATGCCGCGGTGCAAATCAGCGCGTATTTATTTTCGCCCGTTGGAATGCGCGGCGTGCAGTCCATCAGCGTCGAGCTGATCGACCAATTGCCTGCCGGCAATCGGCATATTTTTGTGCCGGCGGGGGGCGGTGGTCTTGCGCTGGCGGTTGCGCGCGGGTTCGCCGAAATCCCGGACGAAACATCCCCGGATAAAACGGCGATTCACTGCGTCCAGCCGCGGGGAAACGACACGATCGCGTCCGCTCTGCGCGCCGGAAAACTCGAAGCACAAACCGTCAATTGCACAACGCAAATCAGCGGGCTGCAGGTTCCCACCGTTCTCGACGGCAATGAAGTCATTCGCCAGTGCCGGGCTTCGGGTGGAACGGGGTTCCTCGTCAGCGATCAGGAAGTCTGGGAAATGCAGAGCCGCTTGGCGCGGGAAGAAGGAATTTTCTGTGAGCCGGCGGCGGCCGTATCCGTTGCCGCGGCCGTTACGGCAGTCGCGCGAAAAGAGATCGAACCGGCTGAGACTATTTGCTGCCTGATCACCGGCGCAGGTTTCAAGGATCAACCCTCGGTGGACCGCATGATCGGCAATGAAAAGTTTGTTGTCAGGGATCTTTCGGATTTGAAACGCAATGTTTGACCTGTCCAAAAAGATCGCGGTTGTAACCGGCGCCGGCTCCGGCATCGGAGAATCGATCGCCCGCGCTTTCGCCGCCGCCGGCGCCACGGTTTTTGTGCTTGATCTCAATGCCGATGCGGGGCAGCGGGTCGCCAACGAACTGCCCCACGCGTCCTTTCTGCGGGTTGATGTCTCCAGTGAAAACGAAATTCAACAGGCAACGCGATCGATTTTATCCGGCGCGGGCGCGGTCGATATTCTGGTGAACAACGCCGGGATCGGTCATGTGGGAACGGTGCTGTCAACTTCGCCGGCCGACCTTCATCGGCTGTTTAACGTGAACGTGCTGGGAGTGATGCTGATGACGCGCGCTTTCCTGCCGGGCATGATTGAGCGGCGCGCCGGATCGGTGATCAATCTCGCGTCCATCGGCGGTGTGTTGGGCATTCGCGATCGATTCGCTTACTGCACCACGAAATTCGCCGTGGTTGGGATGACCAAATGCATGGCGCTCGATCATGCCGGTTCCAAAGTTCGATTCAACGCCATTTGCCCCGGACGGGTTGAAACCCCCTTCGTCAGCGCTCGACTGAAGGAATATCCGGATCCGGAGGCGGCTTACCGCGAAATGGCGGCGACTCAAGCCTTGGGAAGAATGGGACAACCCGATGAAATCGCGGCCGCGGCGGTCTACCTGGCCTCCGACGAATCCGCCTTCGTCACCGGCAGCGCGCTCATCATCGATGGCGGATTTTCCGCCGGAAAATAGGAGAGGGATGTTACTATGAAAAGATCAATGAATTTCAAACGTAATGCAATTTTCAATGCTTTAATGCTGGCAATTGCGACCGCGGCGGCATCGCTGCCTGCCAACGCGCGCGGCCAGATTTTTGTCACCAATACGGTCAACGGCACGGTCAGTGAATATTCCGCTTCCGGATCGCTCATCACCAGCACCCTGGTGACGGGACTCCAGCACCCATCCGATATCGCCGTTTCGGGGTCGGACCTGTTCGTCACCAATTACACTGCGGGGACCATTGGCGAATACACAACGTCCGGAGTTCCGGTAAGCACGTCGCTGGTTTCTGGATTGAGCGGGCCGCTGGGAATTGCAGTATCCGGGTCGGACATTTTTGTCGCGTGCAACGGCAGCGGCACCATCAGCGAATACTCAACCTCGGGAACCCAGGTCACCGCGCCCCTCGTTTCCGGACTGACGGGAATCACCGGCCTTGCGCTCTCAGGCTCTAATTTATTCGAAATCAATAGCAACGCGGTCGGCGAGTACACAACATCCGGCATACAGGAGAGCTCGTCGCTTCTCTCGAATTTTGCCCATCCCGCGGGCATCGCGGCAACCGCAACCGATTTATATATCACGGATACTTATCTCAGCACGATCGGAGATTTCTCGACAGGGGGATCGACGGAAAATGCCTCACTGGTCACCGCTCTTTATGACCCGCTCGGCATCGCAACCGATGGATACAATCTCTACGTCGTGAATGAGGGAAGCGGCACGGTCGGCGAATACACCACGGCAGGGGCGGTCGAAAATGAATCGCTGATCACAGGGCTAAGCGTCGGCTCAGGCGGCATCGCGGTGGTAACTTCCGCAAACAACAACGGCGGCCTGATCAGCGTCCCGGAGCCCGCATCCGCGGCGTTGATCCTCCTTGCAGTCTTTGGAGTAATTACGAAGCGGCGCCCTCGGGTGGAATAGTCTAAGAGCGAGTACGGGCGATCGATACCTATTTACGATCGTGAGATTTTCTCAATAAATTTGCTGCATCGTGCCGGTAACCTTGAGCAGATTGACCGGTGAACGTCCGAAATACTTCGGCGAAATACTGGCTTGTGGAGAAACCGCACATTTGGGCGATTTCAGTGATCGACAAATGTGTCGTGGTGAGCAATCGACGAGCATTCGCGACCCGCAGGCGGCGCAGCAGTCCAACAGGGGAGTCGCCGGTCTGGCGTTTCAACAGATCGGCGAAGCGGGAGCGGCCGAGCCCGCAGCGTGCGGCCATCGACTCCAGCGTCCAGTGTTGTGCTGACCGTTGCGCCAGTTCGCGCTGGAACGCCGCGATGCGATGCTCGGGACGATTTCCCGGTGGGGTTGAGCGGGCAGCACGAACGGCCGTGGCCAACTCCAGAACCACGATCGACGTCAATTTGTTAATCCGCTGCTCGCTGCAAATGCGCCCGGGATTTTGTTGTCGAAGCAGTTCGGGCAAAATAACAGCCAATATGGGCGATGCGGCGCACACATGCCGCGGGGCAGCACAAAGTTCACGGGCGATTTGGCGATTTTCCGCCAATGAGAAGCCAAGCTGCGGGGGAAAAAGGAAAGTGCGCGGGGGTGAAGATTTGGGGTGATCCAACCGCAATACGATGAAATACCAGCGATGGCCGGGTTCGAATTCCTCGAGGCTGCCGTGCTTTTGCCAGGGCAGTGTAAAAAATATCGATCCGGGGGCGACCAATTCCTCTCGATCTTCGACCTGCCAGCGCAGGTGACCTCGCTCCAAAAAGACGATCTCAAGACCGGCGTTGCGGTGGGTTGGAAGCCTTCGGATGCTTCCCTGGCCGCTTTGCACGATCAGCGGGATCGCTTTCACGTACACAATTTACCATTGGCATTTGGCGGACGCCAATTCCTTTTTTGTTGTGCAAAATGCGCTAGTTCAGGAAAGACGCGGCGGGAATTTACGTAGAAGCGAGGAGCCACATGAGTCATGATTCTCATCCGATGGTTGCCGTCCTTGGGTGCGGCAAACGCGGCAGCGCGAAGGAAGGGTGGGCCATTGGGCACGCTCATGCGGAAGGGTGGCTGAAGGCTGATTCAGAGGCACGGTTGTTTGGGGTGGATATAGTACCGGAGAATCTTGCGGCGTTCGGCGAGCAATTCAAATTGCCGCCAGGCCAGCTTTTTTCTTCCGCTGAAGCGCTTTACGCGGCGGTGAAACCGGATTTTGTCAGTGTTTGCACGTGGCCCGCGCTGCACCACGCGATGGTGCTGGATGCGGTCAAGCATGGGGTTAAGGGAATCGTCTGCGAGAAGCCGATGGCGCTGGATGTGGGGCAGATGCGACAGATGCGCGACACGTGCGCGGCGGCGGGCACGCGGCTGGCGATCGCTCATCAGCGCCGGCATGAGCCGTTATTCCAGCTTGCCCGCAAATTGGTTCAGAGCGGTGTCATTGGCGATTCGTGGGTGCTGGAGGCCCGCGTCGGAGACGACTGGGATATTCTCTCGTGGACGGTCCACTGGTTTGACATGGCCAACTTCCTGCTGGATGCCAAACCCCTGCGCGTGTTGGCCGGCGGCGATGTTACGGGCGAGCGGCGCTATCAGCATGCGGTTGAAAACGCTTCGATTATTTTCGCCGAATACACCGGGGGGCGCCAGGCGATTTTCGTCACTGGACCGGCCGGGGATGGGATCACAATCCGCGGGACAAAGGGGATGCTCCAAATCGATCGTGAGGTGAAGGTCTGGAATGAATCCGGCTTCGCCACGCACAAACCGGATAACACGGAGTTTCCGGGTGCCTGGACTCGATTGATGCAGGAGATGCTCAGCAAACAGCCGATGCTTTGCGATGTCTCGGAAGGTTTTATCGCCACCGAAATGGCGTATGCCGCGCATGAATCGATGCGGACGAGCCGAACCATAACTTTTCCGTTCACGTCCGAATACGCTCCGCTGGAGGTCATGAGCCACAGAGCAAAGCCGGTGTTCCCATTCAAAAAGATCGTAGTGTATGCGGACGAGCATTTTGGTTCGGGCGGACGGGAAGGGCTGGCAGAGGCTTTGGAATCGCTTGGCGGTAAATCGCCGTCGGTTGTCGACGCGATGAAAGAGCTTAGCTCCGCTGATCTGAGCGATGCCGACCTTCTTGTTCTTTACCACACGCAGAAATCTCCAAATGACGTGACACGGAACAGCCTGACAGCATGGGTTGGCGCAAACAAGCCGCTCATTCTGGTACACGCGGCTTTGGGAGCGTATCCGGATTGGCCGGAATATGGGCAATGGTGCGGACGAGTGTGGGATTGGAGCAAGTCGGAGCATCCGCACGAACCGTCAGTTTTTGCGGTGTGCGATGCTCAGATGCCCACAGCTTGGAGTGAGGCGTGGCTCCCACGCGATGAAGTTTTTATCAAACTGGGCGACCGGAGCGACGTGAAGGATCTGATGATGGCCCAAATCGGGACGAGAACGTTTCCGGCGGCCTGGATTTCCCGGGATCATCCGCGCATCGGCGCTTGGGTGCCGGGGCATCGCCGGGATATTTGGTCGCTACCGGTGATGCGCGAAGGGCTGGCGGCGATTGCTCGCCGCGTTGCAGGTTCTGTGTGATTCTGCTGATCTCCCGAGTGGGAAAGGAGAAGAGCAATGGCAATGACCCTGGGATGTTTCGCTCTTGTGCAGCCGTTTTCAACGCTTGATGCGCAGCTGGCGCAGATTCAGAAGTGGGGCTTTCGGCATGCGGATGTAACGGATAATGCCGATGGGGCATGCCTGGGGGTCGAGTTTGGGTTTACCGCGCTGGCCAGCCTGGACGCCAATCCATTTGACCTGAAGCGAATGTTTGAGGCGAGGGGCATCACGATTACGAGTTTTTGCGCGCACGCCTCGCTCCTGGACCCGCCGGCCCCGTGGCGTTATGGCACGGCTCAGATCATCAAAGCGGTTCGAGCGGCCGCGGCGATCGGTGTGAAGCACATCATTACGACCGAAGGCGACGCGCACACGGAATTCGGC
>Ga0302326_10018576_pt1 | contig 14412 bp, 11 predicted proteins | sample Palsa_T0_3_FD_202264 | JGI IMG/M metagenome (GOLD analysis project Ga0302326, IMG submission 202264) | Peat permafrost microbial communities from Stordalen Mire near Abisko, Sweden - Palsa_T0_3 | ecosystem: Environmental > Terrestrial > Soil > Palsa > Peat permafrost | place: Sweden: Abisko... | reverse complement strand
TTCGCACGCAGTTGATCGCGCAATTCGCTGTAGCGGTCGGTGCGCCCAACCCAAGCGCCGCGAATCAGCTGCTCAAGATCGGCATCGCTGATGCCCGCGCGCATCGGCGCGCGCAGATCCAGTCCTTCCGCGGCGAACAGGCAGGTGTAGAACTTGCCTTCCGAGGACAGCCGCGCGCGGCTGCAGGCGCCGCAGAACGGCTGCGATACGGAGGAAATGAAACCCACTTCGCCGCCGCCATCGTCGAAGCGCCAGCGCTCGGCGACCTCGCCGCGATAATTCTGCGAGACCGGATGCATGGGCCATTTTGCGGCGATGCGCGCGGCGAGCTCCCGTGAAGGCACCACCATCTCCGGCCGCCAGGCATTACGGTTGCCGACGTCCATGAATTCTATCAAGCGCACGATCACGGGCGAGCCGCGGAAGTGCTCCACCAAGTCCAGAACGGTGTGATCGTTGACGCCGCGCTCGATGACGGCATTGATCTTGACCGGCGCGAGGCCGGCGCCGAGGGCCGCATCGATTCCGCCCAAGACCTGGTCGAGCGCCGCGAATCCGCCGCTCAGGCGCTTGAATATCTCCTTGTCCAGGGTATCCAAACTCACCGTCACGCGCTGCAGGCCGTTGGCGTGCAGATCAACCGCATGCTGGCCCAGCAACACGCCGTTGGTGGTGAGAGCGATGTCATCGATTCCGGGAATGCCGGAGAGGTCGCCGACCAGATCGGCCAGGTTGGCGCGCAGCAGGGGTTCGCCGCCGGTGAGACGCAGCTTGCGCACCCCTAGCCTAACGAACAGGCGCGCGAGCCGCACGATTTCCTCGAACGACAGACGCTCCTGCGACTTCAGGAATCGGTAGTGTTCGTGAAACTGCTCCTTCGGCATGCAGTAGGGACAGCGGAAGTTGCAGCGATCCATGACCGAGATGCGCAAGTCGTGCAACGGCCGGCCGAGCCGATCGAGCGGATTGGCGGCACCGCGAATGTCGTGAATTGTCGATGTCATGGCCGATCAGGTTACCAGCGGTAGACGCTGGTAACGAACCCTTTCGGGTAGGTGTTCGGTCCCGGGGGCAGTTCGACGAAGCCGTCGGTCCCGGCGAGGCTCAGGAAGTCCCCCGATCCATGCGTGGGACGCGGACTGGCCCAGGGGCGCCCCCAATCGTCGGGTTCGATGGCGATGGGCAGGAAATAGGCCAATGAGGGCTGGAAGGTGACCGGCGCCGCCAGCGCCAGACGCTCGGGCGCCGCCCGCTTCGTGCCCATGGCTTCGGCGATGGCCGGGATGACATAACGGATCAGGCACACGAGGGTGGACACCGGATTTCCGGGTAAGCCGAACACCGCCTGACCCTGCGGGCCGATGCCGAACCACATCGGCTTGCCCGGACGCTGCGCGATGTTGTGAAACACCTGTTGCACCCCTAGGCGCATCAGAACCTTCGGCACCAAGTCGAATCTTCCCATGGATACGCCGCCGCTCAACACCACGACTTCGTGGGTGGTGAGGTGCAGCGACAGGCGCTCGGACAGCAGATTCTCATCATCCGGAACGTGATCGTCGCCGATGCGGCTGAAGCCGCGCTTGCGTAAGGTAGCCGCGACGGCGTAGGCGTTGGAACGGCGCACTTGGTAGTCGGCAATCGGGTCGCCGGGTTCGATGAGCTCGTCGCCGGTGGAGATGACCATCACCGCCGGCTGGCTGCTGACTCGCACCCGCGACATGCCCGCGGACGCCGCGACCGCAATTTCCGGCGCGCGCAGCAAGGTGCCGGACTCCAGCAACAGCGCTCCCTGGCGGCCATCGCTGCCGCGGCGATGCACGTTGTGGAAGGGGGCCGTTACCACCGCGGCCTTCAACGAGGCGAAGCCGTCGGCAACTTCGAGTTGCTCGACCGGGATCACGCAATCGCTGCCCATGGGGAGAATCGCGCCGGTCATCACCTCGATGGCATTGTCGGCCGCGTTCAGCTTGAGCGCCGGCGTTCCCGCGGCCTGGGTTGCCTGGATGCGAAAGCGCCGGTGGCCGCGCCGCAAGGCCTCGCTATCGACCGCGATGCCATCCATCGTGATGCGGTCGAACGGCGGCTGGTCGCGCTCCGCATAGATATTTTCCCGCAACGTCCCACCGACACACTGCGCCAGCGGCAGTGATTCGATCGGCATACACGTCAGCCGAGAGTTGATTGCCTCTTCGGCCAGACGCGGCGTAATGAGCGTACCAGCCTGCATACATTGAAAGGCGCGGCCGAATTCTGCGCCGCGCTCTGACTCACTGCTTCTGATTCTTTGCCTTGAAAACCCTCAACTGCTCGTTGAAACGGCCGACGACCGCTTGCAGCTCATCGACGGCGGCATTGTTCTTCTGCGCCAGGATCTTCAGCGCTTGGTCCGCCTTCTTCTTCTCGTCGGGACTCAGCTTGGACGGATCCTTCGGGGTGGCAGAATCTATCTCGAGCTTGATGCATTCGAGATAGGCGTTCATATCGCTGTTGTAGCTGTCAAAGTCGTGCTTCGCGGCAATCATTTGATCGCGCGTGGCGGTGTTGCCATCCGGGGGCGCAGCCGGGGAGGGCGGATAGGTGCAGGTCGCCTGCGCGTGAGCAGCCGTACCCAGGGCGAGCATCAATGCGAACGGAATCCAAGCCTTCATCTTGTGTCCTCTTTATCGAAATGAATCCTGTTATCGGACCGTTGATCTTACGGCCAAGGAGCTAAGCCTGCCAGCGTTCCACCGGCAAAGCATAACTATATGATTTAACGACTTTAATTGGAGGCCTTTTGCTCATGTTTAGTTCCCGCCAGGTAAAGTGGCGGGATGGGAACTCGATGCCTCGTGGGGATCCTAGGCCTTACCGCGGCCTGCGCGACTGCGGCCGGCGCCGATTCCGCACCGCATTGCGCATCCGACAACTCAGCGCTTCGCGGCATGGTCGAAACCGAATACGCATTCGCGGAACGGGCGCGCACGTCGGTCCGCGGCGCCTTTCTCGACTACTTGGCGCAGGACTCCTGGGTGCTGCAGCCGCGCCCCGAGCGGGGCCGAGCCCACTACCTGGCCGCCAAGGAAAGCACGGCCCAACTTCGGTGGTATCCGACCCTCGCCGGCATTGCCGCGAGCGGCGACATGGGATTCAGCACCGGGCCCTGGGTATACACCGCCACGAATGGGACCCAAGCCACCGGCCATTTCCTGACCGTCTGGAGGCGCGACGCCGCGTGTCGATGGTCGGTGGTGCTGGATGGGGGCATCGAGAACGCCGCGGCGGCCAACGATGAACCGAAGTTGGCGCCCGACCAAGCCTCGTACACTGCTTCCGCGCCGCCGCCGCCGCGACTCATTGCCGATGACGCGCCAGACCATGCCGTCAGCGATTTTCAAGACGGCGCGGAGAAAGCCGGGTTTGCGGCGGCGCTGCGGACCTATGCGCGAATCGCGGATTTTCGCTTCTATACGGACGGCCGGCCGACCATGGGCATCGCCGCTGCGAGCGACTACCTCGCGGCCCATCCGGTGACCGGAGCCTTCAGGCAGGTGGCGCGCGGCCAAGCCGCCGATTCGACGCTCTTATATAGCGTCGGCGAACTCGTCGATGCTCACGGCCAAAGCACGCATTCCTATGTGCAGATCTGGCAGTACGATCCGAGGGTTGCGAACTGGGGTTTGCGCATATTGCTGATCGATGCGATTGCGCCGGATAAGAAATAATTCCGCGCTGTCGAATCACGCGCCCTTGGTTCGACTAGTACGTGGCGAACGTCGCCGAGAACTGAAGGAGTGATTGATGAATTACCTACTGCTGATTTACGCGAATGAAGCCCAGACCGACGCCATGGATCCGGCGGCGATAACTGCGCTGGTGAACGAATACGCCGAGTTCACCAAGGGGATCATTCAAGCCGGCCAGTTCAAGGCAGGCGACCGGCTGAAACCCGTGTCCACCGCGTCCACGGTTCGAATACGCAACGGCAAGACGGCGATCACGGATGGGCCTTTCGCCGAGACTCGCGAACAGCTGGGTGGCTATTACCTGGTGGAGGCGAAGAATCTCGACGAGGCGATATCCATCGCCGCGCGAATTCCCGGCGCCAAGTTCGGCAGCATCGAAGTACGGCCGATCTGGCCGCCCGCGAGGTGACGGCCGGCAAGGCCATGGATGAGATATTTCGCCGGGAGGCGGGTCGTGTCCTGGCGACACTGATCCGCCTTCTCGGCGATTTCGATCGTGCCGAGGAGGCGAGGCAGGACGCCTTTGCCGCAGCCATCGAACAATGGCCGTGCGCCGGAATACCGGCGAATCCGCGCGCCTGGCTGGTGAGCGCGGGCCGCAACAAGGCCGTGGATCGCGTGCGCCGCGATGCGATATATCAGAGCAAGGTCCTGCATCTCGAACGCGCCTCGGCCGAAGCCGACGCACGGGTCTTCATCGACGAGGAAGACGAGGCCGCATTCGGCGACGACCGCTTGCGCCTCATCTTCACCTGCTGCCACCCGGCGCTGGGCAGCGATGCGCAGATTGCCCTTACCTTACGCGAAGTATGCGGCTTGACCACACAGGCCGTGTCGCGCGCCTTCCTGGTGAGCGAGGACACGATGGCGCAGCGGCTGGTGCGTGCAAAGAAAAAAATCCGCGAAGCCGGAATTCCCTACGAAACCCCGCCACCGGAGCTGCTGGATGAGCGGATCGACGGTGTGCTGGCGGTGATCTACAGCGTGTTCACCGAAGGCTATGCGGTCACCAGCGGCACTGACTTGATGAACGAAGCGCTGTGCGACGAAGCGATCCGGCTCGGCCGGTTGGTCGATGTCCTGCTGCCGCGAAACCCCGCAATCACCGGGCTGCTGGCGTTGGTGCTGCTGCATGACGCGCGGCGCCGCGCCCGCGTGTCCGATGCCGGCAACCTGATCTTGCTCGAGCACCAAAATCGCGGGTTGTGGAATCAAGCCCAAATCGCGGAAGGCCTTGCGCTGGTCGAGGATTCGCTACGTCTGCCGGGACGAGTCAGCCCCTACAGCGTGCAGGCCGCCATCGCCGCACTGCACGTGCGGGCGCCCGACAACGATTCGACCGACTGGCGTCAGATCGTCGGCCTGTACGAAGTGCTGCTGCGGCTGCAACCGACCCCGGTGATCGAACTCAATCACGCCGTTGCCGTGTCGATGGTCGACGGGCCGAGGAGCGCGCTCGACCTGGTGGAATCTCTGGCCGCGCGCGGCGAGATGAAGGACTATCACCTGCTGAATGCGGTGCGCGGCAGCCTTCTGCACCGGCTCAAGCGAACAGCCGAGGCCCGCGAAGCCTACCTAAGAGCCCTGGCGGAGGCGAAAGTCGAACCCGAGCGCAGATTGATCGCAGCGCGGATCGCGCAGATCGACGCCGGCTGAGAATGACCCAATGCCGGCGTGACTACTGCTCCCAATGCCCCGCGACGTAGTGCCACTGGTTTTGAATTTGATCCCAGCGGTCTGCGACCCAGTGCTTGCCACGGTGCTCGGTTATCCACGTACCGGAGCTCCAATGGAAAAAGCGCCCATTCCACTCCCAGTAGCCTGGTGCCCAAACATACCCATCGCGGTGCTGCGGTTCATGTTCGACACGCGGCGCCGGCGGGGGTGTATCGCTGACAATGTCGGCGCCCGCCATCGAGAACCTGGACGAGAGCAGCGTGCCGGCGCCAATCAGTGTCGACAGCAAAGTCTTTTGCAGTGTGTTCATATTTGGAATCCCTTTGGCCGGGTTGGCCAGTTAAGACCGAACGGTCGTGCTTTAGTTGAGACGTATCTGTCGGGCGAAGTTGCAATGCAGGTAATCATGGATGCAGGTCGGGGGCTTAACGAAGCCGAGCAGAGCGCCGGCTGCGCTCGAGCAGAGAGTCAAAGGCTGTCTGCGCACGCTCTCCCGCACCGCGTTCGCGCAGCAGGCCTTGGGTCTGTTGATACATCATTGTGATGCCGTCGAACTCGTAACCAAACTGCTGCGGATCCAAATCGGCTTGGAAATGGCCTTCGTCGATCGCGGTTTGGGCACACCGCGTCACCAAATCCCGCCAATCATGCAAGGCATGCACGATGCGCTCACGCACCGGATGCCCGACGCGATTGTGATACTCGAGCGCGGCCTTTTGCAGCAAGCAGCCGCGCGCGTCCGCTGCGCCCCGAATCCATTCCAGCTTCTTGTCAAACAAGACACGCAAACGCGGTTCCCCGCGTGGCGATGCCAGCGCCGGCTGGACGACGCGCTGGGTGAACCGGCTGACCACCTCCTGCACCACTCCGAGCTGCAAGGCCTCCTTGGACTTGAAATGTGCAAACAGTCCGCTCTTGGAGAGCTTCGCGTCTTGTGCAAGTACCCCAATGGAAAGACCCTCATAGCCGACATCGCTGACTATGCCGAGCGCGTGCGAGATGATCGCGCGCCGGGTTTGTTCGCCCTTCGGTTGGGCTCGGGACTGCATTTTCGTGGTCACAGTAGGGTAGATAATAGCACGATCGTTCGTGTTGTGGAACCCGGCATTGACCGCTCAAAGCTGACCGGTCAGAGTGACTCCGCCATGCTCAACTTAAGGCCACCTTCGACCCGGCCGGCCCCGGCCGCCGCCGCGGTTGAAGAGGCGTATGCGCGGCTGCGGGCCTGTGCCGACGATGCCGCCCGAATCGCGGCAACCGCAGAGCTCATCTTGCTGATTCATGACGAGTTTTACGCCCAGCTGTGCGAATACCCGTACCGCGCCAAGCGCGCCTTCGAGACCATGGATCCGCACGCTTCGATCCAGATCAGCAAGGAACGGCTGGGGCTCTACAGCCGCTACGTCGCGGAGCACGGCCCCCGGATCCTCGCGGCATACCCGGCGCTCGCCGGGGAGTCGGACGTCTGGGAGGCAATCGATCGGCTGTTCGTTGCGATGATCGTCGATCGTTACGAGGCGGACATCGCCTTCATGTTTGCCCGCTCGGTTCGCCGCAACATCTGCCATGGGATATGGAGACCGGTCGCGTACTCGTTTCCCCCGCCCAGCAAACTGCGCGCGCTGTCGACCGCATCGGTCCACCGCAAGCTGCCGGTGCGGGGCGGCGTCGACCTCGAGCTGCTGTGCACGGCCCTGCAGATTCCCAATTTCTCCATTCCGTTCAAAGATCTGAGAGGTGACGCGCAAAGAATTCTCGAACGGGTCGAGCATCTTCTGTACGCTGGCGCGCCCGGCGCGCCGCATCCGGTGGCGCTCGACGTCGTGGAGGCCGGATTCTTTCGCGATCGCCGGGCGTTTGTGGTGGCCCGCTGGATATTAAGCGACGACGGCATCGCGCCGTTCGTGATTGCGCTGCTGAACGGCCCCGCCGGCATCTTCGCCGACGCGGTGCTGCATCGAGTCTCGGACATCCACAGCCTGTTCAGCTCGGCTCTTGCGAATCTTCACGTGACCACGCGGCTTTACTACCAAACCTGTGTGTTTCTGTTCAGCCTCATGCCGCGGCGTCCGTTCGGACATCATTATTCGACCATCGGCTTCAATCACGTCGGCAAGATCGCCATCCTGAATGAGATCACCGAGCAAATCCGCTCCGGACACAGGCTGCAACGCTCTCCGGGGGTGCCCGGCACGGTGGCGCTCGGATTCACCTTCGATGCCTGCGCCTATCACTTGAAGGTAATTCGCGACCAACCCACCACCTCCTACAAGTGGGGTCCGTATCCGGGTGCGGTCGCCGTATGCGACAAATACCGGGTGGTTCATGAGATCAACCGTGCCGGAAGCATGTTGGACAACGTGATGTACTTCAATCTGCGGCTGGACCCGGACATGTTCGATCCCAAGCTGTTGGATGAAATCTGCCGGCAGGCCTCGGGCAGTGTAAATGTGGATCAGGAAGGCGTGTTTCTGCGCTCGCTGATCGTGCAGCTGAAGATAGTTCCCTTGCCGGTGTTTCTTGCCACGGCCGGCGAGAGCGAAACCAGAGCCGTGATCATCAGTCTCGGAAACTGCATCCGCAACAACGCCGCCACCAACATCTTCAACAAGGATTTGGATTCGAGAAATTATGGAGTCGGCCGCTACGGCAGTGTATTTCTGTTCGATTACGATGCCGTGGAGAAACTGACGGATGTCAAGATCCGCACCAATTCGGACCGCGAACCCGGCGAGGAGGCGCTGCCCAGCTGGTTCTTCGAGGAGGGAGTGGTCTTTCTGCCGGAGGAACTCGAGTACGGGATGCAGTTCAAGAACGATTATGCGCGCCGCTGCTTCCGAGAGGAGAACTTCGATCTGCTGACGGTCGAGTACTGGCTCGGCGTGCAGCAGACATTGCAGCGCGGCGAGGTGCCCGAATTGCAAATGTATCCCGACGACACCCGGCTCGACGCGCGTACCTGAGTCACTTGCTCAAATATGCCGCGAGTTTGCTATGGGTACGGATCGCATCCTCATCGGTCCAAGAAGCATCCGCGCGCGATTTGCGGATCAGCTGCTCGAATTCGACGGCGGGCAGCGGGTGGCTGAAGTGAAAGCCTTGATACTCATCGCACTTGATGGCCTTCAGAAACTCGAGCTGCTCGGGCGTTTCGACCCCTTCGGCAACCACTTTGAGGTGCAGACTGTGCGCCAGGGAGACGATCGCGCGCACGATCGAGGCATCCTCCGGACGGGTCGCCATTTCGTCGATGAATACGCGGTCGATCTTGAGCTTGTCGATCGGGAAGCGGCGCAGATAACTCATGCTCGAGTAGCCCGTTCCAAAATCGTCCACCGAGACGATCACGCCCATCTTACTGAGCTGCTCGAGAATGGCGATCGATTGTTCGGGATCGTTCATGACGGCGCTCTCGGTCAGCTCCACCTCGAGGTACCGGGCCTGCAAACGCGCATCGTCGAGCGCATGGCGAATGTTGTCGACAAGCGCGCTTTCCCGGAATTGCGATGCCGACAGATTCACGGATACGCGCAATGAGGGAACACCGTCGTCCTGCCAGGCTCTTGCCTGGCGGCACGCCTCTTGGATGACCCACTGGCCGATCGCGCCGATCAAACCGCATTCCTCCGCCAGCGGGATGAATTCCCCCGGCGAAATGACGCCGCGTGTCGGGTGCACCCAGCGAATCAGCGCCTCCGCGCTGCGCACCTCGCCGGTTTGGGTATCCACCTTCGGCTGGTAGTACAGCTGGAATTGCTTGAGGGCGATGGCACTGTGCAGCTCGCTCTCCATCTGCACCCGGTCTTCGGTGCCGGCCTGCATTCCCGGCGCGTAGCGTTGGACGGTGCCGCGGCCGCGCTGCTTGGCCGAATGCATGGCGGCATCCGCGTTCGTGAGCAAGGCCTCGATCGAAGCACCATCGGCCGGATAGATGGCGATGCCGATGCTGGGCGAGGTATGGACATCGATGCCGGCGACCCGCACCGGGCCCTGCAACACCTCGATTGCACGGGCCGCGAGCTGCATCGCGTCCTCGGGGCCGGCGATGGAGTTGCCGACCAGGACGAACTCATCGCCGCCGAAGCGCGCCACCGTGTCGACGTTGCGCACCACCCCCAGGAGCCGGCGCGCGACCTCCTGCAGGAGTTCATCTCCGGCCCGGTGGCCCAAGGAGTCGTTGATGAGCTTGAAGCGGTCGAGGTTGCACACCAGAAGCGCGAACGAGCCTTTGTCGCGGTTGGCGTGCGCCATCGCCTGAGTCAGCCGGTCGTCCAGCAAGACGCGGTTCGGAAGACCGGTGAGCACATCATGGGTGGATAAATGGCGCAGTTGCCGGTTTGCGGCCTCCAGTCCGTGCGTGCGGATCGAGATCGCCTCTTCGAGGCGTCCCACTTGGTCCCTGACCAATCGATCGTTTTCCCACTTGCGGCTCAGTGCGGTCGCGCACTGCAGAACCTCGATCGGCTCCGCGGGTTTGCGCAGCACCAGAAGCTTGTCGCAGTGACCGAGCCGGCCAACCACCTCCGTCCAGTCGTAGTCGGTGTGGGCCGAACAGATGACCACCTGCACGTCCGGATCCGTCGCCCACAGGCGCTCGATCGTTTCCAGGCCATCCCAGCCGGGCGGCATGCGCATGTCGACGAACGCCATCGAGTACGGCCGCCCATCCAGGACCGCCTGGCGCACCATCGCCACGCCTTCTTGGCCTTGATACGCGGAATCGATCTCGAAATTCGGGCGGTCGGAGACCGGCGCCGGTTCGCCGAAGATCTCCGCTTCCAGCGCGCCCAAGGCGGCCTGTGCGCCGTGCTCGGCGTGCGCACTCAGGACCTTGCGAAAATCGTGATGAATGGCCGGGTTGTCGTCGATGACGAGAATGCGCCGGTTGACGAGCGACGTGGGGCTAGGCATGGGCCTGCTCCGGAGGGTCGCACGGCAGCTCGAGAATGAACGCCGCTCCGCATCCCGGCCCGTCGCTCACCGCGCGCAAGGATCCGCCGAGGTCCTGGGCCGCGAGCGCGCCGCTGTGCAAACCGAAGCCGTGCCCGGATTGGCGGGTCGTGAAGCCGTGAGTGAAAATCCGGCTCATGTTCTGCGCGGGGATGCCGATGCCGTTGTCGATGACGGAGATGCGCACCCGGTTCTGCGCGCCCTCGATGCGCAGGGTGAGCAATTTATCGGACCTGCCCGACTCGTCGCAGGCGTATTTCGCATTGCGCACGAGATTCACCAGAATCTGCAGCACCTTGTGCTTGTCGACGGTAATCGGCGGCACTTCGCCGAATTCGCGCCGCAGCGTCACGCCGTGGCGCACGAAGGCGCCGGCGTTCAAGCGCAGGCTGTCTTCCACGAGATCGACGACTTGCACGGTTTCGGTGACGCCGCACAGCTTCGCGTAGTTCTGCTGCATCGCCACGGTGTCCTTGATGTGTTCCAGATTGTCGCGCAGCGAGGCGAGTTCCTGCAGAGCCATCTTCTGGTCGGTCACCAACTGTTCGCCGAGAGTGGCCAGGTATTCCGGTATGCGCCTGCCGCGTTCATCCTCGGCGATGAACTCGGCCAGCCGCGGCCCTTTCTCCTGCAGCAGCGTGGCGATGCGCGACACGGCCGGCGCCTTGGACTGCTTGACGCGCTCGGCCACGAGACTTGCGGAGATGTTGACGCTGTTGAGGATGTTGCCCACGTTGTGCAGGACGTTGGTCGCGACCTCGGCCATGCCCGCCTGGCGAGAGGCCGCCATCAGTTCCTTGTGCACCCGCTCGAGTTCCTGCGCGGATTCCTTGCGGAGGGTGATGTCGCGCAGGAATTCGACGGAGAATTCGGGCGTGGCGCTCTCGTCGCGAACCAGCGAGGTCGTCATGCGAATCCAGATGAGGCTTCCGTCCTTGCGGGTATAACGCTTCTCGAGGTCCACGAAGTCGACTTCACCGTTCCATAAGCGCTCGAGCGCCGTCCGTGTGCTCGCGACATCCTCGCCGTGTGTGAGCTCGCGGATGGATTTGCTGGTGATTTCGCCGGGATCGAAGCCGAGCAACGTGCAGAATGCCGGGTTGCAGCGCAGATACTTACCGCTGCGATCCGCGTACGCGATGCCTATCGGCGCCTGGTCGAAGGTGTTGTGGAACAGGGTTTCGGTGCGGCGCAAATCGCCGCGTGCGGTGACGAGATCGGTGAAATCGCTGATGGTTCCGACGAAGCCTGCAACACCGTCGGCGGCAACCACCTGCTCGGAAAAGTACCGAACGACGCCGTCGGCGCGCACCGTGCGGTACTCGAATCGCACCGGGCGCGGCCGGCTGCAGAAATCCGCCCACGCCTCCTGCATGCGCGCCCGATCGCCGGGATGCACCGCCAGAGCCCAATCGTCGACGCTCTGCTCGGTACCCAAATTGAATACCCGCCGATATTCCGGATTGACGTAGGCGACGTCGTTGGTCTCCCCGGTGTGATATATGGCGACCGGCGCGCTGTCGATCAGCGCGCGGGCCAGCCTGGAAGGGTCGGGCTGCGCCGGGGTGAGCAGCTCGAGCTCGGCCAGGCGGGCGCGAAACTCGGCGTGAGCGACGCCTTGCTCGGCCAGCAGCAGGAGCGAGGCGCGCTGATCGGGGGAGAGCCGGTGTGCAGAGGTTCCGTACACCGCCAGTACGCCGAGCAACTCGCCCTTGCCGTTGCGCAAGGCGCATCCTACCGTGTCCTCGAGCTCGAACAACCCTTCGGTCCGCGAGGCGTGCTCGAAAAAAGAAGCGGAGCGCGGCACGGCGGCAGCCGGCAGCGCGTCATTCGCACGGTACCAGGCTTCACCGCAGTCGATAAGGCTGATCGATGCATAGGGCAGCCCGCAAACGCCGGCCGCGAGCCGGGCAAGGCCGCTGTAGATCGGTTCCAAGAATCCCGCCGGGACGGCCGGACCGGCCGCGAGCCTCCCGCTCGGCGCGCGGTCTGTGCGTCGAGGATTCATGGACTTGGCGCCGGCGGCGAGACGGATATCATCGTAAAGCGCTCCCGCGCCGACTGTTGTTGCCTTGCGGCATATTGTGGATTATGTGACCAACCATGAGGGTGGCGACTGCATCACACGATCGGCGCCGGGACAGCGAAATGCGTCGCAGCTTAGTCGAGTTTTTCCGAAGTCTTGGAGGCGAGAATGCTGAGCGGACAGGCCGGAGCGTGGAACCCCGGGATCCAGTCGCAAGTGCCCGCGGAACTGCGTCCTCTGTGCACGATCTTCCGGCCCGACAATGTCCTGACCAGTGTTGCCGCGGCCGCCGAGATGGGTGGTCTGACCGGATTCCCGCCGGGGGAGCTCGTCGCCTTCCGGCCGCAACGACTCGTATTGCACGAACTCTTGATCCGGATCACCGCCGACTTCGCGGTGTCCGACGGATCGCGGATCGAGGATCTCGGCATCAATTTTCGCAAGATCGCGAGCCTCGTTATGGGGCAGTACATTGCGCCGCAGATGGGCGCGGTCGCATCCGGCTTTGAGCAAGTCCGGCACCGGCTGACCGAGGCCGTTCATGCCGCGCTCAGCGTCGTCGGCGAGCACGACTGGGGGCCGCCGCAGATCGCCGCGTGCGAGCGCGTGGCGGCTTCGGCGGCCGACGCATCGCAGGGAGCTGCCTACCGGTCGCTCGCACGAGTGATGGCGGCGCTGTTCACCACCCACGGCTGCGCGTGGGGCGCGCGCGATCTGATCGTCTCGCTCGCGGTCGGCTTAGGGTGCAACAGCTACGGCAGCGAGGCCATCGGCAGCATGATCGAGCCCATGCTGCGGCACGCGGCGCGCAACGAAGGTTATCACCTGCTGCCGCGGCAGGAGCGGCCCGTCGTCATCAATACCAAGGGACCGTCCGCCTCCGGCAAGAGCACGTTGCGGCCGCTGCAGAAGAAACTGGCGGGGGACATCGGCGTGCCGTGGGAGGATTTCGCGCTGATCAGCCCGGACATCTGGCGCAAGCAACTGCTCGACTATGGCACGCTCGGGTCCGCCTACAAATACGCCGGTGCGTTCACCGCGGAGGAGCTGCAGATCGTGGATCAGAAGCTCGACCGCTACATGGCGCGCAAGCACCAGCGCGGCGAGATGTCACACCTGTTGATAGACAGATTCCGCTTCGACAGCTTCGCGCCCGATTCGGACGAGGCGGGCAGCAACCTGTTGACGCGCTTCGGCCAGAGGGTGTGCTTGTTCTTCATGATTACCCCGCCCGAACTGCTGGTCGAGCGCGCCTGGAAGCGCGGGCTCGAGGTCGGCCGCTACAAAGCCGTGGACGACACGCTGGCGCATGCCGTCGAGGCGTACACCGGGATGGCCGATTTTTTCTTCACCTGGATCCGACGCGGCGACAAGCGGATCCAGTTCGAATTTCTGGACAACAGCGTGCGACTGGGAGAACGTCCGCGCACCGTTGCCTTCGGCGATAACGACACGCTCAACCTGCTCGACGTGAAGGGGGCGCTGGACATTGCGCGCTATGGACGCGTGAATGTCGATGCCTCGGCCCCGGAGTTTCTGTATGTGCACCGGGAACAGCTGGCGCCCGTGCACAACACGGATTTTCTCAGGCGCTGCATGCAGGAATTTCGCAATGTCCAGTTTGCCGATCGAGCGAGCGGGCGCATTTATTTGCGCATCGAATCCGGCACGCCGGTGCTCATCGATGCTAAGGCGCTTGAGTCGGCGATTGCGGATCCTGACACCCTGGCCGGAGTGCGGGCCGTGGCGCCGAGCGCACTCGGCGGCGAGGTCCCGGTCGTCGAGCAGGCGCGGTATCTATGCGGGCCGGGGGCCGCCCCCGCGGGTCCCACGCTCGGTGAATGGGGGGCGGAGAATCGCTACTCGAGGAAGTCGCAGTAACGATCGACGTGCGCGGCGAGGTCGAGCGTATGCTGGCGAGTCAGCCGCTCCGCCAGCTCGGTGTCGCGCCGTTCGAGCGCTTCGATGATTTTCAGGTGATCGATGATCGAGCGGGCCGCACGGTCGCTTTGCGAAATGGTTGCGCGGCGA
>Ga0302326_10018575_pt1 | contig 14412 bp, 12 predicted proteins | sample Palsa_T0_3_FD_202264 | JGI IMG/M metagenome (GOLD analysis project Ga0302326, IMG submission 202264) | Peat permafrost microbial communities from Stordalen Mire near Abisko, Sweden - Palsa_T0_3 | ecosystem: Environmental > Terrestrial > Soil > Palsa > Peat permafrost | place: Sweden: Abisko... | reverse complement strand
CGAATACTGAAGATCGTAAGCTCGATCCATCCGGCGCCCGACCCTTGCGATGTGGCCCTGCACTTAGCGGTTCGGACCAAGGAGATCGGCAATCGCTTTGGGCAACTCGTTTTGGAGGGCCATCAAAGCCACCCGAAACAGAGCAATGATGCTTAACGCGTCGCGAATTTCTCCCCGTTTCGCGCGTTCGATCGCTTGCCAAAATGGCACCCGTACGACCTGGAGTTGCTCGGTTTCGTCCGGCTGAGCAGTCGCCATGTTGAGGTCCCACGCCAAGAACGCTGTTCCTCGTTCATCGGTCACGCTATTGGATAGGTCCATGCCTAGGATTTCGAGCCAAGATCCCGCGACCAGGCCGCATTCCTCCCGCAACTCTCTTTGCGCCGATTCGAGAATTGGCAGAGCAATTGGGCCGCCGCCTTCGGGGATCTCCCAACTGTAGCAACCGAGGGCAAAGCGATACTGCCCTACCAACAGTACATTGCCGCTTTCGTCGATGGGAACGATTCCAATGGCGTGGTTTTTGAAATGAACGATTCCATAGATGCCTGGACCTCCCGCGGGATTGATGACCTCATGGTGATTCACGCGAATCCACGGATTTTCATAGGCAGTTGCCCGCGAGAGCACGGTCCAGGGATCTCTGGTCTCGTCCACATCTCCTCCCCATCGTTTTGGCAATCGTTTTTTACGGTCTGCCGAGCAGAATATAGATTAACGGAGAGAGTTGAATATGTCCCGGCAAACGCGAAGTGTTTGAAGGACTGACTGCGAAAGGGGTACTACAGATTCGTGAAGAACTTGCTTCTGTGTACGGTCTCGAAAGAAGTTACATCCTGGAAACACGCTCGTTCAAAGGCTAGCCATTCAGTTAACACTGGCACTTAAAATAAAGGGGGATAAAGATATCTAGGGGCCCTCTCAGCGCCGTGGAACAATTCAATACCAATAATCGACGGCGTGAATGGCGGTCGGGAATCGCCGCTCCCGTCGTCATTCTGCTGGTAACGCTGCTCCTGGCCTTTTTCACGTTCACACTCATAAACGGGCAGGCCAACGCATCTCTCGGCGTGCGTTTGATTGCGAGCGTTCTGCTGAGCCTGTTGTTGGTATTTGATCTCTTCGTTATTTACCAGCAGGTTTATAACAATCGAATCCGGCGCCAGGTCTCCGAGGAGCTCGCGATCTCGCGTCTCATCCGAGAAAACGCCGCGGACATGATCGCGGTTGTGGATGCCGATGGCCGCAGGGTTTATAACAGCCCCTCGTACCAGAGGGTTCTTGGCTATACGCCGGCGGAGCTGGAAAGCACAGATTCGTTTGAGCAGATTCACCCTGACGACCGCCAACTCGTCAAGGACGCAGCCGAAGAGACTCGGCGAACCGGACAGGGTCGCCGGCTGGAGTACCGTTTCCGCCACAAAAATGGCAGCTGGAGGCTTCTCGAGTCCACCGCAAACTTGACCCGAAACCGTCGAGGCGAACCCGAGAAGTTCGTTATTGTGAACCGCGACATCACCGAGCGCAGGGAAGCCGAGCGAGCCTTGCGGGACAATGAGCTCCGCCAAGCGCAACGGATGGAGGCGGTGGGACGGTTGTCGGGCGGAATCGCCCATGACTTCAACAACCTTTTGGGCGTGATCATCGGCTACACGGACATTTTAGAGATGCACCTCAAAGAAGGCGATCCCTTGCGCAAAAGCGTCGAGGAGATTCGCAAAACCGGACAGCGCGCCACAGCACTCACGCGCCAGCTTCTGGCTTTTAGCCGCCGGCAAGTCCTCGAACCCAAGGTCGTGGACTTGAACGCGGTCGTCGCGGATATCGAGAAGATGTTGCACCGGCTGATTGGGGAGGACATCGAACTGAAGACGGTCCTGGCGCCGTCGCTCGGGAGTTTGCTGGCCGACCAGGGACAAATCGAGCAGGTGATCCTCAATCTCGCCGTGAATGCTCGGGACGCAATGCCGCAGGGAGGAAAGCTGACCATCGAAACAGCCAACGTTATCCTGGACGAAACCTCCACTCGTCATTTGCCGACCGCGCGGGCTGGCGACTACGTCATGCTTTCGGTCAGCGACACGGGCATCGGCATGGATCCGCAGACCAAGGCGAAAATATTCGAGCCCTTCTTCACGACCAAGGAAGCTGGAAAAGGCACCGGACTGGGATTGGCCACCATCTATGACGTCGTGCAGCGAAGCGAGGGCCACATCTGGGTCTACAGTGAACTCGGACAGGGCACGATCTTCAAAATCTATTTCCCTCGAGTCCAGGCGCATGCGCAGAGGGCGGCTGCGAAAACTCGCCCACCTCAGTCCGAACTTGCCGGTGGAACCATCCTCGTCGTGGAGGATGACGATTCCCTCCGGACCGTGACTCGCGACCTGCTGGTGCAGTCAGGGTACAGCGTTCTCGATGCAGGCACCGGCGAGCAGGCCTTGCAGATTGTTCAGCGTCATTGCGCGCCTATCCACTTACTACTGGCCGACGTGGTCATGCCGGGGATGAGCGGTCCAGCGCTGGCAGGGCAGTTGGCGCATACCCATCCTGAGGCGAAGGTGCTTTACACGTCCGGCTATACGGATCAAACGATCGTGCGGAATGGGATGCTCGATCCGGGAATACTGCTCCTTGAAAAGCCATACACACGCGATGCGTTGATCCGCAAAGTCCGAGTCGCTCTTGGCGACATCGCGCCGAACCAGGATGAAGCCGATTCCATCGCCGAGCTGCGCGACGCTCCGGCGGTCCCATCAAAATAATTTACTTACCCTATCGATTTAATCCATTTGATATGCTGCTCGCTTGATTCTAGTCTGAAATTAGAGGTGCGTCGCCATGACACAAACGGGGGGTTGCTTCCCATACAGTGCTGATTCCGAAACGCAGATCTCGGATGAGGAACGGTTCGACCGGTTGTTGCGCCAGGCCGCTTTCTGGCAACGATCGCTTTCCACATCGCCGGTGTCTCGGCGCGAGAGCCCGAGCTCTCTCAAGGATGTTCCGGTGCGGGCCAAGATTGAGTCACGCGCCTACGAGATTTACCAGCTTCGCGGCGCCACTCACGGTCGAGCCCTCGACGACTGGCTGAATGCGGAGCGGGAAGTGCTCGCGAATTACGGCGGGAATGATTCTAGAATGCGTTTTCCTCCTGCGATTGGTTTGTCGAAGAGTCTGTGAACGGGCATCTTTCTCGCCGCCGCCGGCGCAGGTTTGCCGGCTGAGCAATCTGCTAATATTTCCTCGTCGTGCCATGGGTCGTCGTGCCACGGGTAAAGCTCGAACAGGCTTATCCTCAGATCGCGTTTCGTTGGCGCTCGCGCAATTGGTGGGCGCGCTTGACGCGTGTGCCGCCTGAGTGCGAACACCTCGAACACGGCGGCGATTGGATGGCCACCTACGCTCCCGATACGCTTTACTTGCGTGGCAAAGCGTCGCTGCGCCAGAGACCCGCTCGGCCGGAGGTCTCTCTTTGCCGGGCCTGCCTGCTACGCGAGCTCGAGAGCGAACTCTCCGGCTACCAGGGCCGAGTAGTAGCCTTTGAGCCGGACGGGCAAGCCTTCACGCAATATTTCTTTGTAGGTGTGGCGGAGTTTGCCGCTGCGGGGTTGCTTCCCGAAGTGGCCTCGGCCATCGCGCGGCGTCTTGGTCAGCCGGCGGGAGATTGTGCCCAGTGCGATGCCCCGGCCCACTGGCTCTGGTTTTCGCGCGAGCAGGTGGGGAGCCTCGACGAGGTTTCGCGGATCGCCATGGCTTGCGGTGAGACGCTCTGCCCCCGGCATGGAGCGCAGAAGCTCTGCGCAACGCTCGCCGCCGTGAGCGAGGCTAATTTGTTCTATATGAATTCGCCCTATGGTGAAGCGGGAGCCTACCTTTGGATTTAGTGGGATCATCCGCGCAAGATTCGGACGCACTCGCGGCGGCTTCGCGCTCGTTTGCGGTTCGGAGATTCCGTCTCGGGCCGCTGATCGGGCCGTGTGGGCGATGAACCTGCGCGAACTCGTCGAGAAGTATCGAGCGGCGGCTGGCGCATTCGGCCGTCCGCTGCCGCTGGCTGCCTTTGCGTTGGCGCGGCCTGAAACCGAGCGACTCTTCGGCGTGTTCGACGAAGACTACCACATCAGCCGCTTCTTTCACTTGTCGCTCGACCCGGCGCTTCAGCATTCACCAGACAAGGTCTATCAGATCAACGGTTTTGCGCAGTCCCACGTTTCTATCGACGCTGCAATTGAAGAAATTCTCTGATTGCGACGCTGCGCGGCGCGGCGGCGGGGCGCGTCCAGCGGCGGCTATCTATCGCGCCGCACCTGCCGCAACGCTCAGCCGCCGCACGAGCTGCTCGTGCTCCTGACGCAGTTCGACGGGCAAGCGGTCCCCGAACTTCTGGAAAAATGCCGCCGTCTCTTCGTTCTCGCGGCTCCAATCGGACGGATCTACGCGCAGCAGCTCTTCCATCGTTTTCTCCGAGATGTTGAGTCCGTCGAGCGTCAGCGCGTCCCGCGTGGGCACCCATCCGATGGGGCTTTCCACGGCTTTTCCTTTGCCTTCGACACGCTCGAGAATCCATTTGAGCACGCGGGCGTTTTCTCCGAAGCCCGGCCATAGAAACTTGCCGTCGGCGTTTTTGCGGAACCAATTCACGTGGAAGATCTTCGGCGGGTGGGGGATTCGGCGGCCTATGTCCAGCCAGTGCTGGAAATAATCCGCCATGTTGTAACCGCAGAAGGGAAGCATGGCCATGGGGTCGCGGCGCGTCACGCCGACTTGCCCGGTATTCGCGGCGGTGGTTTCCGAGGCCATGGTGGCCGCTACGAACACGCCGTGCTGCCAGCCAAAAGATTCATACACCAGCGGCGCCAGCCGGGCCCGGCGGCCGCCGAAAATAAAGGCCGATATCGGGACGCCTGCGGGGTCTTCCCAACGCGGCGAGATGCAGGGCGCCTGCGCGGCCGGGACGGTGTAGCGCGAATTCGGCTGTGCCGCCGGTCCGTTCGACGACGAGACGCTGCGGCCTTGCCAGTCGATCAAGCCCGCCGGCTGCGGGCCGTCGATGCCTTCCCACCAAGGTTCACGCGACGGCGTCATCGCCGTATTGGTGAAAAGCGAGTTGCTCTTGAGCGCAGCCATCACATTCGGGTTACTCTGCGCGTTCGTGCCCGGTGCGACGCCGAAAAAGCCGGCCTCGGGATTGATGGCGTGCAGGTAGCCGTCCGCCCCGATCTGCATCCAGGCGATGTCGTCCCCGATCGTCCACACGCGGTACCCGCTGCTCTCCAGCGCCGAGACCATCATGGCCAGATTGGTCTTACCGCAGGCGCTCGGGAACGCCGCAGCCATGTAGGTGACTTTGCCCGAAGGATCTTCCAGGCCCAGGATCAGCATATGCTCGGCCAGCCAGCCTTGCTCGCGTGCCATGGAGCTAGCGATCCGCAAGGCGAAGCATTTCTTGCCCAGCAGCGCGTTGCCACCGTACCCCGAACCGATGCTCCAGATCAGTTTTTCCTCGGGGAAGTGCATGATAAATCGTCGGTTCGGCGAGAGATCGCCGAGCGAGTGCAGTCCTGGCACGAAGTCATGGCTGTTTCCGATGCGCTCGAGCGCTTGCTTGCCAATGCGCGCCATGATGCGCATGCTGGCGACGACATACGGGCTGTCGGTCGCCTCCACGCCCGCACGGCTGATCGGGGAATCGGCCGGGCCCATCAGGTAGGGCACGACATACATCGTGCGTCCCACCATGGCCCCATCAAACAGCTTTCCGATCGTGTTTTTGGCTTCGGCCGGCGCCAGCCAGTTATTCGTGGGGCCGGCCTCTTCTTCCCGCTGGCTACAGATGAAGGTCACGTTCTCGGTACGGGCGACGTCGTTCGGATCACTGCGGTGCAGGTAGCAGTTCGGATAGGTCGCCTCATTCAGCCGCACCGTGCTGCCTTGCTTCAGCATTGTTCCGATGTTCTGCTCGTTCTCGCGCTCCGATCCATCGCACCAAACGATATCCTTTGGCTTCGTCTTGCGCGCTACCTCTTCGACCCACTGCTCAACTGGTGTGGACAAAATATTCTCCGTCTGCGCTCAGGCTCGCTTTAAGGTGCCCGTCGCTGTTTGCGCCATCTTGGGAACGCACCACGCGGCGCGCGCGTAGCAAGCAAGACCGATTCTTCATATTTTATCCAAGCACATCGCTGAGTCGCAAGGAGTTGTGCGGCCTTGTGTGACGGTGGCGGGTGCAAAAAGGAATGGGAGTACTAGTTCGCCATCGCCAGTGACTTTATGCATTCTAAGATGCATTCGCCCCTCACCTCCGTGGTCTTAGAAGCGCGCACGTGCATGGGAAAAATAGACTTGACCTTTGAACACAAGAAAAGGGGGCGCCGACGGCTGCTGCGGTGGCGCGAGCGGAAGCTGCGGCCCGTTACGGAAAAAGCAAGAGCCTGCCCTTCAAACGGCGAAGGACCAGCTACCCTCAACCTCACGACCGGGTCACCCGCCCCGCGTTTGGCGCGACCCCCGGTGTTATACTGAGGCAGAACTTCTCGCGGCGCGTTTGGCCTTCTGGAGATGACCTTACAAGTGTACGCGCAGCGATTTGCGGTCGAGGTCATCGTGGGCGGCGAGCGGCGGCTTTGTCCGCTCGAGTGGCTCGACTCGTTTTGCATGCGCAATTTTACCGGGTCTGCGGAATTTGATGACACGCTTCCGCTTGCCGATGGTTTGCTCGAAGCTGGATTTCGCGTGGTTCCTGACAGATTCGCCTTTGCGCTGAGCGAATGGCTCACCAAGCGCGGGAAGGGCGGCGGCCAGGCGGTGCAGGTCGAAATCCGGCCCGCCTCGGGGTAACGGCGCTAAGCGTGCTTCGCGCGCGCGTCCTGCGCGAGCGGTGTGGGCGGTTCGGGTCCGCGTTGCAGCACTTCGCGGATGCGCGGTAGGGCCTCGATTGCGGCTGCCTCGCCGGCTTCGACTAGTTTTGGGGTCTTCAGGAAATCGTCCCAGGCAAACTCGCGGACTCTGGGCGATATCACCACGTCGGACTTTGCTTCCCACGCCAAGTCGGCCTGCAGGCGGACGATGCTAAATGACCGGCCGATCACGTCGATTACCGTCTTCGGCTTTTGCACGCTTTCCGCTTCGAGCACGACCGAGATCACTAGGTTCGCGCCCATCTTGCGGGCGCCCTCGACTGGCATGGCTGCCGCGACGAACCCATCGACGAGCAGCCGCCCCTCGTACTCGACCGGCTGGAAGAGCGCGGGGTAGGCGCACGAGCCGCGCAGCGGCGGGCCGATCGGGCCGTGCGAGTAGTAAACCGCTTCGCCGGTCATCAAATCTGTTGCAGCGATGCACAGGGGGAGGCGAAGCTCCTCGAATGTTTTTACTCCGAGGAATCGTTCCGGGTAGCTCTCGAGGCGCTCGTTGCTCGCCAAGCCCATCCAGGAAAAGCGCCATTGGCCGAAATTGCCGAACTTGATGGCCGCCGCCCTGCGCACGACTTCGTCGAACGGCAGCCCGCTGGCATATGCCACGCCAGCAAGAGCGCCGGCGCTGGTCCCGACGATGAAATCGATCGGTATCTTGTTTTGCTCGAGCGCGTGCAAGACGCCCAGGTGCGCGATGCCGCGTGCGAACCCGCCGCCCAGCGCCAAACCAACCTTCGGTTCACGCGCGGGCCCGAGCGCTGGCGATGGTTTCCGTTCGGCGTATGCAAACTCGCGCACGCGATCCACGGCGCTTCTAAGCCACCCCATTCAGTCCCCTCCGGTGCGTCCCTTATATTAGACGGGTGCGGACTTCACTTGGAATCGCCGAACGGAAGCCTGGAGTCCTCCGACAGTGACCGCGCGGACGCGCGCGTCGGGAAGACCCGAGCTACAGCTGGCCCCACGTCATGCGTAGTGGGCTGTGCTCCGAGCTCACGATATATTTAACACTTTACGCGACTTTCGCGATGCCTTACCCCTCGGTTGACCGGCCTTTGCCGCTTCTGTAACCTTCCGTAGCGCCCTGACCGGTCGTGCCGCCAGGAGACCTTGGGCGGGAGGCTGCCTGCATGAAAGCGCGCATTGAAAAGGTTGCCGTACTTGGCGCCGGCACCATGGGCGCGCGGATCGCGGCGCATCTGGCGAATGCCGGTGTGCCCTGCTCGCTGCTGGACATCGCTCCCACCGAACTCACGCCCGAGGAAAAGGCCCGCGGGCTTGCGCTGACGGACCCGCGAGTACGCAATCGGATCGTCCGCGCTGGCCTCGCCGGCGCGCTGGCGGCTCGTCCCCCCGCGTTTTTTACGCCCGCGGTTGCCGCGCGCATCACGCTTGGAAACTTCGACGACAACCTGGCCTGGTGCGCCGAAGCCGATTGGATCGTCGAAGCGGTTGCCGAGAATCTTGAAATCAAGCGTGGGTTGCTGGAACGGGTCGCCGTCCACCGCCGCCCCGGCACGATCGTTACGACCAACACTTCAGGACTTCCCATCCGCCAAATCTCCGCGGGCTTTCCCGCCGAATTTCAGGAGCACTGGGCCGGCGCACATTTCTTCAACCCACCGCGCTACATGAAGCTCGTCGAGTTGATCCCCGGCCCCGCCACGCGGCCCGAAGTCCTCGACACGCTCGGCGATTTCTGCGATCGCGTGTTGGGCAAGGGCGTCGTGCGCGCGAAGGATACGCCGAATTTCATCGCCAACCGAATCGGCACCTTTGCCATGCTTCAAGCGATTCGCCTGATGGGCCAGCTCGGCATGACCGTCGAGGAAGTGGACGCCTGTACGGGCCCGGCCATCGGATGGCCGCGGTCGGCCACGTTCCGCACCGCCGACATTGTCGGTCTGGACGTGCTGCTCCACGTCGTGAGCAACATTTACGAGAATGCCCCGGACGATGAGTCGCGCGAAGTCTATCGCATTCCGCAGCTGGTTGCGGAAATGGTTCGCCGCGGCTGGCTTGGCGAAAAGTCCGGGCGTGGCTTTTACCAACGCGTTAAGAAAGGAGGCGACAGCGAAATTCTCACGCTCGATCCAGGCACCATGGAATATCGCCCGCAAAAGAAGGCCCGCTTCGCCTCGCTCGATGCCGTGCGCGGCATCGAGAGCTTGCCGGACCGCCTGCGCGCTTTGCTGGAACCAGTCCTCGCGGGTCAGCCGGGAGACAAGGCGCAGCAATTTATCTGGAGCACGACTTCGGAAACGTGCGTCTATGCCGCGCGTCGCGTGCCCGAAATTTCCGATTCGATTGCCGACATCGACCGCGCCATGCGCTGGGGCTTTGGCTGGGAACTCGGCCCGTTCGAGGTTTGGGACGCTCTCGGCGTTGAACGCATGGCCGGACGCCTGGCGCAGGAAAAGCGCGAGTTGCCGCCGCTGGTTACGCGCCTACTTTCGGCGGGGCAGAAGAGCTTCTACCAATCCGCGCAAGGCGATCTTTCGGCGTTCGACCCAGCGTCGAATCGTTTCGCGAAAGTCAGCGAGCCGCCTGGCATCATCATCCTCAAATCGCTCCACGAGCGTTCCCGCGAGGTTGCCAAGAACGCCGGCGCGAGTCTGATCGATCTCGGCGACGGCATTCTTTGCTGCGAATTTCACGCCAAGATGAATGCCATTGGCGATGATATCGCCGCGATGCTGCAGGCCGGCGTGAAGCGCTTGTCCGTCGACTTTGAGGCCATGGTCGTCGCCAATCAGGCGGTGAATTTTTCCGCCGGCGCTAATCTCATGCTGCTGCTGGTCGCCGCGCAGGAGCAAGAATGGGACGATCTGCAGCTCGCCGTGCGCCATTTCCAAAACGCGAATCTCGCGCTCAAGCACGCGCCGCGTTCGGTGGTGGTCGCGCCGCAGGGTTTGGCCCTGGGCGGGGGCTGCGAAGTTTGTCTGCACGGCGCTCGGATCCAGGCGGCGGCCGAAACCTATATGGGGTTGGTCGAGACCGGCGTGGGCCTCATTCCGGCGGGCGGCGGCTCGAAGGAAATGTTGATTCGCGCAGGGGAGCATGCTGCCGGCGGCGAGGAGCTCGATCTGTTTCACGCTTTGAAGCCGCTGTTCGAGACGTTGGCGATGGCTAAGGTTTCTGGTAGCGCTGAGGAGGCGCGCGGGCTTGGCTTTCTGCGCCCTGGGGACTTGATTTCAATGAATCGCGATCGCCAAGTCGCTGATGCGAAGGCGGCCGCGCTCGAGTTGGTGCGCGAAGGCTATCGCTCGCCTTGGCCGTCGCCCGACGAGCCTTCGATCCGCGTTCTGGGCGAGGAATTTATCGCGGGAGCAAAGCTGGCCATTCACGGCCTGCAGCGCGGCGAGTTCATTTCTGACTACGATGCTCACGTCGCGCGCAAGCTGGCGCACGTTCTGGGCGGCGGCGATCTCAGTGCGCCGCAACTGGTCAGCGAGCGCTACCTGCTGGATTTGGAGCGCGAGGCGTTCGTCAGCCTTTGCGGTGAGCGGAAAACGCAGGAGCGCATCGCTCATACTCTTAAGACTGGCAAACCACTTCGCAACTAACGCACGCGATTTTTGCGTATCTGCTCACGGGCGGCAGCGGCGGTCTCCATTCCGCGCCCTTGTAGTTGGAATATTTGGACTCGCCTGGTCTCCCTGTCGATGGAATCCACTTGCCCGGAAGGAGGACGCCACGAAGGGCGTCGATTGCGCGGGGTGAAGCAGGTGGGCGATAATGCGCGCGCGCCGGCGGGTGGCTTGGCTTGGTGCGCACGAGCGGGACTCGGGATTCTGGTTCTTGGAATTGGGGTGAGCGGGTGGCGACTGGGGCGACGACGCCTAGTTCGGTGACCAAACCGTGGAGCTCGACGGCGCCGCCGGGTGAGTTTCGTCCGTACGTAGCGGCGGAGACAATCCTGCCAGAATTTTCCCTGCGCGCGATTTTGCTGGGGGTGCTCGCGGGGCTGTTTTTCGGCGCGGTGACGGTCTATGTGGGGCTGCGCGCAGGTCTGACGGTGTCGGCGTCGATTCCGATTTCCGTGCTTTCCATCAGCATTTTGCGGGCGTTCGGCAAGGTCAGCATCCTCGAAAATAACATCGTGCAGACGGCGGGTTCGGCGGGGGAGTCGATTGCTGGAGGCGTGATCTTCACGCTGCCGGCACTGATTTTCCTGGGCTTTCCGCTCGAGTACTGGGGCGTTTTTTTCCTGGCGTTGATTGGCGGATGGCTCGGCGTGTTGTTCATGATTCCGCTGCGGCGGCAACTCATCGTCAAGGAGCACGGCAATCTGCTGTATCCCGAGGGCACGGCGTGCGCCGACGTGCTGGTGGCGGGCGACCGCGGCGGGTCGTTCGCTTCGCGCGTGTTTTGGGGACTGGGGCTGGGCGGGGCGTATTCGCTGCTGATGAACTCGATGGGCTTCTGGCCGGACACGCCGACCTACAATCCGAAATGGCTGCCGGGCGCGTCATTTCGCGCGAACATCACGCCGGAATATTTGGGCGTGGGCTACATCATCGGGCCGAAGGTGGCGGGGGTCATTGTTTCGGGCGGCGTGTTTTCCTGGTTGGTTCTGATGCCGGCGATTCGGTTTTTCGGTTCGCTGGCGCCGGGACAGGCGCTCTATCCCAGCACGATACCGATACCGCTGATGACGTCTGACCAGCTGTGGGCCAGCTACGTGCGGCCGATGGGAGCGGGGGCGGTGGCCACGGCGGGAGTGATCACGCTGGTGAAGACGCTGCCGACGATCTGGTCGGCGCTGGTTGCGGGGATTAAGGATGTCCAAGCCAGCCGCAGTGGCGCGCCTGTGGTCGAGGCGAAGCGCACCGAGCGAGACTTGCCGATCCGGTTCGTGCTGTTCGGCGCGGTGGCGATTGTGGCGATGATGTGGGCGCTGCTCACGTTCCGGCCAATTCCAGGCGCCGAGACGGGACTCGGCGCGAACCTGCTGGCGGCGATTTTCGTGGTGGTATTCGGCTTTCTGTTTGTGACCGTTTCGGCGCGCATCTGTGGGCTCATCGGCAGTTCGTCGAATCCGATCAGTGGGATGGCGATCGCCACGCTGATGGCGACGTGCGCGATGTTCCTGGTGGTCGGTTGGACACGCGGAAGCTATGCCGTGCTGGCGCTAACGATCGGCGGCGTCGTGTGCATCGCCGCGGCCAACGGCGGCGGCACGTCGCAGGACCTCAAGACCGGCTACCTGGTGGGCGCGACGCCGTCAAAGCAGCAGATCGCGCTGATCATCGGCGCGATGGCGTCGGTGTTCGCCGTGGGCGGGACGCTGAAGCTGATGAACGTGGGGCTGGCGGAGTACAAGCCGGTGCAGATCGCCGTGGACGTGGCGCATCTGCCGGACGGCACGCAGGTGGAAGAGCAGAACTACGCGTATCAGGGCAAGAGCTACGTGCTGATCAACGCGCTGGGATCGAGCACGGTGCCCGATGGCAAGTACCTTTACAATAGCGACACGGGTCGCATCGAGATTCAGTGGGTGCAAGGCATCGGCAGCGATAAAGCAGCGGCGCCGCAGGCGCGGTTGATGGCCACGGTCATCAACGGGATCCTGAACCGGCAGCTCCCGTGGCGGCTGGTTTTGCTCGGCGTGTTTCTGGTGATCTCGATCGAGCTCTTGGGCGTGCGCTCACTGCCATTCGCGGTGGGGTCGTATCTCTCAATCGCCACCACGGCAGCGATTTTTGCCGGAGGCTGCGTGCGCTGGCTGGCCGAGCGCGGCCGCGATAAAGGCGAAGAGAGCGAGATCGGTCCCGGTCCGCTGTACGCCAGCGGACTGATCGCGGGTGGCGGCATCTTTGGCCTGGTCGGCATCGTGTTGGCGTTGCTGCAGGACCAGGAGTTTCGTTACCATATTTTCCCCGCGGGATTATTTCAGATTGGTCCGAAGATTCTCGGAGGACTGGCGGCCAGTAATGGGTTTGCGGTGGCGTTGTTCCTGATGCTATGCGCGACGCAGTTTTTCTTTGCGCGCAAGAAGCTCGAATAGGCGGGCGCTCGCACCACGGTCTGGGGGCCGGCCGCGAAAAGGTTGCGCTATTCCGTGAGAATGGCGTAGCTTCCGAGTGTCCAGGGAGACGCCCGGTGAGAAACAGATGGCTTTGTGTGCTGGCCCTCGCGGGGGGCATGTTGGCTGCGGGAACGGCATTTGCGCATCACGGAACCGCGGGTTACGACATGGGGAAGACGCTCACTCTCAGCGGAACGGTGACGAGGTACGACTGGAGCAATCCTCATGTGGTCGTTTACATGGATGCAAAAGATCCATCCGGCCACACGCAGCACTGGACTCTGGAACTTTCCCCTCCACTTCTGTTAGAGCGTGTCGGCTGGAGCAAGAATTCCATGAAGCCGGGCGATCAGGTGGTGGCCGAGACCCATCCGTCGAAAAATGGCGCGCCCGTCGGGGTCAGCGGGACGTCCACGTTCCAAATGAAGTTTGTGGTGAACGGCACGCCACTGCCCTGACGGCTTGATCGCTTTGGAGCGTTTGTTACGTGAGGAGCTCTCCGATGCATAATGCCCAGATCAAATTTGGCAGGACGTTGGCGGCGGTTGTCGTTGGCTTGCTGTGCTGTGCGCCCGTCTTGCTGGCGCAAGCGCCTGCGCCGTCGGGCGCCGCTACCGCCTCGGGCGTGCCGGACCTTTCCGGTAATTGGCTCATGGGACCCGGCTTGGTTTTGAAGGCGTCCGGCTCACCCGGCACTCCATCCGCAGATGTTCCCATGACGACGTGGGGGAGCGAAAAGCTCAAGGCTGCAAGGCCTCCCTTTGGCCCCAAGGAAACATTCGACCAGAACGATCCCACGCAGAAATACTGCGATCCGCCTGGACTGACGCGCCTGTATCAGTATCCATGGCAGCTCGCCGTCGTCCAGACGCCGACGAACGTTTACATACTGTTTGAATATTTGCACGTGTGGCGACTGGTTACGATGAATCATGAGCATCCCAAGGATCCGGATACGACATGGCTGGGGGACTCGGTCGGCCACTATCAAGGCGATACGCTGGTCGTTGACACCATCGGTTTCAACGACAAGAGTTGGCTCGACAACTACGGGCACCCGCACAGCGATGCGATGCACACCGTGGAGCGGTTCCACCGCGTGAGTCATGAGGTTTTGCAACTGGACCTCACCGTCGAGGATCCCAAGGCCTACACCAAGCCGCTCACGGCCACGAAAACATTCAAATTGAGCTCGTATCCGATGGGCGAGACCATGTGCTCTCTGTCTGAAACCGAGGCGTTCCAGAAGAACGTCATGGACCGCACGCTCCCGGCGCCGCCCAAGAAGTAGCGCCGGTGCTATTTTTTGGTTGATGAGACGGAGGCGCCGGACGGAGAAACGTGTTGTAGCAACGTAAATCGGTCACCCTAATGGCAACATAAAAATGTCACCCCTCCTGGAGATTGGTGTGTTCCAGACGGGTATCGCCGTAGTAGAGCGAAACCCGACCATCTGGAGTTTGG
>Ga0302326_10018574_pt1 | contig 14412 bp, 14 predicted proteins | sample Palsa_T0_3_FD_202264 | JGI IMG/M metagenome (GOLD analysis project Ga0302326, IMG submission 202264) | Peat permafrost microbial communities from Stordalen Mire near Abisko, Sweden - Palsa_T0_3 | ecosystem: Environmental > Terrestrial > Soil > Palsa > Peat permafrost | place: Sweden: Abisko... | reverse complement strand
TCGTTTCGGACAAAGTCCGGGTCTATGGCGGAAAACCGCCTCCGCAAACGCGGTCGAGTCGGCTTTTTGTTCTGAGACAAGCCGCCAGACGGCTCGACTTGCCAGCCCGCGCGCTTCGGCGGACTTGACCGCCTTGCAGGCAAAGGATCATCAGATTCTTCGCGGAATGTTTTCGGAGACGGCCAAGAAAACCCATACACCTGCAACATCACGCTACCAGGCCTCTGCAACATCATGCGAGAATTGCACCCCATGACGGCGCTCGGTCTCTCCATTGCAGTTCTCGGCCGCCAAGCCTGGGTCTTGGCCAAGGCTTGTCTTGTTCGCGCGGCCATCGTGGCCTTGTTTCTTTATTCGTCGCCCATGTTTGCTCAGAATGTCCTGCAGAATCTTGGAAGAAACGATCTGCCGAACGGCCCGACTACCATAAACACAGGGACCCTTCCATACACCATTAGGTCGGGTGATTTCAGGCTGCTGGTTTCTCCGTCGATCGAAGCGGATTGGAATGACAACATCAACGGCGCAAGTTCCGGCCGCCAGCAGGATTTCATCTTCCAGCCATCACTGCAGCTCACAGGAACGTATCCCATCACCGCGCACAATATTCTGAATATTTCCCTCGGAATCGGCTATGCCGAGTATCTGGAGCATCCGATTTACAACGGGTTGCGCATTAGCGCCGGTTCGCAGGTTGCTTTTGATGTCTATATCAAGGATTTCAAGTTCGACTTCCATGACTCGGCTTCGGAATCGCAAGACACAGGCGCCCAGGGAGGGGTGGCTGGCACGGCGTTTTTCGGTGGATTGGTCAACACCTTCGGCGTGACGGGCACCTGGAATTTGCACGACTTGGTCCTGACGCTGGGAATTGATCAAAACAACTACTTCGCGTCTTCAAGTCTGTTCGACTACCTCAATTACTCCTCCGAGAACCCAGTGGCTCGGGCAAATTTCCAATTTAGACCCAACTTTTCCGCAGGACTCGAAACAAGCGCGTCCTTTACCTCCTATAGCCAAGAGGTGTTGAACAATTCTCAGAATTACAGCGCGGGCGTGTTGGCCACTTGGAATCCTGACGAGTTTTTCATCGTCACCGCTCACGCTGGCTACGCCATTTACGACTATGGTCAAACCAGCCAATCGGGCCAGATTTTCGAGGAGAGTCCAACGGGCGGAACCAATGTCGTTCCAGTGGGCGGAGCCATTCGCACTGCAAATCAGAGTAGTTGGTATGCGATGTTCGCCCTTACCCATCGCATCACGGAGAGAATCGATTATAACTTGAGCTTCAATGAGCAAATTGTCCCTGGAGTGCAGTCCGACGCCAGCAAGGTGACCAGTGTCATTTTAGCGGGCAATTGGGCATTTTCCAAGGCCCTGTCTTTTCATTCCACCATCGACTATGAGCACGGCCAACAAGGAGAGGGAAACATTAGCGGCAACCTTAGCGAGACATACAACTTCGTCAATGCGACTCTGTCCGCGAATTATGCCATCACAAAGGCAATGGCGTTGGCCCTGAGTTACCGTCGTGCATTGCGGTATTCCAGTTTGGCGGGCGCCAGTTACGGGCAAGATCTTGTGAGCTTGACTCTTAGTTATCGATTCCTATGAGCTTTTGTTCGTCCACCATGAGAGTCTGTCTTGCGTCCACTGTAAAGCGGGTCGCCTGGCTGCGGCAAAATGGCGCTCTCGTCTCCGGCATTGCGGCCATGGTTGCATTATGAGATTGGATCCTACAGGCACACTGGATTTGGCAATTAGCCACGCTGATGGCCCACGGTCGTGGTTTTGCGTCCAAACGCATCCCAAGCATGAGCACATCGCTGCGAAGGGACTGGCGAAGATCGGAGGATTTGAGGTTTTTAACCCCCGTATCCGCATTCGCCGCGCCACCAAGCGTGGGCCTGTCTGGTTTGTGGAATCTGCTTTTCCCGGTTACGTGTTCGTCAGTTTCAACCTCCAGCTTCATATCGACACGGTGCGTTATTGTTCGTCCGTCTCGAGGGTCGTCCATTTCCAGTCCGGTTATCCAAGCATCCCGCAACTTCAAGTGGATGAATTGCGAGACATCTTCGGCCCAGAGGACATGTTAATTTATGACACCGAAGTGTCGATAGGAGACTCGGTGAGAATCGTGGGGGGTGCGTTTCATGACTTGGTTGCCGTTGTGCAGCAGGTCCGCCCTGCGCAACAGCGGGTTCAGGCGCTCCTGGACTTTTTGGGACGGATGACCACCGTAGAGGTGGATATTCACAAGGTCGTGGTCGTGGAGCGCGGTCAGCAGCCGCGTCCTTTGGTGGGGCGCAACGAACGCTTCGCGGACTTGGAAATCAAATCCGCGAAGTAAAGACTTCGCAGATCGAAAAAACGAAACAGGAGTGGTCAAACAACCAGTGGCGGAGCTTTGTCCATAAATAAATGCAAGAGATTTGATCTGAAGCTTGGCCATGATTTCTTCTGTTAGTGGTATTATGTTTTTTAGCTGACACGCAAAGGCTTGTTGAATTCCATAAACTTTGGATTGGCAAGATTCATAGTTTTGTCCTCTTGGAGGGCTTGATCCGCATAAGTTATGAACACGTTCACCTGCATTCATATCGTTCCAGCGATGTCGCCGCAGATTAATGACGCAGGCGACTATGCGCTGAACCTGGCATTTCATCTTCATCAATCGCATGGCATTCAGAGTCGATTCATCGTTTGTGACCCCGACTGGGAAGGGCCAAGCCGCGTGGAAGGTTTCGCCGTCAAGCGTTTGCGTCTGCGCTCCGAGGCGAGCATTTGGGGTTTGCTGGCGGCGTCAAAAGAGAAGGATTGCGCCGTGCTGCTGCACTATGCCGGCTACGCGTACGAAAAGTCAGGTGCTCCATTTTGGCTTTATCGGGGAATCAAATCGTGGATCGAGGAGCAAAATGGGCGCCCCAGCGGCAGCCAACCGCAGTTTTGCACTGTGTTCCACGAATTATGGAGGTCGGGCTCCAAACCTTGGAAGACCGAATTTTATTTGCGTAAACTCCATAAGTCGCTCGTCAAGGGATTGCATACTCTGTCGAAGTTCTCGGTCGCAAGCACTCGCCGCATGCATCAGATGTTGGAGGATTTCGAACCCCACAAAACCTTGTGGCTTCCAATTCCAAGCAACATGCCGGTCACGGAGAGAAGTAATTTCACCAGTCAACGAAACGGGCGTCTGCGGGTCGTTATTCTCGGGTCTCCCGATGCCCGCGCCGGAACTGTGAAGGCTCACGCCAACCTTCTTACCACACTCGAAGCCAAGGGAAAGCTTGACTGCGCCATGCTCTTGGGAACGGCGAACCATGCCACAGGAGCGATGACGGAAGATGTATGCCGATTGCGGGAATGTATTTCAGGCGGAAGGATTGAAGTTTTTGGGCAGTTGAAACCTGCGGAGGTTTCGCGGCACTTATCCGAGGCGGATCTGTTCTTGTCGCCTTACCGCGGAGAAATCGCCTGCAGCTCAGGCTCTTTCATGGCCGCTTTGGCTGGGCGCTGCCCAGCTGTCCTGCGAGACGGAAATAACACCGCCCCATTGCTAGAGAACGAGCATTTTGTCGCTTCGGACGATTCCCACGGCAGCGTGAGGCGATTCGAGCAGATCATCAAGGATGGGCGCTTGAGCCAGATCGCGACGGCAGGCCGACTTTGGTACGAGCGCTATGCGGATTGGAATGTGGTCGCAAGAAAATACGGTGAGGCCATTTGCCACCCAGGCTTGTTCGACGGCGAGTGTTTAATTTGCCGGGAACGCCCGAATTTGTGGGAAACACATTTGCAGACGGCTGGAGCCGGCACCCACCAAACTGTTTAGAACCGACGACAGAAATATCGAGCTTTCTTCGCGCCGGAACAAGATCGCGTTTGGAGAAATTCGGGGCGAAAAAGCATGAATGTTCTTTTGGTAGGCAATTACGCCAACGATGGGCAGGAAAGCATGCGCCGATTCGCTGATTTGTTGGCGTTGCAACTTCCCGGTCGCGGAATTAGCTCCGAGTGCCTTTGTCCTTCGTCCGTGTTTGGGCGGTGGCGCCCTCGCAGCGGCGGTTTGGGCAAATGGCTTGGGTACGTGGACAAGTTCGTTCTGTTTCCGCGCACGTTGCGGAACCGAGTTCGCCAATTTGCGTCGGATTCACTCGTGCATATTTGCGACCATTCCAATGCTGTTTACACACAAGCCTTGGCGGGTGTTCCGCATCTTGTGACTTGTCACGACCTTTTGGCTGTGCGGTCGGCGCTTGGAGAGTTTCCGGGCCGCCGCATTCGGGCCAGCGGACGGTTTTATCAGAGGTGGATTCTTCGCGGATTGAATGCTGCGGGCAGAGTGGCTTGCGTTTCGACGGCGACGCGCCGCGATCTTCTCCGGTTAAGCAGGCTCTCACCAGGTCAGGTATCCTTGATTTACAACGGCCTGAACCACGCTTACGCGCCGTTGCCGGCTACGGACGCCGCAGCGCGTTTTCGCCAAGTTGCCGCGCGCTTGGGCCACGGCGCGGCAGAGAGGCTCCAAAACGGATTCATTCTTCACGTGGGTGGAAATCAATGGTACAAGAATCGATTGGGCCTCATCCAGATATACTCGCTGTTGTGCAAGAAAATGATTCGTCCGCCAAATCTGGTTTTGGCGGGCCAACCATTTACGCCGCAACTGCGACGCAGCATCACAAATCAAAATTTGCTGGACCGCGTGATTGAATTAAGTTCCGTGTCCAGTGAGGATCTCCGCACGCTCTACTGCGCCGCAGATCTCCTGCTTTTTCCGTCGTTCGAGGAGGGATTCGGCTGGCCAATGATTGAAGCCCAGGCATGCGGTTGCCGTGTAGTCATTGCCGATCGTGAACCGATGACCGAGATTGGCGGGGACGCTGCGGTTTGTTTCAAGCTCGAAAGCGCGCCGGCACTGGAGGACGCTCCGCTGTCAAATGATTCTGCAAGCAACGGCGCGAGCGCGGTCATGAAAACCCTGTTGGAGTCTCCCGAAGAGCGCTTGGATCGAGTCCAACGCGGCCTTCGTAACGCCGCAAAGTTCACCACCGCGCATATGGTGGAAAGCTACGTTCAGTTGTATGCGAGCATCTTGGGCGGTGAAACTCAACGGCAAATGCGAAACCCGGGGCCTGTCTTGGAGGTTCGATGAATTTTTTGGAAATCACCTCGCGAACACGGGCGGCTGTCAGCAAGAGATGTTTAAAAGATGCCTCGCGTTGATTTTTGGCCTGGGCCTTGCCGGCTTGCTTTTTTTCAGCCTGCGACCTGCGCGTGTCAATTCGGGACGGACGAGGGGTCTGCCAAAAGTATTGGCAAACTGGCTCAACGCACATGACGCAGCGGCAAACGTGCTGGCGTATTTCGGCATGGGCCTTCTAGGGGCTTTGCTGACGGTTCCTGGGACTGGCCAGGCTTCCAGCCGGTTTGAACACAGAACGGTTTTGATTTGGCTGGGTGTGGTGGTCGTGGTCATTGAGGTGGCCCAAATCTGGATTCCAGGCCGCGTGTGTGATCCAAAGGACGTGCTTGCCGCTTGGTTGGGACTGTTGGCTAGTTGGGCTGTGGTGAAGCTGATTTCGGCAGCACTGCGATAATTGGTCCCAAACGAATTATAAACCGGGCTTTTGCAAAATGGTTGGGAATCAAATCCTGTCTATGGGCGTCCTTGAGATAAATATCCTATGAACGCACAATTGGTCCCGGCAGCCGCCGACCTTAATTACCGCCGCATCCTTGGCGTGCGGTTTTTCGTTGGGGATGCGCCCGAAGCTGTTGAGCTTGGAGCACGCCCCGGGTTGGTTGTTGTGCCGGCCGCGCCGGCATTGATGGAATTGGCCCGCGATGGTGACTATCGCCAGGCACTGCTGGAAGCGGACCTTGTGATTACGGACAGCGGCTTTATGGTTATGCTGTGGAATTTGATGAAGCGCGATTGTATTCACCGGGTTTCAGGTTTGGAGTATCTTAAAATTCTCCTTGCTCGATCCGAATTTCGCCAATCTGGCGCCGCGCTGTGGGTCATGCCATCCAAAGATTCCTTGCAGAGGAATCTCGACTGGTTGCAGTCGCAAGGGTTTCCAGTTTCCTCGGAAGATTGTTACGTGGCGCCCAAGTACGCGGTCACGAAAATTGTGGATCCTGACCTGGTGGAGTTGCTCGACGCGCGAAAGCCCCGTCATGTCATTATCGGACTTGGTGGCGGCGTTCAAGAAAAGCTCGGCCTTTACTTGAAAATGCATTGCGCCAGCCTGCCCGCGATTCACTGCATAGGGGCGGCAATAGGTTTTTTGACAGGAGACCAGGTCAGGATTCCGCATTGGGCGGATCAATGGATACTGGGCTGGCTTTTCCGTTGCGCATCAAACCCAAGGCGATTTGTTCCGCGTTACATGAAGGCATTACAACTGCCAATGGTGCTTTGGCGGAACCATGACCGAATGCCGCAATTGCTAGTTGACACCGGATCAACTCGAACTTAGCCTGTCCCCTTTATATGTCTCATCCAACCCTTAAACAACCAATGGAGCCATCCTTCGAGACTCGTCAAATCAACCTGGACACATGCGTCAAATGCAGTGAGGGCCAGATGACCGCTGATCTCAGTGGAGAGTTGGCCATTCTAAACCTCAAGACGGGCGTCTATTTTGGCTTGAACGCGGTTGGCGCTCGCATCTGGTCATTGGTGAACGGAAGCCGGTCGGTGCGGGAGATTCGGGATGTGATACTTGAGGAATACGCCGTGGACGTTTCGCAGTGCGAACGTGACTTGGTCCGTCTCCTTACTGAACTTGTACGGCACAATTTGATTGAAATTTCCCATGCGCCTGATCGCAAGATATAAACAATGGAGTGCCGACGAACGGCGAATGTTTTTCCGCGCGCTGGTTCTGGTGGTAGTTATTCGTGTTGCACTTTGGACCATACCGTTCAGGGTGACCCGGAACTGGGTGGATCGGCTTCGCAAGCCTTCCGGTCCTAAGCGAGAGCTGGACCGCCTTATCATCCGCCAGGTGGCGTGGGCCGTTGGGACTGCAGGCCGCCGAATTCCAGGGGCCACCTGCCTCACGCAAGGAATGGCGACCCAAGTGTTGCTGGGCAGGTTAGGTCAGGACTCTGAATTGCGTCTGGGGGTGGCTCGTAGCAAGCAAAACGGACAGATCGAAGCTCACGCGTGGGTCGAAGCACAAGGACGCGTCGTCAAAGGCGCGGCCATCGACGATTTTCATCGCTACGTGCGCATGGAAAAACGCTCCTCCTGAAAAGTGAACACCCGAAGGAGCCGCCATTAAATCATTTATTCAATTAAGCATTTTGTGAGTGCGATAGCAGGCATAGTCAATTTGGATGGCCAGCCCGTTGATAAGGCGTTGCTTGGGGCGATGGTGGATTGTCTGGCGCATCGCGGAACGGACGGACGCGGTCTCTGGGTAGCTGGATCTATCGGGCTGGGCCACCGCGCGCACTGGACAACGCCGGAAGCATCGTTGGAATCGCTGCCCATGGAATTCGGAGGTCGAGTCGTTATCACTGGAGATGTGCGGCTGGATAATCGGGAGGATCTCTTGGGATCGCTTCCGGAGAGCGGGTTTCTCTCCCAGTCTACTCCCGACTGCGCGCTGGTCTTGGCCGCCTACGAAAAGTGGGGTGAAAACTGCGTTGAACATTTTCTTGGAGATTTTGCCTTTGCCATCTGGGATAAACGCGCTCAAAAGCTCTTTTGCGCGCGAGATCATATGGGCATCAAACCGTTTTATTACGCAGCGATCCCTGGCAGGCAATTTGTGTTCGGCACAGAGATTAAGGCCGTTTTGCTTGCTCCGGGAATCGCTGATACTATCAATGAGCTTAGAGTCGCCGACGGCTACGTCCACTTGGTCAATGATCCCGTTTCGACCTACTATGCGCATGTTTCAAGACTGCCAGCCGCGCACGCCATGGTCGTCAAGAACACTATTTCGACGCGCCGGTATTGGAGGCTGAATCCCGATCGGGAGTTACGCTTGAATTCTGACCGGGATTATGCTGAAGGGTTTCACACACTTTTTTCGCAGGCGGTAAAGAGCCGGATGCGAAGTTGCCATCCTATGGGGTCCATGTTGAGCGGCGGGTTAGACTCCTCCTCCGTCACTTGCATTGCCCGAGATTGGCTGAGAGCGCAAGGCAAACCCAAGCTGCATACGTTTTCGGGGGTTTTTAACGATGTTAGGGAGTGCGATGAACGGCCATACATCCGGACGGTTTTGGAACAGGGCCATTGCGAACCAAACTTCGTCGTGGCCGACAGTTTCAGTCCTCTCAGTAATGCCGAAGAGATGATGTGGCACCTGGACGCTCCCCTTTCGTCCGGCAATCTGTACATGACTTGGAACTTATATGGCAAAGCCGGGGAACTAGGAGTAAAAACGATTCTCGACGGGTATGATGGAGACACCACCGTCTCTCACGGCGTGGGCCGCCTGGCAGAGTTGGCTGGCTCGAGAAGATGGAGGGATCTTGCATTTGAATTGCGCCGGGCCGCGAGCCATCGTCAGGGACAATCCCGTTTGCTCTGGTGGTGGAAGATGTTTAGTAGATACAATCCCGCGGCGGGCCGGGTGAACCAGGTTTTTTGCGGAGTTAAGCGGCGTCTGCCCGGTTCGCGCTCGCAACAGGGCCCTAGATGGGACCAAATCGACTTTCTTAATCCAGATCTGGCACAAAGACTGGGGCTTGAAGAAATCGCCCAAAAGCGCGTCCCTCGCCACAGGAGCGAACGGGAAAGTCACCTTCATATGCTCGAACGCGAAGTCCTGACGCAGGGCGTCGAGATTTTGGATCACATTTCGGCCGCGTTCAATGTCGAGGTGCGCTTTCCTTTCATGGACATTCGTCTGATTGAATATTGTCTTTCTCTGCCTTCGGATCAAAAATATCGTGGTGGAATGACTCGATTTGTGTTGCACAGCAGCATGGCTGGCATCCTGCCGGAAAAGATCCAAACGCGGGGCGGCAAGTCCAATTTAACCCCCAGCTTCGAAAAGGGACTGCTTAAGTTTGAGCGGGAAAATGTGGGGAAAATAATTCTGGAGGAGGGCGGCCAGTTGGCGGAGTACGTTAACTTGGAATTGGTCAAGGGTTGCCTTGGCCGTTTTCAAAGCGGAGCGGCTAGCAATTCCGATTTTCTCGCTCTTTGGAGAGCCATAGGGCTCGCGCTCTGGCTGCGCAGCCGAGGCGCCGGCTCCAATCAATTTATCCTAAAAAGAAAGGAGGTGAAATAGAAATGATCGAAAAGAAATCGTATAACTCGCCTGTCGTGACCGTTCACGGGAGCGTAGAGGAAATCACGCAGTATTCGAATCTCACCAATGGTGACCATCCCATGGGTGTCGGCGATGCTTATAGCTGAGCCTTAAAATAACAGGCGGAGCAAGGATTGGACCTTAAGGCAATTCTTGCTCTGCTCTTCTCTTTATCCAATGCCTATCCGTCATCAACGGCTCGGCTTGGAAGCAATATCGATGGACTGCCGGCCTATCGCCCCAAAAGTATCCATGACGGAGAATAAACTAGTTCATCATTATCGCGCCTTCAGTTTGGAAATAGAATCGCAGTTGCGCCTGCCTGAACTGCAGTCTTCAGGCGCCAAGTCGGAAGTTTCGATTCGCTTAGGGAGCGTATGCAGCCCTGCGACCAGCGGTCCTTCTGGGAGATCCTTCGCGGTGGACCAGGATGGAGTCCATATGTTTTGGGAAAAGGCAGGATCGTTTCTGATGCGTAATGGCATCGAAATTATAATCCGGCCGTATGAGGGCGCGGAAGAGGCATTGTTGCGGATTGTGACCCTGGGGCCGGGGATTGCCACCATACTGCAACAGCGCGGGCTATTGGTGCTGCACGCGAGCGCAGTTGTGATCGGCGGAAAGGCCGTTGCTTTTGTGGGATGGAAAGGGCAAGGAAAATCCACCACCGCGGCATCGCTTTTCTCCCGAGGCTGCCCGCTATTGACAGACGATTTGCTCGCGCTAAACGGGAACGACGGAAAACGAGTATTGGCTCATCCGGGCTTTCCTCAATTCAAATTGTGGCCTGACTCGGCTAAATCCGCGCTGGCTGAGGCCCCGGATGCCATGCCCAAGCTTATGCCGGATACTGAGAAACGTGTAAAGTCAGTCGTGGACGGCTTTGCCACTGAACCGGCTCCTTTGGTTGCAATATATGTTTTGACGGGTGGCTCGGAACTTGCGATGCATCGTCTTTCCCCGCAAGAGACTTTCAAAGAAATTGTGAGCAACACGTTTTGCGCGCGCTATGGGAGCCGCGTTTTTGAGGGCCAAATCGGGACGGATCATCTTCGGAGTGCCGGGAGGATCGTGGCCAATGTGCCCGTGTTCAGATTCGTAAAACCCAACTCGCTGGCACGGCTTGATTCACTCGCCGATTTTGTTGTGCAGCATGCCATGAGTCTTTGACCTCTGCAGTCCATGCTCTTTACCACACTTGGAATGTCATTTGAGAACTCCAAACTTGCCGCACGACTAGGACTGCCTGAGCTGCGCCGTTCGGTTCAGTTGGTGTGGAATGGTTCCGGCCGATGGACCGTGGTGGGCCTTGGTCTCGGGGTTGCGCTGGCCGTGCTTCCCCTCGCGGGTCTATATCTGCTCAAACTGATCATCAATGCAATCGTGGTTGGGACTGGCAAGGGATTTGGGCCGGGTGGATTGCGTTCGCTGATCATTCTCATTGGGTGTGCTTTGGTTGCACAACTCTTGGCTGCGCTCTGCAAGGCTTTTGCACAGGTGGTCCAAGAAGAGCAAGCGGCCAAGGTGACCGAGTATATGCAGGATTTGCTTCATCGCAAATCCATTGAGGTTGATCTTGAGTATTACGAGACGCCCGCCTTCAAAAACACTTTTCATCGAGCCCAACAAGAAGCGCCCTTCCGTCCCACCAAAATCGTCCAAGGGCTGGCGCAATTGACGCAAAGCGGTCTTTCATTGCTCGCAGTTTCGGGGCTGCTCTTATTCTCGATCCACTGGGTTTTCGGCTTGATTCTGGCGGCGGCGGCCGTGCCGGGATTATGGGTGCGATTCAGCCAGACGAAAAGGATGTTTGACTGGCAGGTTGAGCGCACGCCTATCGAGCGGCGGACAGAATACTACAATTGGATGCTGACCGGCACTTCCCACGCGAAGGAAAACCGGCTCTTTGGCATTGGCGGCATCCTGAAGGAGCGCGCCGCCGAACTTCGGCGCGGGCTAAATCAGCGGCGCCTGAAGTTTGCTTTCCAAAAATCCACCGGTGAATTTGTGACTCAAGCTACCGCCGTGCTTGTTCTGTTCGGAGCGTTCGCCGTGCTGGCGCAACGGACGGTCTCTGGCGTCATTTCGATCGGCGAGTTGGTGATGGTTTTCCAAGCCTTCCAGCGCGGGCTGGGATTCTTTCAGGAATTTCTTTCCGGCCTGGCCAATCTCTATGAAAACAACTTGTTCGTGCGAAACGTTTATGCTTTCCTCGATCTTCAAGCCGCTCTGCCAGAGCCTGCGCATCCATTGCAGGTGCCGCGACCGATCCGGCAAGGAATTCGTTTTGAAAACGTGCAGTTTCGTTATCGCGACTCCACTCGGCCTTGCTTGGAGGATGTTTCTCTAGTCATTGAGCCTGGCGAGGTGGTGGCGCTCGTCGGGGAAAACGGCGCGGGCAAGAGCACTCTCATCAAGTTGCTATGCCGAATGTACGATCCGACCGGGGGACGGATTACCATTGACGGGACTGACATTCGTGAGTTCAAGAAAGAGGATTTGCGCCGCGCCATCAGCGTCGTTTTCCAGGACTTTGTCCAATATCACCTCCCCGTGCGGGACAACATCTGGTTTGGCAATATAAATCTGCCGGCCAGTGACGAAGCCATCATTCGCTCGGCGCGAGCGGCAGGAGCCGACGCCTTTATCCGCAAGCTCGCGCGGGGCTACGATGCGATCTTGGGGACGCTTATTGAAGGCGGGGAAGAATTGAGCATTGGTCAATGGCAGAAAATCGCGCTGGCCCGCGCCTTTCTGCGCCCATCCGAACTGATCGTCCTCGACGAGCCTACCAGCGCCCTTGACCCGAAGTCCGAATTTGAGGTGTTTGAAAAATTCCGGCAATTGGCGGCCGACCGTTCGACTCTGCTCATCAGTCATCGCTTATCAACGGTGAAAATGGCGGATAGAATTTATGTGCTCCGGGGCGGAAGGATTGTCGAACACGGAACGCACGAGGAACTCGTGGATCTCGGCACTGATTACGCCAGCCTCTATAATACGCAAGCGGCCAGTTATCGCTAAGGCAACCATTTGCCCTTCGCGCCAAGCCGCCTTTTTCTTGCGCATGACCGTGACATTTTCAGTTTAGACATTATCCTCAAAATCCTCATGGATGGACTATGCCACATAGATTTACATCTGCGTTCCGAGGATGAATTACTCCTTGCCTGCGCGAGCACAACCCTGGGAGAAGAACAATACAAGACACTCCGAAGGCTCGCAGGCGAGTGCAAGGATTGGGATTACGTTCTCCATGCAGCCAGATGCCACGGTCTTGCCCCGCTCGTAAGCACGAACCTTGACCGGGCCGCGGGCGACATAGTGCCGCGCGAACCCTTGGATCTTCTTCGTCGCCGTTTGCGGGCTAATGGCGCTCGCAACCTCATCCTGACCCAGGAACTTCTTTCACTGGTCGGCAAATTCGGCGCGGCCGGAATTGAGGTGATTCCTCTTAAGGGTCCCATTCTAGCCATGACGGCTTATGGAAACGTGGCTTTGCGTGAGTTCCTGGACTTGGACGTGCTGGTTCCAAAGCAGCATTTCGATCGCGCCGGCCGATTGCTCGTGCAATGTGGTTATCAGCCGCCTTCGAACCAAACCGGCAAGCTTGGGTCAACTCGTATCGAAGACCAAGTTGGCTGCGACTTCGTTCGCAAGGATGGTAGAGTAAGTGTTGAGATGCACTGGTCGTTCATCCAAAAATGGCTTGGATTCGAAGTGGACTTGGATGCGCTTTGGAAAACGCCAGAATATGTCAATGTAGGCGGCATTCATGTTCGCAAGCTGCCCACAGAAATCGCACTGCTTTATCTTTGCGCGCACGGCGCCAAACATCAGTGGAGTCGCTTGTGCTGGATTGTCGATGTGACACAGTTGCTCCACACGCAACCCACTATCGATTGGGATGGGTTGCTGAAAACTGCCAAGCGCAATGGATGCCGGCGGACATTGTTCTTGGGGCTTCGTCTGGCGCACACTCTGCTCGGAGCCGATATCCCCCAGGAAGTGTTGACGCAAATGAGGCACGACGACTCTGCTGATGCACTGGCCCAGGGAATCTGCCGGGAACTCTTTCTATTCAAGACCCATGTCGCCAACCACCGTGGCGGATGGGCGAAGGATTGGTTTTATCTTCGCACAAAGGAACGATGGTTGCATAGGTTCCGCTACTTGCGGTATCTGTCACGGTGGCTCTTACTTCCCAGCCAAAGGGACAAGGAGTGGCTTCCGTTGCCCGGTTACCTAGGCTGGCTTTACATTTTTCTGAGACCGATTCGGGCGGCTTGCGACGTCGTCCGCCCGCGCTCTCGCAACGGCCCTTGTCCCCCCGAATGATTCGTTTCCTCGGCTAAACGCGCGCCTGCGCCGCCGCTGTGGACTTCTCCTGGCCAGATCCTGTCCGCAAACTCGCTGAACGATTCGCGGCGGCAGATTGGACACGAGGCCAAGGCCGGAAGAAACCAAACCTTCAGCAACATAACAAAATGATCGCATCTCGTTCCAAAGGGATTGCCAAGTTGGGCATTGCCTGCCAATGCGTCGTTGTGACGCTGGGTTTTTGGTTGTGGATGCCAGTGTCACAGGGAACTTGGAAATTCTGGAATTTGAATGTCCAGCGATACCTGGTCTATAACGCGGTCGTGCTGAGCGGGATTGCCTTGGCCTATGCCACGGCTTCGGGCAGAAGTTGGTTCAGCCAACTGGCCTTCTTTCCCGCTCACCGCCAGGCCCTTCGCCAGACGGGCTTTGCAGCCGGACTACTGCTTTTCTTGCTGGCAGGGGAACAGGACCAAACAATTTCCAGGCTTTTTCTGTTCACATTTCTGCCGGTTCTTTATGGAATTCTGGTCGCGACCCAGCGGTTTTTTCCGCCGCTATTGCAGAGGTTGAGTTTTGGAGGCATACGCACGCAACGGGTGCTCCTGGCGGGCTGCTGTCGAAACGCCTCGTCGCTCCACGGTTGGCTGAAAAGCAAGGCTCTTCTCGGCTATTCCATCGCCGGGCTGATCTGTCATGATCGTTCCTTCGGAACCTTGGATGGATTGAAAATAGTAGGTACGCTGGAAGATCTTGAGCGTATTATTGTGGAGCAGGATATTACCCAGGTCATTCTGGTTGAGTT
>Ga0302326_10018573_pt1 | contig 14412 bp, 7 predicted proteins | sample Palsa_T0_3_FD_202264 | JGI IMG/M metagenome (GOLD analysis project Ga0302326, IMG submission 202264) | Peat permafrost microbial communities from Stordalen Mire near Abisko, Sweden - Palsa_T0_3 | ecosystem: Environmental > Terrestrial > Soil > Palsa > Peat permafrost | place: Sweden: Abisko... | reverse complement strand
CCTACGGCATCGTGGCCACCAGCTATGTGCAGGCTTCGCAAGCCGGCGCACGCATCCTTGAACAAGGCGGATCAGCCATCGACGCCGGTATAGCGGCGAACGCAGTTCTCGGCGTGGCTGAGCCGATGATGAATGGCATCGGTGGCGACCTGTTCGCCATCTACTGGGACGCGAAGACGGGTAAGCTCTACGGCCTGAACGCTAGCGGCTGGGCTCCCCAGGGCCTGACGATCGATCATCTGGAGTCAAAAGGCATGCACTCCATGCCCCAGTCGGGAATCGACTCCGTGACGGTCCCGGGCGCTGTCGACGGATGGACCAAGCTTCACGACAAGTTCGGCAAGCTTGCCTGGCATGAATTGTTTCAGCCGGCAATTTTCTATGCCGGGCATGGTTACGCCGTACCAGAAGTGATCAGTGCCTACTGGGAAGGCTCCGTACCCGACCTGGCCCCTTATCCGGAGAGCCGGCGCGTCTATCTGCCAGACGGCAAAGCGCCGGCCACCGGCCAGCTCTTTCGCAATCCGGATTTGGCACACGCGCTCACTATCATTGCCGAGCAAGGCGAGGCCGGCTTTTACAAAGGCGCCATTGCAAAGGCCATCCTGAATACCTCATCGGAACTAGGCGGGACCATGACCGCCGAGGACCTGAGCCAATACTCCGCGGAGTGGGTCGAACCCATCTCCACCAAATACCGCGATTGGAGGGTGTATGAGCTTCCCCCCAACGGCGATGGCATGGCGGCGCTCGAAATGCTCAACATCATGGAGAACTTCAAGCCTTCAACCGAAGGCCCGCTGAGCGTGCCCGAGCTGCACACCAGGATCGAGGCGATGAAGTTAGCTTATGCCGATGTGAAGGCCTACGACGGAGATCCAAAGTTTGGATCGATCCCGGTAACCCAGCTAATCTCCAAGCCATTCGCCGCCCAGCGCGCGGCGCTCATCAACCCTGAGAAAGCAAACTGCGAAGTCGCTCCCGGCGCCCTGCCCAAAAGCGACACCACCTATCTCTCGGTGGTAGACCGCGAAGGAAACATCCTCTCCCTTATCCAGAGCAATTACGAAGCGTTTGGATCCGATGTCACGGTTAAGGGCATGGGGTTCGCGCTGCAGGATCGCGGCGGACTCTTCTCGGTCGACCGCAAATCACCCGATGCGCTTGCCGGCCACAAACGTCCCTTCCACACCATCATTCCCGCTTTCATGGAGCACGGCGACCAGCACATTGGTTTCGGCATCATGGGGGGCATGAATCAACCGCTCGCGCACGCGCAGTTTGTTTCCAACGTCGTCGACTACCACATGAACATTCAGGCCGCGATGGAAGAGGCGCGCTTCACGGTGAGCACAAAACTCGGATGCAACATCCTTATCGAGTCGCGGGTGCCACCCGCCTCGCTCGAAAAGCTTAAGGCCATGGGTCACGTATTCGACGTCCGCAAGGAGTATTCCACCACCATGGGGCGCGGGCAGGCCGTGCTCCACGACACCACCACAAACATCAATTACGGAGCCTCGGAGCCACGGGCGGACGGTGCGGCTATCCCCGAGGCACCGGTCTTTACCAAATAGTGCAGCGATTGACCGGAGCCATCGGCTTCCCGGTCTTACAGGCAAAGGCCCGCTGGAACTCGGGGAGATTCCGGACCACCCCATTGGCACGAAATTCCTCCGGGGAATGGCCATCCGTCTGTATGCGCAGCCGCAGATTCTCCGGACGATTGTTTTGGCACCAATTCTGTCCAAAGGAAACGAAGAACTGCTGCTCGGGGTTTAGTCCTCCGTACTCCGCACTTCCCTTCTTCTCCAAATCGACTCCGTCTTTTTGTGCACGGTCAAGGTAGGCAAGAAAAGCCAGCTTAAGCCCGCCAAGATCGGCAATGTTTTCGCCCAGGGTAAGTTTGCCGTTCACGTGCAGATCGTCCACCCCGACAAAGCCGTCGTACTCCTTCACCACACAATCGGCGCGCTCGGTGAATTGCTTGCCATCAGCCGGCGTCCACCAATCTTCAAGATTTCCCTTGCCGTCAAACTGGCGGCCCTCATCGTCAAATCCGTGGGTCAACTCATGGCCGATGACGGCTCCCACCGCACCGTAATTCACCGCATCGTCCCGGCTGTCATCGAAGAAGGGCGGTTGCAAAATGCCGGCAGGAAAGTTGATGTCGTTCATCTGCGCATTGTAGTAAGCATTCACGGTCGGCGGACTCATACCCCATTCGCCGCGGTCCACTGGCTTGCCAATTTTCGCGATGTCGCGGCGTTCTTCAAACGCTGCTGCCTCCAGCGCATTCCCGATCGCATCGCCGCGAGTTACGGTCAGGGTGGAATAGTCGCGCCATTTATCCGGATACCCAATCTTATCCGCAACCGCATGCAGCTTCTCTTTTGCGCGTGCTTTGGTCGTCGCACTCATCCAGGGTAGTTGTTCAATATCCCGGCCCATCGCTGCCTCCACGTCGTGGGTCAGCTCCAGGGTTCGCGCTTTGTCTTTGGGACTGAACCGCTGCTCCACGTAGACCTGCCCCAAGGCCTCTCCTAATGCATCGTCGGTAGCGCGGACACACCGCTTCCATCTTGGTTTCTGCTCCGGCTGACCATCCAGCGTTTTGCCGTAGAAGTCGAACGACTCCCGATCGAGCGCCTGGGGCAAAACCGTCGACGGCAAGTGCCGGATCGTCGCCCAGCGTAGGTAGGTCTTCCAGTCATCCAGGCTGGTGCTCGCAAGCACCTTATTCAAGCCCGCAAAATAGGCCGGCGTGGTGACGTTGAGCGATTCCACGGGGGGCGTATGCGCTGCGTGCAGAAAGCGAACGAAGCTGAAAGATGGGGTGCTGCTGTCGAACTTCGCCAGGTTCATCTTGTGGTACAGATTGGCGGGATCGCGCCGCTCCACATTACTGAGAGAAAAGCCGGCAAGCGCCGTTTCCAGTCTCAGGACCGTTTCCGCATCTTTCGCCGCCTGTGCGTGCGTGTCGCCGAGCAACTCAAAGGTTTGCGCCACGTGGGCCTGATACTGGCCACGGAGCTTGACAGACTTTTCATCCTTACGCTCGTAGTATCCCTTTTCCGGTAATCCCAGTTCCATCTGGTCCAGAATCGCGATCTGTTGGGTGGCGTCCTTGAAATCCTGGTCGGAGCCGAAAGCAAAGAGCGTGTTCACGCCGATGCTGTCCATATAAGCCGCGAATACCGGCAATTCGTCTTTCGACTTGAGAGCGGCGATGCGATCGAGGAGAGGTTGCAAAGGCTTGAGCCCAGTACTGTTCACCGCTTCGACGTTCATGCAGGTGGCGTAGTAATCGCCGATTTTCTGTTCGTTTGCAGTCCGCCCGGCGCCGCCGGCAGCGGCTTTCTCAAGTATCGCTTTCAACACCAATTGATTTTGGTCGTTCAGTTCATCGAACTGTCCATAAGAGGATTCGTCCGCCGGAATCGGGGTCTGCTTGAGGTATCCGCCGCACGAGTATTGGAAGAAGTTTACGCAGGGGTCAACCGTGGTATCCATCAGGTTCGGATCAAACGCTTTGAGCGTCTTCTGCGCTGCCGCCGGCAACAGCGCCGCCACAAACCATAACAGTAGAAACGAAAGCATAATGCGCGCGCTCATACCACCACCTCACTCATTCCACCGTATTAGGAAAAGCAGCGCCTCACAAGCCTCCCGGATGATATTCCCGCTCGGTATGGCCCTTTAATTGATCAGGATAGAAGTACACTTCGCGCAAATTTCCGGTGCGGTACCGCTCCATCTGATCGTTGAAGTGCGGCGACGAAGGATGCCCGCTTTCCCCACCAGCAGTTACGGCGCGGGCACGCACTTTGTTCCCAAACTCGACCACGGCAACAAAGCTGTTGCCGCGGGTGCCGTACCATTTCTTGGTCCCGGTGGCGCGGCCTGTTTCGTTTGCCGTGTAAGACCGCGCGCCGAACGCGGCCAGCGAGCCCCAGCTGGAAGCCGTGAACCCGACCGGCGTGCTCGGCTCCGCGTCGTTGAAGGGCTGTGCGATGTCTCCGGTTAGGCGTTGATACCGGTTGATCTGCCCCCAGGGCGTCTGCCAGGTGCCGAAATCCGCCGTCAGCTTGTCGGAGGCGGTCGCCAGAGCCTTCAGCGCCACATCTGATGGCACCACCGGCGCGGAAAACTGTTCCTCATGAGAGGCGGTTTGGCCAACCTTTACGATCTCCTGGCCCCAGAAGATGGCCAGCGACGTGGCCACCGAATCCACCCCCCAACGCAAGTCCCATTTGCGCAGGACAGCGATTTGACCCGCCAGCGCAGCCTTCGTTTCCGACCCGGCCGGCAACTGATCCCACGCTTGCACGAGCGCCGGCAGCGGCTTCACAAACCAGGGCAGATAGCTGTCGTAAGCCGCGGTCACCAGCCCATCCAGAGTGAAGTCTCTTCTGCCCTTCAGCAGCTGCATCGCATGCACGCCCCGAGCCGACTCAGTACCGGTCTCCACGTATGCGGGGTAGTCCTTCCGGCGCAGGCTGCTCTCACCCGCACCGTTCCAGGGCGAATCGTTCACGTTGAACAGATATCCGCTCTTGGGATCCAGCAAGTGCGGCGATTCCTGGACAGTCAACAAACCTTTCCAGTCCGTTGCCGGGTCACTGCCGTCCACCGGCTTGGTGAAGTCGAAACGGGTGTCCCTGCGCGGAATGTAGTTGCCCTGAAAGTAGGCGATGTGGCCGTCCGCATCGGCATAGACGGTGTTGTTCGATGAGTTGGCTTTCAGCTCCATGGTCTGGAGATATTGCTTGTAGTCTTTCGCCTTGGTTCGCAAGTAAGACTGCATCAATGCTTTGATCGGCTCCTGCATCAGCCGGATGGTCATCCACTTACCATCCTGCTCGCGAATCACTGGTCCATGATGGGTGTAGTACACGGTGAACTTTTTCTCGGCCATTCCCTGCGCAGTCTTATACGGCACGTTGATCTGCTTCTCGACGATTGGCCGCTCGCCCGCTCCATATTTGTAGGAGTAGTGTCCGTTCTTGCTGTGGAAGGTTTCCAGATACTCATCGACGGCGTCCACTCCACTTGAGGTATGCATCCAGCCTACCCGCGGGTTGAATCCCTGGTAGATGAAGAACTGCCCCCAGGTGACGGCTCCATACGCATCGAGCCCTTCTCCGCTGGCCATCTGCAACTCCGAGCGGAAGAAGAACGAGGTGTGCGGATTGATCAGCAGCATCGCGTGATGATCCGTGGTATTCGACGGGGCAATGGCGATTCCATTCGATCCGCCTGGCTCTACTTCCGGCGAGGAGAACGATGCTGTTGCCTGGTTGCGCCCGCCGTAGAACGCCTCCAGTTTTTTCAGCTCCACGCGCTCGATGTCGCCTCCGATGCTGCCCTCGGTAAATGAAAGAGCCATCCAGGGCTCGAAGTGTTGAATCACACGGGGCTTCACCTCGGGATGTTTGGCCAGGTAGAAGTTGGCTCCATCCGCGAAGGCGTCCATAAGTTTGCGCAGCCACTCCGGGCTGGCTATGTATTCCTTCTTTAAGTCTTTGGGATCGATGAACATTTTCATTCGCAGATCCTGATAGACCTTGCCTTCCCCTTCTGCCTCGGCCAGCCGCCCCATGGCGTTCAGGTAATTTGTCTCTACGCGATTGAAGTCGTCTTCGGCCTGTGCGTAGATCATGCCAAACACAGCATCGGCGTCGGTCTTGCCATAAACATGGGCGATGCCCCAGTCGTCGCGCACGATCTTCACGTTAGCTGCTTCTGCGGCCCAGCGTGCTTGCTCGGTAGCCATGCTCTGCGCGTGGCAAGGCGTAAGCACTCCTGCAACGACGATCATCAGCAGACCGAAGCTCTTCTTCATCTGTTTGGGCAACGCCTCTTCGGGTCAGTGTATATGAGGGTTTGTGGAGGAAACACTGGAATGGCGTGCATTGCAGGTATAGCCCGGGAACAAACCCCGGGTGCCCCACATCTCGCTCGTTTTTCGCGAGATGTGGGATACCACTGCGTTCAACCCGAAATCATTCCGCTCACTATCAACACTTAAGGTATAGATCTGTGGTATCCCACATCTCGCGAAAAACGAGCGAGATGTGGGGCACCCGGGGTTTGTTGCCGGGGTAGAGTTGGGGGAGAGATTAACTGACTTCCAACTTCCCCGATGCAAAGACCGCGATTTGTTGCGTCCTCATCCGCATCATGAAAATGGTAGCAGCGCCGACCAGGCATGGTACTCCCAGCATGAGCAGGCCGGGCTGATAAGTCCCGTTAAAGTCCTTTGCCAGACCCATGTAGTAAGGACCGAGAAAGCCGCCCAGAATTCCGATGGTATTCATCGCCGCGATGCCGGCAGCGGCAGATTTGCCGTGGAGGAAACTGGTCGCCAGCGCCAGCAGCGGACCTTGCATAGAAAAGTAACTGACGGATGCAACCGCCAGCGCGGGAACCGCCAGGAAAGGTGCGGTGGATAGTCCACCGATCAGAAAGGCCACGGCCATCAGCAGAAAAGGGATGGCGACATGCAAGTAGCGCTCCTTTGTGCGATCAGAGTTCATGGCATTGAGAATCATCCCGGGCGCACCCAACAGGCTCATCGTCGCCATCAAAAACCCGATATTGCGATTGCCAAGATGCGTGATCCCCTGCAAAATTGCCGGCGCGGAAAAGATGTAAGCGTAACTGGAGCCGAGCATACAAAGGAACACAAGACTGATCTGCCACACGCGCACATCGAGCAACGCGCGGCCTAATTTCATATTGTGACCATCGACCGCGCCAGATTGGTTGTTGTGATGGAGAATCCACGCGCGTTCCTCCTCGGTTAACCACTTGGCGGTGGAAGGACCCGCCGGAAGGAAGAACCAGAAAACCATACTCAGCGCAACTGCGGGCAACCCCTCGATCAGGAACAGCCACTGCCACCCGGCGAGCCCCGCTTTCCCCTGCAGATCGAGAAGAAACCCCGCGAGGGCCCCCATGAGCACCGAACTGATGGGAAAAGAAACATAGAAGCGGCTAATGGCACGAGCCCGCATATGCAGCGGAAACCACTGGCTGAGATAGAAGATCACCCCCGGGAAAAATCCCGCCTCCGCCACCCCCAGCAAAAAGCGCATGACGTAGAACTGCCGCGGCGTCTTGACGAACATCATGCCCATCGCCAGCAGCCCCCAGGTGAACATGATGCGCGCAAACCACCGCCGTGCGCCTACACGATAGAGCAGCAGGTTCGACGGAATCTCGCAGGCGGCGTAACTGATAAAGAACAAGCCCGCGCCCAGACCATAAATGGATGCGCTGAAATGCAGATCGCGATTCATCTGCAAGGAGGCAAAGCTGATGTTCACCCGGTCCATGTAAGCAATGCCGTAGCCGAGGGCGAACAAAGGGATGAGCCGCAAACCGGCCTTGCGCAGTGCAGCGCGCCCGACCGCATCGTCTATGGGGAGTGGCTGGGCAGCGGACATGGTGCAGGATAACATTGGCATCGAGATTGCATGGCTTGCCCAAAGGGCGAATGCCTATTAGCGTCTTAGCATGCATCGCAAGCGGCTGCGCGAGGTTGGCTTTTCCCATGGAACAGCCTGAGTGGTTCACTGCCGGAGACGTAGATGGCTTCTTCGGCCTGTTCTTCAGCGGCTTTCCTGATCTCCTGTTGATCGTGGGCCTGGCGCCGGTGTGTGGTTTTCCCATGAGCTTTGTCGCCAGCCGCATCCTTCCCGGGGTAGCGATTTCCGTGCTCGCAGGCAATCTCTTCTATGCCTGGCAGGCACGCCGTTTGGCACTTAGAGAAGGCCGGAGCGATGTGACCGCGCTCCCCTTCGGCGTCAATGCGCCCACCATCTTCGCCTATGTCTTCCTCATCATGGGCCCGATTTATGTCAGGACACACGATGCAAACCTGGCCTGGCACGCGGGCGTTTTCGCCAGCCTGTTTAGCGGCATCGTGCAAACTGTTGGAGCCTTCTGTACCGATTGGTTGCGCCGCAACACGCCGCGCGCTGCGCTGCTCGCCCCATTGGCGGGACTCGCGCTGGCCTACCTTTGCCTGGGCTTCGTCTTCGGCGTCTTTCAGCAGCCTGCCATTGCGCTCCTGCCCATGCTCATCCTGCTCACGCTGTATGGTTCGCATCTCAAGCTGCCCTATCGTCTGCCACCGGCACTGCTGGCAATCGGCATCGGCGCGATCCTGGTTGCGGTGCTCCGTTGGCTTCATCTCTACACCGTTCCCATGCCCGCGGTGCCGGCAGTGAAGCTATATCTGCCCCATGCGGTGAATATATTTGCCCTGTTCCGCCAACCAGTCTTTTGGCCGTACCTGACGATCATCGTGCCCCTCGCTGCGCTCGACACGCTGGCATCGCTGATGATCCTGGAAAGCGCCAAAATTGCCGGCGATGACTACGCGACCAGGCCGTCTCTGTTGATGAACGGTGTGGGCACCATAGCCGCTGCCTGCCTGGGGAGTCCTTTCCCCACGACCCTTTACCTGGGCCACGCTGCGCACAAGGCCAACGGCGCCCGCTCCGGATATTCCGTACTCAATGGCCTGGTCACGCTTGTCCTGTGCACCACGGGAATCCTGCCGGTGGTCCTGCGCTTTGTGCCCCTGGAGGTTGCGGCGCCGGTGATCATTTGGTTCGGGCTCATCACTGTCGCTCAAGCGGTCACCGAAGTGCCTGCGAACCAGGCAATCGCTGTGGTCATGGGGCTTATCCCCGCTCTTGCGCAGTGGGTTACAGGCATTGCCGATACGGTCGCACGCAAAGCAGGCAGCAGCCTGATGGAAGTAGCGCCGCGCATGGGCGGCGACCTGGCCGTGGGAGGGCTGATCGCGCTGGGGCAGGGATCGCTCTTGACCTCGATGCTGTGGGCCGCGGCGTTGGCGTACATCGTAGAGCGCCGCTTTGCCCCCGCGGCAGCCTGGCTGGCAGCGGCGGCGGGGCTTTCTGCCGTCGGCATCATTCACGCTTACAAGCTCTCTCCCAACGGCGTGGAGAGCTTGATTGGCTGGTGGGTTGCGCCGCAGTTTACACTCGCCTACGCGGGCGGGGCAGCGTTTCTGCTGTCGTGTGCGTGGTATTCGCATAGGGTTCAATATTCCGAACAACCGTAGGGGAAGGAAACAATCATGGAACGTCGCAGTCTGTTGAAAAATCTTTCTGCCGCCGCCGCAGTGGGTGCGGTCACCAACCTGGGGGGCGGACGCACACTCTCTGCTGAAGCGGCTTCCGGAGTGGTGAAGACGATGGGCAATGGTGGCCCACTGGCGCAGGCGAAGGATGCCGCCCGCAGGGGCATGCCTCCGCTGAAGATCACTGATGTCAAAATCATCGCCACCGCACCTTCCGGTTCCAACTGGACCATCGTCAAGGTGGAAACCAGCGAGCCCGGGCTGTATGGCCTGGGCGCGGCCACCCACCAGGAAATTCCCCAGGCGGCGCAGGCCTACATCGAAAAGCGCCTGAAGCCCTTCGTCATTGGGAAGAACTGCGACGACATCGAAGACATCTGGCAGTCTGCGTATCTGCAGGAGTACTTCCGCTCGGGCCCGGAAGGCAACGACGCGTTGAGCGGAATCGATGGAGCCCTGTGGGACATTCTGGGCAAGCGCCTCGGGGTGCCGGTGTATCAACTGCTCGGGGGAAAGGTTCGTGCCGCAGTGCCGCTCTACGGCCACGCCTCCGCTCTGACGCAAAGCGAACTGAACGATCAGGTGCAGGCCTATATCGAGAAGGGCTACCAGGTGGTGCGCATCCAGTTGGCGGTTCCGGGCTGGTCCGGCTACGGCGTCAGCGGTGCGAAGACCTCGGCTGCGGTCCAGGCCTTGCGGCCCGACGGAGTGACGCCGTCGCCGGTCTTCGACGCCGGCCGTTATCTCACCACCACGATTGGCATGTTCGAGGCGGTGCGGGCAAAGTTTGGATTCGACATTGGCCTGGTTCACGACGTCCACGAGCGGCCGGCGCCCAACCAGTCGATCCAATTGTGCCGGGCAGTGGAGCAGTACCGGCCGTTTTACATGGAAGATCCTCTGTCGCCAGAAGATGTGGGTTGGTTCCAGATCTTTCGCCAGGAAACTTCGGCGCCGCTGGCCATGGGAGAACTGTTTGTGAACCGCAACGAATGGTTGAGCCTGGTGGCGAATCGTTGGATTGACTTCATTCGCATCCACCAGTCGTCCGTGGGTGGGTTGAATATGTGCCGGAAAGTGGCGCACTGCTGCGAATTTTTTGATGTACGCACGGCATGGCACGGGCCAAACAACGTCGATCCGGTCGGTCACTGTTACAATCTGCACCTGAACCTGGTGACTCCGAACTTTGGCATCCAGGAAGAAACATTCTTCGATGAAAAGACCCGGGAAGTATTTCCCGGAACACCTGAGATCCGAAAGGGCTACATCTACTCCAACGACAAGCCAGGCTTTGGCATCGATCTCGACGAGAAGGCGGCTGCGCGCTATCCCTACACAAAAGACTTTGAAGACCGTGGCAATGACCGCATGCTTGACGGGACCATCGTCCGGCCTTAAGGACCTGCTGCAAATCCTGACTCTGGATAGGGTTGCCTGTCAAACGAGCTTTATTGACGGCATTAGAGATGAAGTACCGAAGTAACCATCTATATTAGGAAGCAAAATCAGGGGTTATGCGGCCCGGCGGAGTATCAGGAGCATCATAGGTAGCCATGAAGAGACTAACGCTGTTTACTCTCCTCGCCTTCTTCACGGCTTCCGCTTATGCGCAGCCGTATCATCACCACCATCGTCGCCACCACCATCATCATCACGCTGTAGTCATTGTCCGGTGACCCGGCTGGCGTTCAATGAGCCGGCCTGGTCTTAAGCTATGAACCCTGCCAGATGTGTACATAAGTCGGCTCATTCCACGCATGACTGATGATGGAAAGCTTACCGGGACTCAATTCGACGATTTTGCCACCGTCATGGTGTTCGAACCGGTTGTCGATGGGATACCGGTTCCAGGTAATCCCGTGGGGATCGGCTTGCTTGTAGACCAGCAGGCGGCTTTCACTGCGGTAGGGCTTAAACGGGTCATGCTCGCCCACGACCACTTCCAACTTCCCGTCTCCATCCAGGTCAGCAACGGAAATGGAGTGCGGGGAACGGATCTTGTCGATGATGTGCACGTTGAACTTCCGATCGCGCGGACTGCCGGTGTTCTCCAACCAGCCCACCGGGGAGAAGAACGCCTTATGCACGTTATAGTCAACATTTTCGACGGTGAAGAGAATATCCGGACGGCCATCCCCATTCACGTCGGCGATCGCTATGCGGCAGATGGCGTGTAGATTTTCAGATTGCAAATACTCAGGATCGATCAACAGGTGCGGGCGAAACTGGCCGTCTCCCAGGTTCTCCAGCCAGTAGGGTCCGGCGACAATATCCAGCTTCCCATCGCCATCCAGATCGTACGCAATCATCTCCTCGCCATAGAGGACGTCAGCGACCAACCGTTTCGGCCAGGGTTGTTTCGGATCCTGGGGAACTTCAAATAACTGGGGTGGGGTTTTGCCATCATGGTATCCACAGATCAGCGCAATCCGTCCACCCGGCAGCAACGGCGCAATCGTGTTGCCGTGAGGCCAATCTCCGTCTCCACTGCCGATCACGTGTTCTTCCCACTGATCGCGGCTTAGATCCGTAGGTTTCAGCCATACCAGTTCGCTCGAGAGGGCGTTATAAAAATTGTTCTCTCCGCGCTTGCCCTTGATCCCGATCAGTTCTTTTCTCCCATCCTTGTCCAGATCGTAGGCGGCGATGATCTGCGCCACACCGGGAATGTTATGCCGTTCCCACGCAGGACCCTTGTACCACCAGGCCCCACAAACAATATCCATCACACCATCGCCATCCACATCGACCGCGTGAATATCTATCCCGGTGTAAGGTTTCTGGCGATCCACGAAGGTGTGCTTATATTGCGCGAAGATGGGCGCGGTCGTTCGCGGCCGGAACATTTGCACCCACCCCGCGTACACACCTTTTTTCTCGGTGAGGATCTGCGCGGAATGCCCGAAGATGACGTGGTTGCCGGAACCGTCCAGGTCGGTGTAGACCGCCTCATGCGTTCCCTCTCCGCGATAGAGAACCTCGTTGTGCCAGGACTTTCCACCTTCCACCGCACTGTAGCGCACCAATCGCGCGTTCCAGTTGTAGGGAGCTTCCCAGCCTCCCTCATTCATCTCACCGGCCAGGATGTGCACTTGTTTGGCCTTCGGATCGTGCCAGGCCCGGAGCGAATGACAAAAGTTGAAAGGGGCGTCAATCGGATGTTCTACCCATGAAGTTTCTGCAGGATGTTCCGTGCCCGCCGCGAGCTTATTCTCAAACCACGCCAGGCGTCCATCAGGATACTCATCCTCGACCAGAATCACATCCAGCCGGCCATTACCATTTACGTCGATCACGGCGGCGCGGCAATACTCGCGGTAGTCGGGCGCGAGCGAATGCGTCTTCCACAACTCGCCGGAAAAAGCGCCCGCACGCGGGGCGGAATACCAGTACGGACCGGATACGATTTCGGCTTTGCCATCTCCGTTCAGATCGCCGGTTGCTGTGCCCTCCGCGGCAAGGCCTAACTGCACAGCTTGCTTTTTCCAGGGCTGAGTCGGGTCGTGAGGGATCTTGTACGCAAAGAGCCCCGGATGATCCACATACATGGCGTTGGCTACCATTTCCTGCTCGCCATCGCCGTCCAGGTCGCCAAACACCACGTCGTGGGGATCACCAGTGCAGGCAGAGTCCAGGATGTATTCTTTCCATGGATCGTGGAGAGTGGCGCCGAATTTATACCAGCAAAGACCCCAGGTTCCATCGAACTTCTTGCCGATCACGATCTCTTTGTGCCCATCGTGGTCGATATCCTGGAGCGCCATGCCAACATTGAAGTAGCCACGAGCCACGACTCCTCTCTCGGAGGTAGAGGGCCGATACCAGAGGAGCGCTCCGTTGCCGGCAATGATCAGCTCGGTTTTGCCGTCGCCGTCGATATCCGCGGCTCCCGTGCCTCCTGTCTCTGTGGTATGAGCAGGGGCGGCATCGAGGATCACCAATTCCCACGAATCACTCCCACCACCGGGCGGGATGCCGGATACAGGTACTTCCAGCGCAGCCGGTTTGCGCTCCGCCTCACTCATCCCATGGACCCCTGCGGCCGTAACCGTTCCCGCCAACAGCTTGCTGAAACTCCGTCTGTTCATCACACCCCACCTGTTGCTATCTCACCACAAGCCAGAAAGCCTACGAAACTTTCGCCCGCCGATGAATGAGGATCGACAACAAAAAAAGGGCTGCCTCTTTAGGAGGCAGCCCCTCACGGCAAAGCGCTTAATTAATGGTTACAGTGAACGTTGTGGAACCAGTGATGTTCGTGTTGCTGCTGTCCACTGCGGAGATCGTAATGGTATAGGTCCCGGCCGGAGCTCCGCCAGCAGCGCCTCCACCGCCACAACCCAGGCCCGCACCTACGCTCAGGAAGACCAGCATAACCAGCGCAGCCGGCCATCTCTTTCGCCGGATGCCCGGGATGAGGAGTAAGAGGATGCAACCTGCTGCCGTTCCTCCGGCTGCTGCAATCCTAGCTGCCGTTTTGCGGAAGTTGCCCGCCGGGCTCTTCTGGAAACTTCCGGCCTGGGCGGTGGTGATGGTGATGGTCGTGCTTCCGGTGCCACCCGATGACAATGCGACGCTAGCCGTCTGCGAACCCGTGCTGCCGAATCCGTAGCTGGCATTGATCGAGCCGGATGCTGACAGGGTTGCGGTGCCCGCATAACCACCGGTAGAGGTAAGTGTGATGGTCGACGTGGCGCTGTTTCCTGGCGACGGTGAGGAGATGGTGATGTTTGTAGCGGAAAGCGTAATACCCGGATTGCTTACGGTCGCAGTCGTCGTCCCACTTGATGTTGCGTTGTAGGTGTCCCCGCCATACGTGGCGGTGATGGTATCCGTACCGGCAGCGAAGCCGAGGGATGCGGTCGCATTGACGGTCAGAGTCGCGGTCGCCGTATTGCCGGCGCCGATAGTCACCTGCTTGACCGTGCCAATCGTCGTCCCCCCCGTGGTAAACGTCATCGGGCCGGTAAGTGTGCCTGCGCCTGCCGGGGTTCCACTTACAGTAGCCGCCAATGTGACGCTACTGCCCAAGGGGAAGCTGGCCGGAGTGATGGTAACCGTGGTCGTGGTCGCCGCTGTTCCTTGCGCCACCACCGTGATCGTGACGCTGGAGCTGGTCGACCCCATGTACGTGGTGTTTCCCGAATTAAAAGTAGCCGAAACGGAGTGAGTACCGGCAGAGCCGAAACTGGTTGTCGGGAGCGCCGCCGTGAAAGGCGCTGTCGTGGAGAGGGCGACTGGCGTTTGCGCCACGCCATCTACGGTAAATGTAACCGTTCCCGTAGGTGGTG
>Ga0302326_10018567_pt1 | contig 14415 bp, 11 predicted proteins | sample Palsa_T0_3_FD_202264 | JGI IMG/M metagenome (GOLD analysis project Ga0302326, IMG submission 202264) | Peat permafrost microbial communities from Stordalen Mire near Abisko, Sweden - Palsa_T0_3 | ecosystem: Environmental > Terrestrial > Soil > Palsa > Peat permafrost | place: Sweden: Abisko... | reverse complement strand
GGTGGTTCAGACCCGGTCCCGTAGTTTCGATCGATTTCTAATGGCTCGTCCCTCAACTCCCTCCAAAGGCAATCCAATCCAGACATTCCTGATGATCGGGCTGATCTGGTTGGCGATGATCATGTTTCTAAAGCCTGGTCAGCAGCCTACGTCGCCCACTGGCAAGCCGCTCACCACCCGCACGGACTACTTCGCGACGCTTCAGGATCAAGCGAACCAGATTCACGAAAACACGGCGTCGCAACTGATTGGGGGCTTCTTTGGCGCGGTCGACGCGGACGTAAAAGCAAAAAGGATCACCCAGCAAGAGGGCGACGCGGAAAAGATCCAGGGCGCGACGCTTGTTGCGGACGCCGATCTGCGAGCTGGGCAACGCCTCAACAACAGTAACAAGGTGCGGATGGGCTACCAGACCCTCCAAGGTTGGTCACGGAAGAACTCGACGAATCCTGGCTGGTCCGCTCCGATGGAACTGCCGGATCCGAGCAATTTTCGCACCACCCAGCTCGTTCAGATGTCGCCGAAGGCTTTCTTCGAGCAGATGACCCAGACTCTGAGCGATCGAAACAAGACGGATCTGGTTTGGGGCTTCATTCCGGGCGGCTATCAAGCAATCGATTTTCTCGTCCGGCTCACCGGAAAGAACCCGAATTACAGCTATTGGATCGCCTCGCTGCTCCTTGCGGTCGTCTTGCGCGCCATCGTTTGGCCGCTTTCTCAGAAGCAGCTCATGTTCTCGCGCCAGATGTCTCAGCTCACGCCGAGGATCAACGAGATCAAGAAGCAATATGAGGGTGACCAGACGGAGACGCAGCAGCGGACCATGGCGCTCTACCGGGAATACGGCATTAACCCGTTCCAAGGCTGTCTGCCGGCGTTCGTCCAGATGCCGCTGTTTCTCACCGTTTACCAGTGCATGCTGCACTACCAGTTCGAGTTTCGGAACGGCTTTTTCCTGTGGGTGAACCCGGCCACCAGCGCGGCCACCCATGGCTTCTTTGCCCCGAATCTTGGCGAGCAAGACTACATCCTCATCCTGATTTATGGAATCACGATGACGGTCTCAACGCTTTTGACTCCGGTCACGGACCCGACCCAGGCCAAGACCCAGCGGATGATGGGGGTGGGAATGTCGATCGCGATCACCGCGTTCATGTTCCTGGGGCTGTTCCCAGTCGTGTCCGGCTTCGTACTTTATTGGATCTTTCTTAACCTGCTGGCAACCGTACAGGCCTTTCGCGCCTATCGGCTGCCCATGCCCCCGCTCGTCAAGGTCAACACTCCCAACGGAGGGGTCTATCCGACGTCGGGAATAAAGGGGCGTTGGATGCAGATGATGGAGGAAGCGCAGCGGATGCAGTCCGAACAGCGCGGTTCCGGGAACTCTTTGCCGCCCCCGACTCGAAATGAACCATCGAAGGCCGCCGGCTCCAACGGGAAAGCGCAAAAGAACGGTAAACCTGACACGGGCGACACCGACACAAAATCTTCCGGCCAGAAGCCCAAATACAAGCCGAAGAAAAGAAACTAAACGATTTCCACCGACGCCCCGTCCGGTATGGCAGGGTCACGGAGAATAAAAACTACAACGAGTATTTACCCATCCATGCAAGCCATTGAAGTAACCGCCAAGAGCCTGGACGAAGCCAAGAAGTCAGCCGCAATCAAGCTCGGCGTTGATGTTGGAAGTGTCGAGGTCAGCGTCCTCGAAGAGACCAAGGGCCTATTCGGCAAGACGACCGTCCGCGTCAGGGCGTCGGTCATCGAAAAGCCCGCCCCCGTCGCGGTGGCCGCCCCTGCACCCGCCGCAATCGTGGAAGCTCCTGCCTCCGCGCACGTTGCGGAAGCAGCCGAAGCGCCGGCGGCAAAGCCCGCGCCCAAGCGAACTCGGAGCCCGAGGGCGCCCAAGGAGCCCAAGCCCGCCGCAGAACCGAGCACCGAAGAGCATGTCGCAGTCGCTGCCCCAGCCGAGGAGGCCGAGGAAGTCAAGGCGACTCAGGAGGACGCTGAAAAGCTCGCCGCTCTGCTGCGAGAGATCGTCGCAAGCGCGGACCTGGAGGTAACCGTCGAGGCTACCGAAGTCAGCGGGCGCTACGTGAACCTTCAGTTGGACGGCAAGGACGTCGCGCATCTCGTCGGCAAACACGGCGAAGTGCTCAACGCGCTTCAATATCTGGTCAACATCATCGGCAATCGCCGTATCGCCAACGGAGTCCGGGCAACCTTGGACGGCAACGATTACCGAAAGCGCCGCGAAGACACGCTGACCTCGCTAGCCCAAAACATTGCGGATCAGGTCAAGAAGCGAGGCGAAGAGGCAGTGCTCGACGCCCTGCCCGCCTTCGAGCGGAGGATCGTCCACAAGGCGCTCAGCACCGTTACCGGAATTACCACCTACAGCGAAGGCGAAGAGCCGAATCGCAGGGTGGTCATCGCTCCGGCATAGGGGTTAAGCCGAGTGGGCCTCGGCTTTTTCTACTCGGAGGACCGATAGCTTAACGTCCATGGAGAGCGCCGGCGCGCCCATGTATAGGCCGCGGGTCGGCGTCACGTCCGTGTAGTCCCGACCCAGGTGGACCCGAATGTATTGTTCTGTCTGGAGCAGGTTGTTGGTAGGGTCGATCGCCAGCCAGCGGCCATCCGGCATCGGGCACTCCAACCACGCGTGCATCGCTCCATGGCCTCGCATCCGGGTGGCGCCAACGTACAGGTATCCGCTCACGTACCGCGCTGGAATCCCGATCGATCGACAACAGGAGATCATCAGGTGGGCGAAGTCCTGACAGACGCCGGCTTTCAACTCCAGCACCTCTGCGACCGTCGAGTGCACCTGGGTCACGTCCGGATCGTACGTGAACTCTTCGTGGATGTACCGGCTGAGGTCGATTAGGGTGGTCGCGACGCTGGAGCCGGCGCAGCGCAACTTGGCGCCCTCGGCCATCTCCGTCGCGCGCGGGTGAGAGATCGCGTAGGGGCTTGGACATAGGAACTCGGCATACCGCTGGCGGCACATGTCCGTGTCATAAAAGGCCCAGTCGTCGTCCAGCAGGTTCACCCCCCGAAAGGGATCCGCCGAAGAGGTCCGGACCTCGCTGCACGCGGTGATGTTCAGGTGGTCGTGTCCCGCGCGCACGTTGAAGAAGTGAACCGGCCCTCCGATCTCCACGAGACTAAAGATTGGCGCTGAGGGGTCGGTTTCGACCGAGAAGCTCGCGCAGGACTGGTGCTCGTCAGTGAGAGGCTGGAGGCGCAACTCGTTATGGCTATCGAACGACAGCGTTCGATATCGGTATTGAGTCTCATGCATGCACCTCAAGAACATGTGATCTTCAGACGGGGCAGCCTCCGATTTAGGCTCAAAAGCTTAGATAGGTCGCAAAAATTGCATGCCCAATCCGGTTGCATTTATCCTCGACCCCCTCTAAGAATTCATGAAGACCGCCTGCCACGATCTCGTCGGCCGACATGTAGTTCAGCTCTTGGTACAGCTTCCCGACTTCCCGCTCGGCCTGATTGGTCGGGGTCGGGCCAGAGTTACCGCTCACCCGGCGAAGGCAACCGTCGATTCGGCCGATCGAGTGGCGGACCGACGCCGGGAACTGGGGATTCAAGACCAAGAACTGGGCTACCCGGGTCGGCGTAATCGACTCCCGGGAGGATTTGAGGAACGCTTCTCGGGCGCCAACGGAGCGCAGCACCGCGTTCCAACCGTGGATATCGACCGGTCCACCGACCGAGCCGGTTTCGGCAGCCGTCTTTCCGGCCAGACCAGTCTCCCCTTCTGGAGCAAATCCGGGAAGCAGGTCGTGGTATTTCACGTCCAAGATTCGGGCGGTTTGGTCGGCCCGCTCCAGAAACCGGCCCATGTCGTGAAAGTCGCGGGTTTCCCCCATCATCAGGGTTCGGTTGGTAATGCCCTGAAACAGTTGGGAGCCTTCCTTTACCCACTCGAAGAATGTAAACGGGGAGCCTGACAAGAGCCGTTCGATGTCCCATGACCGGTAGCCAAGGAAAAGCCGGTTGATGCAGGTCCACATCTCGCTGGAGATCTGATCGCGGATGCTTCGGCTGTTTTCCCGCGCGTTTAGCAGGCAGCTCGAGATGCTCGAAGGGTTGCGCTCGTCAAAGGCGAAGAAGCTCAGGACCGAGCTCTCGTCTTCCAAGTCGCCGTACAGCTCTCGATACAACTCCTCTTGACCGGAGATCGCGAGAAGGGAGGACCAGCGGAGCGCCTCCCCAACCCAAGGGCTTTCCAGCCCGAAATGGTAGTGAACGTCGATCATGCGGGCGGTTGCTTCGGCGCGCTCAATGTACCGACCGATCCAGTAGGAGGCGTCGGCGTGCCGGGAGAGCACTACAGTTCCTCCATCGCTTGGGACATCGTCATGCCGCCGAGGGTTTGACTTTGTCGTTGTCCGACCTTTTTGGGTTGGTCGACGACCCAGGTGTCCTTGCTGCCCCCGCCTTGAGATGAGTTGACCACGTAGGAGCCCTTGCGAAGCGCCACCCGAGTCAGCCCACCAGGAACGATCCGGACGTTGTCTTTGCCGCAAAGAACGTAGGGGCGAAGATCCACGTGGCGCCCCTCAAACTTGCCGTCGACGAAGCAGGGCGATCGGGAGAGCGAGATGAGCGGCTGCCCGATGAACCCTTTGGGATCGTGGCGAAGCTTCCGAGCGAATTTCTGGCAATCGGCCTTGGTGGCGGTCGGCCCGATCAGCATTCCATAGCCGCCGGAGGCGTTGGTCTCCTTGATCACCAGCCGCTCCACGTTTTCTACCATGTACTCTAGGTCGGCCGGTCTCCAGCCCATAAAGGTCTCGACCTGCTCGATCATCGGGTCCTGGTCCAGATAGTAGCGGATCATTTCTGGGACATAGGGATAGACCGATTTGTCGTCGGCGACTCCGGTGCCGACGCTGTTGGCGAGGGTCACCGAGCCAGTTCGAACCGCATTGGCGAGGCCGAGGACGCCGAGAACGCTCTCCGGACGAAACACCAGCGGGTCCAGGTAGTCGTCGTCGATGCGCCGGTAGATCACGTCTACCTGCTTCAGCCCCTGGGTCGTCTTCATGTAGACCCGGTTGTCCTCCACCACCAAATCCCGACCCTCGACAAGTTCGATCCCCATCTGACCCGCCAAGAAGCTGTGCTCGAAGTAGGCCGAGTTGTAAACGCCGGGAGTGAGCAGCACCACGTTAGGTTCGGTCCGACCCTCCGGCGCAAGCTGGCGGAGGTTGTCCATCAGGATCTGGGCATAGTTGTCGATCGGACGTACGCTGTTTTCCCGGAACAGAGCAGGGAAAACGTGCATCAGGATGATCCGGTTCTCCAGCATGTAGGAGACGCCGCTCGGGGTTCGGCAATTGTCCTCCAGCACCCGGTAGATGCCCTTCTCGTCGCGGATCAGGTCGGTCCCGCAGATGTGTATGTAGATATCGCCCGGCACGCTGGCGCCAACAAAACTGCGCCGGAAGTTTGGCGCGCCTACGATCAGATCCCTCGGGATCCGCCCATCACTTAAGATCTTGCCCTCGTGGTAAATGTCGTGGAGAAACAGGTTCAGAGCGCGGACGCGTTGGGCCAGCCCCTTCTCGAGTCGCTCCCACTCGTCCCCCGGCACAATACGCGGTACCAAATCGACTGGGAACGGCTTCTCAACACCCTGAGAATTCCCGTATACGGCAAAAGTAATGCCCTGATTAAGGAGGGTGAGATCGGCCAGCTCGCACCGAGCCTTGAAATCGGATGCGCTAAGGCTGCCTAAAGTGCGGGCCAAACGCTCGTAGTGCAGGCGAGGTCTCCCGTCGACGAACATCTCGTCGAAGAACCCCTCCTCTGAATAGGCGGCGAACAACCCATCTCGAAACCGCATATCCTGAGTCATTTCTGGCGGCGAGCTTCGACTTTGAATGTGCTCGGCAGTCAGTATATAGCAGTTCTTTAACATACGGGAATCGGGCGGCGAACCGGCCGCGACAGGCGGTAAGTTTCAACCGATGCCCAATCAAGTCCTCACCTCTTTCCGGTCGCCACTGGCAGAAGGCCCGCTCTGGCATCCGGATCACCAGAAGGTCTATTGGGTGGACATCCTCGGCGGGATCGTCTACTCACACGACCCGGCGACCGGCGAGAGCGAACTCGTACACCAAGGATCACAAGTGGGCGGATTCACGATCCAGGATGACGGCGCTTTGCTCCTCTTTCGGGCGAAGGGCGCCATTGAGCTGCTCACTCCGGACGGGGTCGTCGTGTTGTACGAGGGACTCGACGATGAAGGGGAAACCCGGTTCAACGACGTCTCGGCCGATCCGCGCGGCCGCGTTTTCTGCGGCACCATGCCGGCGCCGCATAGGAAGGGGCGGCTCTACCGGCTGGACCCCGATGGCTCGATCAGGATCGTGGCGGAAGAGGTCGGCTGCTCCAATGGGATGGGCTGGACCGCCGATGAGAAGACGATGTTCCACACCGATTCCGGTGACGCCACGATCTACGCATGGGATTACGATGTTGAGACCGGCGAGATCTCCAACCGGCGAACTTTCTATAAGCGCGAAAGTGTGGGCGGTCCGGACGGGATGGTGGTCGATTCGGAAGACTGCGTGTGGACCGCCCTCTGGGGCGGTCGGTGCGTTGTTCGCCTGTCCCCCTCCGGCGATGTTCTGGAAGAGATTCCAATCCCGGCCGTGAAGATCACTTGCCCCGCGTTCGGCGGTCCGGATTACGCCGACTTCTATGTGACAGCGGCGGGCGGCGATGAAGAGGGCGAAGGCGAAGGTGCAGGAGAGTTGATCAAGGTGAAAGTAAATGCAAAAGGGAAGCCGGAGTATCGGAGCAAGGTCAAGGTGGCACGCTCGTGAAGCTGTTCCGCTATGTCGGATCGAGTGGGCCCGAGTATGGGATCGTCGAGGGCGACCGACACTACAAGGCGGTCGGTCAAGGATTCAGCTTTGAGAAGGGCGAACCGGTCGACGGGCGGGTGAGCTACCTGGCTCCAGTCGAGCCCCGCCAGATCATCGGCATCGGCCAAAACTACCGGCGTCACGCCGCCGAGTCAAACTCGCCCGCGCCGGAATTCCCAATCATCTTCTTCAAGAACGTCGGCGCAGTCAACCACCCTGGCAAGGCGATCGTTCTTCCCCGCACCGCGGTCACCCACAAACCTGACTACGAGGGCGAGTTGGCGGTCGTGCTGGGCAAGGACTGCCGAGGCGCCACTGAAGAGAACGCACTTGACTACGTGCTCGGCTACACCTGCGCCAACGATGTGAGCGCGCGAGATTGGCAGCGGGATTGGGGCGGCAGCCAGTGGTGCCGGGCCAAAAGCTTCGACACGTTCTGCCCGCTCGGCCCGGTGCTCGTGACGGCGGATGAGATCACCGATCCAAACGCGCTCCATATCAAAACGACCCTCAACGGGGAAGTCGTGCAGGACTGGGGAACGGACGACATGATCTTCAACGTCCGCAAACTGATCACCTTTGCCAGCACGGACACGACTCTTCCGGCGCTCACGGTGATCCTGACCGGAACGCCGCATGGGGTCGGTATGGGACGTAAACCGCCGCTTTGGCTCAAGGCAGGCGACACTGTTACGGTGACGATTGACGGCATCGGCTCGCTGACCAACCCCGTCGAGTAGCCGCGTTCAGGTTCTGCCCGCGCCGTGATACAGATCCAGCGGGCCTTCCAAGTCGAGGGCGACTACGGTCGCTTGCGGGTCTACTGCCGTGCCGGGCAAATCGATCCAGAGGACTCCCGGGATCTCGTCCCAGTCCGCGCCCCCGATTCGCTTGAACTTCAGCTCATCGCCAGTTCCGAGGGCGGTCGCCTTCTTGATCTTGTTCCTGACGCCTTTAACCGCGATGCCCTCGATAGGCCGATCGAAGAAGAAGAGGAACAGCCGCTCTTTGTCCTTGCTTAGGGTGGAGGCGCCGTAAAAGTGCCCGGCAGGGATACCCGCGACGGTGTCGTAGATCGCCGGCTCGTGACGGCGGATCCAACTGCCGAGCCCGATCAGGCGCTCCTCCTGCTCGGGGAGGAACTTGCCGTCCTCGGTGGGGCCTGCGTCCAGGAGCAAGTTCCCGCCCATACCAATCGTCTCGGCGAACATGCGTACGATTTGCCGAAGCGACTTGTGGTTGTGATCCTGAACCTGATAGCCCCAAGAGTCGTTGATCGTGACGCAGAACTCCCACGGGCCTTTCGGCGCCTCGATCGGTACTCCCTGCTCCGGGGTCGCGTAGTCTCCGAAGCCGAGCATCCGTGAGTTAAGGATCACATTCGGCTGCCAGGCGTGGAGCTGTTCGCGCAGTTCCTTCATCTTGAACTGCTCGGCGGTTCGCTCCCAGTCGCCGTCGAACCAGAGGAGATCGATAGGCCCGAACTCGGTGCAGAGTTCTTTGAGCTGGGCACGGTGGAAGTCCAGGAAACGCTCCCAGCGCGCCGGGTCTTCTTCTCCCGCCGGGGGAGAACTGAAGCGGTTGTAATTCAGATTGAGATGCTCGGTCGCGGTACCGACGTTTTCGTCGCGCTTGGGTCGCATCGTCGCGTAGTCTGGGTGGCTCCAGTCCAGGTGCGAGAAGTAGAAGCCCACCTTGAGGTGGTGTCGCCGCAGGGCTTCGACATATGGCGTGATGAGGTCACGCTTGGCGGGCGTCTTTTTGACCACGCTCAGGTCGTTCGCCTTGGTACCCCATAGGGCAACGCCGTCGTGGTGTTTTGTGGTGAGCACCGCGTAGCGGGCGCCGGACTTCTCGAACAAGGTGGCCCACCCCTCCGGTTCGTAGTTCGACGCGGTGAAGCCGTCCAACTGCTTCATGTAATCTTCGTGCGAAATCTGATTGTGGAAGAAGGACCACGACTCGGCGATCCCGTTGACCGCATAGATTCCGTAATGGATGAAGATCCCCAACTTCGCGTCGGGGAACCACTGCTGCATCATGCGCCGAGTTTATCGGTTTGCCTATATTGCGGGCGCGGGCTCGGGCAATTTCGCCAGCCGCGGCCCATAGATCCATCGGTAGAGCGGGGAGGCCATCAGGGTGGTCACCACCGCCATGATCACGAGAATCGTGTACAGGGTGCCGGTGATGATTCCAGCGTCGCGCGCGATGTTCACCAGGATCAGTTCCATGAGCCCTCGGGCGTTCATGAGGCTGCCGATTGCCCAGGCCTCTCGCCAGTCCGCGCCGGAAAATCTGGCAGCTAGGGCGCATGCGATTCCTTTGCCGGCGATTGCGGCCCCGCAAACGAGCAGCGCCACTCCCCAAGGCGTCACGAACGAGATGTTGGTGCTGAGGCCGCTATACACAAAGAACAGCGGAAGAAAGAGGGTGGTGACCGGCACTTCCAACTGCTCCCTGACCAGCTTGGCAAACAGCCCGCGCGGCATCGCCGCTCCTGCCAGAAAGGCGCCGAAGACGGCATAAACCCCAATGACGTCGGTGAACCAGGCGCTGAAGAAGACACAGGTCATCATGGTCAGGAACGTGGTCGACTTCAGCTTCCCGTCCCTTTCGACCGCCCTTCCTAGCGCCGCGAGCGCGGGCCGGGCAAATACCATCACAAACACCGCGAACAAGATGCCGCCGCCAATCGCGTTCAGCGCATAGTGAGCGTTCGCCTTGTTGACCGCGATGACTACCGCAAGCATGATCCAAGCGACCACGTCGTTACTGGCCCCGGCGGCGAGCGCCAATGTCCCCATTGGCGTGTTGGCGATGCCCTGCTCAAAGAGGATCCTGGCGAGCATCGGGAACGCGGTGATGCACATTGCCGCACCTAGGTAGAGGGCGCCGTTGAGCGGCGCGACCCCGGCTCCGAAATAGGTGAGGTTGCCGGCCAGGGCAAGTCCAAGCGCTGCGCCAAGGGCAAACGGCGCCGCAATCCCAGCCAAGGAGACGGCCAGCGCCGACTTAGCCCCTTTCTTGAGGAGCTCTCCGTCGAACTCCAACCCAACCAGGAACATGTAGAGCACCAAGCCGAGCTGGGCAAAACAGTACAGGATGGAGAGTGAGGGATGGTGCTGCTTGGCTCCGGGGGCGATGGAGACCGGAAACAGCCATGCCTGGTACACCGGCGAAATCTTCCCGAAGAGCGAGGGACCGAGGAGGACACCCGCCAACATCTCCATAACGACCTGGGTTTGCCCGAAGAAGCGCTTCCCAATCCAGCCGACGACGCGGCAGACAAGAAGAATTACGACAAGCTGCAGAAGCAGCCTTAGCATCAGGTCCAAGTCAGACATAGAACAGGATTCCTATTGTATTGCAGCTTTTGTGCCGCTGGAAGCCCAGTTTAAACAGTTTTGGCGACGAGCGGCTTCATGGTGATCCCCTGAACGATCACCGAGAACGCGACGATGCCGAAGGTGACTGCGGTGACTCCGGTGGCGTGCCGGGTGCTTTCCGGGATGCCAAGGACGAGGGCGAGCGCAAGCGCGCCGCGGAGTCCGCCCCAAAAGAGCAGATGCTGACCCGCCAAGTCCACTTTCCAACTCGTTTTGGAGAATGCCGCTCCAATGCCGTACACCGAAGCGGCCCGGCCGGCAAGCACCAGCATCACGCCGATGAGGATTGGGAAACCGTACTGAGCCAGCGGGATGTGGACCACGCGGGCGCCTATCAAAAGGAAGATGACCGAGTTGGCTGCGAACGCTGAAAACTCCCAGAAGTTATCGGTAGCCTCGATTCCCCGCTCTGTAAAGTGGCCCTTGGAGCCATAAGTTCCGGCCACGATCCCCGCTGCCACCGTCGCCAGAACGCCGCTCATTCCGAAGTGCTGGGCCAACAGGAAAGATCCATAGGCGGTGGCGACCGTGATCGCGATTTCGACCATCGGGTCGTCCGTCCGGCCGACGAGAATCAAGCCGCCCCAACCGGTAAGAATGCCAGCCCAAACGCCACCGAACGCGGAGTAAGTGAACTGACCGAGGGCATGGATCGGAGAAGCATCTCCTCCCATCGCAACTGCCGAAGCGAGGGTGAAGGCGACGGCGGCGGTTCCGTCGTTAAGGAGGCTTTCCGCCTCGAGGAGTAGCCGAATGCGTGACCGCTTCTTCGCCTCCTTGAACATCGCGATGACGGAGACCGGGTCGGTTGCCGAGATGAGCACCGCAAAGAGCACGCTCACCTGCGGAGTCCAGCCGAGGAAGACGACCGCGCCGGTCGCGACGATAGCGGCCGAAACGACCAGCCCGAGGGTCGCCATCGTCCCGATGAACACCAGATCCTTCTGGAGTTCGGGCAGCCGCAGGTTAAGCGCCGCCTCAAACACCAGCGGGGGCAGGAGGAACATGAAGACCAGTTCCTTGGTAAGGTGCAGGCTCTCGTTGCCGGGCATCACCCCAAGCCCGAACCCGGCCAGCATCAGCCCTACCGTGTACGGCAAGCGGAGCCTCTGAACCAGAAGGGCCACCGCCGCAACCACGATGATGAGCAGTTCAATGCGGTCGGGGGTCACGTGGTTTCCTGACCACAGTGTATCGCCGCCGGAAAGGTAGACTTTTCACCCCAACCTGGTCGTGGGGATGTAGCTCAGTTGGGAGAGCGCTGCAATCGCACTGCAGAGGTCGTGGGTTCGAATCCCATCATCTCCACCAGTTCCATGTCATGCTCGACTTGTGGGGCGACGGTGACGTTGGGAGAGCGTCCCGATCCATCGGGGAGATCGTGGGCCCCGATCCCATCATCTGCACAAAATCCAAGATATTGTCCACATGCGCGACGACGGTGACAGGGGGGAGCGTCCCGGTTCATCGGGAGATCCCGAGTTCGAATCCCATCATTTTCACCTGTTTCGCCCAGCGCGCCCTACAGTTTTGGCGCGGCTAGAGCAGCGGAATTCGATTTGAGGGTCGTATTTGCCCCAAAGCTCCTCCGGGTGCTCGCTTTTTTGCGCTTGAATGTTGTTATAATGCCCAGTAATTCGCGCAGACGCTAATAACTGGGGCATCTCGATGGTCGCGATGCAGGCGGGTATTCGTCGAGTAATGGCTGGACGGCAACCGTTGAGGAGAGTTTTTATGGATTCAGCAAGTCTAAATCTTCGATTTATCGCTGGTGCTTTCGGTGAACGCAAAGTTAACGGAGTAAGCGGGGTATCGCGCTCCGCCGCATCGCTGTTGGTGACATCGGATGGACGGTAGCTCCGCAGTAGCCGAGCGCCCTTACGTTGCTCCCGAAAAACGCCGGAGAATTCTCGGAATTAATTTTTTCGCGGGTTCGGCGGGCGAAGCCGTCGACCTGATGCTCCGTAACCGGGGATTGCTCGTGGTGCCGTCGGGACCCGGTATGAGGGACCTGCCCCACCGAGGCGACTACCGGGAGGCCCTGCTGGATGCGGACTTGGCCATCATGGATAGCGCCCTCATGGTGATGGTGTGGAACGTCATGAAGCGGGACTCGGTCAAGCGAGTCTCCGGGCTCGAATACCTGGACCGCCTACTGAAGGAGCCGGCGTTTTGCAAGTCCACCAACACGCTCTGGATTATGGCCAGTGAGGTCTCCCGGCAGAGGAACCTTGAGTGGCTGGCTTGCCGAGGTGTCGAAGTGGACGCGGACCATGTCGTCATTGCTCCGGTGTACAAGGGCGAGATCGTCGATCCGGAACTGATTAAGCGGATCTCCACGCTCCGGCCTGAGCACATCGTGATCACGATCGGAGGGGGCACCCAAGAGCAGCTCGGTCGTTACATCAAGACGAACTTGGATTACAAGCCCGGGATTCACTGCATTGGCGCGGCGATCGCGTTTCTGAGTGGCGATCAGGTTCGCATCCCCATGTGGGCAGATCGATTCTACTTGGGGTGGTTCTGCCGGTGCGTGTCTCGGCCAGCCAGATACGTTCCGCGATACTGGGCCGCTCGGGGTCTTGTCGGCCTTCTCCTGCGGTATGGCAGCGAGTTACCGGCGAAGATCCGCTGAGGGAATAGGATCACGGGGGCTCTTGCGACTAGGTTAGAGAATGGGTGGGTTTCCTGTCGAGAATCGAATCTTGGCTGCGTTGACCGTCGGGCGGAATGGGCGCCCAGTCGATCCAGTCGACAGGCATGTCAATCACAAACCAGCTCCTGACTCGAGCCAAAAAGCGGGTAATCCGCGCCAAGGGAATATGACCCAACCAGCCCCTGCCAAGGGGCACGTTCGAACTGTTCAAGTTTCTAAAACACCTCTTCGTGAGATCAAGTGAACACACAAGACCTATTCCATGGGACGACTAACCCCCCAAATCTGTTCGATAGAACGCAAATTGTCGAACCGATGTCCTTGGCTAGGCTCGGGGTCGGCCCACGCCCAAGATCGGCGCAAAGGGCCTATCACAATTTATTAGCCGCGTCGGGTTCGGAACACCACTCCGGCTTTAGCAATCTAAAGCCAGGGAATTCTGCGGTCAGTCTGTCTGACGCAGGGAGGGAGTTAGCATGACCAGCGAGGAGTATAGGGTCGCGATGACGAACCGCGATCCGTTTCACGGGTTGCCGATACACGAGCCGATTAGCGCCGAGTTATTTGCGGCAGCCCAGCCAGATCCGACGTTCTATCGGATAGCCAAGCGCACGATCGACATCGTTCTCGCGGCTTTAATCCTGCTCCTCATCTTTCCGTTCATGGTGCTGATTGCGATTGCGATCTGGATCGAGGACCGAGGACCGGTTTTCTACACATCGACCCGGATTGGTCGCTTTGGGCAGCCGTTTCGCTTCTACAAGTTGCGCAGCATGCATATCGACGCGGATTCCAGGCTGCAAACGCTCATCCACAAGAGCGACGCGGATGGAGTGGCGTTCAAAATGTGGGTCGATCCGCGGGCGACGCGGGTCGGCCGCTTCATCAGGAAATACTCGCTCGACGAGGTACCGCAACTGTTCAACGTTCTCTGCGGCACCATGTCCCTGGTTGGGCCAAGGCCTCAATTGCCGAAAGAGGTCGAGCACTATACGGCGGAGCAGCAGCAGCGGCTATTTGTCAAGCCGGGAGCGTTCTGCCTGCGGGAGATTTCTGGCCGGTCGCATCTCTCATTTGAGGATTGGCTCCGACTCGACCTGGAATATGTGCAGACCCGCAACCTCTGGCTGGACCTTACCATCATCGTCAGGGTTGTGCCGGCCATCATCTTTGCTCACGGCGCTTGTTAGGGCTCAGAGCCGTCCGCCGTGCGCCTTAGCGCGGCGCGCCTGGTCGACGTTGGCGGGCCGCACGGGTGCTCGCGGGAGATAGGCTCCCCAACGTCTGCCGGGCCGCCTAGATTCACCGGCAGCAGGTTGGATTCGGGCCCGACTCGGGAGTAACGATCGACTCTGCCGGCAACTTGAGCGGCACGTGCAGCGTGGGTGGTTCAAACGAAGTCGGGATGGTTTGGGCAATCTTGTATCCGGAGCTTTCAAGTTTGACGTTTTCTCCGGCACCGGTCCTT
>Ga0302326_10018566_pt1 | contig 14415 bp, 3 predicted proteins | sample Palsa_T0_3_FD_202264 | JGI IMG/M metagenome (GOLD analysis project Ga0302326, IMG submission 202264) | Peat permafrost microbial communities from Stordalen Mire near Abisko, Sweden - Palsa_T0_3 | ecosystem: Environmental > Terrestrial > Soil > Palsa > Peat permafrost | place: Sweden: Abisko... | reverse complement strand
AACCGATCGATCATCCAGGCGGCCATGTTGTGGATGGAGAGGAAGGCGGCGGTGGAGACGTCCCCGCCCGCCAGGGCCTCGAACACGATCGCCGCATCGAGCCGTGTCAGCCCCGAGCCGCCGACGTCGTCCGTCACATAGAGCCCGGCGAAGCCCAGGCCCGCCGCCTGGCGCAGCACATCGACCGGGAAATGCTCGTCCTCGTCCCAGCGCGCCGAGTGGGGCGCGAGCTCGGCGGCGGCGAAGGCGCGGGCGGCGTCCTCGAGCGCGCGCTGATCGTCGCTGGGTGTGAAGTCCACCGGCCCCTCACCGCATGGTGGGGATGACGAAGCTGGACTCGGTCTCCAGCTGGCTGTCCGGCCAGCGCGCCGTCACCGTCTTGACTTTGGTGTAGAAACGCACCCCCTCCGTACCGTGCTGGTTGGCGTCGCCGAACGCCGAACGCTTCCAGCCGCCGAAGGTGTGGTAGGCGACCGGCACCGGGATCGGCACGTTGATCCCGACCATGCCGACGTTGACCCTGGAGGCGAAGTCGCGCGCCGCGCGGCCGTCGCGGGTGAAGATGGCGACGCCGTTGCCGTAGGGATGGCGTGAGGGCAGCTCCAGGGCCTGCTCGAAGCTTTCGGCCCGGACGATCTGCAGCACCGGGCCGAAGATCTCGTCCTGGTAGGTCTTCATCTGCGGCGTCACATGGTCGAACAGGGTCGGGCCGACGAAGAAGCCGCTCTCATGGCCCTGCAGCGCAAAGCCGCGGCCATCCAGCACCAGCTCGGCGCCTTCGCGGGCGCCCAGCGCGATGTAGTCCTCGACCCGCTGCTTGTGCGCGGCGCTGACCACCGGGCCGTACTGGGCGTCGGGGTCGGTGGAGACGCCGACCTTCAGGGTCTCGATCTCGGTCAGAAGTCGCTCGCGCAGAGCCTCGGCCGTGCGCTCGCCCACCGGCACGACCACCGGCAGCGCCATGCATCGCTCCCCGGCCGAGCCGTAGGCCGCGCCGACGATGTCGCGCACCGCCTGGCCGAGGTCGGCGTCGGGCAGCACGATGCCGTGGTTCTTGGCCCCGCCCATCGCCTGCACGCGCTTCCCGTGCGCCGCACCGGTGGCGTAGACGTAGGCCGCGATGTCGGAGGAGCCGACGAAGCTCACTGCCGCGATGTCCGGATGGGCCAGGATCGCGTCAACCGCCGCCTTGCCGCCGTGCACCACGCTCAGCACCCCCGGCGGACCGCCGGCCTGAAGGAACAGCTCCGCCAGCCGCACCGGCACGCTCGGATCCTTCTCCGACGGCTTCAGGATGAAGGCGTTGCCGCAGGCGACCGCCACGGCGAACATCCACATCGGGATCATGGCCGGGAAGTTGAACGGCGTGATCCCGGCCGCCACCCCCAGCGGCTGGCGCATCGAATAGACGTCGATGCCGGGCCCCGCGCCTTCGGTGTACTCCCCCTTCATCGCGTGGGGGATGCCGCAGGCGAACTCCACCACCTCCAGGCCGCGCTGGATGTCGCCGCGGCTATCGGCCAGCACCTTGCCGTGCTCGGACGACAACAGCGCCGCGAGTTCTTCCATCTGCGCCTCGACCAGGCGCTTGAACTCGAACAGCACCCGCGCCCGGCGTTGCGGATTGAGCGCCGCCCAGGCCGGCTGCGCGCGCAGCGCCGCCTGCACGGCCGCATCGACCAGGGCCGCGTCCGCCAGGCCGACGCGCGCCTGCACCTCGCCGGAGTTGGGATCGAAGACATCGCCCAGCGGACCCGAGCCTGCGTCGACCGCTTGGCCGTCGATGAAGTGCGGTATGGCGCGCATGGGAACGCTCCGGCTGGAGGGGCGGCGAGCTTGCGCCTACTGCTGCCTTACATTCAACGGCGTGGCGGCGATGACCCCGACCCACGGCTGGCGGCTGACCGACAGCACAGGACCCTTCGGGTCCTTGGTGGCGTTGACGTCCTTGTAGACGGCCGCGACGGTCAGCGGCGTGTCGGTGATGATGGTGAAGACGCAGGCGCTGTAGAAGGTGCGTTTGGTTCCCACCGCCCACGGCGTCTTCGGGTCCGGCGCGCGCGTGCTGGTGCAGGTCTGATCGCCGGCGATGATGACAATCTGCTGGACGGCGGCGTCGGAGCTGGCGGTGGAGGTGCCGCCGACAGCGACGATGTACCGCCCGGCGGTCATGCCGGGGATGGTGCACTCAGTTTGGCTGGCGTCCTTGTTGTGGCAGAAGCCGGGGGTAATGTCCGGCTCCGAGTAGCCGGCGGCCACGAACACCCTTGGCGGGGTCGGCGGCGGGGGCGGCGGCGCGGGTGGAGCGGGCTGCGCCTGGCCGGCGCCAGCGCCGGCCAGCGCCAAAGCCGCGGCTATGACACGTGCACGCATCGGGTTCTGAAGTCTCCTAGGTCGTGGTGCGCGGCCGGTCAGGCCGCGGCCCCGGGCGGGGTCTTGCGGATGACGCCCGCGTTCTCGAGCGCCGCCTGCAGGTTGTTGATCTTGTTGAACAGGTCGACCGCGCCGTCCAGGTCAAGGATCAGGCGGACGACGGGTATGGATTTGCCGGTGCGCGCCGGCTGGCCAGAGGGGGGATCGTCCTTGCGCGCCACGCAGAACTCGATGCGCAGCGTACGGCCATCGAAAGTCATGCGCTGCACGGTGTCGGCGAAGGTCTCCAGCAGGTCCGGCCGGTCTTCATAGAAGAGGGTCGGCGTATTGGGCTTCTTGGTCGCCATGCGGGGGGCGTCTTTCCTGTGATGAGGGGCGATCGTAGCAGCGGCGCGGCGCAGGCGCCGTTTTAGCGCCGCAAGCCGAAAACTCAATGCGGGCGAGGCGCTTAAGACCAGACAGGCCGGCCCTGTTGGGGGCCGGCCTGTTGGTCAGGGGGCGAGGTTGGGTGGGTTTACCACTGGTACCTTGCGCCGAGGGTGATGGTTCCCTCGGAGTAGTTGCTCTTGAACTTCCAGCCGCCGTTGAGGAAGGCGGAGAGTCCGTTGGTGGTGGAGAAGAGGTTGGCCTCGCCTTCGACGTCGCCGAAGACGCCCCTCAAGGTGTCGTTGTTGAAGAAGTTGGGTCCGGCGGGGACGATGAGGGTGGAGAGGGTGTTGCCGTCGAACTCGTCCCAGACCCTGGCGGTGAGGGCGACCTTGATCTTGTAGTACTGGAAGGTCTGCTCGCCGCCGAAGCGGGCCCCGAGGCTGCCGCGGAAGCTGCGGTCGTCGCCGAGGTTGACCACCCCGCCGCCGGTGCCCGGCAGTTGGATCGTATCGAAGCTGGCGTTGACGTAGGAGAGGGTTCCGAGCGGCTCCCAGAAGAAGGAGGAGCCGGCGGACATGGAGTAGCCGGCCTCGACCTGGCCGCCGACGGAAGTGACGCGGCTGCCGGTGAGGGTCGGGGCCAGGGCGGGGGCGATGCCGACGATATCGCCGTCCAGGGTCATGAAGTTGGCGTTGATGGTGCCGTCCACGAAGAGGCCGCCGTCGAGGTAGGTGGCGTAGCCGCCGAAGTCGGTGCCGTTCAGCTTGAAGCGGTCGGGGGAGACCTTGAAGCGGATGTCGGAGTTGATGTCGCCGACCTCCAGGCCGGCCACGAAGGCGGTGTCCTTGTTGGTGACGTCGAGGATGTCGAGGCCGCCGATGATCGCCGAGGTGTCCTGGTTATAGCTGACGTTGAAGGTGTAGTTCTGGTTCAGGAGGCTGAAGTTGTCGGTGTGGTTGCGGCTGGTCCAGTCGCCGATGATCTTCAGCCACACCCCCGGCTTGGCGTCGGTGGCGCGGCCTTCGAGGCCGTCCCTGAGGTCGGCGTTGCGGTCGAACCAGGTCTGGGTGGTGGTGTACCAGAGCTCGTCCACCGCCCCGCCGATGCTGGCGAACTCGAAGGCCGGGGCCTTGGGCACGCCGATCAGCCGCTCGGTGGTGTCGGCGGCGGAGTAGGCCAGGTCGTAGAAGAACAGCCCCGGCTTATCGAGCACGTCGGTATGGCCGCCGAACATGAAGGCGTCGGCCGGGTTGCCGTCGAAGAAGCTGGAGCCCGGATCGAGGTGGAAGGTGCCGGCCCCGGAGGAGCCCACCACCACGGTGATGCCGGTGGGGTTGAAGGCCCCGAACGGATGCGCGCCGGTGTCGGTGACGCGCAGGCCCTCGTTGCCGGTGGAGGCGCCGATCACCACGCAGTCGGCCGCGGTGAGCGAGGCGCCGGTGCAGTTGGCCGCGCTCTGCGGGGTGCTCCACAGGTTGGCGTCGAGGTCGATGAGACCGGTTCCGCCCAGCGTGGTCCCGGGGGCCAGCAGCACCGCGTTGATGATCCCATCGGATTGGAAGCCGCCGAACGGGGCCCCCAGGATGATGGCGCCCTGGTTGGTGAAGGCGACCGTGCCGGTGATGGTGGTCACCGCCGGCGCCGTGGCCGACCCGGTGGTGGTGAGGTCGTCGCCGACCACGAAGGTCCCGTTGTTGGTGACGGTGTTGACCCCGGTCCCGAAGGCCAGCGAGGTGGCCACCTGGTTGATCGCCGTGGCGATCACCCCGTTGTTGGTGACGGTGTTGGCGCCGGTGGGATCCAGGGCGTTGGAGCCGTTGACCATCCAGCTGCCGGTCGCGGTGACGTTGAGGGTCACCGAGTTGGTTCCGGTCACCTTGGAGAAGTCGACCCGGCCGTCGAGGACGCCGGAGTCGTTCAGCACCACCCCGCCGATGGTCCCGCGCAGGGCGAGGTCGGAGAGGCCGGCCACCTCGGTGGCGATGGTCCCGCCGGTCAGCTCCCGCTCCGAGCCGACCACGCCGGCGTCGTTGATCGTGGTCGTGCCCCCCGAGACGGCGGTCACGTCGATCACCGGGTGGGTCCCGGCCGTGCCGGTCCCGCCGAACGCCGCGGTGGCGTCGCCGAGGCCCAGCACCACCGAGGTGGCGTTGACGTTGATGAGCGCGCTGCCGCCGCTGGAAGTGACGATGCCGCGGCCGTTCGCGGCCCCCACGAGCCCGTTGGTGGTGACGGTGACGCCGCCGGTCCCGCCGATGGCGTCGATGGCCACCGGGCCGGTTCCGCCCACGGTGATCGCGCCGGTGGCCAGGATGCTGGTGGCCAAGCCCGTGGTGACCGTGGTGGCGCCAGAGCCGGTGGAGGAGGCGAAGATGCCGAAGTTGCCGCCCGAGACCACGGTGGCCACCGGCAGGCCGCCGGAGGTCGGCGCGCTGGCGCTGACGACGACGCTGCCGCTCCCGCCCGTGGTCGAGGCCGCGATGCCGGCCGCGCCCGTACCGCCCGCATTGCCGGTCGGATCGCCCAGCACCATGCCGGTGGTGGCCACGATGACCGTGCCGCCGCCGGTGGACGAGGCGAAGACGCCGTCGCTGACGTCGCCCGCCGCCCCCGAGCCGATGACATTGCCGGTGGTGATGCTGATCGTCCCCGAGCCGGTGGAGACCGCATCGACACCATCGCCGGCCGCGCCGGAGACCAGGGTGGGGGTGACCACCCCGCCGTTCGTCAGCGTGTTGATGGTGGTCGAGCCCGTGCCGCCGGTGACCTTGGTGGCGATGCCGTCGGTGGCCCCGGTGATGTCGCCGCCGAGGCTGGTGTCGACCCCGACGTTGCCGCCGGCGGTGGCGAAGGCTTCGATCGCCGGCCCGGTGAGGCCGGTGATCACCGCCCCGCCGGTGACGCTCACCTGGGCGGTGAACGGCGTCGGCCCGGTGGTGGTGTCGGAGATGCCGACCCCGCCGGTGACGTTGGCGCTGGTGTTCACCGTGGCGTTGCCGCCGTTGGACATGATGATGCCGAACGCCGCCGGGTCGATGACCCCGGAGTTGTTCACCACCGCGTTGCCCGTGCCCAGCCCGGTCACCTGGATGCCCGCAAACGTCCCGTTCGCCATGGTGATCGCGGCGGCGTTGTTCACCGTGATCGTGCCCGTGCTGGCGGCGTCGGTAACTTCGGCGAAGATGCCGTCATCGCCCGCGCCGGTGTCGGCGATGGTCGTGCCGATGGCCGTGTCGATCAGCACGTTGCCGGTCCCGGTGGATATCCCGATCATGCCGTCGCCGCCGGTGGAGTTGATGCCGGCCGCGTTGAGGTTGACGGTGACGAGGCCGTTGACCCCGACCCCGGCGGCGCCGAACCCGGCGTTGCTGGTGATCGCTGCGTTGACGTTCACCGTCACCGTGTCGCCCTTGTCGGTCCCGGTGCTCAACCCCTCGACGCCCGCGTCGTCGTTGATCGTCCCGTTCGAGGTCACCGACACCGTAGCGCCCGGGAAGGCGCCGGAGGTGGACACGGCGAAGATGCCGGCGCCGGTCTTGCCGGTGATCGTGCCGTTATCGACCACGCCCACCACCCCGTTGCCCTCGGCCATGATGCCGTTCACCGACGCGACGATGTTGGAGGTGATCGGCGCGGCCGTCGTGCCCACCGTCACCGTGCCGTTGCCGACGCCGGTGGAGAAGGCGTCGATGCCGTCGCCGGTGAAGGAGGTGAGGGCGTTGCTGGATGCCACTGTCACCACCGCGCCGGCGGTCGAGTCGGCAAAGATGTCCAACACCTTGACCGTGATCGGCGCGGCGTTGGCGATGGTGATGGCCCCCGAGGTGGAGGCGGCCTCGATGCCGAACGAGGCGTTGACGTCGCCGGTCATCAGGGCCGACGCGGCCGTGGTGATCAGCGTCGTGCCGGTGGTGTTCACCGTCTGGATGCCGGCGTTCAGCGTCGTGGCGTCACCCAGCACGCTGGTGATCGGCGCCAGCGCCGTGCCCACGGTGATCGGACCACCCGCCGAGATGCCGAGGATCGCATCGTTGGCCCCGGTGACCAGAGGTCCGGTGGAGACGATGCTCACCGCCCCTGCCCCGGTGCTGAGGCCCTCGATGCCGTCGGAGCCGGCGCCCAGGCCCTTGACCGTGGTGATCGAGGTGATCGAGACCGCGTTGGCCCCGGCGGTGGCGCCCTTGATGCCGCCGCCGTGACCGGCCGCGGCCGTGCCCGTCACCGGGCCGGTGACGTCGATGGTCACCGGCGCCCCGGTCGACTGGGCGAGGATACCCCAGCCGGCCGCGCCGGTGATCGTGCTGGAGGTGTAGACGTTCATCGCCCCGGCGCCGGAGATGTCGATGCCGTTGGTGGCGCCGGTGATGTTGGCGACGAAGCGCGAGGCCGTCCCCTGGCCCACGTTCACCGCCCCGGTCCCGGCCCCGTTCACCGCCTGGATGCCGTCGCCGACCGTGCCGGTCACCGTGTTGGCCGGGTTCGAATCGACGATGTTGGTGGCGCCCGAGCCGGTCTGCGCGGTGGAGACGCCCACCGCGTCCTTGATCGGCGCGTTGATGTTGACCTGGATCGCCCCGGTGCCGGTGGTGGCGCCGCCGACGCCGATCCCGCTGGTCCCGCTCACCGCCCCGTTGTTGGTGATGGTGATCGGGCCGCCCGTACCGACCGCCATGATGCCGTTCACCGCCCCCGTCACCGTCCCGTTGGTGGTGATGGTGATCGGGCCGGCGCCGGTGGTCACCGCGTCGATGCCGTCCGCCGTGGTTCCCGTGACCGCCGCGCCGGTGGTGATCACCGTCGGACCGGCCGCATCGGTGGTCGAGATGCCGGTGGTCTGGCCGCTCACCGCGCCGCCGGCGGTAGTGTCGACGATCACCCCGGTTCCGCCCGAGGCGAAGATGCCGAAGGTGGCGTCCTTGCCGGTGGAGGTCACGCTCGAGAGGTCGGTCACCACCACGTGGGCGACGCCCGTCGAGGTGTCGGAGACGCCGATGCCGACGCCCGGCGAGTTGGCGTCGGTCGCGGTGACCGATCCGCCCACGTTGACGAAGCCGCCGCCGGTCCCCGCGTTCACCGCGATGCCGCCGCCGTTGGAGGCGGTGACGGTGCTGAGGGTGTCCACCGTCACGCTGCTGGCGGGACCGGACGTGCCGACGATGCCTTCGAGGCCGCCGGCGATCGCGCCGTTGGTGGTGATGATCACCGGTCCGCCGGTCGAGATCCCCGAGACCGCCGTGGCGGTGCTGGTGGCTCCGCCGGCGTTGGCGGTGACCGCGCCGGTGGTGATGGTCACCGGGCCGTTGGGCGGATCGGCGCTGATGCCGAAGCCCGAGGTCGAGGTCGCCGTCACCAGGCCGGCCGTGGTGGTGATGGTGGTGGTCGCCGCCGCCCCGCCGGACTCCTCGGTCACGATGCCGGACGAGCCGGTCACCGCGCCGCCGGTGGTCACCGTGATCGACGGACCGCCGGTGGCCGCGAAGATGCCGTCGTCGGTCGCTGTCACCGTCGAGCCGGTGGTGATGCCGATCGCGCCGGTCGTGGAGACGGCGAAGATGCCCGCGTTGGTGGCGTTCACCGCCCCGATGGCGTCGATGGTGATCGCGCCGGCGCCGTCTGCGCCCTCGATGCCGACCGTGCCGACGCCGCCGCCATTGCCGGTCACCGCCCCGGTGGTGATGGTCAGCGCGCCGGCCCCCGTCTCGCCCAGGACGCCGACGAAGCCGCTCCCGCTGGCGGTGACGAGGCCGCCGGTGGTGTCGATGTTGACGGTTCCCGCGCCGCCGGTGATGCCGACGACGCCGGAGCCGCCGCTGGTGACCGTGCTGTTGGTCTTGACGATCACGTTGCCGTCCGCCGAGGCGCCTTCGACGCCGAACGACCCGGCCGTGACCGCGCCGTTGGTGGTCACCGTCACCGGCCCGCCGCCGGTGCTGGCGCCGAGTACGCCGAACTCGCCGCCGCTGACGTTGCCGGTGGTGATGGTGACCGCGCTCGCGCCGGTGGTGATGCCGGCCACGCCGGCGTCGCCGGCGTCGGTGACATTGCCGGTGGTGGTGATGGTGATCGTGCCCGCGCCGGACGTGAAGCCGCCGACGCCGACGCTGGCGCTGGCGAGCGTGAACGGCGTGACGCCGCCCGTGCCCGTGACCGGGCCGGCGGTGTTGATGTTGATGGTGCCGCCGAGGCTCTCGGCCAGGACGCCGGAGAAGCCGGTGATGGAGCCGCCGATCATGGTGACGGTGACCGGGCTGAGGCCCGCCGTCGAGGCGAAGACCCCGGCCGTGCCGGTGGCCCCGGTGCTGAGGATGGCGCCGGCGGTCTGCACGATCACCGGGCCCCCCGCCGCGCTGGTGGTCTGCGCCAGGATGCCGTCGCTGCCGGCCGTGATCGCGCCGGCCTCGTTGACGTTGACCGTCCCGGTGCCCGCCGCGAGGGCCAGCAGGCCGATGTCGCCGGCCTCGATGGCGGTCCCGGCCGCGCCGGTGAACACCACCGCGCCGTTGTTGGAGACTTCCACCACCCCGGAGCCGGCGGCCGTGACCGTGGCCGCGCCCTTCAGGCTCACCGTCACCGGCCCGTTGACAGTCTCAGCCTCCACGCCCGGGCCGACCGTGTCGTTGGTCGAGCCGCTGAGGTCCACCGTGACCACGCCGGTGCCGATGTTGGTGGCGTCGATGCCGCCGTCGGTGACCGAGCCGGTCGCCCCTTCGGTCACCAGCACCGCCCCGCCGTTGCCCGCCGCGCGCACGCCCCAGCTGTCGAAGGCCGAGCCGGTGCCGGCCGCGCCGTTCAGGGTGATGGTGATCGAGCCGGTCCCGCCGGGCATGGCGAAAATGCCGTCGCCGCCGGTCCCGCCGGTCCCGCCGGAGACGCTCGAGCCCGCCGCGGTGGTGATCTCGATGCTGCCCGAGCCCGCGGTGACCGCCGCGATGCCGGTCCCGCCGACGCTGGACACCGTCCCGCCGGTGATCTTGATCAGGTCGAGGCCGTTGACCGTGGTGGCTTCGATGCCGTCGCCGGTCCCGCCGCTGACCGCGCCGGCCGAGGTGAGAGTGACCGTGCCCGAGCCGATGGCCGTGGCCAGGACGCCGCCCGCCGCGCCGCTGACCGTGCTGCCCACCGCCAGGTTGCCCACCACCGCGCCGCCGCCCAGCCCATGGGCCTCGATGCCGTTGGCCCCGCTGGAGGTCACCGTGGCGCCGCCGGTGGTGGTGAAGGTGACCAGGCCGGCGCCGGGGGTCTGCGCGAAGACGCCGTCGCCCACCGAGGACACATTGCCGGTGGTCACCGACACCACGCCGCTGTTGGCGGCCTGCAGGATCTCCGCATCGATGCCGTCGAGGGCCGCGGCCGTGACGTTGCCGCTGTTGATCACCGTGACGTTGGCCACGCCCAGGCCGCCGTTCAGCGCCAGGATGCCGTTGCCGGCGCCGGACGAGATGTTCGCCCCCGCCCCGACGTTCACCGTCACCGCGCCCGAGCCGTTGGTCAGCGCCGCCAGGCCGTCGGTGGTCCCGGCCACCGTGGTCGCCCCGGTGGTGATGATCTTCACCGTGCCGGTGCCGGCCGCGCCGCTGATGATGTCGGCGAGGGCGCCGTATCCGTTACCACCGGTGACTGTTGCGCCGGAGAGGTTGATGGCGACGTCGTCGTTGGTGGTGGTCAGCGCGATGATGCCGTTGGCCGCCACCGCATCGACGATCCCCGAGGCGTTCACCGTCACATTGCCGTTGAGGCCGCTGGTGTTGACCGCGTCGATGCCGTCGGAGGCCACCGCGAAGATGTCGCCGGCGGCGCCCTGGTTGACCGTGACCGCGCCCGCCCCGTTGGTGGTGGCGATGATCCCCTGGCCGGCCACCGTGATCGCCCCGGTGGTCAGGTTGACCGTCCCGCCCGCTTCGAAGGTGACGATGTTCCCGGCGGTGTCCACCGTCACCGTGCCGGTGTTGCCCTTGCCGCCGGTGTTGTGCGCGTAGATGCCCACGTCGGGCTGGCCAGGGCCGGTCCCGGAGGTGGTGATGGAGCTGCCCAGGCCCTGGTCGACCAGGATCGCGCCCGAGCCGTTGGTGGTCGCCTCGATGCCGTTGCCGAAGCCGCCCGGAATGATCCCGACGCCCGGGACGAAGCCGGTGTCGACGCTGGCGAGGAACGGCGTGCCCACCGTGCCCACCGTCACCGACCCGGAGCCGCCGCCGGTGTGGCTGGCCAGGACCCCGTCGCCGAAGGCGCTGGCGATGGTCGCGCCGGCGTTGCCGGCCAGCACCGTGATGTTACCCGCCCCGGTGGTGTTGGCGAAGACGCCCACCGACCCCAGGCCCGGGCCGTTGTCGACGAAGATCGAGGTCAGCGTGGAGATGTTGATGTCGCCGCCGGCGGTGGTGGCGAAGATGCCGTAGGACTGGGCGAAGTCCTTGTTGAGCGAGGCGCCAAGCGGGTTGGCGATGCCGACGCTGATCAGCCCGGTGCCGGTGTTGACGGTGACGTTGCCGGCCGAGCCGGGCCCGTCGGTGAAGAACACCCCGCCCCCGTCGCCGCCGATGGTGGTGGCCGCGATGCCCACCGAGTTCTCGCCGCCCACGGTCATGTTCAGCGCCGCGCCGGGCGTGGCGGTGGTCACCACGATGTCGCCGCCGGCGTTGTCCACCGCCGCGATGCCCACCGAACCGCCCAGCGGGTTGCCGAACGGCACGGCGTCGTTGACATCGATGGTGGTGTCGTTGGCCACCGTCACGATCACCCCGGTCCCCGAGGCCTTCTGGGTGGTGGCGTAGAGGCCGATATGCTGGCCGTTGTTCGAGACCACGAACGGGTCCTCGACGTCGATCACGTCACCCACGCCGGTGGTGATCGTCGACTGGCCGGTCCCGGTGATCGCCTGTTCGCCGTACTGGGTCGGATCCACCGTCACATCGCCGTTGGAGAAGATGCTGGCGTTGCCGGGCCCCGCCCCCATCGTCGAGCCCGACTGCGCCGCAATCCCGGTCGTGCTGAGCGCCAGGTTGTCCACCGCGATCGTGGTCGGGTCGACGCCGTTGCCCACCGTCACCGACACGTTGCCGCCCGGACCCTGGTGGTCCCAGATGCCGTAGAGCCCGCCCGCGGTCAGCGTCGCGGTCTGGGCGCCGACGGTGTTGTAGGCCACCGTCGAACTACCCACCGTGCCGTACCCGGCGTCGATGCCGATGGTGCTGACCGTGATGTTGCCACTGGAGGTCACCGAGACCGTCCCGGCCCCGCCCAGGTCCTCCGCAAGGATGCCCTCGCCGTTGTCGTCGGCGACCTCCGTCGTCCCGGTGTTCACCGTGGCGTTGGCGAAGCCGCCGGTGAGCGCCTCGACCCCGACGTCCACCCCGGCCACGCCGGCGCCGGTGTCGTTCACGAACACCTCCCCGTTGGACAAGGTGACCGTAGCCGGACCGCCGCCGGTGATCGCCGCGACGCCCACCAACGCCGCCCCTGCCGCCCCGGTGCCCTGCACGGACACGTCGATGCCGCCAGCGGTCACCGAGACCGGGTCGATGCCGCCGCGCGAAGCGATCGCCTCCACGCCCACCAGGCCGCTGGCGGTCGAACCAGCGAAGCCCACGTTGATGGCGTTGGTGTTGAGCAGGGTCACCGACGCCGTCGCGCCGTGCGACACGTCGGAGGTCGAGGCGAGGATGCCCACCGTGCCGGCGCCGACCGTGGTGGTGCCGACGTTCACCGTCAGACCGCTGCCGATCTTCACGGTGGCGTTCCCCGCGCCGAAGAAGCCGACGCCGGTGGTGATCGCCTCAACGCCCGCATCGGCGCCGAAGCCGTTGACGTCGATGGTGCTGCCCGCCGCCAGGTTGGTCAGGTCCACCGTAGCCTGCGAGCCCAGGATGCCGTCGTTGGTGGCGCGGATGCCCGAAACGCCCGCGCCGTTGATGTTCATCGTCAGCACGCCCGCGCCCGCCGCGGCGCTGATCGTGGTCGACGTGGCGAGGACGATCGAGGTGTTGGTCGCCCAGACGCCGCTGGATCCCACCGTGTCGATGGTGATGGCGCCCGCCTGCCCCGGGGCTACGTCACCGGTCGGCACCGTGTTGTTGAACAGGCTCACCGTCGCCGGGCCCGAGCCGCCCGCCAGGGCTTGGATGTCGGGGAAAGTTTCCACTGCGATGGCCGCAGCATTGCCGTTCACGTTGATGGTCGCGGCCCCGTTGCCGTGGGCGAAGGCGAAGTCGCCGCTGAGGCCGGAGACGGCGCCGGTCTGGTCGATGGTCGCGTTGCCGGAGCCGAAGGACGCGGCGAAAGCGGCGCCGTTGCTGCCGGCGCCCGAGGTCACATTGGCGCCGAGGAGTACGACGGTGGCGTTGCCGCCGCCAAGCGCGACCGCGGCGACGCCGGTGGCGGCGTTCGCCGTCACTGCGGCGCCGCTGATGACCGTGAGGGTGACGTTGCCGGCGCCGGAGGTGTTGCCCTGGATGCCGATCCCGTTCGACGTCACGTTGCCGGCGACGACGTTGATGTCGTTGACGTCGGCTGGGTTGTTGATCCGCGCATCGATGCCGATGCCGGTGACCGGCGTGCCGCCCGTGCCGACGTTGCCGACGAAGTCGACGGTGTCCGCGCCGGTGGCGCCGGCCTGCTCGATCGCGTCGATGCCGTCGCCAGCGCTGGCGAGAATCTGGGCGGTGGTGTCGGTGGAGACCGTCTGGTCGATCAGGATGTTGCCGGCGCCGCTGCCGGTGACGGAGACGCCGGCCGTGTGGCCGCTGATCGTGTCACCCGTGCCGATGTTGAGGGTTGCGGAGCCCCCGACGGTCGAGATCGAGACGCCGTCGGCGGTCGTGCCCGCGACCGTGACGGCCGGGCCGAGCGTAATGTTGGTGAAGGACCCGAAGCCGCCGGTGTTGCTCGAGAGGATGCCGTTGGCCGCGCCGCTGACGTTGCCGTTGAAGTTGCCGGTGGTAAAGAGGTCGGTGTTGCTGAGCAGGACGCCGTCGGCGCCCGCCGCCGTGGCCGACACGTTGGCGCCGGCGGCGGTGCTGACACCGATGATCGTGTCGCCCTCGTTGACGAAAATGCCATTGCCGGTGGCGGCCGTGATGTTGCCCGAGTTCAGGTTGACGCCCACGACGAAGGCCGTGCCGGCGGCGCCCTTGCCGTTGTCGACCAGCACGCCCTTGCCGGTGACGTTGCCGTTGATGTTGACCGTCACGGTCCCGGTGAACGTCGCGCCGCCAGCGTTCACGCCGTTGGCGACATTGCCGTTGGTGGTTACGGTCACGTTGGAGCCGTTGGCGACGGTGGTGAGCGCCTGGATGCCCCAGTTGGCGCCGGTGCTGCCGGAGGTGTCGCCGTTGGTGGTCACGGTGACGGTGCCGACGGACTTGGCGCTGATGCCCGTGCCGCCGGTGGTGGTGGTGACGCCGGAGTTGACGGTGACGTCGCCGGTGCCGGTGGCGGTGATGCCCGCGCCGCCGCCGCCGGTGACCGCGACGGTGTGACCCGTGGTGGTGATCGTGGTGGTGCCGGCCTTGGCGGTGGTGGAGATGCCGACGCCGGACGAGGAGGTGACGTTGCCGACCGGGGCGACGGTGATGTTGCCGGTTCCGTTCTCGACCGCCTCGATGCCGAAGGCGCCGCCGGAGACGTTGCCGGGAGTGAGGTTGATGCCGACCGCGCTGGTGTCCTTGGCGTTGATGC
>Ga0302326_10018564_pt1 | contig 14415 bp, 6 predicted proteins | sample Palsa_T0_3_FD_202264 | JGI IMG/M metagenome (GOLD analysis project Ga0302326, IMG submission 202264) | Peat permafrost microbial communities from Stordalen Mire near Abisko, Sweden - Palsa_T0_3 | ecosystem: Environmental > Terrestrial > Soil > Palsa > Peat permafrost | place: Sweden: Abisko... | reverse complement strand
CAGATGGAAAAGGCTGCCTAACTGCGAATGGGTCGTCATAAAGCTTTGGAAGGCTGGCAGGCGGCCGAGCATCGATAAGGCCTGCTGGGCCAGGGCACTTGGATCGGAGAGCATCGCCTTGTATTGCTGGACGCGCTGGGTATAATAGACTTGTTCCTCCTGCATACCGGCCAGGGGTTTGCCGAGTACTCCTATCATGTTCGCATGAGCGGCGAGGTATTCGCTGATCTGCTGCTGCCTGGACTGGACATAGGCCTTGGCGATATCGGCGTCCTGCATTTTAGCTTGCAGCGCCTGGAATTGGGTAGAGGCGGCCTGTAGTTTCGTAGTCGTTCCGCCGGCCAGCATCTGTGGATTTTGTCGTAAAAAAGCCATCGCACCCTGCAGGGTATCTGCATAGGGGTGGTATTGCCCGCTGAATGTCGTTTGGCGGTTGCCCGTATCCGTCTTGATCTGAGCGCCGAGCGCCGCATACTGTTGTTGGGAATTGGCGAAAAGAGACTTTGCTGCAGCCGGATCGACAGCAGACAATTTCTGCTGCATCCGTTGCTCGCGTCGCGCCATCCGCGCCAGGTATTGCTGGGTCTGGCTGGTCAGTTGCTGGTTGAGGCTGGCCGACTGCGATTGTATCTTCCCGAATACACGTGAAGGAAAGTTCGCGAGTTTGCCGGCAAGCGTATCCGGCGACTGAGCATGAGAGACTGTGACGGCAAGGCATAGGATGAAAGCGTGCAACATATCGTGCACGCGGCGGTGGCCGTTTCTCATGTGTGTAGCGGTTAGGGGGTTAAGGTATTTTGATTAGGACTAACGGGGTAGGATCAGTGATCGAAGGGCAGGATTGTGATTCGAAATAAATAAATCTATGCGATATGAATAAAACAATTATTAAAGGCTAAGGGTTTGCACTAGTTTAGTGCACGCGAGGCGGCGAATTTTGCGCGGGCGATGGCGAATTCTGCGCGGGCATACTACAGGTTACCCACAGTCATGCAACTCACATTGCCTGTGATGACGCCGTTCAATGTCTTGAACAATGCGCCGTTCTTCCATACAACAATGTTGTTGTTATTGCCAATAAGCGGCCTGCATGGATGACGGGTTCCACGGCAGCGTGTAGGTGTACCCTGTTATCACGACGTTGGGGGTCGGTATAGTGTCAGGCAATGTGCCGGGCACATAAATATCGTTGCCGGATACTGTGACGCCATTCGTCCACGGATAGAGGAACGGCTAATAAATTCAATTGCGATGCGCTCGGGACGGCGATAAAAGAATCATTTTTCCAATAGCCCGCTGATCCGCCTATCATATAGCGGGTGGTGTCCGATATGACTATAGATGAGATATTTGTAGCATTTTGTACCGTATCTGCAATGACATCGGCCCATGGTCGCAAGAGACTAATTTTCCAATAGACACCTTTGGAATCATCGCTGCCGCCGAGATACAAGTAGGGCCCGCCAAGCACAGGAATTGGCGTTGGGTTAACCTGGGGCGAATCCTTTTTACAGGAACAGGTTAACAGAACGCCTGCGATGGTGTAACTCAATTTGCTCTACTTCCTTTTCAGCAATCTCTTTAGTTTCTTCTTCCGCTGCAATTTCCAGCCCATGTTCTACGACCTTTTCACCTACTCGAATGAGTTCTCCGCCCTCACCCCCTGACAATGCATCCACACCCACCTCTATCATCGGCCCGGTAAAATGCTCAATACGCAGGTTATCAAAGAACACCATCCAGTTCTGCGTCTCATTGCTCACCCAAATATACAGATATCCGCTGTGATGCAGCTTGATAGTGGTCGCAAGCGTATTCAGCACATTCGGGCTTCCCACAGGCAACGCGCCGCTCTGATTATACCCGCTGACATAGTTGAACTGGTTATCCAGCAGCTTCTACCTGGGGGCGCTCGAAGCCATGATTCAAATCGGCACTTATCTCCATGAAGGCGTCTCCCCATATGCGGCCCTCTATGAAAAGGCAGGGGTTTCATGGAGCAGCGGCTATATAATGGCGAGTATTTCGCTCAGGAGATCAAGTACACCGGTCTCAACGCTGCAGATCCCGTTGCTGCTTCGCAGCATTCCTATGGAGGAGCCTATTCCGCCGAGGCCGTTGCCCTGCTAAAAAAGGAAGGCCCGAAGTATCAGTATGGAACGGGCTGTCTCTCCGATGGGTCTCGATATCGTGCGGAAATGACCCCTTATTTGGAAACCCCAAGCCTGAAATCCGATACAGCAAAATCCGCCACATCGTAGATAGACATTTCTTCATAGTTTTCGTAGCAGTCTTTGAAAAGATCACGGAACGGATTTATTATCCGTCCATTCGCAATCTTTATATACGGCTCGTAGGACTCTTCGTCCTCGTATTTCTCAAAAAACCATTCTCCCCCCTTTTCATGTTTATATACTTCTCCTAAATAGGCGATGAGATATAAGTAATCCTTTTTGAAAAAGACGGCCTGACTCGGGAGTGCCTTCTTATAGGCAGTATCGATAAGCCTTACGCTTTTTAGCGACCTGTCCAATTTCTCCCGTGGTATTTTCAATTTATCGGCCAGTGAATCAATATACAGATTGACCGAAGCCAGGAACTTCTTATCATCCGGAATTAAGTTGGATAAAATATGCTCGCTTCTTTTGGCAGGCACCTTATTACGTATTTTGTTCAGTTCCGCCACAGACTTATACATTCTTCCGGAACTGATTTTATCTCCTATGATAATTAAGATCCTTCCGTCAGGCAACTCATAGTAACTCATACCCAAATCCGGAACGTTTAAATCACCCCTTTTTTTGGGATTGTACAGTTTAAAAAGCTCGACAACTTCGTTTTTGCTATAAGTCCTTTTGAAGCCTGATTCTTTCATGGGTTTATTGTTTTGTGCAGTAGCCAATAGAATCGAACAAAAAATCAGATATGAACAAAAAAATGATTTATACATAATTTCAAATTATGGTTTCTCTATCTGCGCCGGGTCAACATTTGTATCAGGTTTGGGCGGCCCTTTTAAGGTCGCGCTTCCTGAGTAAGAAGAAGATACAAATGGTCTGTTCCACATATTCAGTTGCGTCGGCCTGCCTAAACTAATATTTCCATCGTCATCCCAACTCACGATTGTCTGAGTTAAAAATACACCGCGGGATTCGGCATAATCTTTTAAATCCTCACCGATGATCGTATTCGATGTCGTTATAAATGCCACCTGAGGTACCGCATCTCCGGTCTTCAGATACGAGGCTGCGTCTATTATTCCCACTAACTGATATTCTCTGTAACTCTCTGTCAACACTCCGTCAGCAGCTTTAATTTCATATAAGACTGCTGCAAATCCGCCTTTTGTATGAACAGCAACACCTTGTCCATCAGGAACAACACTTGTTCTTTTACCAAAAGTATTCGCAGACCTTACTTCCGAATAAGATAATGTGCCCGGTACTACCAGGTAGTTCCCCAATATATCCATCACAGCGTCTTCGAACATCTTTCCTACATATTTATTGAATCCAACTGCATTCCTGCCTTTATCAGCCCCACCTCTTTTGCCATATTCACGCAACCCGTTGGTTGATAACGGATGCATACTATTCTGCTGTCTATACGCAGCGGCTAAATTGGGATCGGCTCCGGGCCGGGTGGCTTCTACCCATTGTGCATTGGTCAGGCCGTCTGCTCCGACAGACTCCATCCCATCCGGGTCAATAAATCGTATCGGATTATCCGAGGCATAGGTATACGGAGACCACCTTCTTGCTTTATCCGCTGATGGGTCAATTCCATGCCAAACACCCAACTGCGGATCCTGCATCCTTGCGCCATAATCATATAATTGCAGCCCCGTCCCATCGGAGAACTCCTGGCTCTGCAGTTCCTTCCCATTATATCTATACTTATTCTGCGCATACGGCGTCTTGAGTGCCTTATCGCTAATCCCCGCCATCGTCAGCCCGAACGGATAATAATGCGACTCCTCCAGCATCGGCCCGGCAAAATGCTCAATACTCAGGTTGTCAAAGAACACCATCCAGTTCTGCGTCTCATTGCTCACCCAAATATACAGATATCCGCTGTGATGCAGCTTGATAGTGGTCGCCAGTGGATTCAACACATTCGGGCTGCCGACAGGCAGGGCGCCGCTCTGATTATACCCGCTGACATAGTTGAACTGGTTATCCAGCAACATCCAGTTCAGGTAGGCCTTAGGGGTGCCGGACGGAGTAGGATCGTTCGTTGGGAAGAAGCTGTTCAGCGCGGCAAGCACGGGGCCGCTGGAGGAATTACCCAGCACCGATAAAGTACCGCTCTCGCCGCCACCAGCCCCCAGCGAGACCAGTCCACCCGCCAGGGTGCTCAGCACGCTCGACAGGGAACTCGACGTGCTGCCGGTCGCACCGCCCCCTACAAAGTAAGAGTTGACCCCGAACACGACAGAATCGCCCGTCATCACCTTCAGCAGCATGGCAGGTCCCTGCGTATGATCGCCCGGACTGCCGCTGACCATCGCCACTGAATCGTTGGCCCCCCCATTGGTCCCTCCCGGGTAGCCACCCGGGACGGACGTCGTCGCATAGCTCGTCGAATCGATGTTATAGAACAAGGCATTCTCCGTTGCCCGGTTGGCCGGTTCCATGGTGGCGATGTACTGCGCCGTATCCTTCTCCGTGGTCAGGATGACCCGGGTATTGCCGAGATGGTCTTTCAGGAAATAGTCATAAAAATAGCTGTAAATGCTATCTCCGCCGAGGATATATTTCTTCTGCCACCGGGCTCTGCCCTCATCGATATTGACCTGCGCCAGCGTATCATTGGTATACTGGAAACTTTTGATATACTCTGTCGTCGTGACCTTGACGGGTGTTTGCGTACTGTCGGTCACAATCTTCGCCTCCTTCTCCCCTTTGGTATCGTAGGCGTACTGGATCGTTCCTTTACCTTTGATGTCCACGTACTGCACCAGGTTCAGGTAATTATACCCGATCGAGTCGATGCCTTTATTCCCGTCGATCTTCAGGTTGCCGTTACCATCATAAGTATAATTGTAAGGGCCGCCGGAATTGTAATGGTAATCCCCCAGCGTCGAGGCGGTGTCGTTGACCACATCGATGACATAGGATAATTGGTTGCTGTTGGTTTGATAGTGATACTGCAGTTCATCGATCAGTCCGGTCGGCGCCCCTATCTTGAACCCGTACTGATTCATGCCCATGATATTGCCATTCGCATCATAGTTCAGCGAATTCACCGTATAGTTCATGGCTGCGGTGTTCCAGGTACTGCCCGAGGGGTTTTGCAGGAAATTCGCCGCGGTCAGCCGGTTGGCTGTGTCATAGGTAAAATCATATTTCCGGTTGATCCCGTCACCGGCGCTCTTCCAGATCAAGCCCGTTATATTACCGCTATACTGCGCTGCCGCATAGGTCGTCGTCGATACCGAACTTTGTTTGTCGTAGGCCAGCTCCATGCCAAAATAATCGTTGGCTGTCCCTGCCACAAAGTTTTTGTTGATCCCCGTCACCCAGCCGCGGACATTATAGGCATAGACCAGGCTGTCCATCCCGCCACCCAACGTCTTTTTCTGCAGCTGCCCGAGTTCGTTGTACTGCATTGTATCGACCGTTATCAGCGTCCCATCGAGATTATTCTTGACTCCGGTCATCCGGAAACGGGCGTCATAGGTATATTGGTTATCGATGGTATGGGCCTGGGAATTGTTACCATTCTTGGTCGTCACCAACAGGTGGCGCAAAGATTTGCCGCTGAAGTCATATTGGGTAATATCCTTGTCCAACCCCCTGGTGTAATTGGTGCTTTGCTCCTCGATCGGCCGCCCCCGATCATCATAAAAGTCGACATAGTAGTGCGCCTGATTAGTCCCGAGCAGGTACCGCGTTTCGCCCGTGGTCATTCCACGCGTGATCATGAAGGGTGTAAGACGCACCGCATAGACCGGGCTGGTGTTGTAACTGGTGATGAAGTAGGTGCTATTGCTGTTGTAGCTGGTGTCCATCGTGGCCGTCACCACCGTGCCCAGCGCCGTCACCCAGGCGTAGTTATCATAATGGTTCTGTACTTCCACAGTATAGGCGGGGTAACCCTGGAGGGGCGGGTAATTGATACTCCCCATGGCGCCTGCCGTATAGTAGGCCAGATTATTATAATGGGTGGGGTCGGTCAGCAGCCCGACCGAATCCGGCCGGTCTTCCGGATCGTAAGTGGTGACCGTCCACTGCTCCGTCGATCGCAGCATGGAGTCCTGGCTCATCACCAGCCGGTCACGGGCATCATAGACCATATGAACTTCACCGGCCCCCGGAACTTTTTTAATGATCATCCGTTTGCGATAGTCATATTCATACCGGAAGCAGTAGTTATTCGCGATCGCCAGCGGAATCGTCCAGGTGGAGGCGCCATTATAGATGATGACCACGGCCTGCGGGGAAATGACAAACCTCAGCAGGTTAAGATCGTCATACACATAGTATGTACAGAGCCAGCCCGTTGGACCTGTTGCGGGATTGGCCGTAACCTGGACTTTTTTCAGCACGACCTGGTTGAACTTGTCCTTGTATTCCACGACCTGGTGCCCCTGCTCGTCCGTTCCAAGGGTCTTGTACAATTGACCGGCTGCATACATTCCGCCATCCGTCGGGATACTGCCGGCCGCCCAGGCGATATTCCAGATCTTGACGCTGTCGGCTGCAGTGTTCAGCCAATAGCTTTGGGACACCCCGCGGTCGCTGCCCACCCAGCTGCTGCCGGCTGCTTCGGTGTTGACCACCCGGTTCAGCGTGGAAGACTCATAGGCCACCTGGCCATAGTAATACTGCTCGCCCGGGAATTGAGCTGTATTGAACGTATTCTGTTCGCCGATGGGATCGGTCTTATAGTTGCCGTTATTCGATGGTGAGGTGTAGGGCAGGTATTGGGTAGTTTCCCTTCCGTATGGGTCATAGGTCTGGACGGTGACTATATCGTTGCCCAGCGGGCTGGCCTGCATGGCTACTGTCTGTATAGGCCGGCCCAGGCCATCGAAATATTTTGTGGTCTGATATACATCCCAGGTGCTGGTGAGGCCGTCGGCGGTGACGGTATCGGTAACGCCCGGACGACTAAGATCCCTTTCCCGGACATAATTGAGGTCGGTGGTATAGGCAGCGATATCGATCTCGGCGGTGTTGCTATATTCCGTGTCGACGGAACAGATCACCCGGACCCGGTAGTAGATGTTGGCGGTGAGGGCGCCGGGACTATAGGTCAGGCCGGTGATGCCGGTGATATTGCTCCAGGTGGCATCGTCCGGGGCACTCTGCCATTGGTAGCTGAAGCTGCCGGAACAGAGCCCCCCTGCAGCCGTGCTGGCAGTCAGGGTACCGGGATTGGCGCCTGATACGATGGAGACGTAGGCCGGCGTCAGGACGCTCGGGAAGACCTCCGGACGGACATTGACCGTCGCGGGCGCGGAGGTGACGCTGACGCCATTGCTGGTCGTGACGACCTCGAAGTAGGTTGTGTCTGCCAGTGTCGGAGGGATCAGGCTGGGGCCGACGGCCAGACTGATGGGCACGAAAGGTCCGGTGAGGGAAGTCGCGGAATCCCATTGATAAGTATAGGTTCCGCTGCCACCTGTAGTCCCCGATACCACCAGGGTGGCCGGTGTTTTGCCGTAATTAACCGTCTGAGTCGCGGGACTGATGGCCCCGGTCACCAACTGCGGGTATACAGTCACCGTTACAGGGGATGACGTGGCGGGTTCCCCATTGCTGTTCACTAGTACTTCGTAACTGGTCGTACTGGTCAGCACGGGCGGCTGATAGGTGCGCCCTGTAGCTGTGCTGATCTGCTGAAAACTTCCACTGGCATTCGTATACCATTGGTAGCTATAGGTACTGTTGCCCCCCGAACCGTTAGCTGTCAATAAACCCGGAGCAGTATTGTAATTCCCATTTTCACTTCCCGGAGAAATGCTGGCGCCTACCTGCTGATACGGGGATACCTCTGTAGAGTTGCTGCGCGCCGAATCCCCGTTGCTATATACCTCCACCAGATAAAACATCGCAGACGTCAGGGCGGGCGGCGTGTACGTCGCTCCTGTTGCCCCGCTGACGGGGATGAAATTGGTTCCCGGCGAACTGTACCATTGATAGGTATATGTACCCGATCCTCCGGATGGGTTGGCAGAAAGTGGCCCCCCTACCTCATTGTAGTTGACAAAATCGAACGCAGGGCTGATATTTCCAGCCTGCAGCTGTGGATATACAATCACCTTCGCGTTATTGCTCGTATTTTGTGTTTGCTCGCCGCATATAGTCTCCCGCTCGAACCAGGTGGTTGCAGTCAGCGTGCCAGGCTGATAGTTTTGAGTGGTAGCGCCCGAGATTGCCGTGAAGCTTGTTCCGTTCGTAGATATTAACCACTGATAATTATATGCCCCCTGACACCCGCCCCCTGACGCCACCGATGCCGAGATCTGTCCCGGTGTCGCGTCGTAATTGATCGTCTGTGTACCGGTGCTGATCGTTCCACCTATGAGGGCCGGAGGGTTATCTACGGGGACGCTCAGCGTAGCCAGCGTACCATTTGGGTTAATGGCTTTGATCGTTGCAGTCCCCGTCGCGCCAAATGAGATGGAGGCATTGCCGGAGGTATAGCTGTTCACTATGCAATTGGTACAAGTCCAGCTGGACGCGCCCGGGCTACAGCTGCCACTCAGCGTATACGTAGTGGTCTCGCCCACGTACGCCGGGTTGGCGCCGGTGATCGTACACCCGAGACAAGCACGTTTCTCTTTCGGTTTCGGTTTCCCGTTCGCCTGCAATGTCATGGGGAACAAGGCCATCAGGGCCAGGACTACATACAATACCTTGGCCGTCAATGGGCCCCTGTTCGTGCTGATTTTACTGATCATGATTATTGGCCCCCCTGATAATGATATTGATATGTTTTAATAATATTGCCATCCTGGTCCTTGACGTACTTCAGTCTGGCCAGTGGGTCATAGAAATAATAGGTGACCCGGTTGTCCACATCGCACTGGCTGGTCATGCCCACCAGCGGCGTATAGGTATAGGTCGTCATCTGCGCACCTGACGGATACAGCCGCAATTCATCGATATTGCCGCTGCCCGACACCGTTACCGTGGAAGTGCCGGTCACCGTATGCTCGAAATACGTCCAGCCATTGATCGTCTTGCCCTGCACCACCGATGTGCTGCCAGTGACGGTGTAGCTGCTGCCTGTCGAGCTCCAGTAGGAGACGACATAGCTGTTGCCGGATAATAGACCGGTCTTCGAGATGCTGCCCTGGCCCAGGTAATAATAGTAATTCCCGGTCGGGCAATTACTCCCGGCCGTCGCGCTGCCGCTGAAGGTCCATCTGCCGGTGCCGTCGGCCTCGAACGAGGTATAGGCGATGGATGTCGTATCGGCATTGGTACATTTGGCAATCGGGTAGGTTGACTTGTAATCCCAGATAAAGGAACTACTCGCGCCGCTGTCTTTGGAAACCCACAGAAGGTTTCCCCTGGGATCATAACCGTGAAAATGCAGCCGGGTGTCCACCGGGTTGGTCAGCAGCTGGGTCGTGACTGTTTGTGGGAGGATCACTCCATTGCCCCAGTAGTTGTAATTGGTCGTGGCGGACGAGAGGAAGCCGCTGTCTTTGTAGTCGAGTTGCTCGACGACCGGCGACAGGCTGTTTCGGGTATACAGCGAATCATATACCGGCGTGGAAAGAAAATCCGTGGGGTACAGCAGCTGGGTCTTGAGCGTATCTCCCTTGCTGTCCAGATGGGTGATCAGGGTGGGGAACAGGTGATAGGATGACCCGTAGGTATAGGTCTTCGTGTCGGTAAGCGTGTCGTTGTTATCGTCGTATTCATTGATATACTGGGCCGTCATCTTCATCGTTCCCGTGCTGGCTATCACATCGAAATAATAGAAGTATTGACTCATGGATCCTCCGGGGTAGCTGCTGAGAAAACAACTAGAGGTTCCCGGATAAGTGGTCTGTACCTGAACGGTTGTACCTGAGACGATACTCTTGGAATAGAATGGGCTGTATACGTTGCTGACCTGCTTTACCAGCTTGTAATTGCCGTCGTTGAGCAGCTTATAATAGGCCACTCCTGCCAGTTGCCCCCGCTGCCAGGACATATCCATGGGATATCCGTCGGGATATCGCGGCGCGTTTACGGGAAGGAGCACATCAGAAACCTGCAGATAGGTATATTCGGTCTTGAGGTTCCCTCCGCTGCCGCCGTCGGTATACTCGTCCACGATCTGGTAAAGTGCCGGAGCGCCGTTATGGGTGAACAGCGGGATGAGCGGGGTAGCAAGATAGATGGTGGAAGCGTCGACCCAGTTAGCACATGTACCGCTGTTGTAATTGAACATCTGCTGCTGGTAATTGTAATTATCGGGGTCCGCCTGGGTATAGTTGAGAATATTATTGGTATACACATATTGTTTGGTCAGCGGGGCGGAGTTGCTGTCGGCCTGTGTTACAATGCTGTGGACCCTCAATCCTCCTGTCACGTTCCCCTCATAATCGATATTGGACTCGTAATTGTAAGTAGAGAAACCGCCGGTAGGAAAGTAGATCGAGATCAGCGTACCCACCTCAGCATAAAAGGCATTCGGTTGACGGTTACCTGCGACGGCGGGGGAAGGAAGGTATGGGATCAGGGTGGGATTGGACGTGTTGCCATTGTAAAACCCCCAGTAATCCTGGGCATAGTTTTCTGTATAGGTACTCTGGGCTGTGAAGTAGGGTGGAAGGACATCATTCTTATTATATACAAAAGAATACTTATTGGTATAATTACCGGCGCCATCGTACATACTTAGCGAGTCCAGCATGAGGCGATAGTTATATTGATCGCTGCCATCTCCCGAATTCATATAGTGCTGGGCGAGCCGATATTGTTTCAGCAAGGTATTGGCCGAATTATAAATACTCACTGAGATCAGCCGGTAAGGCCGCATATCGATCCTATCGCTATCATAGGCAAATTGAACGTAGCCGTTCCTGAAATTGATCTGTTTGAGCAACAGCTGATAGGTACGCGTGGAGGTGATATTGGACAGCAGTCCCGTCGATCCGGTACCGGCCGAATTAAGGCCGTAGACCGAGGATTGAACCTGGGTAGTAGTGTTATATGCCCCGCTGGATTGTTCGTATTGGAAGCTGATGGTATCGGTCTTATCGGCAGAGACGATGGAGGAGAGCCACCAGGTAGTGGGATACCAGTTGGCGCTCTGGAACAGCATCAGTTCCTCGTTGCCGAACGTATATTGCGTGCCGTCATCGGCCGTGATCTTATAGTTGAGGGAATTGCTATTGTATGGATTATTTCCGGGATAGCTTGTGATCTTGTCGGTGGTATAGGTCAGCGGCGTAAGATGCAACGAGCTGTCATAGACGAATTGCCCCGACAGCCCGGTACCGGTCGAATAAAAATAATTATCGGATTGCGCATCCTGGTCCCCGGCGGCGACATAGTTCAGTTGGTTATACACCGTGGCGCTCTGGGCTGCGTAATCGATATCCGTGGACGTCAAATACTTCAGGAAGAAGATCCCTTGGATGTTTTCATCCGGAAGACCCATAACGGTACGGCTGACCATTCCCCCGGCATTCAGCGACCAGCCGAGCCCCGGTACGCTGGCAATGTCATTCACCCTGATGCCTCCGCCATGATAAGACAGCGAGATCGGCAGGTCCAGCTGACCGCTTTTGATCTCATACAAGGGAATATCTATTTTGGGAATGCCTGTGCAATAATCCACGGGATATGCGCCGTATTGCATGAAACCCTGGGCATCGGGCGATGGAGGGACGACCGTCGGAAAGTTGATCGGGTCGGCGGGCGACTGGGCACATAGCCGGGTGCAGGAAAAACTAATAGACAGGATCATGAATGTGCTGAGGATCTTCTTCATTCTTTATGCTTTACTCGAAAAGTGATGTTATAGGCTGTACCCTATCCGGAATATCAGCGGCTGGGTCTGCGGCACCTGTTGGTAACTCAAAAAGTCCCATAAAAGCGCCAATGTCGTCTGTTTGAATACCTTACTCTTCATCGAGACCGTTTTCTGCACGCCGATCAGTCCCGATCTCGTCCAGTATTGCAACTGTTTCAATTGCTGGTAATTGGTAAACGGCGTAGTATAGTTGTATTCCAGCCCGGCATATAAACTGAAGCTGGTTTTTAGCTTAATCGTCGCGAACGATCGCAGCCCGAGGCCATTTCCGGTGATGGCGATATGGTTAATGCCGTTGCCGGTACCTATCTCATAGGAGGCGCCGACACCGATGACATTGGAGTGGCCCAATTTATAGCCCAGACCGAGTCCTAAGGTCAGCAGTGATGGATAGTAAATGCTGTTGTGTGTCGTTTGGAAATTGAAGCTGTATTGTAACCGGCCGAGAAAGCTTTTGGTGTGCTGGTCATTGGTTTTTGGGTCTACAGGCAGCTGGGCGTCGCCATTGCCCAGGCCCAATTTGCTGAGTTTGTCCTTGTAACCGTCCAGGGACGACTCTGCCGATTGCAGGTTGGCTTGCATAGCTGAGGCGCCGGCAGAACCGCCTGCGGAGACCTGGCTTTTCACAAGGCCAGCTACCTGCTCTTTCGATTGCAGCCCATTGAGCGCCTGGGCTGTCCCATAGTTGCCGGGCAAATGAAAGAGGCTGCCTAACTGCGAATGGGTAGTCATATAGCTCTGGAACGCTGGCAGGCGTCCGAGCATCGACAGGGCCTGCTGGGCCAGGGCGCTGGGGTCGGAGAGCATCGCCTTGTATTGCTGGACGCGTTGGGCGTAATATACCTGCTCCTGCTGCATGCCGGCCAGGGGTTTGCCGAGTACTCCTATCATGTTCGCATGCTCGGCAATGTATTCGCTGATCTGCTGCTGCCTGGACTGCACATAGGCCTTGGCGATATCGGCGTCCTGCATTTTAGCTTGCAGCGCCTGGAATTGGGTAGAGGCTGCTTGTAGTTTCGTGGCAGTCCCGCTCGCCAGCACCTGCGGATTTTGATTTAAAAAAGCCATCGCGCCCTGGAGGGTATCCGCATAGGGGTGGTATTGCCCGCTGAACGTCGTTTGTCGGTTGCCGGTGTCGGTCTTGATCTGAGCGCTCAGGGCCGCATACTGTTGTTGGGAATTGGCGAAGAGCGACTTTGCTGCGTTAGAGTCGACAGCAGACAATTTTTGCTGCATGCGTTGTTCGCGCCGCGCCATCCGCGACAGGTATCGCTGCGTTTGGCTGGTCAGTTGCTGGTTGAGGCTGGCCGACTGCGATTGTATCTTCCCGAATACACGTGAAGGAAAGTTCGCGAGTTTGCCGGTCAGCGTGTCCGTCGATTGAGCATAGGAGACCGTCACGGCAAGGCATACGCCGGTCGTCAGGTATAAACCCCGTAAAAATGACATAAGTTATAGTTTCAGTAATGTGAGTACTGTCAGGAAAGTCGAGGCGCAATAAATCGTTGGGGAATTAAGTAAGATGCTTTCTCATGGTGCGTAGCGGTTGATGGGTTAAAGGTATAATGATTAGGGCTAACAGAGAGGGTAGGACGAGTAATCGAAGAGTGGGATCGTTGCTCGAAATAAATAAATGTATTTGGAAATACCTAGAAAAAAGTAAAAAAAATTTTATCTGTCAAAATGACCTTAATACTAGTATTGTGGAATCATTGACATAAAAATATTGTTTGATTTTTATATCCCTTTAACGTACATGTACCGAAAATTAGATGTAAATTCCTTGAAACTAACTAATCATGAAAAACAAGATCCTGTTTGTGCTTTGCGTGTTGGCCGGCCTCATGTTCATCAATGCCGGATTGAACAAATTCTTTCAATACATGCCGACCCCAAAGGACATGCCCGATAAAATGGTCAAGGCAATGATGGCGTTTGGGCAGATTGGCTGGCTGATGCCGTTGGTGGGAACCTTCGAGGTGATTGGCGGCCTGCTGTTGATCATTCCGAGGACCAGAGCGCTTGGGGCGGTTGTCCTCGTGCCCATTTTGACAGGTATCCTCCTCTCCAATATCAATTTGACGCCATCAGGTCTGCCCATAGTCTTCGCCCTGATCGCTATCCTGGCTTGGGTGATCATCGACAACCGGGCAAAGTACCTGGCCATGGTAAAAAAATGAGGACGCCGAAGCTCTAACGATCGCAGTAGGGGTCGGACCCTCCGATCTGGGATTTCACTTATCTTTTCGGAACGATAATCGCATAAATAACATAGATCCAGCCCAATATCCCACAGACAATCGCTAACAGGATCGACTTGTTCCTGCTCCAGGAAACGACCACCGCGATAATGGTGCCCAGACCGATGCCAGGCCCATAATAAACCGGCTGATAATAAACGGGCGTCCCCGGGACTGCCACGCAGGA
>Ga0302326_10018563_pt1 | contig 14415 bp, 12 predicted proteins | sample Palsa_T0_3_FD_202264 | JGI IMG/M metagenome (GOLD analysis project Ga0302326, IMG submission 202264) | Peat permafrost microbial communities from Stordalen Mire near Abisko, Sweden - Palsa_T0_3 | ecosystem: Environmental > Terrestrial > Soil > Palsa > Peat permafrost | place: Sweden: Abisko... | reverse complement strand
CTGAAAAAGGCCAAAATCCGCTTGCTGACGCGCGCGGCTCATTGTCGCGAATGCGTGTTTGCAGGTGTTTACCGAGCCGCGACCGTGAGGGAGTCGGTTCCAAACGACTTTTTCAGGAGCCTGCTAAGAGACTCCCCTGCGATCCGATGTATCAGCGCCGGAGCAGGACGAATAAAATCAATGCGCATGCCGCTACCAGCAAAACACCAAACAGAATAACGATCGCCATCGGCGGTCCCGCGGCCTTCGGCGGCGCCGCGGAAACTCCCGGAGCCGTCGGCACCATAGGCGCAGCGACAGGAAACGACGCGGCCGGCATGTGAGGCGCCGTGGGCATGGGCGGTAAGGTGGGCGCCGTGGGCATCGCGATTGGTAGTGGCGCGGCCGGAGGCGCTATCTGGGGGGGAGCCGGCGGGGCGACACTCGCTGAACCGCCGATTACGCGCGTGAACTCGCCCGGCGCGGCCGCCGCAACGGCCGGTGTCCTGATTGGCATCTGCGACGGCATCTGCGAAGGCGTCTGCCGCGGCTCCAAACTCTCGGTTAAAGACTGTAGCGGAGGCGAGATCGGCGCAGCCGGTTGGCCGGTTCCAAGCGGCGTTCCTCCTCCTCCTCCAAATATCCGCGTGAACTCGCCCGGCGCATTTTGCGGCGGTGAACCTGCCGGCAAAGGCTCCCGATGGGCTTCCGAGGGTGGGGAGAGCGGGCTGCTAAATAGCCGCGTAAATTCCCCGGGCTGGTTTTCCGGGGCCATCCGATCTGGGACCAGCGGCGCGGACGGCGTCACCGGTTGCGGCGGCTCGGCTCGCTGGCTTTGGCCCGAACCCTCAAATAACCGCGTGAATTCCCCGGGGCCAGGCCGCGCAGGTTCCCTGGCCTCCGCTCTGGCCTCGCTGCCGGAGGGCTTTTGAAATAACTTCGTGAACTCGCCCGGTTCGCCAACCGCGGCCGCGGGAGGAGTGACCGATATCGGCGGCGCAGGCTTCGCCCCCTCCAATTCCCAGTCCAGCCACTCGCGGAGGGCCAGACACTCCGGTTGGTCCAGCGTGACCAGAAAATGCGCGCCTTGAATCTCCACCAGATCCAGGATGCGTCCTCCGGCCGAGGCTGGGTTTTTCACCAGGTATTGAAGCGCCCGCGTTAAGACGCCGGTATGATCGTTGGGTTCCGTGAGTTGGTGCAGCAGCACCGGCTGGCCGCCCCGCGTTTCCCGCCCCCGGAATACGACGATCTTCACCCCCGCAACCCTCTGAAGTAAGTCGTACGTGGCGGAACCGTCCAATGTCTTTTCATGATGACATCCAAGCCGCTGGGCGTTCAACTTGTATAATTGTGAGGCTGTGCCCAACTCTAGATGGATCAGTCCGGCCAGGCAACTCTCGCGCGTGGTGTGGTCGGAGGGCATGTATCTGGGGCCGCATCATTTCCAGGCCCAGAGTGCTTACTTTGAAGGCGCCATCCACTTCACGGGCGCAGCCTTGTGGTTCGAACCCTATGGCTTCCTGGCGTGCGAACTGGATGCCGAGGCGCTCCGAAATGGCACTGCCGCATTGGTCCACGCCCGCGGCATATTCCCGGACGGGATGGCTTTTCAAATGCCGGAGTGCGATGGTCTGCCCCCGGCGCGCCCGATCGCGGACTTGATTCCGCCCACCCGCGACCGCGTCACCCTGTCGCTGGGCATCCCCGCATATAAACCCACCGGCGTCAACATCGAATTGAACGGCGATGGCCTCACCGCCGGCGCCCGCTTCATCGCCGAAGAACGAAAAGTATTTGACGAGAATACCGGTCAGGACGAGAAGCTGGTTCGCTTCGCGCGCAAAAATATTCGAATTATCCTCGACACCGAACCGTCCGATGGTTTGATCGCTCTGCCGCTGGCTCGCGTCATACGGGATGGTTCCGGCCATTTAATTTACGATGAGCGATTCATCGCGCCTTGCGTGCAGATCAGCGCGAGCGAACGGCTGATGACTCTGGCGCGCCGGTTGCTCGAGATTGTCAACGAGAAAAGCATGGCGCTCTCGGCGGCTGGCGCGGGGCGCAGGTTCGCCGGCGGAATGTCGGCGCAGCAGGTGGCTTCGTTTTGGTTTCTGCACGCGCTCAATTCGGCGCTCGCTCCGCTGCGTCAAATTTGCTTTTCACGGCATGGCCATCCCGAGCATCTCTACAGCGAACTGTTGCGGCTGGGCGGAGCCCTCTGCACCTTCGGCCTGGATGCTCACCCCGGTTCCCTGCCGCTTTACAATCACCTGAACCTGGAAGAGTGCTTTGAGGATCTCGACCGTCACATCCGCGAGCATCTCGAGATGCTGGCGCCTTCCAATTGTCTTTCCATTGCCCTAAAGCCGGCCGCTAAATATTTTCACCAGGGCGCCATCGCCGATGGCCGCTGCCTGGGCCGCTCGCGTTGGATATTGGGAATCGCTTCTTCCATGGGCGAGGCCGGGCTGATCGCGGCCACTGCGCAATTGGTCAAGGTCTGCTCGGCCCGGTTTGTGGGCGAGCTTGTCAAACGCGCTCTGCCCGGCCTTACGCTGAGTCACCTCTCCGTGCCGCCCTCGGCCATTTCTCCCAAAGTCACCAGCCAATATTTCGCCGTAACCAGAAGCGGTCCCTGCTGGGACCACATTATGGAAACAAAAGATGTTGGCATTTATGTGCCCGGCGATATTCCGAATGCCGAAGTGGAACTTCTGGTAGTCTTGGATAACTAGATCAGCCATGGGCGGAGTAGTAATCTCTCAGCCTTCCGGGTCCGCGCCGGGCCGCCGCCTGGACAACCTCGCGATGTTGTTTCAAGAGGCCCTCACGGTGGTAGTGCGCCTTCGATCCAATCGCCAGGCGGTCGGCGATCCGCAATCGTTTCGTTCTCAGATTACGCTCGCGCTCCAATCCGCCGGCCAGGAGGCGGTTCGCCTGGGCTACGCTCCGGAGGACGTGCGGGTTGCCACTTTCGCACTCGTCGCTTTCCTGGACGAGTCTATTCTGAATTCCCACAATCCCGCCTTCAACGATTGGGTACGCAAGCCGCTGCAGCAGCAGTTATTCGGTGTGGATGTGGCAGGCGAAATCTATTTTCGCAATATCGACCATTTCCTGGCTCGCGGCGATTCGCAAGAACTGGCGGACGTGCTGGAAATATATCAACTTTGCCTTCTGCTGGGATTCCGCGGACGCTATAGCGCCGGTTCCAACGCGGAGTTGAGCAACATCACGAGGCTTCTCACCGAGAGAGTTCAGCGCATTCGCGGAGGCAGCGTTCAGCGCTCGCCGTGGATCCCTCCCGCGGAGGCGCCGGGTCCTCCCTCCGATCCTTGGATTCGCCGCTTCCTCTGGTCTGCCGCCATCTGCTGGGCAGTGGCCTTGGTTCTGTTCCTGGTCTTCAAATTGTCGTTGAATTCAGCATCTTCGGATTTACAGTCGGTTATTTCCGCCGGGCGTTTTTGACAATTGTCATGAAAAGCCTCCCCATATTCGCCCGGGCCCTGATCGGGCTGATTCTCTGGCTGGTTCTGTCCTGGTTTATTGGAAGCTGGCTGCATCTCCACGGTTCAAACCTGTGGCTGCTGCGAATCGGCCTGGCGGTGCTTGGCTTGGCGGGCTTTGCCGGGTTCTTATGGCTGCAGTCTCGCTCCCACGGAGGTTCCGGGGGTGGCGACGAAGTGGACCTGCTGCTCCACGAAGCCAACGCGCGGCTGCAAGCCGGTCTGGGTAGCTCCGCAACCGTTTCCGGCCTTCCGGCCATCTTCCTGTTGGGAGACTCGGGAGCGGCGAAAACAAGCACCGTTCTGCAGTCCGGCCTGGAGCCGGAGTTGCTTGCCGGCCAGGTCTATCAAGGCGACGCCGTGGCGCCTACGCGCTCATTGAACTTATGGCTCGCGCGCCAATGGCTCCTGATCGATCCGGCGGGCGCGCTGCTCGCCGATCATGCCTCCCGCCAGGGCCTGCTGCACAAGCTGGCGCCTCTGAAACTCCAGTCCGTGCTGCGGGGAAGCGCCGCCGCGCCCAGGGCCGCCGTGGTTTGCATCGAATGCGAGAGCTTTCTGGCGGCCGGCGCGGCCGAAGCCATGACGGCCCGTGCCCGCGCCCTGCGCGAAACGCTGGGCGAGATCTCCCATCTGCTGGGAATCCGCCTCCCGGTGTATGTTCTTTTCACCAAGCTGGACCGGCTGGCGCACTTCTTTGAGTACGTGGCCAATCTCACCGAGGACGAAGCTGCGCAGGTCTTCGGCGCAACACTCCCGATGGCGGACGGCGCCCCCGGTGTATACGCGGAACGCGAGGCGAAACGGCTGAATGAGGTGTTCTCCAATCTCGCGTTCTCGCTCTCCGATCACCGGCCCGATTTTCTGGCGCGCGAGCACGATGCAGCAAAACTTCCCTCCCTTTACGAGTTCCCGCGCGAGTTCCGTAAGATGCGCTCCGTGCTGATTCAATTTCTGGTGGATCTCTGCCGCCCCAGCCAGCTCCGCACCAATCCTTTCTTGCGAGGCCTGTACTTCACCGGCGTCCGGCCCGTGACACTCAGCGACGCCGCACCCCTGGCGCCCTCGCCTCAGCCCCGGCAGCGCGCTTTCGATGCCGACGCTACCCGTGTGTTCGTGGCCGGAGGCCAAGCCGTCTCGCCGGAGGCCGCGCGGCAGGTTCCCAACGTCCGGCGCGTGCCGCAGTGGGTTTTCCTGAGCCATCTATTCTCCGATGTGATCTTGAATGACCGTTCCGCTCTCGGGTCCAGCAGTTCCAGCGTCAAGTTGAATTTTTGGCGGCGAGCTCTCCTGGTGGCGGCGGGGGCGCTGGGTTTGCTTCTGGCTGCGGCGTGGATCGTAGCTTTTGCCGGCAACGACCAGTTGAAAACCGCGGCGGTAGCAGCCGCGCGCGCCGCTCAGAACCAGGACGTAGCTCCGGATCAACTGGCCTCCGCCGAGAGCCTGCGCCGGTTGGAAGACTTACGGCAATCGCTCGCCATCGTCTCCGATTACGAGCGCGGCGGCCGGCCGCTACGCCTCGGCTGGGGTCTCTACATCGGCGACCAGATCTACGCACCGCTCTACCGCATCTACTTCGGGCTGTTCCGGCGTTTGCTGCAGGGCCAAATTCAAGATAATTTGGTCGAACTGCTCCTGCGGCCCTCTGTCACGCCGGACCGCGGCTACGTCTACAATGCCCTGAAAGCCTATCTGATCACCACCTCGAACCCGGACCAGAGCACCACGGCTTTCTTGCCGCCCGTGCTTGCGGCCCACTGGCTCAAAGGCAGGCCGATCGATCCGGACCGGGCCGCTTTGGCCGGCCAACAGCTCCTGTTTTACAGCCAGGAGCTGCGCAGCAAGAATCCATACCCCAACATCACAACGCCCGACCAGACGGCCACGCAAGTATCGCGCGCTTTCTTGAAACAATCGGCCAGCATCGAGCCGTTATACCAGGCGATGCTGGCGAAAGCCTCCCGTCAGATTCCCACTCTGGTTTTCAACCAGCAATATCCCGGCAGCGCAGAGGTGGTTGTGAACGGCTATCCCGTGCCGGGTGCTTTCACCAAGCCAGGCTGGCTCTTCATGCAGAAGGCCATTCAAAACCCCAAAGAATATTTCAGTGGAGAAGCGTGGGTGCTAGGCCCCGACACCTACGCCAATCTCGATCCGGCCAAGATGCAGCAGGATCTTCAGCAGCGCTATCAGGCCGATTTTGTGAAGACCTGGCGCGAGTTTTTGCACGCCGGCAAGGTAGTTGGATTCAACGGCTTCCCGGATGCCGCCAAAAAACTGTCCAAGCTCTCCGGAAATCAATCCGCGCTCCTCTCGTTGCTGTGCGTCGTTTCCGAAAACACCGCGGTGGATGTCAAAGCTGTCTCCGATTTGTTCCAACCCCCGCAACTGGTGGTTCCCTCCGGCTGCCACGATCATTTGGCGGCCCCGGGAAACACCGCGTATATGGACGGTCTGAATAAATTGGTGTCTTCGTTGCAGGCGCTGCTCACCAATCCATCCAGCGACGCGTTCCGCAGCGATACGCTGACCAACGCTCTGGGCGCCGATAGTCAGGTCCGCCAGCTCGCCCGCAATTTCCCGGTCGACAAAGACGGTGCGGTGGATTCCACCACCGAAACGCTGCTCGAGGACCCCATCGAGCATGTCAAAAGGCTGCTCGCCGGTGCGCCGGCGGACGAAGCCAACGGCGCCGCCAAGACGTTCTGCGGCCAGTTCCGCGCATTAATGGCGAAATATCCTTTCCAACCCGCTTCGAGCAGCGAGGCCACCGTCCAGGAGATCGGCGACGTCTTCAAACCAAAGGAGGGGGCACTGTGGAAGCTGTTCCAGGATACGATGCAGAAGTTCCTGGTGCAACAGGGCACGGAGTATGTGGCCAAGCCGAGTACTCCCGCGGCGACGCCGGCGTTTGTGAAGTTTTTCAATAGCGCCGCTCAGGTCTCCACGGCGTTTTTCCCCAATAATGCGCCACAACTGCAGCTTGCTTTTTCAGTGCGAGTGAATCCGGCGGAGGACGTGCAGGCCGTGACGCTGTCGCTGGGCGCGCAGTCGCTGCGCTACTCTGGCGGAGAGGCCGCGCAGCAATCTTTTACCTGGCCCGGTTCCGGCCCGCTGGAGGCTAAGTTGCGCGTCAAGTTCACCGGTGGTACGGACCTGGATTTTCCCGGATCCATGGGGCCATGGGCCGTGTTTCATTTCTTCTCCCACTTCGAGCATTGGCAACCCGGTTCGTCCAGCACCATCGATTGGACGCTGCGCGCCGGCAACGATCCCTACATTGTTCCCAAGAGCGGCCGGCCCGCGACCGTAAGCCTGGTTCTGGACACCGGCGCCGCTCCCGACGTGTTCAGGCCCGGCTATTTCGCGGGATTGACCTGTGTGGCGCCTGCCGTGCGCTAACAGCCCGTGTCGAAACCGGCTTACTTACGGTCGCGGCTCCGTAGCGCGCGGAATCCACTGAGCCGCGCGCGTTACCGAGCGGTTTTATCAGTAAACACTAATGACGTTCTGTCTAAGTGCGTCACCGCGCGCCGAACGGAGCATTCGGAGTCAAAATACGGCAGTATTGAGATGTGCCTGATGTCCTTAGCCGCAATACCTGGGATCCACACGCGGTACTCACCCCTGCCAACTCGGAACACCATTGCGGCGGATATCAATGGCCATCTGAAGACCAGTGCGGTGGATCGGTCGCCAGCTTGCAGACACCGTATCCGGCACCCACTCCCCCCAGTTCGACATTACTGCCGGTACGTGGGACAGACGTGATGGTGCAGCTTTTGCCGTCTGCGGTGCTAATCGTCAGATCGCCCGCCCAGGAAATGTTCATGTCGATAGCGTTTCCCTCGGTATGTCTGGATTTCAAAGCCGGCGCGTAGACGATATGGAATCCTGAAACCATGTCGTTTGCAGCGTTCTTGGAAGCGTTAAGGTCCGGGTTTCCCTTCGCATCCCGATGCACCCAATCGATGTCAACACCGTTCATGGCGGGGACCGCCGACGGGTCGAGCCCGGTTTTGGCAATCCGGAACGAGTACGACATCAGATAAGCCGCCTCTGCTGGCCGCAAAGTACTTGCGATGTGAACTGTAGCGCCGGCTTTGTCCAGGGCTGCTAGGAAGTTGGTGACGTTATCCCGGAATGGCTTGGTCAAGTCCGCAACATCCTTGCTGTCGGGAAACTTGTCAACCCAATCGCCGCCGCTAAGCGTGGCCACGCATGCCTCCCTCCCATCGAGAACTCACGGAGCGGTATCTTTATCCGTGCAGTTCGGCTCCAAATCTTGACCCAGATAGTAGTATTGATGCCATACTCTCTTGCCTTCCAAAGGTTCGCCTTGCCAAACAGTCAAATGGACTCCCTCAGCGCTGGTACAGGACCGAAAAGTATCCGCTTGATGTTCACCGCCCTGATGTTCACTGCTAAGATTCGCCCTTATGGTGGAACGTATGGTATGGAAACGCTCCGGCCGGGCAACAACGGCGATCAGCGGAATATAGTCCTCCATTGTTCCGCGGACAATCTCCAATTCGTAGCTTGCGTACGCCGCTTTGTCGTCTCCAATCCCCGGACAGCCTGTTGTGGATATCTCTACAATCTTGGCCGGGGCCGCAGACTGCGAACCACTCGGCGCTACTAAAGTGACGATAGTTTTGAGAGGAAGATCTGCCTTGCGAATGGAAAAACAGATTTTGCTCCCCGTCTTGACGGCGACGCCAAACGGCGATAGGGCGGGCGCTGGTTTTGCGGCCTGGCAGGTGAGCGCAAGCCCCAACAAAACCGGGCAAACATTACGCAGTCCCATTTTATTGGCGAGTTTATCACAATTTTCCGTCGACCCAAGCCGGTGCTTAACCGTTTTGGGGGTAGCTGGCATCGGAAGCTTTCTTCCACTATCTCCCAACCGATGGAATGTACTGGCCAGACCCGTGGCGTACGCACTCTTGCGTGCAGCGCTCGTCTCTTTCCGGACTGATGGCAACCCAGTGCTCCTTGCCTCCAATATCGATGCCCGCCGCAGCGGGCTGGACTACCTCCAACGCCTTCCAGTCTACCTTCGGAGACGCCGTCTGCCTTCCTTTTCTCTTTGCCATATATACTCCCATGGATCGTGAATTCGCTCGGCCCGGTTCCGATAAAATACAAGACTCTCCAACGAGGTCACACGTTCGACCCAAGGGGCCACGCGCCGCCATCCATGCAAGGGATCGGAAGAAAACCGGAGCCACGCTCGTGTCCGGGTATGGAACACCAGTGTGTAATCGGCCTTAGCTTGCCGAGCTATCCCCATCCTTGCAGGCCTGTCAAGTGGCGAGTGGTTTCTGGCGCTGGAGACCGCCCGCAGGGTGGACTGTCGCTCGTGTGTACGCAACATTTACACTGCTTGTTAGCACGATTTCTGCTTCTTAGCCGCGCAACCCCCAAAACGGTTAAGCTCCCCGCCGCAACCGACCTCGAGACCCGAGACGAATATGCGCCCGCCGCGCTTACTTCTTAACGAATTTCCTGACATCGCCGAGAAAATCGGCGCCGTACACGTTGCCCTCGAAATCCGCCGTTACGCCTTCCGCCAGGCTCGAACCCGCTGCGTAGGGATAGGGGCAAGGATCTGGAATGAAATACTTCACGGAGCCATTCCTGGCGCTCCCAATCCGAATGCCCCGTTGAGCGCCCAGGTTGTAACCATAACCAGTCTGTGGAAGTCCGAATTGTCCAGTATTCGTCCGCGCATCCCGCGATTCCGAGTCGGCCACATACATCACGTCGTTCTTGTCGATGTACATGCCGCTCGGTCGGCCAAACTGAAACCACTGGGCAATAAATTTGCCGTTCTGGTCGAAAATCTGGATTCGATTGTTCTGCCGGTCGCCGACGAAAAGCCTGCCGCGGGAGTCGAAGGCCAGGGTGTGGACCACGTCGAATTCACCTGCGCCCATGCCTTTCCTACCCCACGTCTGAATGAACTTCCCATTCTTGTCGAACTTCACGATTCGCGCGTTGCCGCTAGCTGTGCCGCCGCCGGTGTGCCCGTCGCCCACGAAAATGTCGCCGTTCGGAGCGATTGCGACATCGGTGGGCGCGTCGAACTCATCCACCTCCGGCCCAGCCACGCCTTTTTTACCGAGCGTTAACAGCACCTTCCCGTCCTGGCTCAGCTTGAAGACCTGGTGCCCCCCGTTGTCGGCCAGCCACAGGTTCCCTTCTTTGTCCACCGACATTTTGTGGGGACTGACGAACATCCCTGCGCCAAACGTCTTGATCAGTTTGCCGGAGGTGTCGAATTGGAAGACCGGGTTGACGCTTGCATTCGCTCCGCCGCAGGTGGTCCCGCCGGCGCCCGAAGCACCGCAGCGGTCCACCACCCAGAGCGTGCCGTCCGGCGCGATGGAGATGCTGGCGGACGATCCCCATTTCCTTGCTGCCGGCAACTGTCCCCAATGCACGCCGGGGCCATACGGATCGGGCAGGTCGTTGCGCGCACCAAGTAAAGAAATCGCTGGAAGTTTGACAGGATATTGACCGGGCGGAAAGCGCGGAAGCCCGTGACCGCTGCCCGATTCGCTACCCGCCGCGGCCACCGAGGGAGGCACGCCGCAGGATTCCGCGAGTGGTCCCGGGGATCCGTCGGCGCACCTCGCGATTGCCGGCGCAAGCGCGCCCATGGCAACGATAACGAGTGCAGAAACACCAGATTGATGAAACATCGCAGTCTCCTTCTTGCCGTTCCTGGCCGCCATTCATTGTACGTCCAACCGCGGAGGAGTGGCCGCGCACCGCCAAGCCCGCCGCGGCAGTCCGGAAGTCGGGTGCACAAATCCGTATTGGCTACAAAACCGCTCGACAGCCCTACCGCTTACAATCGACCCACCCCGGTCGCATCGAGGCGCGCCCAATAGTTTTTTCAAACGGTCCCCCCGCGGCGGCCTTTAGTGCTCGTTGCCACTGGCGCAACCCTTCGAATGGTCTTCGCTCTGCGGATCGAAAACAAGGGCGGCCAAGGCCGTATCGTCCATGAAAAGTTGATGAACGAGTCTGTAGTCCGCTTGACCGCCGAAATCCCACAGCCAGACCTCACGTTCGAAAGCATTGGTGCCCTCCGCGGTGGGCAGGCGGAGTTGCGTTGCCCACGCCGCATCGGTCGAAACTGTTGGTTCGAAGGTATCTTGCGTCAGGCGCAGCGCTAAACCAGTCTTGCCGACACCCGTTTCCCCCACCAAGAGGACCTTCGCGTTTGTGTATCGGGTACTTCCACTTTCGCTCTCTTGCCGAGACAGCCTCCAGACCCTGACCGTTCCATCGTCGTTCCCAGTTACTATCTTTTGACCATCCTTCGTTATTGCAACCGTGTATGCGGGGCAGGTGCCCTCAAGGATGCCAACACAAAGTCCTGAACCAAGGTCCCAGGCGCGGACCGTCTCGTCTTCGGACGCGGCACGACTTCCATCTGGCGTAACAGCTGCGCTGTAGATGCCTTTTGTGTGGCCCTCCAACTTTGCGATGCAGTTGAAGTTTGATAAGTCCCATACTCGCAGCGTTCGGTCGCTCGAAGCTGAGACGGCGATTTTGCCGTCACCGGTTAACGCAAGGCCGTGCACCGAGTCAAAGTGACCTACGAGAATTGCGCTGTAGCTTTGGGATCGAACATCCCAGACACGAATGCTTCCGTCTTCGCCACCCGATACGACGAGGCCGCCATCAGCCGATATAGCAACAGTAAACAGTCTGCGCGCGGGCTCGCAGACCACGCGGTTTGCTTGAATGGGCGACCTACCAGGACCGGTTTCCTGGAACGCCGCAGTCAGTGCCACTAGTCACCTTAGCCGACCATACTGCCAGGCGGATGGTTTCGCCACGGCCCATTTAAAGTTTCATGCGCTATCGGGCTCCCCAACTGCTACCAGGCCATCGGGGACGCCTGGCTGGCGTGGCATACCTGGAAACCAGCGTTTCCCGTCGTGTTACCTGATGTGGAGCCGGCATCACAGGACTAATCCGCGCCCGCAGTCTTTGCACGCTTCCCAGATCGCCGTTCGGACGAAGCCGCACGCACGGCAGACGCTACGCGCGCTTTTTTGGTCGAGGCCTTCTCTTCGACCGTTTGCTTTCACGATCCGGAGGAAGTAACATCGATTCGCAGTGGGTCTGGAGGAGGCAGAACGCGTTGCCATCGGAACGACTAACCAGCCCCGAAACGTGGGCGCTTCGTTTGCGGAAAGGTGTGGAGCTCGGCGAGCTACGGCTGCAGCCGGCGGGGTGGAGGAAGGGTCCGGACGGGTATCCTTTGGAAATCCTGATCGCCAGTTTTCGAGTCGGCACATTCCGCCTGGAGATGGGTGGCCCACCTTGGGGGGCACACGAACCCTATCGAGTGCTGAACGAGCTCCGTCCTCAAGGTTTTATCGTCGAAGCATGCGCAACGTGCCTGTATTTTCGTTTTTCCGCCATGGCTCGGGATTTTTCGTCTGGGTCAACTGGGTACTGTGCGCAAATCTCAACGAAGGCTGCCACTCGGGCCATGGTGTCGGTTCGCCACCTTTGCCCGAAGTATAGGTTTGTGGCGGACGAAGAGCGGAGCACCCCCTACCTTCGGCTCAGGCAGCAGACGGACCCGCCGCGCGAGTAGGCGCTTTTGAGGACACGCGCAAAACGGAGTGCGGCGCGATCCCGTTCCTGGTCGGTTTGGTGGTGCGCGCCGCGCACTTTGCGCTCTTAAGTATCCAGCATGGGTGCGAGTATCCAGCATGGGTGCGAGTATCCAGCATGGGTGCGATCAGATCGGTCCCCCCAGCCGGGCGCTGGCGGCCGATAGCGCCTGGCAGGTCGCCGGCCGCGTTAAGGGCAGCACATGGAGTCGGCGCACGGTATGGATATCGCTCCGTGGCCGTGCCCCACCGGCTGAGTTAATCAACTCGGAAGTCGGCTGCGCTATCAGGCCCCCAGGTGCTAACAGGCCATCGGGGACGCCTGGCTGGCGGGGCATACCTGGAAGCAAGCGTTTCCCGTCGTACATCACAGGGTAATCCGCGCCCGCGGTCTTGCAGAATTCCCAGATCGCCGTTTTGGGTCCAGAATGTCGACAAGTTGGGTGAGACGATACGCACAGGGATGTCGTCGATCCGGAAATGTTGCTCAAAGCAATGAAAGTCCGCGGCTTCCGTTGTGGCTGAACAACGCTGAGATGTTCGTTTGGATAAATGCCGCAGTCGTGCCCGCGGCCCCTCCATAATCGATGAGGGCAGGCAAGTAGGTTTTGGGAGACCATGGTGGGCTTGGTCCGCAGCCTTCGTGCTCTTCTTAATCATCTCTTGTCGGATATTTGCAAATAAGGGACCCGTGACGTTGTTGCTCTGGCCGCATTGCAGCAGAAGCGCTTTAGTCTTGTCCCGCGTTCTGCCTAAGCAGTGGGATCGCCCGCTGCGTCCCCGCCACGCGGTTTGGTCGGCACCTTCTTCTGGCGGCTGGTGCTCTGATAGTGCGGGCTGTATTCCAATCCGTATGGCGTCTTCAACTTTATCCTCGCCTTTTCGTCATAGAATGCCTGAGCGGATTGGTGTCGCGCCACGATCTCCTCTTCCGTGCCGTCGCGGAAGGTGATCTCTTCGCGTGGCACAAAGATCACCTGCCCGATCGGCAGGCTGTGTGACGCGGAAATCGTTTCGCCCGGCTGGAGGACGTAGCGGAACTCGGAGTCGTGAACGTACCAATCGGTCTCGACGCGGATCACCAGCATCGGCGCGAAGGGCCGCTCGATCATGTTGAAGACCGGAGTGTAGAGCGTGTCCCAGCCCCGCGGAGTCTGGAAGTTCCACGCTCCCCGCAGAGTCACGGCGCCCGCCGGAGTCCCCATATCATCCTCGGAGATGAACATTGCAGGCATCAAGTGGGCGATCTCACGGGTTTGCGGCGTGTCCTGGATGTGCATCTTGATCTCTCGTTTGGTGGCGCCGATCCCGCCCATCGGCAGCAGATACGTCACGGTAAAGATCGGGTCCCACTTGCTTCCTTTGGTGTTCACCGAGTAAACCAACTGATAGCGGCCCTCCCCCTCATACCCGATTTGAAAGGTCTCTTTTTCAGCGAGCGGAGGATGGACAAGGAAGCCTACGGCGCTTCCGGCTTCGAGCACGGGACAGTGGCGGGCGTGCTGTGGCAGAAGGGGGCGCTGGGCTTCGCGGCGCGGTCGCAGGCCAATTCCGGGCCTGAGCGGGTTGGGAAAGATCCCTACTTCCATCTCCGAAGTATCGCACCGTCGAAAAGACGCGGTGTTCCGCGGGCTGTGTCTAAAGTCCGAATTGCTTACGCGCGCGGCTCCGCGGGTTACGCGCGTTACAGAGCCGCGACCGTAAGGGAGCCGGTTTTGGCACAGCCTAGCGCTGCGAATGTCCGACAACAGCTTTATTTGGATATGGTTTGGCTGAATCGTGGAGGTCGGCCACACTTCCCATGATTAGTCTTCTCCGCGGAGCCTCGACTCGACGCCGACCCGCGAATTTGAAAAAGTAGCTTCCCCTAATTAAGCGGCCGAAGGGGTTGTCGGCTCCGAAGCAGCGTCTATACAGGGCTGTAAGCCGCTAGCAGTCTGTGTCGAAAGTCCGAAAAGACCGCTTGCTTACGCGCGCGGCTCAGTAGATTGCGCGCGTTACAGAGCCGCGACCGTCAAGGGAGCCGGTTTCCACGCCGCCCGCCAGTTGCTAGCTAGCACTGCTCGGTCTTAGCGCCGCATAGAACAACTGCCCGCAAACGCGGGGCGATTGCGTGTACAATGAGTCAGTTGATCGAAGCTAAATGGAAATTCGCGCTTTACGTTCAGGAGCTTAGATGAAGACGTTAACGAGAATTGTAGGCGTAGTCCTGGTCTGTTTGGTCGTATTGTTGGTGGTGGTGCGTATCACCGGCTTTAACCCGACCGGGGACATACCCG
>Ga0302326_10018562_pt1 | contig 14416 bp, 12 predicted proteins | sample Palsa_T0_3_FD_202264 | JGI IMG/M metagenome (GOLD analysis project Ga0302326, IMG submission 202264) | Peat permafrost microbial communities from Stordalen Mire near Abisko, Sweden - Palsa_T0_3 | ecosystem: Environmental > Terrestrial > Soil > Palsa > Peat permafrost | place: Sweden: Abisko... | reverse complement strand
TGTCTTGATCAGGGTAGTCACAAACCAATCGGCGATGATGCCGGGCAGCTCAGGATGAGTCTTGAGCAAGTCGGTTCCGTGGCTTCCGGCGGCGGTGGTTCCGGTGTCTTCAAAACCCTTCCAAGGAGCCTTCTTCCCCGCATAGTGTACGAACCGCTTGCCTGGGCAGGAGCTGACGCCGTAGATCCATTCCATCACTTCTTCTGTGGGCGGGTCTTCATCCTCATCGGCCACCACGAACAGCCCGGGCAGTTGCGATGCCTGCCGCAGGAATTGCTGGCCAGGCAAAAAGGTTTCTCCGGAAAGCAACACCAGCGATTTCACCGCGGTGGAATGGCGGCGCGCCGTTAAGACCGAGTTATCGACACCGAGTAAGCCCGACCCTCCTAGGCCGATGACGTCTCCGTTGACTTCCGGCTGCGAAGTCAAGTATTTCCACGCTGCATCAATGTCATCCGCCCATATCTTCTTTACAGGGGTCTCCTCGCGCGGCCACTTCTGATGCTTGCCGCCGCTTTCGCCAGATCCGCGCATATCGAGGGTGAGCGTGTTGATTCCAGCCGCCGCCAGCTGCCCAGCGAGACCATCCCACGACTGGCGCGTCCGGTTGCCCTGATGCAGCAACAACACCCCGGGACCCGGTTTTGCCGCGGCAAAGTAGCTGGCTTTCAGGATGGTGCCGTCGGATGCCTTCAGGGCAATTACCCGCGGAGCGAAAGGCTGCTGCGCCTGTTGTGCCTGAGACGGGCGCGATGCCGGCGGCACCAGGTTGTTGGCGCGATAGTAGACCACAAGCTGGCCGTAGTGCTCGGCGCTGTGCTCGATGGCGAACGTCCAGATGGAGGAGTTGTGGGCCAGCCGGTTCCCGAAGAATTTCGATGTTTTGTCCAGCCCCGCGTCGCCCTGCTGTTGAATCACATTCGCTCCGTCCGCTACGGCCTCTTGCACGAACTTCAACACGTCGGCCTTGGTTTTGAAAACGTCTCGCGAAGGATTGTCGCCCTCGCCGAAGTCGGGCCCTAGGTTTGATCCGGAAACCCTGCGTATCAGAATGTAATCGAGAGCGGCAGCATGGAGAAGATTTTGCGCAAAGGTGCGCTGGTCTCGCTGCAGCTTGAAGTCGTACTTGTCTTCGGGAAAATCCTGGGCCATCGCGACGAGTTTGTTCCCGATCTCGTTCCACATGTCCAGCGTCTCGTCAGTTCGGGAACGCGCCGGACGCGGAGCCTGATTCTGCGATTGGCACGGGCTGTAAAGACTGGTCCCGACGACGGCAAGCAGAATCACTACAACGACCGCAAGCGAAGACCGTGTCATCGTAAATCCCTCCGTTGCATGGCAATAAACCCTCCGAGATACACCGCCCAAGCGAGATAGGACGCCGTCGTTAACCGGCGGTAAACGCGGCGAGTTCATGCTTCGCGAAGGGCAAGCATCGGATCTACCTTGGTGGCGCGCCAGGCCGGAATGTAGCTGGCCAGTACGGCGATTACAAACAAAAGCAGAGGCACGGCCAGAAACACAACCGGATCATGCGGGCGAACGCCGTAGAGTTGACTCGCCATCATGGAGGCGGTGGATACAGAAAAGATGACGCCCGCAATGATTCCGATGATCGAGAGAACGACGCCCCTGGTTACGATCAGTTTGAGGATGTCGGTTCGCGAGGCGCCTAATGCCATTCGGAGTCCGATTTCACGCGACCGCTGGCCGACCATATAGGCCAGCACGCCGTAGATTCCGATCGAGGCCACTAGCAGCGCCACGCCGGCAAATCCACCCACCAGTTGAGCGGAAAAACGCCGCGAAGCGAGCGACCTGTCGAGCAATTCGTTCATGGAAGCGACGTCGTAGACCGGCAAGGTCGGATCGACGCTCTGGACCTGATGGCGAATCTGTGGCTCGAGAGCGCTGGTCGCAAGCGAGGTCCGCAACGCGACGCTGAAGTCCCGGAAGACGTAGCCTTCTGCCGGATCGAATTCCTGATAGATGGAAACATAGATGTGAGGCACCCCATCGACGTCCAGCCCATCTTGCTTGATGTCCTTCACAATACCCACGATCGTCATCCATGCCCCCGTCCCCATCCGAAGCCGCCGCCCGAGCGGATCGCGGTCCGGCCAATAGCGGCGCGCCGTGGACTCATCGATAATCGCGACCCGCGGTTTGCCGTCCTCATCGGCTTCGGTAAAAAAGCGGCCGCGGACGAGCGGAGCCTGCATCACCTTGAAGTAGTCGGGGCTCACCAGGAAGTCCTTCGCACGTAAATCGTCTCCGGAATTGGACGGACGATCTTCGATACCCAGGGCGAAGGTAAACCCAACCTCAGCGGCAGGCAGATTCGAGACGAATCCGGCAAGCTCAACACCTGGGATCGCACTCAACTGGTGCCCCAGTTCCCGGTAGAAAGCACTTTGTTTGACGATCGTGCGATAGGGGTCCTCGCTCGGATCGCTGGGAAACGGCAGATTGACTCTCGCGGTGACAACTTGGGTGGGATTAAAGCCAGGATTTTCTTTGAGCAAGTCTCGAAATGTCCTCAGCAACAGGCCGGCTCCGATCATCAGAACCGCCGCGATAGCCATTTCCGCGACAGCCAGCGAGTTCCGCAAGCGGTCAGTTTTCACGCCGTAGCCGGAGCCCCGACCGCCTTCTCGAGTTGCCACCGAGAGGTCGGCTCTGGTGGAGTGAATGGCGGGAGCAAGTCCAAATACCAGGCCAGTGAGAAGCGAGATCAGCAGAGCAAACGCCAGCACGGGCCAGTCGACGCTCACTTCACTCAGCCGGGGAATACTCGACGGAATAAAGCGCGGCATGAATTTCAGCATGGCAACTGCTAAGGCAACGCCGGCGGCCCCGCCCATGAGAGAGAGAAGAAGCGATTCAGTCAGCATCTGACGCGCGATGCGGCCACGGCTCGCCCCCATCGCAGAACGCACCGCCATTTCCTGCTGCCGCCCTGATGCGCGCGCTAAGAGGAGATTGGCGATATTCAACGAAACAATGAAAACGAGCAGAATGACTGCAGCCTGCAATACCAGCAGCATCGGTCGAATGTTGCCCACCAAGGCTTCCTGCAGGGGCTGAATCTCGATCATCCATTTGTTCTCGGACGGATAATCCGTAGGAAAATCGTGGCGTATCTCGACAGCCATGGCCGTGAGCCGCGCCTGCGCTTGCTGGAGCGTCATGCCTGGCTTCAGACGGCCCATGGCCGACGGGAAGGCCCGGGCGCCACGCGTTGGCTCGGGATCGGAAGCGGCCGTGAATCCGGAGGCAAGCCATACTTCAATGTCGTGGGAATTCGTTCTCCCGGGATTACGGAAATCAGGGGGAAGAACACCGACAATTGTGTATGGATCGTTGTCGAGACGGATGGTTTGGCCGAGAACATTTCGATGGGCGGCGAAGTTGCGGCGCCAAAGGCTATCGCTGATGACGACAGAGGGTGCGAACCCTGGGGTAAAGTCCGGTGGACCAAACAACCTTCCAATTTGGGGAGTCGCGCCCAGCATGGAAAAGTAGTTGGGACTGGAAACGAGCATCTCAAGACGTTCCGGCCGGGAGCCGCCGGTTAAATTCACGCTGCCACGCTCAGTGCCGGTCACGTATTCGAATACCCCCGCCCGATTTCTGAGATCATCCAGTTCGGGCACAGAGTACAAAACACCATGCACCCCAGTCCCTGGGTTATTAAAGAAAATCTTGACCAAACGGTCGGGTTCGGGAAACGGGAGAGAGCGCAGCAGCACCGCATTCACGATGCTGAAAATCGCGGTGTTAGCTCCGACCCCCAGAGCCAGCGTTAAAATGGCAACCGCGGCAAAACCTGTATTCTTGCGCAACAATCTCAATCCGTGACGCATGTCCGATCCCAGTTCACCCCACCAGCGCACGCCCACCGATGCCCGCATGGCATCTTTGTGAGACTCGATTCCGCCGAATTCAATCCGCGCCCGCCGCATGGCTTCTTGCTGGGAAAGGCCTTGGCGAACCAGGTCCGCCGCGTAGCTCTCAAGGTGGAAACGCACCTCTGCTTCCATTTCACTTTCGAGCCTTTGCCCTTTAGCGATCCACTTCAACCAGGAGCGGAATCGAGTGAGATTCATATCTCCTCCGGAGTAGTCCGCAAGATACTGGCGATCAACGATGCCATGCGGTTCCATTTTTCGGTTTCGGAATGGAGCTGGCGCCGCCCGGTTGCGGTCAGGCTATAGAACTTTGCTTTGCGGTTGTTGTCCGATTCCCCCCACTCGCTCGCGATCCAGCCCTGATGTTCCAGCCGATAAAGCGCTGGATATAACGAACCTTGCTGGATCTCCAGTTGTTGGCCAGAGATCTGCTGAATGCGCAGCAAAACCCCGTAGCCATGCAGCGGGCCAAGCGAGACAGCCTTGAGGATCAGCATGTCCAGCGTGCCTTGCAGCAAATCAATCTGTTTGCCCACGATCTCTCCTTGTGCATCTAGGAGAGACACTAGCAGAACTCCCCTAGCTGATCAAGGAGAGAGTATTTTGACGGGACAGTTCCCGGAGGATGCCAGATGCTTGATCGGAGGCGCGCCTTCAGGAGAAGGTTGGAGGAGAGGAGGGCGTTGCGGCGCGCGTTCGATAAAGCCGTCAGAAGGAAGCCGCTCGCGCGACGGACGCTATCGCGTGCTCGGAGCAAGCGACATCCATCGGGCAGGGCCCTACGCGAGAGAAATCATAGGCGCTGCATCGGCACGTTGCTCGCGATTACCAACCCACTTGGCGCATCCTCTCGAGGATGAGCGCGCTGTATCTATTCATGCGCTCGGGACGCCGCTTCAGGGGAGCCGGCAGAATCGCAGCGAGCCGCGCCGCCTGTTCCCGGCCGACATTCCGAGCCGCGGTTCCGTCGTAGTAGCGACACGCCGAGTCTGCACCATAAATACCGGGGCCCCATTCGACCACGTTGAGATAGATCTCCAGAATCCGCCGCTTGCCGAGGACCAATTCGGCCACCGGTACCAGTGTGAACTCCGCACCCTTGCGGAGGACCGAGCGGCCCGTTCCAAAAAATAGGTTCTTTACAAGTTGCTGCGTAATGGTGGAAGCCCCGCGAGTGCGACCGCCCTCCAAATCGCCTTCGGCAGCGACTTGGATCTGGTCCCAATCGAACCCATGGTGCTGGTAGAAGCGCGCGTCTTCCGCTGCGACTACAGCGTGCTGGAGATCGCGCGAGATTTGGCTGAGCGGAATGAATGTGTAGCGTTCATGATAGGGAGTGTGGTGAATCCAAGCTTGCAATCGGCGCTGCATGTGCACCGCGGTTGTCGGTGGGTCGATCCACCGGCTGGCCAGGAGGATCAGCACGGCAAGCGACCAAACAAGCGCCACGCCGATGACAAGCGATCGAACAAACGATCGGAGAAAACCCTTGCGAAGCAGGGTTTTGGAGGGTATGTCTCGCCTTTCAGTCACATTACAGAATAATAGCCCGCAACTGGTTGCGGCTTATACTGATCTCCGAATTCGAAATTCTTGACTTTCTGCGGTACGCTTCGAGGCGGAGCGTTGGCCCGGATAGCCACAGCGCCGGTACTTGTAGTAGCATGGCCGGAATGGGTAGGAGATCATGAAAGAGCGGCATCTCTCCAAAGCCGAAACCAGGATCCTCGAGCAGTACTGGAAACTTGGGACCGCGTCGGTGCGTGAAGTTTTGGAAAGCCTCCCAGAGGACGAACGGGTTGCTTACACAACCGTGCAAACGCTCGTCTATAGACTTGAGGAGAAGGGCGCTTTGAAGAAGGTAAAAAAGATTGGGAATGCACAACTCTTCCAGTCGGCCCTCGATCAGAGCCAATACCGCAGCCGGCTGGTCCGCGACCTGCTGGACCTGTTTGGCGGATCGCCACGTCTTCTCGTCTCCAATCTGATCGAGAACGGGTCCCTGACGTTGCGGGACCTTAAGACGCTGCAAGCTGCGGCTCGTGGTGATAAGAACGGCAATAGGCGGAGGTAACCGTGCATGAGCATATCGCCCGCGCGATGTATTACTTCAGCGTCCACCTGCTGTACGCATCGCTTGTGGGTTCTGCAGCTTGCGTGCTGACCGCCATCCCGGGCGCGAGCGCTACCACGAAATATTGGATCTGGGTTGTCACAGCATTGAATTTCGTCGTGCCGGCAGGCGCGGCAATCGATAAGCTTTTCGCGCCGCACTTGGCCTGGGCCGCACCGCTGGGTGCCATTGGTGGGCCGGTGTGGGAGCTGACCCAAGGTCGGACGGCCGTCGCACTTGCCGTGATATGGATAACGGGCGCATTTACAATGCTGGCGCGATTGATCTCGCGGTTGCGGAGAGAGCATCGCCAAATTCAGATCTCTGCCGACCGTCATGAGGTGGCATCCAGCTTCGTGGCAGACGGCATATCTGTAACCTTCGACAGCATGTATCTAGCCCCCGCAGTCGGCGGCGTTCTTTATCCGCGCATCTTGCTTCCCGTCGGCATCGATCGATTACTCAACCGACAAGAATTGGACGCTGTCCTGCTTCATGAATTGGCCCACGCCAAGAGACGCGACAATTTGATCCGCCTGCTCTACGAAGTTTCGGTTTGCGCCTTGTGGTTCCATCCGCTCATCTGGCTCGCAGGAATGCGGATGGCACTGTATCGTGAACTGTCCTGTGATGAATCGGTCATCCAGCATGCGCACGGACAAGCCCTGGTTCGAGCGCTCGCCAAGATCGCAGTCCCCAAAGAAACGATGTTTCTACGAGCAAGCGCTTCCTCGCATCTGAGTCGGCGTTTGGCGTGCCTTGCCGGGGCGCCACCCGCCACACATCGAGCAGCAAGCCTTCTGCTAACGTCGCTATTCGTGGCCGTTATCGCGGGCGGCGTCTTTGGAACCATCGCACACACCGCCTGCTGTTTCGTCATAAAACACTGACCGCTGCACAATCCTTGCTCACCGAGCGGCTCCTGCCGCATCGAATGTACAAGCACCGTAGTATGTAGTAGACTAAACGTTAAACGTAGTAGCAGAAGAAATAAAAGTTCAACCAACGCGGATCGTGTCGAACCTAAAACATTCGCCAATATTCGCGGCGGTTTTCGGGGATCCTATTGCCGCATTCACGAATTGGAGCGGCTGCACTTCGCAAGGAAAGACGGCCAGGTAGTTCGAAATGACCTTGCGTCTCATTGAGGCGCGAATTGTAGGAGACATCGGGATGAAAAACTTTAGCTCACTCTTCTTCGCTGCGCTGCTTACTCTGGGCAACAGCGCGCTGGGGCAAAGCACAATGATTGTCGCCCCTGCTGCTACGCCACAAAGGCAGCCGGTGCCAACTATCGCGTCAGCGATTGATCGCGAGATCAGCAATGTCGAAAAGCAGATTCTGGATGTCGCCGACGCGGTACCGGAAGGCAAATACAACTTCTCTCCCGAGAGCTTGAATATTGCCGGCGGCGACTTCAAAGGTGTGCGTACTTTTGCCGCGCAACTGAAGCATGTTGCGACCTCCAACTACTTCATCTGGTCGCCCCTGACGAGCGATAAGCTTCCCGAAGGCCTGAAGGACGGGAATGGCCCGGAAAATGTAAAGACGAAAGCCGAGATCATCCAATTCCTGAAGGATTCGTTTGCATTGGGCCACAAAGCTGCGGCGACGTTGAGCCTTGAAAACGTCTTGCAGTCTCCGGAGGGCAGCAAATCGACACGCTTGCACTTGGCGGAGTTCGGGGTCGCGCACGCGTTCGATCATTACGGCCAGCTGGTTGAGTACTTGCGCATGAACGGAATCGTTCCGCCGGCCAGCCGGGGGAAATCAGAGTGACTCGAAAGGATGCTTACCTCCATGCCTTCAATGCGAACTTCTTTCTTGGGTGCGGCACTTGTACTTGGCGCGACCGCGTTCGGGCAGAACGCGACCAGCGGTGCAGCTCACGACCGACGCGGGGCCGCCGCCCTCGTGGTTGAACTGAAGTCGTCCGACGGTACGCCACTGAAGGCCACTTACTTCGCAGCGGCAAAGCCGGGACCCGGAGTGTTGCTGCTGCACCAGAGCAATCGCGACCGTAAATCGTGGGACGGGGTGGCAGCGCAGTTAGCGCGAGCTGGCTTCAACACCCTCACTCTGGACATGCGTGGGTTCGGCGAAAGCGGAGGCTCGCATGGTGATTTCAAGCGCATGCCCGAAGATGTTGATACCGCGCTGGAGTTCTTGAGGTCGCAGCCCGGAGTCGACTACCGGGAAATTGGACTCGGTGGAGCAGGCTGGCTGGGCGTTACCTATTCTGTGGAGGCGGCACGCCGGCATCCTAATGACATAAAGTCGCTGGTCTTGATGTCGGGTGAGACTGGTCGCGATGGTCTTCAATTCCTACATCAGGAACGGCAATTGCCCGAGCTGTTCGTGTTCTCCGACGAAGACGAATATCCGCCAACCCAAGACGCGATGAAACTGCTTTACGTTACGGCATCCTGCCCCAGCAAGAAACTGGTCCACTATGCGGCTGCCGAGGATGCGCCGTGGCTCTGGTACGAGACTTCCGATGCAGCAAAGGTTTCCGCTCACGGCGGCCATGGGACGGATATGTTCCAGGTGCACCCTGAGCTGTTCGAGATCATCGTCCAATGGTTTTTCACCACATTAATCAAGACTCCAGGTCACGCGCCAGCCGACAGTCTGGCAGCGGCGCCGATCTTGGACCAGCTTCAGACCTCCGGCAGTGTTCCCCAGGTGAAGCGACAACTGGTAGAAGCTCGAGAGAAAGATCCACAGGCGCAACTGTGGCCGGAAGTTGCCGTGGACATCATCGGCGAAGACTATCAGCGCGCCGGAGACGTCAAGAATGCGATTGAGATTTTCCAACTCAATCTTCTGGCGTACCCCGACTCTGCCGACGCGAACGGCAACCTTGCCGACGCTTATCTCGCCGATGGGCAGAAGGATCTCGCCCGCCAATATGCTGACAAAGCTTTGGCCCTGCTGGAGTCTCACAAAGCGCCGGCATCCTCGTGGTCCGATACAGAACCGAGACGCGACGAGATTCGCCGCGGTGCTCAGCGAACGATTGAGCAAGCGATCAAGCGTTAACATTTCATGGGATTTGAATCGCGGGAACATTCGCGCAGGAAAAAGGACCAGGCCAATACTAGGAATAGGCAGTAGCGCCCTTGCGTCCGGGCCGGCGCGGACTCTTGACGCTGTATCCTTAAATGGGATACGCTGTATCCCAGTATGGCATACAAAGCGACGACCATCGAAGAGCTGATCGACATCATGAAGCGCGTCCAGGGTGACAAGACGCTGACCCAGTTCGCAGCCGAGCTGGACCTGTCCAAGCAATACCTCAGCAACGTCTACCATCGTCACAAGGAACCCAGCGAGCGCCTGCTCGAACAACTGGGTTTTACGCGGCAAACCGCCTACGTCCGGTCGCCGACTGCTGCCAGCCGGGAGAAGAAACAATGAACTCAAACAATTCCCAATCCGTTCCATCGGGCGGCAAGCCGCGGGTCCTGGTCAGCGTCATCCTCGACAAGTCGGGCTCTATGAGTACCAAGGTCCAGGATGTCATCGGCGGCTTCAATCTCTACCTCGACGAACTCGGGAAAGAGCCGGCCGTTGACTACGGATTCTCGCTGACACTGTTCGATACCGTGGTGGAAATGAGATACAAAGCAGTGACTCTCGCGAACGTCGCGAAGCTCGACGACGCCAGCTATCGCCCCAGCGGGAACACCGCCCTGCTGGACGCCATCGGCAACACCGTGCAAACCGCAAGCACCGACGGCTTCGATAAGACCATCGCGGTCATCATGACGGATGGAGAAGAGAACTCTTCGCGCGAGTGGACGCTGCAAGCCATCCGTGAACTGATCAAAAGCAAGGAGGCGGCAGGCAACTGGACCTTCGTCTTTCTGGGAGCGAACCCTGATGCCTTCGCGCAGGGTGCCAGGCTCGGCGTGCCGATGGCGAACGCCGTCCGCTACGATCCTGCGAATTACCGGGGTGTCTATGCCGCTCTGTCCAGAAGCACGAATTTGTTCTCAGCCGCCCGAGAAAGGGTGGCGGGTAACTTTTTCAAAGGAGACGCCACAGGCATCGAGAAGGGGGAGTGACCGCGGTATCCGACAGAAGGCAGCAGCCCGCCGTGGCGTGAGAAGGAACTAGTGTAGGTCTACAAATACAACTAGACATATCCAGAAGTACGCTACGCCCAAGCACAACGTGGACACAAGAAACAATTGGCTGCGCGGATTCAGGAACGGGTTGCCAATCGTAAGAGGGATACGAACCGCAGGTTATCGAGGCGGGTGGTATCAGGGAACATTGTAATCGCATTCAGCAAAGACGATATCCAGGGAATGGACAAGAGATTTGGTCAGAGTGCGGCATCGTCAGCGCACTATGACCTTTGGTGCAAACGCCCACCCAAGATTCTGCATACAATCAAGGTATGCAGGCTGTCTTCACCGTTGGACTGGCCGGAGCGTCCGGCAGCGGTAAGTCCACGCTGGCCAAGCGTGTGGCCTCTCGTCTCAAAGGGCACGTTGTCTCGATGGAAACCTATGCCGTTGAGATGAACCATCTTCCGCCGGAGGAACGAGCGAATCTGAACTACGACGCGCCCCATGCAACCGACGTGAAGCTGCTGGAGAGCCACATCCGCGACTACGCCGCGGGCAATGCCATCGAGGCTCCCATCTATGACTTTGTAGAGAACATGCGCCTGAGTGATCGCAAGGAACACATTCCCCCCACGTCGTTGTTGATCGTGGAAGGCATTCTGGCCTTGCATTTTGCCCAACTTCGCCAACACTTCGACCTGTCGATCTATTTAGAAGCTCCTGAGGAGGTCTGTTTCCATCGCCGAAAAGTGAGAGACATTACCGAGCGTGGGCGCTCTCTGGAATTCATCGAGTCGCAATACAAGAATAACGTGCTACCAGCGGCGAAGCAGTACGTGCTACCCAGCAAGCGCTTCGCCGATCTCGTACTAGACAGTGGGGCAGACTTGTCAACCGTGGAGAAACGCCTCTACGATGCCATCGTTGAGAAGCGTGCTCTCGCTGGGGTGCGATAACCCTCGGCTGAGGAAAGACAGAGTCGCTCGAAAGACCCTTCTGCAGGAAGTAGGCTAAGACATGGCCGACCGTATTCGGTTCATCACCCATCACGGAAAGCGGGTGCTTCTAGTAGATTCGTCACACTGCTCGGCTGCTGAAGTCGAAAGGGTCTACCGAGAACTTCCCGAATTTGTGATTACCCGTCCGCTCAGTTCAGTTTTGATACTTTCCGACTTCACGGGAGCATCCTTTGACGGGGATGCCATGCGAGTCATGAAAGAAACCGCCGTATTTGACAAACCTTATGTCAAGAAATCCGCACTCGTGGGAATCGAGAGCCTTCCTCGGGAGTTCTATGAGAACCTGAAGAGTTTCTCCCGCCGCGAATTTCCCGTGTTTAAGACCCGCGATGAAGCTCTGGCATGGTTGGCGAAGAACTGAATCGGCCAAGCCCGATGTCGCGCCGCCCTTAAATCGCGGATTTCTCGACTGCACAGCTCATTTTCTGGCACTTAAATCGCGCACTACTGCCCTTAAATCGCGGACAGACTCATGGCCTTCTAAGCCGACGGGCGCCTGCCGAGTTCATCGAGATTGCTGGCAATAATCCAGGCGGATTCGAGCCATCGGCAAGAGCCTCCTGCCAGATGGCAGTCATGGTAGAAAAGCAATACAGTGAATAGATTGTTAACAGCCTTCAATCCACTTTTGTTAGCGAAGATGTGGTGTTAGTTTCTCAGTGATGACAAAACCGAGTTGGGGTGGATCGATGTTCTTCTGTTGATCGCACCGCTAATCTCCCTTGGACCTGCAAACTATGGAAGTCAACGAGTACGACCTGGTAGTAATCGGAAGCGGCCCGGCGGGACAGAAAGGTGCGATCTGCGCCGCCAAACTGCGAAAAAAAGTTGCCATCATTGACCGGAAAAGAACAATCGGCGGTGTTTGTGTTCACACCGGAACCATCCCCAGCAAAACGTTGCGTGAAGCCGTTCTGTACCTGAGTGGCTTTCGGCAGCGCAGTTTCTACGGACGCGGCTATGTCCTCAAGGATCGCATAGCAATGTCAGATCTGGTTTTTCGGGCACAGGCGGTGATGGCGCGAGAGATTGAAGTCATCAAGGCGCAGCTTCGCCGTAATCAGGTCACGACGTTTGAGGGCGACGCCCGCTTCCTCGATCCGCACACTCTCGAGGTCAAAACCGAGGAAGGGTCCCAGCTTCTGCGGGGCCATCACATCCTGATTGCCTGTGGCACACGCCCCGCGCACAGCACTGATATTCCTATGGACGGGAAGCGCATCTTCGATTCCGATGAGGTCCATTGTTTGGAGGAGGTCCCGCGAGACTTGTTGGTGGTCGGAGCGGGTATTATCGGGCTCGAATTCGCGTCCATGTTCGCGGCCCTGGGGGTGAAAGTCACGCTGCTTGATCAGCGTCCAATCCTGCTCGACTTCGTGGACCGTGAGATTGTAGAGAGCCTTGGTTTCCAGTTGCGCCAACTCGGGACCGTTTTCCGCCTGGGAGAGAAAGTGGTTTCGGTGGGATACGACGCGCAGAGGGATCGAGTCTCTGCCAAACTGGAAAGCGGGAAAAACGTTCATGGGCAGGGGCTTCTGTACACTGTCGGACGGCAGGCTAACAGCGATCAGTTGAACATTGAAGCTGCAGGACTAAAGTCAGATGGCCGTGGCAAGCTGCTGGTCAATGAGAATTTTCAAACTGCAGTAGACCATATCTATGCAGCCGGAGACATTATTGGTTTCCCGGCCCTCGCCAGCACGTCCATGGAGCAGGGTCGGCTGGCCAGTTGCCACATGTTCGGAAAGCCGGGGAAAATGATTCCAATTCTCATTCCCTACGGCATCTATACGATCCCTGAAATTTCGATGGTGGGTTACACTGAAGAACAACTCACGAAGGAGAAGATCCCCTACGAAGTCGGCCTGGCGCGCTATGCCGAGTTGGCGAAAGGCCAAATGCTCGGGGATGATCAAGGTTTGTTAAAACTTCTTTTCGACCCCGACAATCTCAAGCTCTTAGGTGTACATGTGATTGGCGACCGGGCGGCCGAGATTGTGCACATCGGCCAGGCTGTGCTCACCCTGGGAGGCACGCTGGAATACTTCCGCGATACGGTTTTCAATTATCCAACTCTGGCCGAGGCTTATAAAGTTGCGGCTTTGGACGGACTGAACAAGCTCTAGCGCGCGTTATGACGAATGAGGAGATCAGGCTCTCCGAAGCCCGGAACCGAAAGCGACATTGGAAGCGCTGGGGACCTTACCTCAGCGAGCGAGCTTGGGGGACGGTACGCGAGGACTACAGTTCCGATGGCAATGCCTGGGACTACTTTCCCCACGATCAATCCAGGTCGCGAGCTTACCGCTGGAATGAAGATGGCATTGCCGGCATCTGTGATCGCCGCCAGTTGATCTGCTTCGCTTTGGCGATGTGGAACGAACGCGATCCCTTTCTCAAGGAACGGCTCTTCGGCTTGACCGGAAACCAGGGCAACCATGGCGAGGATGTGAAGGAATATTACTTCTATCTCGACAGCACTCCGACGCACTCATACATGAAGTATCTATACAAATATCCCCAAGCCACGTTTCCCTATGAGCAATTGGTGAAAGAGAACCGTAGCCGCGACAAGAACGATTCCGAATACGAATTGCTGGACACCGGAGTATTTGGCGAAGACCGGTATTCCGATGTGTTTGTGGAGTACGCGAAAGGTGATGTCGAAGACATCCTCATTAATATCACGGTCAACAATCGCGGACCGGAGTCGGCGCGTCTACGTCTGCTCCCGACCATTTGGTTCCGCAACACATGGTCGTGGGACAACACCGAGGCTCGTCCTAACCTGCGGGCAGTGCAGGGCGCCATCGAACTGAACCATCCTACATACGGGAAGCGCTGGCTCTACTATGACGGTTCTGCGGAACTCTTGTTCACCGAAAACGAAACCAACCGTCGGCGGCTCTTCAACGCTCCCGAGAGCGGATTGTGCAAGAAGGACGGAATCAACGACTACATTGTGCATGGCTCAAGAGACTCAGTCTCGGCCAAATCCGAGGGCACGAAAGCGGCAGTTCATTACGCAGTGGAGATTGCCGCAGGAGATTCCGTAAGTGTCCGGCTGCGGCTAACGAATCTCGATTTCACGCATCAGCCAGCTGCGGCCTTTGGGGGCTTCGAGGGCCTGTTCGACATTCGCAAACAGGAAGCTGATGAATTCTATGCCACGATTATTCCAAGTTCTCTCTCGCCCGACGCACAGAACGTAATGCGACAGGGGTTCGCCGGGCTGTTGTGGTCCAAACAGTTCTACCACTATGTCGTCAAGAAGTGGCTCGACGGAGACCCCGG
>Ga0302326_10018561_pt1 | contig 14416 bp, 14 predicted proteins | sample Palsa_T0_3_FD_202264 | JGI IMG/M metagenome (GOLD analysis project Ga0302326, IMG submission 202264) | Peat permafrost microbial communities from Stordalen Mire near Abisko, Sweden - Palsa_T0_3 | ecosystem: Environmental > Terrestrial > Soil > Palsa > Peat permafrost | place: Sweden: Abisko... | reverse complement strand
GACGACGGCTGACGCGCGGGTGCTGGCCTAGGAGCGTCCGCGGTGCTCACCGATTTACTCTTGCGCCTCCGCTCGCTCTTCCGCCGAAACTCGGCCGAAACCGAATTGGACGACGAACTGCGCTTCCATTTCGAGCGCCACGTCCAAAAGTACGAACGCGACGGCCTGACACATTCAGAAGCGCTGCGGCGCGCGCGGCTGGAGTTCGGCGGAATCGATCAGGTGAAGGAGCAATGCCGCCAGGCGCGCGGCGTGCACGTGATCCACGAGCTGGGCCAGGATATCCGCTTCGGTTTGCGGATGCTCCGCAAGTCCCCCGGCTTCACGGCAGTCGCGCTGCTCACGCTCGCGCTCGGCATCGGCGCGAACACCGCGATCTTCTCGGTGGTTTACGGCATCCTGCTGCGGCCTCTGCCATACCAGGACTCCGCGCGCTTGATTGTCCTCAATGAAACCACGCCCAAAGTCGGCATGGTCAGTGTATCTTACCCGGATTTTCTGGATTGGCGCGCGCAGAGTCGCGCGTTCTCCCGGATGGCAGCCGTAGGTCAAGTTGAGTTCAATCTTGCCGGAGTCAATCAGCCCGAGAGCATTAGCGGCGAAGCTGTTTCGTCCAGCTTTTTCTCAATCCTGGGCATGCACCCCTGGCTCGGCCGCGACTTCGACCCCTCGGAAGAAAAAGTTGGCACAGCGCCGGTGGTCTTGCTGAGCTACCAGCTCTGGCAATCGCATCTTGGCGGCGATCCGAACGTGGTGGGACGCACCATCAATCTGGACGGCAACGGCTTCACCATCGTCGGCGTCTTGCCCCCGGATTTCCGCTCCATCGATAAGACTGACGTGATCGTGCCCATCGGCGTATGGGCCACGCATAGCCCCAAGGAAGCAAGCGATCGCGGCGATCGCGGCGACATGTGCGTCATCGCGCGGCTCGCGCCAGGCGTCAGTTTACTCCAAGCCCGCGCGGAAATGGAAACGATCGAAGCGCGGCTGGCGGTCACCTATCCGATCGACGCCGAATTTGGCGCCGCCCTCCGGCCGATTCGCGAGGTATTCGTCAGCGACATTCGTCCCGCCATCCTGATTCTTTTCGGCGCTGTCCTGTTTGTTCTGCTGATCGCCTGCGCAAACGTCGCCAATCTCTTTCTGATGCGCGGCGCGGCGCGAACACGCGAGATTGCGCTCCGCATCGCCTTGGGAGCCACGCGCGGCCGCATCGTCCGGCAGATGCTGGCGGAAAGTCTGGTGCTCGCCTTCTTCGGAGGCCTCTTAGGTGTCCTCATTTCGATTGCCGGAATTCGTGGATTATCCCAGCTCATTCCGATGGACATGCAAGGCAATGCGAGTATGAACCTAAATGGCGCGGTTTTGCTGTTCGCCGCAGCCGCCGTGGTACTGTCTTCGCTGATGTTCGGGCTGGTACCCGCCCTGCAATTGACTAAGCCCGAAGTCCAGTCGGAGTTAAAGGAAGGCGGCCGGAATACCAGTGCCGGCTCCGGACAGAATCGTGTGCGCGGACTTCTCGCGGTTGCCGAGATTGCCGTCGCACTCATTCTCTTGGTTGGCGCGGGCCTGATGGTCCAGAGTCTCCATCGGCTGCTGGCCGTGGATCCCGGATTTCAAACCAACCGGCTGCTCACCATGGAAATGAGCCTGCGTACGGCTCAATACGCCAGCCATCCAGCCGTTCTGAATTTTTGGCAGCAGACACTCGAGAAAGTCCGTGCACTGCCGGGCGTGGAATCCGTTGCTTTGGGCACCGTGGTCCCCATGACCGATTCGCATTCCCGCACCGATATCAGCATCGAAATCGCCCCGGAATCAAAACCCGGGAAATCGCCGCATCCGGATTTCCACATCGTAAGCCCCGGGTATGTCAGAACGCTGGGTGTTCCATTGTTGCGAGGCCGCGAGTTTACGGATGCCGACGGCGAGAACGCCCCGCGCGTGGGATTGATCAACGCACTCCTCGCGCGCCAGTTCTTTCCTAATCAGGATGCCGTCGGCAAGCGCTTCATGTTCGGTCATCCGTCCACGGATCCGGCCGAATGGATCACCATTGTCGGAGTCACCGCGGATACTAAGCTCTATGGCCTGGCCAATCCCGCGCGCCTCGAAGTTTATATTCCGTACCGCCAATCCAATTCAAGCGATATGGACCTGGTTGTAAAATCGGCGGCAGATCCAGCCGCTCTCACATCTTCGATTCGCCGCGCGATTGCTTCCATCGATAAAGACCAGCCCATTTTCGGCATCGCCACCATGCAGGCGCTGGTCGACAATTCCGTGGCCACCCGCCGCGTCACACTGATCCTGCTGGCGTCGTTCAGCGGACTCGCGCTGGTATTAGCCGCCATTGGGATCTACGGCGTCATTTCCTATTCCGTCGCGCAGCGCACCCATGAAATTGGGATTCGCATGGCCCTCGGCGCCGAGCGCGGCGGCGTACTACGCATGATTCTCGCGCAAGGGGCCAAAATCGCGGGCGCCGGCGTCGCCATCGGCATCGCCCTGTCCTTCGGCCTCACGCGATTGATGGCCAATCTCCTTTTTTCCGTGAGCGCCGCCGACCCTGTCACTTTTGCCGCGGTAGCGATCGCATTAATCCTGGTCGCCCTGCTGGCGTGCTACATCCCAGCCCGCCGCGCCCTGCGCGTGGATCCCATAATCGCTCTCCGCCACGAATAACTTCCGAGCCGCGACCGTCAGGGAGCCGGTGCCTTTTGTTCTTTATTCGGTAACCCACACGCAACGATTGACGTCCACCAACCAAATGACCAGCCGCATGTGCACATTCCGGCTAGCCGGCGTCTGCCTGGCTTCTCTCGCCGCGGCCGGCGATACCGCCCTCAGCCCGCGGTCCAAACCCGCCGATTATCCGGTACACGATAGCGCAAAAACCGCCATACTGGCGGCCGCCATCCTCCCTCCCGATCAAGTCAAGAAAATGTTCTCCGCCGACTCCGCTAAAAACTACGTCGTGGTGGAAGTCGCCGTTTACCCGCAAGACAACCGCTCCTTCAACGTGGATCTGCTCGATTTCGAGCTAAACACCGGCGATCAATTCGTTCGCGCCTCCGAGCCCGCCGATATCGGAACCATTTGGCCGTCTGCAAAAAATCCCTCGATCGGTAGCCGCGGACCGAATGTCACCACCGAAAGCGGCGTGATTGTCGCCCGCGAAACCGATCCCACCACGGGACGTCCCCGCACCAGCGTAGGAACCTACCAAGACGTCGCCGTGTCGAATTATCCGCGCCCGGATCCTCCTCCGCCGTCGCGCCCGAGTCCCGACCAAAGCGATATCGATGCCAAGATCCGCCGCATGGCTTTGCCTGTAGGGCCGGCCATAGTCCCCGTCGCCGGATATCTCTATTTCCGTCACCCAAGACGCAAGCAGGATTCTTTTACGCTGAATTATTCGAACGACGATGTTTCCGTAAACCTGATGTTTCCTAAGTAGCTCGTGGGGCAGGCGCTTTCGCCTGCCAACTCCAATATTGGCTCGCCGTTCGGAACGGAGCGTGTATTAACGAACCACGACGGCGAGGGCGTCGGCGTCTTGGTCCAGCCTAACTTCGCATTTTCCCAAAACACGCCCTCAACTCCCCAACAAATAATTCCGGCTGCTCTAACGCCGCGAAGTGCCCGCCCCGCTCCAGCTTGTTCCAATACACCAAATTCGAATAGCGCTTTTCCGCCCAGCGCCGCGACACGCGAAAAATCTCCTTCGGAAACACGCTGCAACCCACCGGAATCCGCACCGGATCGTAATTGATCTTGTTGAAGCTCTCCCAATACAGCCGCGCCGAGGACGCCCCCGCATTCGAAATCCAATAAAGCATCACATCATCCAGCATTTCATCCCGCGTAAGCACATTCTCCGGATTTCCGTTGGAATCCGTCCAAGCCCAAAACTTTTCCAGGACCCATGCCGCCTGTCCGGCGGGCGAATCCGCCAATCCATAGCCCAATGTTTGCGGACGCGTGCTCTGCTGTTTCGAATAACCGGATTCCCAATCTTGATAATGCTGCATTCCCGCCAGATCGGCCTGCTCCTCGTCTGTCAAACTCGACATCGTTGACATATCCGGCCGCACTACCGGCATATTCAGATGGATTCCATGACAGTGCTCGGTATCCTGCAACGCAATCGCGGTAGTAACCAATGCTCCCCAATCGCCGCCCTGCGCGTAGTATCGCCGGTAGCCCAGTCGCAGCATCAGCGTGCTCCAAGCGCGGGCGATCCTTTCCACCGGCCAGCCGCTTTGCTTGGGTTTACCCGAAAAACCGTAGCCCGGCAGCGATGGACAAACAACATGAAAGGCTTCGTTCGCTTGCCCTCCATGCGCCGTGGGATCAGTCAAAGCCGGTATCACTTTCAAAAACTCGAGGATCGATCCAGGCCAGCCATGCGTCAGCACCAACGGAAGCGCATCGTCGTGACGGGAACGAATATGCAGGAAGTGAATGGGGAGGCCGTCCAAATCGGTTTGGAACTGCGGAAGCGCGTTCAGGCGAGCCTCCGTTTTCCTCCAATCATATTGCCGCGCCCAGTAGTCACAAACCTTCTGCACGTAATCGAGGGGAATCCCCTGCGACCAATCGTCCACCGTCTGCGCATCTGGCCAGCGCGTAGCCCGCAGCCTCCGCCTCAAATCTTCTAACTCCGCGTCGCTCACCGAGATCTTAAAAGACCGGACTTCTTCACTCATAGGTGATTGCCAGGCCTCAGTTTACCGCGCTAGGTAGCGGCCTAAGATTTCCTCCCGTTTTGGCCGATATCTAACCGGTATGCCTCTATCCAAACAACCCAAGCGCTCGGTCCTGATCGCAGCCCGATTGATCACTGCCGTGGTTTCGCTGGCCGGGGCAGAGGCCATGCTGTGGTTCGGCGGATATCCGCGCTGGTGGGCTATGGACTCGCCTTGGGGCGGTCCCTCCCCGCAGTACGCCTGCGACGCCACTTTGGGATGGAGCGCACGGCAGGGCAGATTCGATCTCTCATGGTCTGAACATCCGCAGGTGATCCGTTACACCAATTGGAGCGGCGGACGGCGCGCTACCGCGGCGAGCGAGCCGGCGGCCGGCGACACCCGCCCGCAGGTTATGTTCATCGGCGATTCGTTCGTTCAGGGCTATCAACTTTCGGACTGGGAAACCCTCCCTTGGATCGTGCAGCGACGGCATCCCGAACTTCAGGTTTCGAACTTCGCTTCTGGAGACTACTCTACCTATCAAGCCTATCTGGCCATCAAAAAATGGGTCCACGGCCCGGTCTCTGTCTACTATCTCTTCAACTGGTTTCATGAAGGACGCAACGCCGCCGATCCAAACTGGCTGCGCATCAACCAGAAGGTCCCGAACGGTTGCTTCTATCCGTACGCCGAGCTCTCTGACGGCGAGCTGCGCGCAGGCCGATCCCAAGGTAATCAAGTGTGGTGGCTCAGCCATCATTTACGCAGCGTCGCCTTGGTGCAGGATTACCTCGACATCTTTGAATCTTTGCGGCGCGTCCGGAACAAGCGGAAGCTGACGGAAACCTTGCTGGTCAAAATGGATCAGACCGTCCGCGAGCAGGGCGGAAAATTCACAGTGATCCTGTCCGACGTGTTGCCCGAGGACCGCAAGGATTACCGGAAATTTCTGGAGTCCAACGGCATCGCTTTTGTCGACTACGACCGGCCTGAGCTGAAAGATAAAAAGCTGCGCCTTCCCGACGGTCATCCCAACGGAGCGCTGCACGAGCTGTTTGCTAAATGGATGGAGCCCGTTCAAGTGCCGCCGGAGCCAAGTTTGGCTCAAAAGTGAACCAAGCCTGGCTCAAAAGTAACCATATAATGGTTCAGATGATCTCGCGCAGAGGTTTCCTCCAAGCCGGCTCCGCCGCCGCGCTCATGACCAACATCGCCAGCGCCAAACAACTGAAGACCTTCGGCGTACAACTTTACACGGTGCGTAGCATCCTTCCAAAAAAACCGGAAGAGACCCTGAAGGCCATCCAAGCCATCGGCTACCGCGAAGTAGAAGCGACCTACGACAATCTCGACAAAATCTGGCCGGCGCTACAATCCACCACTTTGAAACCGGTGAGCATTCATCTGAGTGAGAGCATCATCATGCGAGGCTCGGATGACGATCTGGCGCGTGCCATCGAAAAAGTGAAGCAGCATGGATTTGCGTACGCCGTGTTTCCCTGGGTCAACCCGCCGGATCGCGGCGGACTGGACAACATGAAGGCGTTGGCGGAAAAGCTGAACAAAGCCGGCGAAAAATGCCGCGCTGCCGGCCTCAGCCTTTGCTATCACAACCACGCGTTCGAATTTGAGCCGATGGACGGCACCACGCGCTTTCAAGTCTTGCTGGACACGCTCGACAAGAAACTGGTCGGCCTGGAACTGGATGTTTTTTGGGTTAGTGTTGCGGGACGCGATCCTGTGGAAATCCTGAAGCAAACCTCCGGCCGGGTCCATTTGCTGCATCTGAAAGACAAAGCGCAGGGCACGCCGGTAATGTACAAGGAATCAGTCCCGGCCAGCACCTTCAAAGAGGTCGGCCACGGCACTCTGGATTGGCCGGCCATCCTCCGCGCCGCCGAATCCGCCGGCGTCCAGCACTACTTCGTGGAGCAGGACCAAACCCCCGGGGACCCGGTAGAAAGCCTGCGCCAAAGCTACGACTACATCTCGAAACTAACTTTCTGACGCTTTTTCCCGCGCCACAGGGTTACGCTATATGCGCCCCCGTAGTCTCCACGTACAACGAATACAACGATTGCCCAGCCGCCATAAACAACCGGTCCCGCTTGCTCCCCCCAAAACAAATATTGGCGCAAATTTCCGGCAGCAAAATCATCCCGATCCGCACCCCATCCGGCGAAAACACATGCACGCCATCGTAGCCCGCGCCCACCCAGCCGGCTCCCGCCCAGATGTTTCCGTCCACATCGGCGCGGATCCCATCCGCCAAGCCAATGCCCTTTCCGGGCAACTCCATATTCACGAACACGCGTCCGCCGCGTAACGCCCGGCCATCCACAACATCAAAAACCTTGATTACTTTCGGAGCATCCGGATAGTGCGAAGCACCCGTATCGCACAGGTACAGCTTCTTGTAGTCGGGCGAGAAGCATAGCCCGTTCGGCTTGTAAGCTTCGTCGGTTACCATCTCCATTTTCCCGGTCTTGCCGTCGATCCGATAGACCGCTTCCTTGATTTCCATCTTCGCCTTGTGGCCTTCGTAGATGCTCAGGATGCCGTAACCGGGATCGGTAAACCAGATTCCTCCATCCGGATGCACCACAATGTCATTCGGCGCATTGAGCGGCTTTCCCTGCCAATTGTCCGCCAGCACGGTCACCGCGCCAGTGTGCTCGTAGCGCACCACCCGGCGAGTATCATGCTCGCAGCTTAATTGACGGCCCTCCCAATCGAAGGTGTTGCCGTTTGAGTAGTGCGAAGGCGAGCGAAACGTGCTGATATGCCCGTCTTCCTCCAGCCAGCGCATTTGGCGATCGTTCGGGATATCGCTCCAGACCAGGTACTTCCCCGCCCCATTCCACGCCGGACCCTCCGCCCAGCGCAGTCCCGTATACAGCCGTTCAATGGCCGCATTGTTTGCCTTAAGCTTGGCAAAACGCGGATCCAGGACCACAACGTCAGGGTCGGGATAGCGTATTGGGTCCTTACCGCTCCAGTCCCGCTGCGCGGCAGCCGGAAGCGCCAGGGCAGCCCCAAGAAACGACCTCCGGGCCATATTTGGCAGAAGTCCGCGCGTATCCGCGTCCCTCCGCGCCCCAAAAAGAAGTTTTCCCATAACGGTAAGCCAGTATAGCGTATCGCCGGTCCAGCCGATAGGTAAGTTGAGGTAAATGCAAGGAGATCGCCGATGCTGTCATTCCTGAAAGAATTCTGGGCCTTCCTCCAAACCCGTAAGAAGTACTGGCTGTTGCCCATTCTCATCATGATGCTCCTGTTTGGCGTGTTGTTGGTCTTGGCGCAAAGCACCGCGGTAGCGCCGTTTATCTATACATTGTTTTAAACACTTGCGCCGCATGCAAATTCTGGGCATCTCCGCTTTCTATCACGACAGTGCCGCCGCCCTGGTGCGCGATGGCGAAATCGTCGCGGCCGCGCAGGAAGAGCGCTTCACCCGCAAAAAGCATGACTCGGGTTTTCCCACCAACGCCGCTGAGTTCTGTCTCGCTCAAGCCGGTGTCCCGCTTACGGATATCGATTACGTGGTGTTTTACGATAAGCCGTTCCTCAAGTTCGAACGCCTGCTCGAAACCTATATCGCTTACGCACCGCGCGGACTTCGGTCGTTCCAAATGGCCATGCCGCTGTGGATTCGCGAGAAGCTGTTTCAAAAAACGCTATTGCACGATGAGCTGCTGCGGCTCGGCCCCGGCTTCGATTGGCAGCAGAAATTGCTGTTTGCCGAACACCACATGAGCCACGCGGCCAGTGCTTTCTACCCGTCGCCCTTCGAGGAAGCACTCATCCTGACCATGGACGGCGTCGGCGAATGGGCCACCACGTCGGTAGCTTTGGGGCGGGGAAATAAGATCGAAGTCCTCAAAGAAATTCACTTCCCGCATTCACTCGGGCTGCTCTATTCGGCGTTCACATATTACACCGGGTTCAAAGTCAATTCCGGCGAGTACAAAGTCATGGGCCTGGCGCCCTACGGCGAGCCGCGCTATGCCCAGAGAATTCTCGATCATCTCATCGATCTGAAACCCGACGGCTCCTTCCGCCTGAACCTGGATTATTTTAATTTCTGCACCGGTCTGACCATGACCAACGGCAAGTTCGACCAGTTGTTCGAAGGCCCGGTCCGGCAGCCGGAAGAACCACTCACGCAGCATCACATGGATCTGGCGGCATCCGTGCAGCAGGTGCTCGACGAAGTGATTTTGCGCATGACACGCTCGCTCGCCTCAGAAACCGGCATGCGTAATCTGTGCCTGGCCGGTGGAGTGGCCCTGAACTGTGTGGCCAACGGCCGAGTCCTGCGCGATGGGCGCTTCGAGCGCATTTGGATCCAACCCGCCGCTGGAGATGCCGGTGGCGCGCTGGGCGCGGCTCTGTCCGCCTATCATCAGTTCCAAGATCAACCCCGGCGCGTGAGCGGCTGCGACCGCATGCAAGGCTCTTTCCTCGGCCCGGAGTTTCCACAGCAGGAAATCGCCCGCCGCCTCACTGCCGCCGGCGCTCGCTATGAGATCCTGGACGACGCGGCGCTTCTGGACGCTTGCGCGGAAGCGCTGGTGGATGAAAAAGCGGTCGGCTGGTTCCAGGGACGCATGGAATTCGGTCCGCGCGCGCTCGGCGCACGATCCATTTTGGCCGACGCGCGATCGCCCCGCATGCAGTCCGTGCTGAATCTCAAAGTGAAATACCGCGAGTCCTTCCGGCCTTTTGCACCGTCCGTGTTAAGCGAGCTAGCAGGGGAATGGTTCCAGCTGGATGCCGACAGCCCCTACATGCTCCTGGTGGCCGATGTTTTGGAAAGCCGCCGCAAGCCAATGACGCCGGCTGAGCAAAAACTCTTTGGCATCGCCAAACTAAATGTCCCGCGCAGCGCTATCCCCGCCGTCACTCACGTGGATTATTCGGCGCGGGTTCAAACCGTGCATGAGCGAACCAACCCGCGCTATCACCAGTTGCTGCAGCGCTTTTACCAACGCTCCGGCTGCCCGGTAATCGTGAATACCAGCTTCAACGTGCGCGGCGAGCCCATCGTTTGTTCTCCCGAAGATGCCTTCCGCTGTTTCATGGGCACCGATATCGATGTGTTGGCCATCGGCAACTGCTGGCTCCGGAAAGAGGATCAAAACCCGGCGCTCAAACAGCAATATGAAAACCGGTTTACCCCGGATTAGCCCGCACTTTTATGCACACAAGACTGCACGAGGATTTGAACCGCACCCATCAAACGAAGGGCTTCACCGATCGCTCCCTGGGCCTTACGTTCTGCGCTTTCTTCGCTCTCCTGGCAATTTTGCCGCTCGGCCGCCACCAGCCTTTCCGATGGCGCTGGATGATTGCGAGCGCGGTTTTCCTGGTCATCGGCTTGATGGCGCCCGGGCTATTACATCCGTTGAGCCGCGTATGGGCCAAACTTGCTCTGCTGCTCCATCGAATCGTAAATCCGATCACCACCGCCATCATGTACGTCGTGGTATTCGTTCCGGCGGGATGGATCTTCCGGTTGCTCGGGAAGGATTCTCTGCGCCTCAAGCTGGAACCAGACGCAGAGTCCTACTGGATTCCACGCAACCCGCCAGGCCCCGCACCTGAATCCATGCGGAACCAATTCTAGCTCTATGGGACTTTTATCCAGCACTTCGCCACGCATCAATTCAGTCTTCACCGAACACCCGGACATCTTCGCCTGTCCGGCGTGCGGCGGCAAGTTGACCTGGGGCGCGGACGCCGTTCAGTGTGGCGCGTGCAGCCGCAGCTTCCCCGTCGAAGAAGGTATACCGCGTTTGTTTCACCCACACGATCCCGGCGACAAGCGCGACGTCACCGATATCGTGAAGTCCTTCTACGAAACTAACCCGTTCCCCAATTACGACGACCTGGATTCCCGCGAAAGCTTGGCGGGCAAGGCGCGCCGCGGCGTATTTGCCCGATTGCTCGACGATCAGATCCCCGCCGATTCCCTGGTCCTCGAAGTGGGATGCGGCACCGGCCAGCTAACCAATTTTCTGGGTATGGCCTGGAACCGGACGGTCTTCGGAAGCGACCTCTGCCTCAATTCTCTGCGCCTGGCGAATGGATTCCGGGATCGCTACGCCATCGGCAACGCACGGTTCCTGCAAATGAATCTGTTCCGGCCGGCCTTCACCCCCGCGAGTTTCGACCTGGTTGTTTCCAACGGCGTGCTCCACCACACCGGCGATCCGGTGGGAGCCTTCCATTCCATCTCTCGCTTGGTAAAACCCGGCGGACATATCATCGTCGGCTTGTACAACAAACTCGGCCGGCTGACCACGGATCTCAGGCGTTCTATCTTCAACGCGTTCGGCGATGGTTGGAGCAGCCTGTTTGACGGGCACATGCGCAACCAACGATACAACGAAGCCCGCAAGCGCGCCTGGTTCATGGACCAGTACAAGCATCCCTGCGAGAGCAAGCACTCCTACAGCGAAGTGATGGATTGGTTTGAGTCGAACGGTTTCGATTTCCTCTTCAGCATTCCGAAAATCGGCCCGGCCGCCTTTGGCGATAATGAAAAATTATTCCAGCCTCACGGCAAAGGAACCCGCGCCACCCGCCTGCTGACCGAGCTGGACATGCTCGCCCGCGGCGGCGTGGACGGCGCCCTCTTCATTATGATCGGCCGCAAGCGCCCCGCTTAGCTGTCTTACGCCCGGGCAATCTTCCCGTACTCCGCTTCCCCATCCGACGGCAGCAGAACCCACAGCGTGTAAATTCCGAGCACCGTTCCCAAAATCGGATGCAGCAGCGCGACGATCGCCACCACAATCGCCAGGGTCCGCGCCCACGGACGCCGCTCCATCAACCCGAATCCAACAACGAAACCGACCGCCGCCAGCACTAAGGAAATCAGTCCCATGGTGGAAAGCACGGCCGGAAGAATCTCGCCCATCGGGAATCCCCAGCCCCCGTCATCGAACCATCCGTGTCCCCATACGCCGATCACGCGCGCCCCCACCAGCCGTCCTCCGGCCTTCAGTAAATTCAGGGCCGACAGCGCGATCCAGAAAACCGCCAGCATCTTGACGTGCCGTCCAACCCGCCCGGCCGATGTGGAAACGTACGTGGGTGGATCAGGCGCTACCGCCGGCTTCCCACACAAGCCGCAAAACCGTTGATTAGCCTGGACTTCGCCACCACAATGATTGCAGAACATGCGCCGCCTCCCAGTCGTTCATTCATAATACGGCCCAAGCGGGCTAAGTGTTCCGCTGGCTTACGCGCACAACAACTGAGGGATGTGCTGGAAATGCCGATCGCGCGTAATCAGCGTGAGATCATGCTCCAGCGCCAGGGATGCGATCCAGAGATCGTTGTCGGGAACCAGCGTGCCGGCGCGTTTTACTCTGCTGTCGCGCGCCTCTGTAAAACCAGGCCTTGATCCGCGCAGGGTTCCAACCATTCCGCTAGCGGCTGATCGCCCCTGAATAAATCGGTTAGCCGGTCCGTGTCCAACGCAACCCTTACTTCCACCTATCCCAATCAATTTGCCGCTGCGCGGCCAGGATCTCGTCGAATGCAGGATCTGGAATCCAACCGCCGGCGACGTCCGACAAGTCTGTTTTCCGCTTGACGCCGAAAGTCGCTGCCGTCAGTTCCTCTACAATCACCTGATTGAGGCTTCGCTTTTGCCGCGCTGCTTTCTGACGCAGGGCGCGGTCCACCTCCTGCGGAATACCACGTATGGTGTACTGTTTCGTGGATGCCTGCGGCTTCATGCCTAAACGATAGCAGAACATGCAGGCAGTTCCTCGAACTACTTCAGCGGCGAAAAATCAGTAGCGTCCAGATACACCGACTCCACCTTCTGCACAATCTTGCCGTCCTTCTCGGACTCCGCGGCCACTTTCAGAAACTCGGGATCTTTCCGGAATTCCGCCCAGTTTTTCTCGGCGGCCGCCCGGCTGGGATGCGCGAGTAAATAGATCAGGGTATTCTTGGCCAGCTCCGGGTCTTCGGGAACCCAATAGCCGATGCTCTCGATCCCGTGTCGTTTGAAGGTCGCCAGATGGTGATCCCGGAAATTGGCCTTCAGTGCTTCCAGCTTGCCGTCATACGTGTGGTAAGTCCGGAGTTCATAAACGCGCGACTGCGCCAGCGCGCAGGCGGCGAACAAAGTCAGCAGCAGAAACATTTTTTGAAACATGAGCCTAGTGTAGCTCCACTTGACAATCAAGTGCAAATGAAGGAAGCTATTTCTGGCAGGAGGCGCCGTCCCATTTGTCCAGCGAATCGAAGTCGCGTATTCAAGTCCTGCAAGGCACGCTCGATCTCATCGTCCTCCGCAGCCTGGCAAGTATGGGCCCACAGCACGCCTACGGCATCGCCGCCCGGCTGGAACAAGTCTCCGAGGATTTGCTCAAACTCAACCAGGGCACGCTCTATCCGGCTTTAGTTCGCCTGGAACAGCAGGGCTGGATCAAGGGCAAATGGGATAAAACCGAAAACGGCCGCGAGGCCAGATACTACGCCATCACCAAGTCCGGATGGAAGGCCCTCGGCCAGGAGACCCAGCGCTGGCGCCAACTGTCCGGCCTGATGGAAAAATTGTTGACCGAGGAATCTTGAGCCATGCGGCATTTCCGGCGGGTATTTGCGAAATTGACGAATCTCTTTCGCCGCAGCCACGCCGACCGCGACCTGGATCGCGAAGTCTCCGCGCATTTAACCCTCCTCGAAGAGGAGTTCCGCCGGCGCGGCATGAGTCCCGAGCAAGCCCGGATTCAGGCCCGGCGCGCGTACGGGGGCGTCGAGCAAGCCAAGCAACTCCAGCGCGAGGAGCGCTCCATCCTGTGGCTGGAACAAACCCTGCAGGATCTCCGCTACGCCTGGCGAAGTCTTTTGAAGACTCCCGGATTCGCCGCCATCGCGGTCCTCACCCTGGCCCTCGGCATCGGCGCCAACATCGCCATCTTTACCGTGGTCAACGCCGTGCTTCTGCGGCCGCTTCCGTTCCAGCATCCGGAGCGCCTGGTCCGCATCTTTGACGATCTGAACGGCGTGGGCGCCAAGGACGTCGGCCTGTCGGTCGCCGAACTCGAAGACCTGCGCGATCGCTCCGGCGTTTTTGAAAACATCAGCGTGCTTTGGCCCGTCAGCACCGCCCTCAGCGGCGGCGATCATACCGAGCGCATTGAAATGCTCGGCACCAGCTTCGATTATTTCAATGTCCTCGGCGTTCAGCCCGCTCTCGGACGACTCTACGGACCGCGCGACCGGACTCCCGGCTTCACCGAAGCCGTGGTGATCAGCGATGGACTTTGGAAGCGGCAATTCGGCGGCGACCCGCATATCCTGGGCCGCCGCATTCGTGTAGATGAGGACGGCTACACCATCGTCGGCGTCCTCCCGCCCGATTTCCGGCATCCCGGCCGGACCTTGTCCGGCGACGTGGAGCTGTTCGCCGCCGCCGGCTTCACCGCGAACCCTTTCCCTGCGCCCAAACGCTCGCAACGCCTTCTCCCCGGCGCCATTGCACGCTTGCGGCCCGGCTTGACTCTCCCACAAGCCCGGCAGCATCTGGACGCGCTGGCCGCGCAACTCGCTCACACGTTTCCCAAGGAATATCCAGCCGCATCCAGATGGTCGCTGCGGCTGGAACCGGTTGAGCAAAGCCTCACGGGCAGCGTCCGCCCGACGCTGGTGCTGTTATTGGCCGCTGTGGGATCCGTGCTGCTGATGGTCTC
>Ga0302326_10018559_pt1 | contig 14417 bp, 11 predicted proteins | sample Palsa_T0_3_FD_202264 | JGI IMG/M metagenome (GOLD analysis project Ga0302326, IMG submission 202264) | Peat permafrost microbial communities from Stordalen Mire near Abisko, Sweden - Palsa_T0_3 | ecosystem: Environmental > Terrestrial > Soil > Palsa > Peat permafrost | place: Sweden: Abisko... | reverse complement strand
ACGCGGTGGGCCCGCACCTGCCCGAGTTGTGGGGCGGCTCGGCCGACCTGGCGGGCAGCAACAACACCACCATGGATAACGTGAAGTCCTTTGGCCCGCCGTCAATTACGACGAAGGACTACACGGCGGACTGGTACGGCCGCACCTTGCATTTCGGCATTCGCGAACATGCGATGGGCTCGATCCTGTCCGGCATCGTGCTGCACGGCCCGACCCGTGCCTACGGCGGAACATTCCTGCAGTTCTCCGATTACATGCGCCCGGCCGTGCGACTGGCGGCGCTGATGGACATCGACACCATCTACGTCTGGACGCACGACTCGATCGGGTTGGGCGAAGACGGCCCGACGCACCAGCCGATCGAACACCTGGCGGCGCTGCGCGCTATCCCCCGGTTGTCGGTGGTCCGCCCCGCGGACGCCAACGAGACCGCGTACGCGTGGCGCACCGTCCTGGCCCGGGGCAACGGTAGCGGTCCGGTGGGCCTCATCCTGACCCGTCAGGGTCTGCCGATTCTCGAAGGTACGAACTATGAGGGCGTGGCCAAGGGCGGATACATCCTGGGCAAAGAGGCCGACGGCCGGGAAGATCAAGAGCCCGACGTGGTGTTGATCGCCACCGGTTCCGAGGTTCAACTGGCCGTGGAAGCGCAGAAGTTGTTGGCGGCCAAGGACATTATCGCCCGCGTGGTGTCGATGCCCTGTGTCGAATGGTTCGAGTCCCAGTCCGACGAATACCGCAACAGCGTGCTGCCGCCGTCGGTGTCAGCGCGGGTCGCCGTCGAGGCCGGGATCGCGCAGAGCTGGCACAAGCTGGTCGGCGACACCGGCGAGATCGTTTCGATCGAGCACTACGGGGAATCCGCTGATGCCAAGACGTTGTTCCGCGAATTCGGGTTCACCCCGGAGGCCGTCGTCGACGCCGCCGAACGAACACTAGACAACTAACCGAAGGGAAATCCGATGACTCAGAATCCCAACCTTGCCGCTCTGAGCTCCGCGGGCGTATCTGTCTGGCTGGACGACCTGTCCAGGCAGCGTCTGCAGTCCGGCAATCTGCAAGAGCTGATCGACACCAAGAGCATCGTCGGTGTCACCACGAACCCGTCGATCTTCCAGGCCGCGCTGTCGCACGGCGATGCCTATGACGCCCAGGTGGCGGAACTGGCCGAGCGTGGCGCCGACGTCGACGCCACAATCCGTACGGTCACAACCGACGACGTCCGCAACGCCGCTGACGTGCTGAAGCCGCAGTGGGAGGCGTCCGACGGCGTTGACGGCCGGGTGTCGATCGAGGTCGACCCACGGCTGGCACACGAAACCGACAAGACCGTCGCGCAGGCCATCGAACTGTGGAAGATCGTGGATCGGCCCAACATCCTGATCAAGATCCCCGCGACCAAGCAAGGCCTTCCTGCCATCAGTGCGGTTCTGGCAGAAGGGATTTCGGTCAACGTAACGCTGATCTTCTCGGTCGAGCGCCACCGCGAAGTGATGGACGCATATCTGGCAGGGCTCGAAGCCGCCAAGTCGTCGGGACACGACGTGTCCAAGATCCACTCCGTAGCGTCGTTCTTCGTCTCCCGGGTGGATACCGAAATCGACAAGCGGCTGGAGAAAATCGGCTCGGACGACGCGAAGGCTCTGCTCGGTAAGGCCGGCGTGGCCAACGCCCGGCTGGCATACGCCGCGTACCAAGAAGTGTTCGTCGGTGGCGATCGCTTCGCTCCGCTGGAGGCCGACGGTGCGCGGGTCCAGCGTCCGCTGTGGGCATCGACCGGCGTCAAGAACCCCGACTACTCCGACACGCTCTATGTGACCGAGCTGGTCGCACCGAACACGGTGAACACCATGCCGGAAAAGACGATTGACGCCGTCGCCGACCACGGCATCGTGACCGGAGACACTGTTACCGGCACCGCATCGGCTGCCCAGGAGGTCTTCGACAAGCTCGAGGCCATCGGCGTCGACTTGACCGATGTATTCCTGGTACTGGAGGACGAAGGCGTCGAAAAATTTGAAGCATCCTGGAAGGAGCTTCTCGACGCGACGCAGGAGCAGCTCGACGACGCTTCCAAATGAGTCCTGCCAACTCTCGGACCGAAACTTGGCAAAACCCCCTGCGGGACAAGCGCGATAAGCGCCTCCCCCGGATCCCCGGCCCGTGCGCCGTAGTGATCTTCGGCGTCACCGGCGATCTGGCGCGCAAGAAGGTCGTGCCGGCTATCTACGACCTGGCCAACCGCGGCCTGCTGCCCCCGACTTTCTCCCTGGTCGGGTTCGGCCGCCGCGACTGGGACGACGAGGCGTTCAGCAGCGAGGTCCACCAACTCGTAAAAGACCACTCCCGCACACCTTTCCGACCGGTGATCTGGGATCGGTTGGCCGAGGGGTGCCGCTTCGTCCAGGGCGCCTTCGACGACGACGAGGCCTTCGCCCGGCTGGCCGAGACGCTGGACAAGCTCGACGCTGAACGCGGGACGGCCGGTAACCATGCTTTCTACCTGGCGATCCCGCCGAAGAGCTTCCCCGCCGTGTGCGAGCAGTTGCATGCCGCCGGGTTGGCCGATCCCCAGGATGGCAGTTGGCGCCGGGTGGTCATCGAGAAGCCGTTCGGCCACGATTTGGACAGTGCACGCGAGCTGAACAACGTCGTCAACAGCGTCTTTCCCGAGGAGTCGGTGTTCCGCATTGACCACTATCTGGGTAAAGAGACGGTGCAGAACATCCTCGCGATGCGATTCGCCAACCAGTTGTTCGACCCGATCTGGAATGCCCACTATGTCGACCACGTGCAAATCACCATGGCCGAAGACATCGGCCTAGGCGGACGCGGTGGCTACTACGACGGCATCGGTGCGGCGCGCGACGTGATCCAGAACCACCTGATGCAATTGCTCGCACTCACCGCCATGGAAGAACCGGTCAGCTTCCGTCCCAAGGAATTACAGACCGAGAAGATCAAGGTTCTGTCTGCGACGCACCTCGTGGAGCCGCTCGACGAGACCACATCGCGCGGCCAATACACCGCAGGTTGGCAGGGCGGGGAGCACGTGGTCGGGTTGCTCGACGAGGACGGGTTCTCCAAGAAGTCCACCACCGAAACGTTCGCCGCCATCACAGTGGAAGTCGACACCCGCCGGTGGGCAGGTGTCCCGTTTTACCTGCGCACCGGAAAACGGTTGGGCCGCAGGGTGACCGAGATCGCGCTGGTGTTCAAACGGGCACCCCATCTGCCATTCGACGCGACGATGACCGACGAACTGGGTGCCAACGCGATAGTGATCCGAGTGCAGCCCGACGAGGGCGTAACGCTGCGGTTCGGGTCCAAGGTGCCAGGCAGCATGGAAGTACGCGACGTCAACATGGACTTCTCCTACGGCTCGGCATTCTCCGAGGACTCTCCCGAAGCCTACGAGCGGCTGATCCTGGACATGCTTCTCGGTGAGCCGTCACTGTTCCCGGTCAATGACGAAGTCGAATTGGCTTGGGAGGTACTCGATCCCGTGCTCGATCATTGGGCTGAGCATGGCAAGCCCGATCCGTATGAGGCGGGCACCTGGGGCCCGGCGTCGGCGTTCGAGATGTTGCAGCGCACCGGCCGAGAATGGCGGCGGCCATGATTCTCGATTTGACGGAGACCACCACCACCGAGATCAACAAAAAGCTCGACCAATTGCGCGAGGAAGTCGGCGCAAAGACGCTGAGCCGGGTTTTGACATTGGTCATCGCGACTGACAACGACTCCCTGCTCGAGGAATCGATCGAGGCCGCCAACGCGGCCAGCCACGAGCACCCCAGCCGGGTGATCGCGGTGACGACCGGCCATGCGGACGCCACCGAACCGCATCTGGATGCCCAACTGCGGGTAGGCGGCGACAGCAGCGCCGGCGAGGTCGTGGTGCTGCGGCTATCCGGGCCACTGGCCGGACACCAAGGCAGTGTCGTCGTACCGTTCCTGCTGCCGGACATTCCGGTGGTGGTGTGGTGGCCGTGTGAGGCGCCGGCGGTACCCGCTCAGGATCCGTTGGGCCAGTTAGCCCTTCGGCGCATCACGGACGCCACCAATAGTGTGGATCCACTCGTAGCGATCAAGGGCAGGCTGCCCGGATACACCCCCGGTGACACAGACCTCGCGTGGAGTCGCATCACCTACTGGCGGGCACTGCTGGCCTCCGCGATTGACCAGCCCCCGCACGAGCCGATCAAGTCGGCGCTGGTGTCTGGGCTGAAGACCGAACCCGCGCTAGACGTTCTTGCGGGCTGGTTGGCAGGCCGCATCGACGGGCCGGTGCGTCGCGCGGTCGGCGAACTCAAAGTCGAACTGGTACGCAAGAGCGAGACAGTGACGCTCAGCAGACCGCAGGACGGCCTGACCGCGACATTGACCCGCACCGCAAAGCCCGAAGCGCTTGTCCCGTTGCCGCGCAGAGAAACTCGCGAGTGCTTGGCCGAGGACTTGCGGCGACTGGACGCCGACGCGATCTACTTCGAGGCGCTGGAGGGAATTGACCGGGTGGAGTACGTATGACCAACACGAGTATCGAAACGTTCGACGACAGCGACGGATTGGTTGCTGCGGCGGGTGAGCGATTGATCGACGTCGTTAACGCTGCCATTGCCGCGCGCGGGCGGGCCCTGATCGTGCTGACCGGCGGGGGCAACGGCAACCGGCTGATGCGTTTCCTCGCCACCGAATCCGCACGGATCGACTGGACCAAGGTGCATCTGTTCTGGGGCGACGATCGATACGTCACCGAAGACGACGACGACCGCAACGAGAAGCAGGCCCGTGAGGAATTGCTGGACCACATCGACATTCCGGCGCGCAACGTGCACGCCATGCCGGCCGCCGACGGCGAATTCGGCAACGACCTGGCGGCTGCCGCACTGGCCTACGAGCAGATCCTCGCCGCGAATGCCGAGCCGGGCGATCCCGCACCGAATTTCGACGTTCACCTGCTCGGCGTAGGTCCGGAAGGCCACATCAATTCGCTGTTCCCGGACACTCCCGCGGTGCGCGAGACAACCCGGATGGTGGTCGACGTCGAAGATTCGCCCAAGCCCCCACCTCTACGAATTACGTTGACGCTCACCGCGATCCAACGTTCCCGCGAGGTATGGCTACTGGTGTCGGGCGCCGAGAAAGCCGAAGCGGTCGCCGCCGCGGTCGGCGGTGCCAACCCGGTGTCGATACCGGCGGCCGGCGCTATCGGTCGCGAGCACACGGTCTGGTTCCTCGACACCGGGGCCGCCAGCGAGTTGCCCTCTTAGCCCGGCCGCCGCTCAGCCTGCGCATCGGCGTAACCGCGCCTGTAGTCCTGTTGCTGTTGGAGGGTGCTGGGCAACGCCGCGCGCCTGATCGGCGCAGCGCAGTAGTGGTCCCGATCTTGCCGATGCATACCCATCAGATGGGTATCAGGTCCCGGAGGTTCCCGCGACCGCCATAATGAGCGGCATGGCTGATAAAAGCGACGGTGATCGCCCAGCGCGGAAGCGGATCAGGACGCTCACTCAGGCGGCGATGAACGCCGACGTCACCGTCAACCAGCTGGAAGACGTGCTGGGCGGGCTGGGCGACACGTTGGGCGACTTGAACACATCGCTGACGAACTTGAACAGCGCGGTCGGCCGCCTCGACGACGGGCTCGACCACTTCGAGGCCACCCTCGGCAGAATTGACGACCTGATGAAACGACTGGTGACGCTCGTGGCGCCGGTCGAGGCGATTGTCGAACGCATCGACTACATGGTCGGCGTCGGGGAAACCGTGATGTCGCCGCTGTCGGTCACCGAACACGCAATCCGCAACGCATTCAACGCCTTACGCAACCGCGGTAGCCGCTAGACCGTGCCGCATCCCCAACCGGTTCCCGATCCGCCATACGCCGAGGGCACCGGTCTGCCGTGGGATGTCTCGGTCACCGACGCCGTCGCCGCCATTGCTGCGGCCCGCGCCCAACACGGCAACACGTTCGCCGTGCACAGCGGCAATGACCGCTACCTGTTCACGTTCTCCCCTACCGGCGTCGAGTCGTTCTACGGGCTACCTGAAGAAAAGGCGAGCAAAGGCGTCGCCGACTATCTGATGCTGCGCCGCAAACTCCCCGACGAGATCTTCGACGGGCGACGCCTGTTGCCTAGCGAGCTGTTTCGCCGCGACGACGTTGCCGGATATCTCATCAATCTGGATCGGGCGCTCGACGAGACGATCGTTGAGTTGGGGGTGTCGGGATCGGTGGACGTCTTCGAGCTGACGCGTCGACTCGGCCACCGGATGGGGCTGGCCTCCTGGGCGGGGCCCGGGTCAGCCCGGGGCGAGGCTTTCGAGCGTCTGGTACGGGCCTTCGACACCCTCGATGGATCCGACGCTTTCGTTCATCCGGACGCGATGGCCGCGGTCGCCGCGTCGGAGAAGCGGGCCGAGCGCGCCGCCCTCGACGAAGCGGCCGAGGTCATCGCCGACGCCGTGCGCCGTCGAGACGGCGACGATGCCTTGTTCGACAGGATCGTCGATGCCTGGCGTGGTGAGTTGGGCGACAACCGGATTCGTGGCATCGCCCTCGACGTTGCGCTGATCCACATCGCGTCGATGTCCAACCTGGCGGCGGCGCTGGGGTGGGCATTGGTGGATCTGCTCGAGAATCCGGCGCAGCTCGCGCGGGTCGTCGGCGGGGACGCGGACTTGGCGCAGCGGTGCGCGCTGGAGTCGACGCGACTGGCTCAGCGGTCCATCATGTCCCGCGCCGTGCTGTCCCCCGTCGTGCTCGACACCGGCGACGTGAGCTACGAGGTACCGCCGGGTTGGACCATCGCAACGCTGCTGCCCTTGCTCAACACCTCCGTCGCACCCGGACTCGAGCGGTGGGATCCGGACCGCTGGACGCGGCACCGGCTGACCGACGAGAAGTCGCTGCCCTCGCCGATGCTGGTGACCGCGTTCGGACATGGCCGGCATTCGTGTCCGGCACAACCGTTTTCGCTGTCGGCGATGACAGCCACGATGACGCGGTTGTTGGGCACCTACCAGATGACACCGGGTTGGACGACGCACCCGCGACCTGTTCCGGCTCAGATCGGCGGTGTGGCACGCGCCGACGGTCCGTGCACGCTGAGTTACGTCGCGCAGTGAGTGGCCACACTGGTCACAGCTGCACCCCGTACCGGGGACACATAGAGTTTCGGAACTGTGTCGCATGCGATATCACGTCTGAACCGGCAGCTGCAGATACGACGCGTGGTTCCCGCCGGTGTGCACGACATGCCTGCCCTTGTTCTGCGGGCTGTATTCGCGGAGGGCGGGCATCCATTGGCCAAACAAATTCTGCGCGCTGATGACCAACCGAAGCTGCTCGCCAGGACGGAACACCAGACTGGCAATAGGTCGATTTCGACCTCCACGACCGAGCCGGGCGCGAGTTTCTCGACCCGGTCGAAGCTGTGGACAGGGACTTCGTCTGTCGAGAGTGTCTCGTCCAGGGCCCGGCTGCTCGAGGGCTTGGGCACCGGACGAGTGGACGACCCGATTCAGCGCTGCGGGCGGGGCTGGCATCGTCAATGTTGGTCGGTCTCGTGGTGGGCCGACGACTCGTCGGGGTTCCAATTATCGCCGAGGCAGACACCGAAACGCTGGTGGCGCTGGTCGCGCCGGCTATCCAGCGGGTGCTGACCTAGCCGCTGTTGCGCAGCGCGCTGGCCAAACCGTTCATCGTCAACAGGATTCCGCGCTGGACCAGCTCGTCGTCGTCGCCGGAGCGGTAACGCCGCAACAGTTCGACCTGCAGGTGGTTCAGCGGCTCCAGGTACGGGAAACGGTTGAACACCGACCGGGCCAGCGCCGGATTGTCGGCGAGCAAATTGTCCTGGCCGGTAATCAGCTTGTGCGCGTTGATGCTTCGCTGGTGTTCCGCGGCGATCTTGTCGAACACCCGCTGCCGGAGCGACTCGTCCTCGACCAATTCGGCATAGCGAGCGGCCAGGCCCAGATCGGTCTTCGCGAGCACCTGCGCCATGTTCGACAGCACGGTCTGGAAGAACGGCCACTTCTGGTACAGGTCACGCAGGAGCTCGATGCGGCCATCGTCCTCGGCGATCCAGCTCTCGACGGCCGAGCCGGTTCCGTACCAGCCCGGCAACATCACCCGCGATTGGCTCCAGGCCATCACCCAGGGGATCGCGCGCAAGTCAGAAATCGACGATGTTGGTTTGCGTGACGTCGGCCGGCTACCGACATTCAGCGACCCGATCTCGCTGACCGGGGTGGACTGCAGGAAGTACTCCACGAAACCCTCGGTCTCGTGGACTAATTCGGAGTATGCACTCTGCGCCCGGGACGCCAGCTCGTCGAGAATGTCGTACGCGGGGCCGGCCGCGTCGCCCAGCCCTTCGACGTCGAGGAGGGTCGACTCGAGGGTTGCTGCTAGCAAGGTTTCCAGGTTCCGCTGGGCGATGATCGGCTCCGCGTATTTGGCGGCGATCACCTCGCCCTGCTCGGTCAGCCGTAGCGAGCCATTCACCGCACCCGGCGGTTGAGCGAGAATGGCCTGATAACTCGGTCCACCGCCGCGGCCCACCGTGCCGCCGCGACCATGGAAGAGCCGCAACCGAATACCGGTTTTGCGCGCCGATTCGACGAGATTCAGCTCGGCCCGGTAGAGCGCCCAGTTCGCGGTCAGATAGCCGCCGTCCTTATTGGAGTCGGAGTAGCCGAGCATGACCTCCTGGCTGTCACCGCGGGCGCGCACCAGGCTTCGGTAGACCGGAAGATCAAGTGCCGCTTCAAGAATCGACGCACCTCGCTGAAGGTCGTCGATCGTCTCGAACAGCGGCACGATGCCGACCGGGCAGTACGGCTCGTCGGCAGCGGCGTCGACCAGGCCGGATTCTTTTAGCAGGATGCCTGCTTCGAGGAGGTCGGAGACGGAACGACACATCGAGATGATGTAGTTGGGGACCGCGGGTGGACCGTAGATCTCGACTGCCCTCGCACCCGCAGCGATGATCGCGAGTTCTTTTTGAGCCAGCTCGGACAACTGCTCACGGTCGCCGACCAGCGGCCGCCGGGTGCCCAGCTCCTCGGCCAGGATGTTGACCCGCTCGTCTTCGCTCAGTGAGCAGTAGTCGGGATACACACCCGCCCAGGCGAGCAACTCCGCGACCACCTCCTCGTGAACATCGGAGTTCTGCCGCATGTCCAGGCCCGACAGGTGAAAACCGAAAACGCGCACAGCTTCTCGCAGATGAGCCAGCCGGTCATCGGCCAGTAGCGTGCTGCCGTGGGCGCGCAGTGAGGAATCGACGGTGTCGAGGTCGGCCAGCATCTCCCCCGGCGTCGAGTACGGCGGCAAACCGAGGTCGAGAAGGTTGTCCGGCTGTTCGTCAAGAATCTGGGCGGCGGTCGCGGTCAGCCGGGCGTGGATGACGCGCAATGCGCGGCGGTACGGCTCGTCGGCGCGGGCCGGCTCGTCGCAGTCCTCGGCGAGCTTGGTCAGTTCGTCGGTGACGGCGACCAGTCGCGACGACATCGACAGTTCCTGCTCCAGCGCGCTCAGTTCGGCGGTGTAGTGGTTCAGCGCGGTATAGGCCGCACTGCCGGTGGCCAGTCGCACGACGTCCGCGGTGACGTTCGGATTGCCGTCACGGTCACCGCCGATCCACGAGCCCGGCCGCAGGATCGGTTCAGGAAGCAGATCCGCGTCGGGCCAGCGACTGCGCAGCGCGTCGCGGACTCCGGCGTTGACTTTCGGCACCACATCGAAGAACGCGGCCTGAAAGTACCGCAGGCCAACCGCGATCTCGTCGGTGATCTGCAGCCGGGACAACCGCACCAGCGCGGTCTGCCACAGCGTGAGCACCTGGCGGCGCAGCTCGGTTTCGATGTCAGCGCCGTCGGGGGTCTCGGTGAGCCCGTGCGCGTGTAGCCGCATCAGCTGGGTGATTCGGTGCTGGGTGTCGAACACCGTTCGGCGACGCGTTTCGGTCGGATGAGCGGTGATGACCGGTGAGACCAGCGCGCCGGTCAGCGCCTCGGCGACGGTCCCCGCGTCCAGGTCCGCGGCGTCGAGCTTCAGGTAGGTGGCGGCCAGGCTGCTGTCCTGGGGCGGATCGCCGGCACCGACGTGGATGGCGCGCCGCCGTTCCCGGTGAATGTCTTCGGCGACGTTGGCCAGCAGCGCGAAATGGCTGAACGCCCGGATCACCGGGATCGCCTGATGGATGTCGATGCCGGCGAACAGCTGAGCCACCTCGGCTCGCTCGATCTCCGAGCGGCGCACCCGGAAGGACGCCCGCCGCGCCCGCTCGACCAAGTCGAAGACCTCGTCGCCGTTCTGCTCGCGCACGGTGTCACCAAGAATGGTGCCGAGCAGCCGGATGTCGTCGCGCATCGGCTCGGTGGCCTCGCGCCCTATGCGGGTGCGCTGTACGGCGCCGAACGGCTCGAGCGAGTCGGGTGCTTCAGCCATACCTACCAGTATCGGTGCGGTTGGCCGTCTTCGCCTTTCGTGGGCTCAGGCGTTGTATTTGATCCGCAGCGCCGTACCGACGATGGACACCAGCCAGATGCCGACGACGAACAATGTCAGTCGGTCGAGGTTCTTCTCCACCACCGTCGACCCGGACAGGCTCGACTGCACGCCGCCGCCGAACAGTGTCGACAGACCGCCACCTTTAGCGCGGTGTAAGAGCACCAGCAGCACAGTCAGGATGCTGGTGACCACCAGGGTGATCTGCAGGGCCAATTCCATGGCCCACACCTTACCGGCCGCCGGCCGGCCGCCTCAGACCGGCGCTAGCTCAGCGGCTTGTCGAAGGTGATCGCGCCGTCGGTGCCGCCGTAGCTGATGAAAATCGGCTCATTGCTGAATGGTGCGAAGCCGCTGTCTATCGAGGTTCCCGACACCACCGTGGGCGCGTCGTCCAATCCGTTGTCTTCCACGGTGTAGGAGTAGAGGGTCGTACCGTCGTCGGAGACCGTAACCACGTCGCCGTTCGCCAAGGTGCTGGAGTCGATGGACGACGGGATGTTTCCGAATACACCGCCGGAATCGACGTCGTCGGAAACCGTCGCAGTACCAACAAGCGTCCCAGTACTCGTCGTGACGGTCTCTGTCAGGTTGCTGAGCGGGGTCGCGCCTCCGTCCAACGCGGGTTCGATCGGCGTGCCCGCGTTGGGACCGACGACTAGCTCGCCAGTATCGGTATTCGGAGTGACGTCGACGGTCACCCCGCTGACCCCCGCCGCCTCAAACGGGCTGGTGCCCGGACCGGTCTCCCCGCTGTCCCCGATACCTAGGATGCCGCCGGGTGAATCGTCATCGGTAAGAAATTGCTGAAAATCCAACGGTGAGCCCGCGCTCAACGATGTGGGGAAGGAGAAAAACTCCACATCTATGGGGGTGTTCGTGGTGCTGAGGGCGCCGGCACCGTCGCCGTAATCGACCGTTGCGTCGTTGTACTCGAGATAGAAGACGTCCACCCCACCGCTGAAGCTGGTTGAGTTGATGCCGGTGGGGAACCCGAGGTCGATTAGCTGCGTCAGCGAGAGGTTGTTGATGGGGACAAGAAGCCCGCTGGATCCGGTGTCGACGAGCGTCGCTGCCGGGGTCGAGCCGTCAACCGACACGTCTACGGTCGGCTCGGTGCCTTCCTGGACGGTCAGCGGAATGTCGCCAGTCTCCGACGATATCGTGGTGGACGCGGCGGCGCTGGCGGCAGGCTCCGAGGCGGCCGGAGCCGCTAAATCGATGGAGTTCAGGCTGGCGAGGAAGCTGTCGGTCCAGCTGGTCAGGTCGACGGCGGCGGCCGGGTCGAAGGCGCCGATCGAGTCGGTCAACGACGTCAGAATCGGCTGGATGATCGGGTCGAGCAGGTCCTCGAAGTCCGCTTTCGCGGGCGCGGCCGAGCCGGTCGCCATCGCTGCCGCCGCGAAGAAGACACCGGCCCCGGCGCCCATGCCGACCAGCAGGCGGCGACCTACATTGGCGCTGCGTACCTGCTTCTTACGGTCGTGACCAGCCATTATTCCCCCGCGGGCGTGTAGGTGGAGTTGCTAACCTGCGGACCTTAGCGGTCCTGTGTTTCTTTCAGATTTCTTTAAGCTAAACGTGACCTCGCCGTGTCCGCAACCTATACGTGCCGATGTTTACGGCAGCGGGCCGCCGGCGGCGATCGCGGACAGCGTCGCGAACTGTTCGCCGTCCAGCGACGCGCCGCCGACCAGGGCGCCGTCGACATCTTCCTGCGCGACGATGTCGCCGATGTTCTTGGCATTCACCGAGCCGCCGTAGAGCACCCGGACGGCGTCGGCGATCTGCGGCGACGCCAGCGAGCCCAGCTCCTTGCGGACCGCCGCGCACACCTCCTGTGCGTCGGCGGCGCTGGCCACCCGCCCGGTACCGATCGCCCACACCGGCTCGTAGGCGATGACAGTGTGGCCGATCTGCTCGGCCGACAATCCAGCCAGCGACCCGCGCAGCTGGTTCTGGCAGTGGCCGACGTGCTCACCGGCCTCGCGGACTTCCAGGTGTTCGCCGATGCACACGATCGGCGTCAGTTCGTACTTGAGCGCCGCAGCGGCCTTGGCGGCCACCAGCGCGTCGTCCTCGTCGTGGTAGGTACGCCGCTCGGAGTGGCCTACCACCGCGAAGCTGCAACCCAGTTTGGCCAGGAATGCCCCGCTGATCTCGCCGGTGTATGCGCCGGAGTCGTGCTGCGACACGTCCTGCGCGCCGTAGGTGAGCCGTAGCTTGTCGCCGTCGACCAGGGTCTGCACGCTGCGCAGGTCGGTGAACGGCGGAATCACCGCGACGTCGACCTTGTCGAAGTACTTGTCCGGCAGCGAGAAGGCGATCTTCTGCACCAGTGCGATCGCCTCGAAGTGATTGAGGTTCATCTTCCAGTTGCCGGCTATCAGCGGCTTGCGGCTCATCGTGGTCCTTCGCTCAGGTACTCAGCACTTCGAGGCCGGGTAGGGTCTGGCCCTCAAGGTATTCCAGCGATGCCCCGCCGCCGGTGGAAATGTGGGAGAAGCTGTCGTCGGGTAGGCCCAGCGCCCGCACCGCGGCAGCCGAGTCGCCGCCGCCCACCACGCTGAAGGCACCCTTCGCGGTCGCGGCAGCGATCACTTCGGCCACGCCCTTGGTGCCCGCGGCGAATGCCGGGAACTCAAAGACCCCCATCGGGCCGTTCCAGAAGATGGTCTCCGCGTTGCCCAGCAGTTTGGTGAACCGGATGACCGTCCCCGGTCCGATGTCCAAGCCCATCTTGCCTTCCGGAATCGCATCGGCAGCAACAACTTTCGACGGCGAATCGGCGGCGAACTTGTCGGCCACCACGATGTCCACCGGGAGCCGGATGACGTCGGCGTAGGTGTCGAGCAGTTGCCGGCAGGTGTCGATCATCTCGGTCTGCAGTAGCGACGTGCCCACTGAAAGGCCCATTGCGGCAAGGAACGTGTAGCACATGCCGCCGCCGATCACGATGCTGTCGGCCTTGGTCGCCAGCTGCTCGATCACACCGAGCTTGTCGGAGACTTTGGAACCACCGAGGATCACCGCGTAGGGCCGCTTCGTCGAACCGGTCAGCCGCTCGAGCACACCGACCTCTTCGGCGACCAGCTTGCCCGCGTAGTGCGGCAGCAGCGTCGCGACGTCATAGACCGAGGCCTGCTTGCGGTGCACCACCCCGAATCCGTCGGAGACGAAAGCACCTGTCGGCCCGACCAATTCGACGAGCTCTTTGGCCAGCGCCAGCCGCTCCCCGTCGTCCTTGCTGGTTTCGCGCGGGTCGAAACGCACGTTTTCCAGCAGCAGAACGTCCCCGTCGGCCAGGTGCCCGGCACGAGCCCGCGCGTCAGCGCCGACCACGTCGTCGGCCAACTGCACGTCCTTGCCCAGCTGGTCACCCAACGCCGCGGCGACCGGGGCCAGCGACAGTGTCAGATCGGGTTCGCCGGTGGGCCGTCCCAAGTGGGCGATCACGATCACTTTGGCGCCGTCGTCTGCCAGCGCCTTGATCGTGGGCACCGACGCGATGATCCGGCCCGGATCGGTGATTGCTCCGTCGTTGAGCGGCACATTCAGATCTGATCGAACCAGCACGCCACGACCCGAAACGCCCTGCGCGAGAAGGTCGTCCAGGTTGGGGATAGACACGGCTACAGCGACTTGCCGACCAGCGCGACCAAATCAACGAGGCGGTTGGAGTAGCCCCACTCGTTGTCGTACCAGGACACCACCTTGGCCTGGTCGTCGATCACCTTGGTCAGGCCCGAGTCGAAGATCGAGCTGTGCGGGTCGGTGACGATGTCGCTGGAGACGATCGGGACGTCGTAGTACTTGAGGATGCCCTTCATCGGACCGTCGGCGGCCGCCTTCATCGCGGCGTTGATCTCCGCGGCGGTTGCCGACTTGCTCAGCT
>Ga0302326_10018558_pt1 | contig 14418 bp, 14 predicted proteins | sample Palsa_T0_3_FD_202264 | JGI IMG/M metagenome (GOLD analysis project Ga0302326, IMG submission 202264) | Peat permafrost microbial communities from Stordalen Mire near Abisko, Sweden - Palsa_T0_3 | ecosystem: Environmental > Terrestrial > Soil > Palsa > Peat permafrost | place: Sweden: Abisko... | reverse complement strand
GGACGATCTTGTTGCCGTTCGCGCTGAGCTTCGCGGTATGCGCAGCCGGCAAGAGCGTCTTGAACGACTTGCCGTGAGCATAGACGCGATCGCCGTCGCGCACAACGTCGGCATCGATGAAGTTCATCGGCGGCGAGCCGATGAACCCGGCCACGAAGCGGTTGACAGGATGATCGTAAAGTTCTTTGGGTGCAGCGATCTGTTGAATGAGTCCGTCGTTCATCACGACGATCCGATCTCCCATCGTCATCGCTTCGACCTGATCGTGCGTGACGTACACCGTCGTCGTCTGCACGCGCCGATGCAGTTGCACCAGCTCGACGCGCATTTGCACGCGGAGCTTCGCATCCAGATTCGAGAGCGGCTCGTCCATTAAGAACACAGCAGGATCGCGAACCATCGCCCGGCCAAGTGCCGCACGTTGACGCTGTCCGCCCGACATTTCTTTCGGTCGCCGCTGTAAAAGATGCGTGATCCCAAGAATCTCGGCAGCGCCATTGACGCGACCCTGGATCTCGCTCGACGGCATCTTGCGCAGCTTGAGCGAGAACGCCATGTTTTCGTAGACGCTCATATGCGGATAGAGCGCGTAGTTCTGAAAGACCATCGCGATGTTGCGGTCGCGCGGTTCGACGTCGTTCACGACGCGGTCGCCGATGAATATTTTCCCGTCGCTCACCGTTTCGAGACCCGCGACCATCCGCAGTGTCGTCGTCTTACCGCACCCGGATGGTCCGACGAACACGAGAAACTCGCGATCCGGAATATCCATCGTCATCTCGTGAACGACAACGTTCTTTCCGAATCGTTTTGACACAGACTCGAGGCGCACGCCAGCCATGCGCCCAGACCGTTCAATTCGGCGAGATGATCACCTTTGCGGAATCGCCCTTCAAAAGCTGGATACCTCGATCGAATTCCTCAAGACCCAGCCGGTGCGTAATCATCCCCGAAAGATCGAGCCGTCCCGATTGGATCATCGCAAGCAGCATCTCCCACGTATCCCAAATGCGTCGTCCGAACGTCCCTTTGAGGACGATCATCTTCTTACTAATGAAGGCGGCGATGTCGATTGGGATTGGCTCGTTCGGAAGTCCAACGCACACGATCGATGCCTCGCGGCGAACGGCGCGCAGTAGCGTCTCGAGCGTCCCTGGCGCGGCCGAGATCTCGAATCCGACGTCGAAGCCGCCGTGGCGCGAATAGTCTTTGCGCACGATTCCCTCGAGATCGAATCCCGGCGCAAGCGGATCGAGCGCGCGTGCGCCGCGGTCTTCGGCAAGCTTGCGGCGGAACGGATTCGGTTCGAGCGCGACGACCGAGGTTGCGCCCATGACGAAGGCAAGCTGAATCAGCGTAAGACCGATCGGGCCCGCGCCCGTGATCAAAACGCTACAGCCATCCAGATTTCCGGCGCGCTGTATCGCGTGGACGGCGACGCCGCTCGGCTCGAAAAGTGCGCCTAGCTCGAGCGGTAGATCGTCCGGCAGAGGAAAGCAAACGCGTTCCGGCAGCGAGAGATATTCCGCAAACGCGCCGGGCCGGGTGACGCCGAGCAGCTTCATCTCAGAGCAGTTGTGGGCGTTGCCGGTTCGGCACATGTAGCACGCGCCGCAAAAGATGTGCGACTCGGCGGCGATGCGCTGACCCACCCGCAAGTTCCTCACGTTCGAGCCGATGCGTACGATCGTTCCGGCGCATTCGTGTCCGATGACGAGCGGCAAGACGGGGTCGAATGCCTGGGCGCTCTTGTCCCAGGCGTAGAGGTGGGCGTCGGTCCCGCAGATCGAGGTCGCGGCCACTTGGACCAGGACGTCGTCGGCGCCGATCTCCGGCTCGGGCTGCTCTTTGGTGAACTCGACCCCGGCGGCCGGCTTCGATTTAAGGATGGCGCGCATATCTCAGCCTTGGCCCAGGGGCTTCGGAGGCCTTTCTCAGCGCCGGCGAGCTACGATTGGGGCGGGAAAGGAACCCCTCAGGAAGCCCAAGAGCGGCCTGGTTGCCTCCACGGCTGCCCTTACTGGGGAGGGTCAGTTAGCCCGAGACCCCTCTGCGAGCAACGGACCCTCCCCTCAACGCTTGTCTTAGGAGACAGCGGCCTGGCTGACGGGACTTGCACTCTTGTGCCGAGTCTGCTAAATTTATTCGGCGCCTGGCAGTCTCCGACGCCAAGTGCCAAAAGCATATTTGAATTTGCATTTGTTTGGGAGGAAATTGTGATAGGTAAGCCTTTGGGCGATCGCGTGGTCGTCGAACATGTCGAGCAGGCCGACAAATCGGCCGGCGGTGTGTTCCTACCCGACACGGCCAAAGAGAAGCCCCAAGAGGGCAAAGTCATTGCCGTTGGTAGTGGCCGCATTCTTGATAACGGCACCAAGGTCCCGATGGATTTGAAAGTCGGCGACCGCATTTTGTATTCAAAGTACTCGGGCTCCGAAGTCAAAATCGAGGGCAAAGAGTACCTCATCATCTCTGAAAAGGACGTGCTCTTGATTCTGAGCGGCGTCCCGGCGGGGGTGTAAGAAAGAAACATGGCAGCTAAAGAACTCGTATTTGATGAGAGCGCGCGTCGCGCGCTCGAGCGCGGCGCGAACATTCTCGCCGACGCGGTCCGCGTAACACTCGGACCCAAAGGACGCAATGTCGTCCTTGACAAGAAGTTCGGTTCTCCGACCATCACCAACGACGGTGTGACGATCGCCAAGGAGATCGAGCTTCCTAACACGTTTGAAAACATGGGCGCGCAGCTCGTCAAAGAAGTTGCGTCCAAGACGAACGACATCGCCGGCGACGGCACGACGACCGCGACGGTACTCGCGCAAGCGATCATCCGCGAAGGTCTGCGCAACGTCACCGCTGGTTCGAACCCGCTCCAAATCAAAAAGGGCATCGACGAAGCGGTTGAGATGACCGTCAAAGAGATGGAAAAGCTCGTCCAAAAGGTCGACACGCGCGAGAAGATTGCGAACGTCGCATCGATTTCGGCGAACGACAAAGAGATCGGCGAACTGATCGCAATCGCGATGGAGAAAGTCGGCAAAGACGGCGTCATCACGGTTGAAGAGTCGAAGTCGATGAAGACTGAAGTCGAGACCAAAGACGGCATGCAGTTCGACAAGGGCTACATCTCGCCGTACATGGTCACGGACTCAGAGCGGATGGAAGCGACGCTGAGCGATCCGTATCTTCTGATCACCGAGCGCAAGATCACGGCAATCGCCGACATCCTGCCGCTCCTCGAGAAGATCGTTCAAGTTCAGAAGCCGCTCGTCATCATCGCGGAAGATGTCGAAGGTGAGGCGCTTGCGACGCTCGTCGTCAACAAGCTGCGCGGAACGTTCACGTCAGTTGCGGTTAAAGCGCCTGGCTTCGGCGATCGCCGCAAGGAAATGCTCAAGGACATCGCCACCCTCACGGGCGGTACGGTCATCAGCGAAGAGCTTGGTCTCAAGCTCGACAAAGTGACGCCGGATCTGCTCGGTCAAGCCAAGACGGTCAAAATCACCAAGGAAGAGACCACGATCGTCGACGGCGCAGGCAAGAGCGATGCAATCAAAGGCCGCATCGAGATGATCAAGCGTCAGATCGATGAGACCGACAGCGATTTCGATCGCGAGAAGCTGCAAGAGCGTCTTGCCAAGCTCTCGGGCGGCGTCGCCGTGATCCAAGTCGGTGCAGCTACCGAAACCGAACTCAAAGAGAAGAAGCATCGTATCGAGGATGCGCTCTCTGCAACGCGTGCAGCGGTGCAAGAAGGCATGATCCCCGGCGGCGGTGCCTCACTCATCCACGCGCTCAAAGAGCTCGACAAGAAAGTCGCGACTCTTGCCGGTGGCGAGCAACGGATCGGCTTCGACATCATCCGTCGTGCGCTCGAAGAGCCCACGCGGCAGATTGCGGAGAACGCCGGCTTCGAAGGCAGTGTTGAAGTCAACCGCGTCAAGCAGTCGAAAGTCCCGATGGGATTCGATGCGATGACCGGCGAGATCGTCGACATGTTCAAGGCAGGCATCGTTGAGCCGTTCAAGGTCACGCGTTCGGCACTGCAAAACGCAGCGTCGATCGGTTCGCTGATCCTGACGACGGAAACGCTGATTGCCGACAAGCCCGAACCCAAGAAAGACGCCGGTGGTCCTCCAGGCGGCGGCATGGGCGGCTACGACGGAATGATGTAATCTCGCGCCAGCGAGAACATCGAAGAGCCTCCGAGAAATCGGGGGCTCTTTTATTTACGTGCTGAGCGGTAGCTCCCACCATTCATCGAAGTGATCGCTGCCGAACGCGTGCGTCTTCGTCGATTCGATCAATGTGAATCCGGCTTGGTCGTAGATCTTGCGCGCCGCGGATAAGATGTCGATCGTCCACAACAACATCTTCGAATATCGGCATTGGCGCGCGAAACGAATGCACTCGTCGACGAGGCGATGTCCGATCCCAAGCCCCCGCGCTTCGGGGTCGACGATCAGCATGCGCAATTGCGCGACGTTATCGCCTTTGTCGAATAGGAACACGCTGCCGACGTTGCGTCCGTTGCGTTCGGCAATCCAACAGCGTTCGCGCTTCGGGTTGAAGTCGCGAATGAATTTCGCGGTCGTGTCGGCGACGTATGCTTCGAACGTAATGTCCCAACCGTATTCTTGTGCGTAGAGCGCACCGTGACGCGAGATCACCCAACCCATATCGCCGGGTTGATGCGAACGAATGATGTACGGCTCGCTGGCAGTAGGCGAGAACGCCACTTGTATCTCGCGCATCGCAGCGATCGCGCGTTCTTGGTCGCGTTCGGGAATCTCATCGAGCATTGCGGTGACTTCCGCGATTTGGCGCTCTTGCAGCGGGGCGAAGGCTTGGCCGCCGCGCGGCGTCAGGGTGAGGATCGTTTGCCGTCCGTCCGTTTGCGATTGCCGCCGGCTGACGAGACCCTTCGAAGCGAACCGCTGCAAGATACGGCTGAGGTACCCCGGGTCCAAATCCAGGTCCCCGCAGAGCTCCGCTGCCGTTGTAGCCTTCCGATGAGCAAGCTCGTATAACACGCGTGCCTCGGTAAGCGAGAACTTGCTCAGGAGGACGGGGCCGCGCAGTAGGCCCATTTGCTTGGTGTAGAAGCGGTTGAAGCTCCGAACCGCCGCTATCTTCGTATTTCCGGCAGTCACTGGCTAAATTGTCAACTATTTAGTTGCCACAGTCAAGTATACGGGATTTCCCAGTATGCGACGAATCTGTCGACAGTACGCTTCCTAACGAAAGCTCGGTATTTGAATGCCCAAAGCCCCGCACCGTGCGCTGCTTACTGATTTTCTCAAAACCAGGCGCGCGAGGTTGAGGCCTGAGGATGTTGGCCTGCCCAATGGAGACGTCCGGGCGAGACGGACACCCGGGCTGCGGCGCGCCGAGGTTGCGCGACTCGCAGACATCAGTACCGAGTGGTACACGCTGTTCGAAATGGGACGCGATCGCGCGATGACGCAACGCATCATCGAGCCGGTCGCACGAGCATTGCGATTAAATCGCGTCGAGCGCGACTACGTGTACACGCTCGTGCGCGCGGAACCACCGCCCCCGCGCGGTGTTCGGCCCATCCATCCATCCCTTGAATACTCCCTGAAGCATACGCACGAAGCCGCAGTGCTCATCTACGATCCTTGGTTGACTCGCGTTCGCGCCAACGGCGTTGCGGAGAAAGTATTCTTACACGGCAATGACGAGTGGGTCGCACGCAACGTCGTCTGGCGAACGTTCAAAGATGATGCGTTGCGTAAATTAATGGGCAGCGCTTGGGAAGAGCACACGCGATATAATTTGGGACTTTTCCGGCGAGCACTCGCTCGCGATCCGGAAAGTCCGGCCGCAAAGCTGGTGTTAGACGCGCTTCGCGGTCAGCCGGATTTCGAACGCTTGTGGGCCGCGCATGACGTGTGCTCGTTCGACGAGCTCAACCAGGAGAACCTGACGAAACCGTACTCGATAACGCATCCGACATACGGTCAATTAGCCGTGCACGCGTTGGTTTTTCCCGTGGGCGGATGGCCCGGAGCGCACACTCGCTACCTTACGCCTGCCGACGATGCAACGTTCGAAGCGTTTCGTATCGCGAGCGGGGGCTATACCTTCTAGTCTTCTTCCGCGGCGCGTTCGGGCGTGCTCTTGCCGCGCGATTCATCCCACAACGCTTTGTCGAGCGACGCCATACCGCGATCGGTCGTCTTCGGATCTTCGAGGATGCCCGTCAGCGGTGAGCGTTGCGGATCTTTCTTCGCACGCGGCTTGCCTGCATAGCGGCCATTCTTGTTTTCGTCGGGGTTCCGCATGGGAAAGCCGTTCCCGGTCCGGCTGGGCACGAAACCTATGCTTGGCTTTTTAAGAACGCAAGCAAACGCTCTGCGGTCTGCTCGGGAACTTCTTCGGCGAGATAGTGTCCCGAGGGCAGCGCTTCACCACGGACGTCGTTAGCGCGTTGCTTCCACAGCGCGATCGGGTCGAACATACGGTGCACGACGCCCTTCGAACCCCACAGCGCTAAAAGCGGTGCTTCGACTTTTTTGCCGCCGTCCGCGTCGTCGTGTTCGATGTCGATGGTCGCCGCAGCGCGATAATCTTCGCAGCTCGCGTGGATCGTCTTTGGATCCTTGAAACAACGAATGTATTCGTCGAGTGCTTCAGGCGCGAAGATCTCCGCGGCGAGGCCGCGTGACCATGCGCGCATTTTCTCGCGCACGTAGTATTCCGGATCGGCGCCGATCAAGCGCTCCGGATAGTCGAACGGCTGCGCCAAGAAATACCAATGATAGTACGCCATTGCGAATTCAAAGGTCGTCGGCTTGAACATCTCGCGCGTCGGCGCGATGTCGAGCACGGCAATGCGCTCGACAGCGCCTGGATGATCGAGCGCCATGCGGTGCGACACGCGCCCGCCGCGATCGTGTCCCGCGACCGAAAAGCGCGCGTAGCCGAGCGAACGCATGGCGGCAACCTGATCGTTCGCGGTCGAACGTTTTGAGTAGACGAGATGCGCTGTGTCGCTCGGCGGCTTATCGCTGTCGCCGTATCCACGCAAATCGGCTGCGACGACGGTGAAGTGCTTTGCGAGCACCGGCGCGACTTTGTGCCACATGACATGCGACTGCGGATAGCCGTGCAAGAGCAGCAGCGGTGGACCGCTCCCGCCGACGACTGCATTGATCTCGAGACCGTCCGCGCCAGGGAGGCGCCGTGTTGCGAAGCCTTCGAACATAACGGCATGCGCGTTATCGGAGGCGGCGGCGCCGCCCTGCACGTTGTCGACGAAGGCAACCCCGCAGGTCCTCCGATTCTCTTCATCCACGGCTACTGCCAGTCGACGTTTGCCTGGCGTAAGCAGTTCGGGAGCGATCTCGCGCGCGATTTTCGGTTGATCGCCTTCGATTTGCGCGGGCACGGCGAGTCCGATAAGCCCGCTGAACCTGCAGCGTACACGGATTCACAGCTGTGGGCCGACGATGTCGCCGCCGTCATCGAGACGCTGAAGTTGCAAAACGTGACGCTCGCCGGCTGGTCCTACGGCGGCTACGTCATCTCGGATTATCTGCGTTTCTATGGAACCGATCGCGTGTCCGCGGTCGCGTTCGTTTGCGCGTTGACGCTCAAAGGAGGCGAGAAGGCCCGCGGATTCACCGGCGCACGCTTCGCAGAGCTCTTCCCTGCGCTGTTCTCGACCGATCGCGACGTGCTTCGACCGGCAATGGCGCGTTTCGTTGACATGTGCGTTGCCGACCCGGCGGTCATCCCGGAAAACGATCGCGTCAGGTTGCTCGACATCGGCGAACAGTGCTCGGCCGTCGCGCGCGAATCGACGGGGCGTCGGAAGCTCGACAACGACGACATACTGCAGCGATTGCAGATTCCGGTCTTGTGCGTGCACGGCGATCAGGACGCAATCGTGACGGTTGCATCTTCCGAGCACAACGCGCGTACAATACCCGGGGCGCGGCTTTCGATGTACCCGGGAATCGGGCACTCGCCGTTCTTTGAAGACACCGATCGTTTCAATCGAGAGCTAATGGAGCTCGCTCGTACGTGAAGAACAAGGCGCTGCGCTTCGTCTTTCTGATGGGGCTCGTCAATCTGTTCGCCGACATGGTGTACGAAGGCGGACGTGGCGAGGTTGGCGCGCTATTGGGTTCGCTTGGCGCGAGCGGCTTCACGGTCGGTGTCGTTGCGGGAGGCGGTGAATTAATCGGCTACGCCGTGCGCTCGATTGCGGGCGCGATTGCCGATCGCACCGGAAAATATTGGATCGATATTTGGGCCGGTTATTTCATCAATCAGCTCTGCGTCCCGGCGCTCGCGCTTGCAGGCAGCTGGCCGGCGGCCGCGGGTCTCGTCGTCGGCGAGCGGTTCGGTCGCGGTGTGCGTCGCCCGGCGACAAGCGGACTCATCGCAGAAGCCGGACGACAGCTCGGCCGTCGCGGTTGGGCGTTTGGAATGAACGAAGCGATGGATCAAACCGGCGCTACGATTGGTCCGCTGCTGCTCGCCATCGGCATCGCGCACTCAGGGATTCGTCTCGGTTACGCAATTCTGCTCGTCCCCGCGATCTGCACGTTCATTGCGCTTGCCGTCGCCCAGGCCGCGAGCGGCGGATTGACGCCGAGCGTCGGGCGCTCAACGCTGCTCAAGGATCCGGCGATGTTTAAACGTTACGCGATCGGCGGCGCGCTCGTTGCGGCGGGTTATGTTGATTTCGCGCTGATCGCATTTCGCTTTGCGCGTGATAACGTCGTATCGATTCCCGCGATCTCGATTTGGTTCGCCGTTGCGATGGGCGTCGCGGCCATCGCGTCGTATTTTCTCGGAACCTGGCTCGACAAATACGGCTCGATCGTCGTCGTTATCTCACTGATCGTTACTGCGGCAGCCTCGCCGCTCGCTTTTCTTGGAATCGGCGCCTACGCCCAGGCCGGCGTCGTTCTTTGGGGACTGGGCACCGCAGTGCAGGATGCGTTGCTCGTCGCACTAGTTGCGCGCGTGATCGGTGAGAAACGCGCGACCGCGTTCGGAATCTACGACACCGTTTTTGGGATAGCGTGGTTCGCGGGCAGTGCCCTGATGGGATTCCTCATCGATCGATCGATCGTTGCGCTCGTCTCGTTTTCGGTCATTGCGCAGCTCGCCGCGATCCCGTTCTTCATGGGCGTACGGGCTCAGGAGCCGAGCTTACACTGACTCTCCGACTGCGGAACGGGATACGACGCGGAACCGAGCGTCTCGACGAAATCCCACTGGTTCTGCATCGCTTTCTCGCCTTTTCCGCGCAAGAAGTAATACGGCTTGATCACCTGGTGATCGAATCCGCGAATCGTTTCGCGCCCGGTTGGGCCGATATAGCTGTAGCCTTGCAAGGCCTTCGCTGCCGCAAGCGGATCGGTTGATTTTGCGCGCTCGATTCCGGTGAGCGCGAGCTTGGCTTCGATGTAGGCGCTGGCGCCGACGTAGCCCATCGGCTCACCGTACGCTTTCTGATACGGCTCGCTGGCTTTGCGCGTTTCGGCGCCCGCGTCGTGCCAATATTGACAGCCGACGTACAAATCTTCCATCGCGGCCGGACCAATGCCCTGATAGTCCAGCAGCCCGCCGCTCCACACGTATAGTAGCTTCGCGCTGTTCTTGGCGCCGAATTCTTGCGCCGTCTTGATCGTCTTGATCGCATCGCCCCCGAAGTTGAGCAGTGCGATCACATCCGGCTTCGCCGCGACGGCGGCCGTGACGATCGACGAGTATTCGGTTGCGCCCAGTGGATGATAAGCGTTTCCGATGACCTCGAGATTGTGTTCCTTTGCGACATCACGCACGTTGCGCAGAAGCGAATCACCGAACACATACGACGGTGTAATTGTGTACCAGCGCTTCGCATTCGGAAAGCGCTTGATAAACGGATACATCGTCGCGCGAACGGCACCGTAGGTCGGAACGGCCCAGCGAAACGTGTACGAATTGCAGGCGCTGCCGGTCACGTCGTCGGCACCGACACTGGTCAGGAACATCGCGTGCTTCTGTCCGCAGACTTGTTCGATCGCAAGTCCAACCGAACTCGAAGCGACGCCGACAAAGTACTTCGCGCTCTCGTGGTCGATCGCGTCGCTCACTTGTTGAACGCCGACTCCCGGATTCGTTTGGTCGTCGCGGACGATGTAGCGAACGTCGTGTCCGAGCGCTTTACCGCCGGATTCCGAGAGTGCGAGCTTGATCCCACGGTCCGTGTCGCGGCCGAAGACCGCGTACGCGCCGCTTTCCGGAAAGATGCCGCACAGGGTGACATCGCCTTCGGCGGCGCTCGCGCGTTGCAACGGCGCTGCGAGTGCCGCACCGGTCACACCGGCTCCGAGCTTGAGTACGTCGCGTCGCGTGAGATGGTGTCGCATGAGTCCTCCCTTTTGGAGGCCTTTATCCCACCCCGAGATAGTTCGCCTGCAGGTCGCTGCGCGTGCGAAGATCGTCGACGGATCCGGCATAGACGAGCTCGCCCGTCTCCAAAATGTAGACGTGCGACGCCAAGTGCAGCGCAATCGAGACATCTTGCTCGACGAGCAAAATGCTCAAACCCTCCGAACGCATCCGCTCGACCGAATCGATGACCGCGTCGACGATCACCGGTGCGAGCCCCTGCGATGGCTCATCGAGCAGCAGCAATTTCGGACCGGTGATAAGTGCGCGAGCGATCGCGAGCATCTGCTGCTCGCCACCGGAGAGAAAGCGTCCGCGCCGGTTGCGCAGCGCGCGCAATTGCGGGAAGAGCTCGAAGATCCGCTCGAGCGGCCACTTTGTGTTCACGTGCTGCGCGATTCGCAAATGTTCGTCGACGGTGAGCTCAGAGAAGACGCGGCGTTCTTCGGGGACGTAGGCAATGCCGGCGTGATTGATCTCGTGCGGCGTGCGTCCATCGATGCGCGCACCATCGAACGCAATCTCGCCGCTTCGCGCCCGCACGAGCCCCATAATCGTCTTGAGGGTCGTGCTCTTTCCCGCGCCGTTGCGGCCGAGTAGCGCGACAACCGAACCTTCACCGACCTCGAGGGAAAGATTGCGGACGACGCTCAGATCGCCGTATCCGGCATCGACGTCGCGCAGTACGAGGCTCATGTCGTGCGCTTTCCTAAGTACGCCGCGCGCACGCGTCCATCCGCGCGAATCGTTTCGGGCGCTCCCCGCGCAAGCACGCTGCCGAAGTTCATGACGGTAATCTCGTCGGAGAGCTCCATGACGAGATGCATGTTGTGCTCGATTAACAGGATCGTGTAATGGGACGCGAGCGCGCGAATTCGTGTTAGCAGCGCGCGCGCATCCTCACCGGAGAGCCCTTGCGAGGGCTCATCGAGGAGCAGCAGCACGGGATCCGTTGCGAGCGCAATTGCAATCTCGAGCAGCCGCTGATCGCCGCCGGCAAGCTCGCCCGCGCGCCGCTCCGCAAGCGTCTCGAGACCGAGCTCTGCGAGGACGGCACGCGCACGGGTCGCGACGTCAGTCAGGCGCTGCGCCGAATACCAGAGTCCGAAGCTCGCGTGCGTCCGCGATTGTGCGGCGATGCGAACGTTTTCGAACGCGCTGAGATTGCGAAAGACATTGGTGCGTTGGAAGCTTCGTCCGATTCCGAGCTGCGAGCGTTCGCGCACGTCGAGTCGCGTGATCTCACGGTCCTCGAACGTGATTGCGCCGCTACTCGGCGCCAGGTCGCCGGCCAGCAGATTGAAGAGCGTCGTCTTGCCCGCACCATTCGGACCGATGATCGCGTGCAGCGTTCCTTTGCGCACATCAAGGTCAACGCCATCAACCGCAACAGTCCCACCGAACCGCTTCGTGAGGCTACGCGCGCTTAGCACGTTTTGTCATCCCGAGCGAAGCCTGTGCCCCGGAGGGTATCGAGGGACCGAGAAAACGAACGAGGTCGAGAATTCCGCCGCGCTGCACCATCACGACCGTGCAAAACAGCAGGCCCAGCAAAAGCGGCCAGTGCGCCCAAATATGACTGAGCCGGTCGGAGAGAAAGGTGAAGATCCCGGCGCCGACGATCGCGCCGTACGGCGAACCGATTCCGCCGAGGATCCCCATGATGACGATGTTTGTGGACGTCGTGAAGTCGACGACCTCGAGTGGCACGAAACCGTAGAGCATCGCGTACAGCGCACCGCCGATTCCGGTGATCGCTCCCGAGATCACGAACGCGGTGACTTTGAATCGGCGCGTGTCGTAACCGATCGCGCGAGCCCGCGCTTCGTTCTCGCGGATCGCGCGCAGCACGTGGCCGAAGGGTGCGTCAACGATGCGCAAGAGCGCGTAGAACACGATCAGAAAGACGGCCGCGGTGAAATAGTAGTACGCAACGTTGCTGCTCATGTCGAGTCCGAAAAATGTCGGGCGGACGATGCCGCGCAGTCCGTTGTCGCCCCCCGTGACGTCGCGGAGCTGAAATGCGAGATAGTACGCCAGCTCGTTGAATGCAAAGGTCAGCATCACCGCGTAAACGCCGGCGCCTTGGCTCGCAAGCAAACCGACAATCGCGGCGCCGATTGCACCGCATAGCGCCGCCGCGACGAGCGCAAGCAAGACCGGAACGTGTGCGATGTGGACGAGCAGCAGTCCGGCTGCGTATGCGCCGAGCCCGTTGAAGACGGCTTGACCAAACGAAAGAAAGCCAAGCTCGCCGAGGAGCAAATTGAATGCGGCGGCGAGCAGTCCGAAGATCAAGGCTTGCGCCAGAAGCTCCGGATAATGCACGAGCAGCGGCGCGACCGCGACGAGCGCCACGAGAATTACGAACGTCCAGCGCCGCGCGCTCATCGCCGTCCGAAGAGTCCTTGCGGCCGCACGAGCAGCACGACTGCCATCGCAACGAAGATCGCGACTTCGTCAGCGGCCGGAAAGACGATCGACATCAGCGATTGCACCAGGCCGACGAGGATGCCGCCGACAACCGCACCTGCAAACGAGCCGAGCCCGCCGATCACGACGACGACGAACGAGAGTGCGTTGAGCTCGTTCCCCATCCCGGGTTGACCGCCGCGTAAGGGCAAGATCAGCGCGCCGGCGATCGCTGCAAGCGCGACGCCGACACCGAAGACGATCGTGAAGAGCCGCTCGACGTTATACCCGATCGCATCGACCATCTCGGGATCCTCGATCCCAGCGCGAATGATAGCGCCGAGTTTGGTTCGCTCGAGAACGATCCAGATTGCCGCAATCAGCAGCGCCGCAATGGCGACCAGGAACACGCGATAGTATGGAAACGAGATGACGCCGAGCGCGATGCCGCCGGTCAGGCCATGCGGAATCTCGACGCTAAGCGGATCGGGTCCCCAGATCAGCACGATCGCTTCTTGCACGATGAGCACGAGACCGAGCGTGAACAGAATCTGATACGTGTGTCCGGCGCGGGCCAGCCGGCGAATGAACAGAGCGTCGATTGCGATTCCGACGAGTCCGACCGCGAGCGGTGCGGCGACGAGTGCAAACGGGAAACCGGCGTGCGTCATCGCCGTGTACGCGACGTACGCACCCAGCGCGTAAAAGGCCCCGTGCGCGAAATTCGGCACGTCGAGCATCCCGAAGATCAGCGTCAACCCGGCGGCGACGAGCGCGTAGATGACGCCGAGAACGATGCCGTTCAAAATCTCGATAGCGACGAGCGAAGGCTCCACGGTCTTACGCTCTACGACGCCGCCGCGAAGCTGACCCTGAAGGCATCGGCCACGGCCGCGCGAGGACGCCGACGAACGTGATCGCGAGCGTCGCGGCACCGGCCACCTCGAACATCACACTCGTCCCCGAGCGTTCGCAGATCCACCCGACCAGCAACGAGCCAATTGGACCGGATGCCAAAAACAGGTACGAGTAGAGTCCCGCGATCCGGCCTTGCAAGAACTCCGGCGTCGCCAGCTGCACCAGTGCATTCGTCGTTGCCGTGTACGTCGTGTAGAAGATACCCATCACGAACAGCGTCGCGCCGACCGCAAGTGTGTTCGTCTGCGGCGCCGTCACGAATTGCATCACGCCGAAGCCTGCGGCCGCGGTCAGCACGACAATCGGCGCCGCCTTGGAACGTGCCGCCGTGAACAGCGCCCCGACTAAGGCGCCGAATCCAAAACACGCCGTAATGAAACCGTAGACCTCGGCGCCGCCATGCAGTGTCTGGCGCGCGAGAATCGGCAACAGGACTTGAAAATTGATCGCCGTGAGCGAAATCACGAACAGCATCGCGAGTGCAATGGCGATCGACTTGCGGCGGCGCGCGTAACGCAAGCCTTCGACGATTGCGGCTCGGAACGACGCGGTCTGCGGCTGGCGCCGCGCACGCGTGTGGAATTCAGAGCGGCGCATCATAGCGATCGCGATGATGACCGGAATGAAGCTGAGCGCATTAAGGGCAAAGCACGCGGCCGTACCCACCGC
>Ga0302326_10018556_pt1 | contig 14418 bp, 12 predicted proteins | sample Palsa_T0_3_FD_202264 | JGI IMG/M metagenome (GOLD analysis project Ga0302326, IMG submission 202264) | Peat permafrost microbial communities from Stordalen Mire near Abisko, Sweden - Palsa_T0_3 | ecosystem: Environmental > Terrestrial > Soil > Palsa > Peat permafrost | place: Sweden: Abisko... | reverse complement strand
CTTGCCATAGACTGGTGCGTCTGGGATAACTGCCTCGCGATGCTGGGCGAGAACGGTGCGCCGCTTGCGGCTGTGAACAACTTCGCGCCCACCAGGCGCTGGACGTTGGCGGAGTTACGAGCGAAGCTGGCCTCGTTGCTGTTGCAGACGGCGCGCGCGGCCTCCGGTAGCCAGGCCCACCGGCCGCATCAGCACTGCCCGGATTGAAGGAAAGACTGCATGCCCGAACTCAGCCGCTCCTTGCAGCCGCGCCACATCACCATGATCTCGATCGGCGGCATGATCGGCGCGGGGCTGTTCGTCAGCAGCAGTGCCGCGATCGCCGCCACCGGCCCTGGGATCGTCGTGAGCTATCTCATCACCGGCACGCTGGTGCTGCTGGTGATGCGCATGCTGGGGGAGATGGCGGTGGCGCTTCCGGCGGTGCGCTCCTTCACCGAGTTCGCGCGCGCCGGACTTGGGCCCTGGGCGGGGTTCGTCGCCGGCTGGCTGTACTGGTATTTCTGGATGATCGTGGTGCCGGTGGAGGCGATCGCCGGCGCCAACATCCTGCATGCCTGGCTCGGCCTGCCGCCCTGGCTCCTCGGGCTGATACTCATGGGCGTGATGACCGGGGTGAACCTGATGTCGGCGCGCTCGTACGGGGAGTTCGAGTTCTGGTTCGCCTCCATCAAGGTCGCGGCCATCCTGGTGTTCATCGCGCTGGCGGCTGCCTTCGCCTGTGGGCTCACTGCCCCTTCGGGTCCTACTTTCGGCAACCTCATCGCCTACGGCGGCTTCGTGCCCAAAGGATGGGTGGCGGTGCTCGCCGGTGCGGTCACGGTCTACTTCTCGCTCACCGGAGCTGAGATCACGACCATCGCGGCGGCCGAGTCGAAGGAGCCGGCGCGTGCGGTGGCGCGCATGAGCAGCTCGGTGATCGTACGCATCCTGACGTTCTACGTCGGCTCGATATTCCTCATCGTCAGCGTCGTGCCCTGGGTGCAGGTGCGGGTCGGGGAATCGCCGTTCACGCTCGCGCTCACCGCCATGCATTTCAAATGGGCGAGCCTGGCCATGAGCGCCATCATCCTCACGGCGGTGCTCTCGTGCCTGAACTCCGCCTTCTACGTGTGCTCGCGCGTGCTGTTCGTGCTCGCCGAGCACGGCGATGCGCCACAGTGGCTGGTGCAACTGAACTCGCGCCGTGTGCCGACCCGCTCGGTATGGATGGGCACAATCGCGGGTGTGCTCGGGATCGTCGCGGCGATTACCTCCAATCAGACGGTGTTCGCATACCTGGTGAACGCCTCCGGCGCGCTGATCGTGTTCGTCTACATGATCATCGCCTTCTCGCAGATCCGACTGCGGCGCGAGCGCGAAGCAACCGGGGCGCCGGCCCCGGCGCTGACCATGTGGCTGTTCCCGTGGGCCAGCTACGCGGCAATCGCCGGCATGGCCGCCGTGCTCATTGCCATGGCGTGCACCCCCGGGGATATGGCGCAGGAGCTGTGGTCGAGTGTCGTGGCACTGGCGCTCGCCGTGGCGGCGTTTCTGGCTGTGGATGCGCGCCGCAGGCTGCGCGCCGCACGACTCGGCGCGCCGGCGGCGCGTCCGGAGGGACCGTGAGCACATCGCTTACCCGGCCCAATACCAACAACTTTCCGTCGCTGCGTAGCAACCAGGTGCCAGAAATGGCGGCGCACCTGGTGGCGTGCGGTGAGGCTGCGTGAGGGGTGGGGGCCCCGCCTTGCGTCTAATGCCGCTACCGGCAAACGCGTACGCGCCAGTTCCGTGAGCGGCGGCCTGCATGCTTGAGGGGGATGTGAGCTGATTGCACAAGCGCCGCAGCCCGCGTGCGGCAGAAAAATTCCAACAAGATAGGGGAGAATTCTATGCGTTGTGTTGGGGACATCTCCGGTCTCACGGCCGCGGTGCGTACGGGGCTGCTGGCCGGACTCATCGGGTTCGCTTGCCTGCCCGGCGCGGCCCGCGCGGATGATCAGGCGCCGGCCACCGAGAGTGCCGCGGCTCCCGCAAGCCTCATGGAGGTCACCGTAACGGCGACGCGCCGTGAGGCGAGCCTCTCCAAGGTGCCGATCAGCGTCACGGCGCTCACCCAGGAAGGTCTGGATGACCGTGGTATCAAGGACTTCTCGGAGATCGCGCGCTTCACCCCGGGGGTGAACTTCGACACCTCCGGGACCAACAACATCTCGATTCGCGGCATCTCCTCCACTGGTGGCGCCGGCACCACCGGCATCTACCTTGACGACACGCCGATCCAGATGCGCGCGCTGGCCTTCAATCCCGACGAGGCGTTACCGAAGTCCTTCGACATCGATCGCGTCGAAGTGCTGCGCGGACCGCAGGGCACGCTGTTCGGCGCCGGTTCCGAAGGCGGCACGGTGCGCTACATCACCACGCAGCCGAGCCTTACCAAGGACAGCGTCTACGCCCGCGCCGAGCTCTCGAGCACCGAGGGCGGTGCGCCGAGCTACGAGGCAGGCGTCGCCGCCGGCGGACCGCTGATCACCAATACCCTCGGCGCCCGACTGTCGGTCTGGTATCGGCGCGACGGCGGCTGGATCGACGACATCAATCCGGTGACGCTCGCGCCGGTGGAAAAGAACGCCAATTTCGTCGACACCTACCTGATACGCCTCGCGCTCTTGTGGGCGGCCAACGATAAGTGGACCGTCAGCCCCTCGATCTACTATCAGAACCAGCAGCGCAACGACATCAACAACTACTGGCCGCTGTACTCGAACCCCGGCAACGACAACTTCGTCGACGCCGATCCGACGCAGCGCCGCGTACCGGACAAGTTCTACCTCACCGCTTTCAAGGTCCAGGGGGACCTGGGCGCGGTGCAGTTCATCTCCAATACCTCCTACTACCACCGGCGTGAGCAAAGCGGCTACGAGGGTACCTTGTACAACCTCGGCTTCTACCAGGAGCAGCCCGCGCCGCCGGCGACCGCGGTGTTCCCGCTGGCCGACTTCCTGCCGGGCGTGCAGTTCCCGCTGCTGGATGCCAGCGGCATTCACCTGCCGGCCGGCGCCGCCAACTACCTCTCGCCCTCCACAGTCGACAACGGCCAGCAGAACATCACCCAGGAGATGCGCCTGCAGTCCTCGGACTCGAACGCCAGGTTCGTGTGGACCACGGGTTTGTTCTTCAGCGCCAATCGCCAGAGCTATCTCGAACAGATCCACGACCCGCTGCTGAATGAGCTGTCGCTGGCACTCACCGGGCTGCCGTACACCGACTTCTTCACCGATGCGAACGGCAACCCGGTGACCTATGTGCCGCAGTTCCCGAACGACTCCTACTTCCTGCAAACGAACTCGAAGGACCAGCAGTACGCGATCTTCGGCGAGGCGACCTACGCGCTTAGCGAGGAGTTCAAGCTCACCGTCGGGGCGCGTGAGTCGCATACCAAGTTTTCGTTCAACACCTACACCGGCGGACCGCAGCTGTTCTCCGCGCCGACCACCGGTTCGGGCAGCGATGCGCAGAACTCCTTCACGCCCAAGGTGAGCCTGCAATGGCAGGCCGATCCCAACGACATGTACTACGCCACCTATGCGAAGGGCTTCCGGCCCGGCGGCGCCAACAATCCGCTGCCGGCGGCCGCCTGTGCCACCGACTTCGCCAATTTCGGCATCAAGGAGTCGCCGACCCAATTCAGCTCAGACACCGTCGACAGCTACGAGATCGGCGCCAAGAACAACATCGACAACCGGGTGCGTATCGCCAGCAGCATCTACTACATCAGGTGGAACAACATCCAGCAGACGGTCATTCCCCCCATCTGCCAGATCTCCTTTATCGACAATCTCGGTCAGGCGGTCGCCAAGGGCATCGACCTGCAGATGGACGCCTCGATCACCAGCGCACTCACCGCCGAGCTGGCGGCAGGCTACACCGATGCGCGCTACACCAAGGATTCGCGCCTGAGCCCGACTGAGGTGAATCCGGTTGTCGCCAGCGGCGATGCCATCGTGGGCCAGAGCAGCGAGACTGGTGGCGGACAGCCGACCGCTCCCATTACCGTCTCCCTCGGCCTCGAGTACCATTTCAACTTCCTGGAGCACGAATCCTTCCTGCGCGCCGACTCCGAGTACGAGGCACGCGCCAAATGGGTGACCGCCGCCCAGGATCCGAACACCCTGCAGTACGATCCGGCGAACTACACCCTTCCCGGGACCACATTCACGAGTCTGCGTGCCGGTACGCAGCTCGGCGAATGGTCGCTGCAGGCGTTTGTGGACAATCTGACCAACACACACGCGCTCACCGATTACGACTGGACGATTTGCCCCGGGAGCAATTGCAGCGCCGCCTCCGGTACGCGTCTGGAGCGCGCCTTCACGTTCCGGCCGCGCACCATCGGCATCACGGCGATATTCCGCCACTGAGTGGCTCGCTCGGACCGGGATGCGGACACTCGCGCTCAGGGGCTCCTGAGCGCGGTGCGGATGCGCCAGCTGCTTCGACCTTCGTGAGATTCTCAGCGAGAGCAGGCGCCGGCCGGTAGGCCGGAAAGTGAACTAGAATGAGGCGGCCACGAAAGGGAATCACCGAATGTCCAGGCGCCGAACCCCGCGACTGAGAGAGGATCTGGGCGAGAGCCGCCCCATCGCGCGCCGGGACTTTCTGCAAGGCACATTGGTCGGTGCGGCGAGCGCACTGACCGGTACGCTTCTTAACGGTCTGGCCGCTGCCGCTGAATCCACTCCGGGTGCGATGGCGGCGCAGGATCGGCCCGGATATTACCCCCCGCTCCTCAATGGTCTGCGGGGCAGCCAGCCCGGATCGTTCGAGGCGGCGCATGCCTTGCGCGACGGCGCAGGCATCGGTGCTGCGACCGACAGCGGCGAGAGTTACGACCTGGTCGTGGTGGGTGCCGGCATCAGCGGTCTGTCGGCGGCGCACTTCTTCCAGTCGCGCACCTCGCCTCGCAGCCGGGTGCTTATCCTCGACAACCACGATGACTTCGGCGGCCACGCCCGGCGCAACGAGTTCAGCGCGGGCGGCGCCCTGCAGCTGCTGAACGGCGGCACGCTGGAGATCGACAGCCCGCGGCCCTACAGCGCAGTTGCCGACGGCTTGCTGCGCGAGCTCGGCATTGATGCCGCGCGGCTGTATCGCAAGGTGGAGAATCGCGCCTTCTATGAGCACGGCGGCTTGCGCGCCGGTGCGTTCTTCGATGCCGAGACCTTCGGTGCCGACAAGCTCGTGGTGGGCATGGGTCGCGTGCCGATGCGCACGCTGCTGAAGAATGCGCCGCTGACGCCGCGCGCACGTGAGGACCTCGCGCGGATTTACGAGGACCCGGTGGATGTCTATCCGGGAATTGCCGCACACGAGAAAAAGCTGCGTCTGTCGCGGATCAGCTATCGCGACTACCTGCGCGATCTGCTGCACGCGGATCCGGCCGCGGTCGCTTTCTGTCAGGCGCTGACGCACGACTGGTGGGGTGTGGCCATCGATGCGTGTTCGGCGCTCGATGCCTGGGGACTTGAGTATCCGGGCTTCCAGGGCATGCGACTGCCGCGCGGCTCGATCCCCCAGATGGGTAACACACCGGCCGGATACCAGGACACCGGCGGCTCGGCGAAGCTGCATTTCCCGGACGGCAACGCCACGATCGCGCGGCTGCTGGTGCGCCGGCTCATCCCCGGCGCGCTACCCGGTACGAGCGCCGAGGACATCGTCACGGCGCGCGCGGACTACGCTCGTCTGGACCAGCCCGGCTCCGCCGTACGGCTGCGCCTAAACAGCACCGTGGTCCAAGTTCGAAATCTGGGTGAGCCCTCAAGCTCGCGTACCGTGGAGGTGACTTACCTGCGCGAGGGACGCCCGTACACGGTGCGCGCGGCGGGGTGCGTGCTGGCGTGCTGGAACATGATGATCCCGTACCTGTGTCCGGAATTGCCGGCGCCACAGAAGGCGGCACTGCACAGCCTGGTCAAGGCGCCGCTGGTCTATACCAGTGTCGCGATCCGCAACTGGCGTGCGTTCCAGGCTCTGGGCGTATCCGAGGTGTACGCTCCGGGCTCGTATCACTCCTCCTTCAGGCTCAACGCCAAGGTCGACATCGGCGCCTACAGGAGTCCGTCCCGGCCGGATGACCCAATACTGATCCATATGGTGCGCGTGCCCTGCAAGCCGGGGTTGAGCGAGTATGAGCAGAACAAAGCCGGCCGGGCGGAGCTACTGGCGACCTCGTTCGCGAGCTTCGAGCGCAACATCCGCGAGCAGCTGCTGCGCACACTCGGGCCGGGTGGGTTCGAGCCGGGACGCGACATCCAGGCGATCACCGTGAATCGCTGGCCGCACGGCTACGCCCCGGAATACAACTCGCTGTTCGATCCGGACGTCCCGGAGGCGCAGCGGCCGCACATGATCGGCCGCGCACGCTTCGGGCGCATCACCATCGCCAACTCGGATGCGGGCGCGGCGGCGTATACCGATTCGGCGATCGACCAGGCGAGCCGTGCCGTGAACGAGCTGCTGCACGCTTAGCGCGCACACCGACGGCAAGGGATTGACGCCCCGCGACTGGAAAATCGTGAGCAGGCAATTGCGCAGCCATGGGCTGCCTGGCACGCACGTGTTAGTACTGCGCGGCCGGTGCCGCACCACTGGCGGCAAGCTCGCCCACCACTTCGCGCCGCGTTGCCAAGACATCCGCCAGCGGTGTGTGACGCACCGCGGCCACTTCCTGCTGCGTAAAGGGCGCAGGTGGCGGCTCCCCGGGCGCGCCATAGCGCTCGCTGAGCCAGTTGAGCACTGCGGCGAGCTGCGCATCGGCGAGCGCGGAATTAGCCGCGCCCGGCACCCGCAGGACGTAGTTGCGGCCCTCGGCCGTGCGCATGAAACGCCCGAGCATGCCTGCCAGCGGCGGAATCTTCCCGGGCACGCCCTGGGCCTCAGGTCCATGGCAGCCCATGCAGTAGAGGATGTAATCCTGCGCAGGACCAGCGGTGGCATCGTGCGCGAGCCAGCCTGAGGTTATGAGGGCTGCGGCGAGCAGCACGGGGCGCGTCATTGCGCTATCGCCTGCTCAGGGTGGGGCGAGGCTCTTGCGATGCTCGCGCACCGCAGCGCCATCGACCGGGTGCGCGCGCTCGGCGGCGATGTCCGGCGCGCTCAGCGGCTTGACGTCGGCCGATGCGTGGCCGAGGTCAAACACCACGAAATTCAGCGTGGCCGCGAGGGTTGCGTCATCGAGGTGCGCGAAGTCCGGCATCTTGAAGTCGTAGTGTTTCTCATCGACCACGATGTCGCCGAACATTCCATAGAGCACGGTCATCACCAGCTGCCGGCGTCCTTCGGGGCTTGCGGCATAGCGCGCGGGGTTGGACAGGAGCGGCGGGGCGAGCGAGGGCACACCGGCCCCGGCGGGTCCGTGGCACACCGAGCAGTTGGCCTGGAAGCTGGAGGCGCCCTGCGGATAGGCAGGATCAGCGGCGGCGGCTGCGACCGTAAGACCTGCGAACGCTGCTCCGAGCGCTGCAAGTACGGCCCGGGTCATTTCTCGGCAACTCCGAGGATCACCGACACCGAGCAGTGGTAGTTGGAATTATCGCCGTTGGCCATGCACCAGTTCAGGTCGTTGTTGCGCGACGGACGGTACATCGGCTTCTCGCGCTCATTACGGTTGCAGTCGCAATGTCCGCAGCTGGTCTTCCCGCAACAGTCGTTGTACGAGATGATGTAATCGCGGCCGTCGCCGGGGTTGTGACAGGTGCCGATCCAGGTAATGGGCGAGGCCACGGTCCCGGGCGGACACGATGCCGAGGTGCCCCCGCAGCACGAGCACAGGAACCCGTCGATCGCGCAGTACTTCCAGTACTGGCAACTCTGCGGCGTGCTTGGGTCGGCCTTCAGCTCGTCCGCGCTGGCGCGTCCGCCACGATTGATGGGCAATAGCGGCAGCAGGGCCGCGCCGGTGAGGATCCGGCCGAGGCATCCGAGGAGACTACGCCGCGAGGTGCGCTGCGCGAGCGCGCGCGTCGAGTCTTCGAACAGCCGGTCGAATGAGCGCATCGGGTGCCTGCGTACTTTCAGGGATTCAGCAACATCCACGGAGTCTGCCCGAGGTGTTTCTCAACGTGCCGCACGTGACCAGTGAGGGCATCGAGGACCGCGACGTCGGCGCTATCGGTGGCGGCGAACAGGATGGGCGCGCTGTCCTGCGACACCTGCACCGCCAGCACCCGCGACAGTCCCTGCGCCTGCACTCCCCAGCGTGCCACGCGCTGGTGGTGTGCAGTGTCGAACACCCAGATCTCCGTACCGCCGTCCTTGTGCGAGCCTTCGCCGCCGCGGTGCATCGGCACGTACAGCCGGCCGAGGGTGCGGTGGATCGCGCCCACCTGCTCGGCCCCCGGGCGCCATTGGCCGCGCTCACTCGCGCTCACCATCGACCAGACCGGCGCGAACTGCGGCTGTGGGCCGCTGAAGTCGATCTCGTGCACGTCCCCGAGGAAGGACAGGAAGGCGTAGCCGCGGCTGGTCGGTATGCCCTGCACGAATACCGGGTCCTTGTCGGGATCGAAGAACGGCTCGGACATCGCGCGCGAGGCCTCGTGGCCCTGTGCGTCGAGCGTCACGGTCAACAGCCGGCCGCTCTCGCACAGGGAGGACACTCGGTTGGGGCCGGAAGGAATCACCAGCACGCAGCCGGCGGTGTCGATCTCGGCGAGCACCGTGCCGCGGGCGGGATCAAGCACGCCGAAGGAGGCGGCGGGGGTGACGTAGGAGGCATAGAGGAAATGAGCGTCGCTGCTGTAGGCAACGTTGAACAGCGTCGGCACCGTCTGGGCGCGCTTGGTGGGCAGCACAATCTCGTGAGTGACGGCGAGTGTGCGGTTGTCGGTGAACTCGACCACATCGGTACGCGTGCCGCGGCTGCCGCGCGCGAAGTACGTGGTGGCCACCACGGTCGTGGCGCCATCGGGTGAGATGTTTACGCTCGGGTCGAAGCCTGCATCGATCTGCCCGAGGCGCCGGAAGCTGTCGCCGTCGAACAGCTGCACGCGCGCGTCGATCTCATTGTCGAACGCCTCATCGAACACATACACCCAGTGCGGGCTCTTCGGCGGCAGCGGCTCCACCGTGAGATGTTCGGCCGGCAGGGGCGGGGGCCCCGCCAGCACGCGCGCCGCAAGCAACAGGCACGGCAGTGCCGCAGGTAGAGCATCGGCAAGTCGCATCGGACACCTTCGCGCACGGCCGCATTTGCGTTGGTTTGCCTGATGGCCCGCGCTGCGGCATGGCCCGCACCAGGGCATGGGCGGCCTCCCGCTGCGAGTCTGGCACAACGTCGGGGACGGCGAAAGATGCGGCCTCGGGCATAATAGCTGCGCACGGCGTTGTGTATGTCCCGGGCAGTCTTGCCCAAGCGTTGCACGCGATAACCATCAATCGATTATCGATAGACGATGTCCATCGTGCCCCTGCAGTCCCTGTGGTCCATGACGGCCCCTTCCGGCCCTGCGTGCAGCCCGCTCATGGGGACGCAGCGTGCCCAGGCCGTCATCGTCGGCGCCGGCTACACCGGCCTCTCCGCCGCGCTGCATCTGGCCGAGGCCGGGCACGACGTAGTGGTACTGGAGAGTGTGGATGTCGGCGAGCGCGCCTCCGGACTCAATGGCGGTCAGGTCATCCCGGGAGTCAAGCAGGATCCGGATACCCTGGAGGCGATGCTTGGGCCGGATATGGGGGCGCGGCTGCTGAGCACCGCAGCTACGGGGCCTGACCTGGTGTTCGCCCTCATCGAGCGCTATGGCATCGAATGCGATGCGACCCGGACGGGCTGGATCCAGCCGGCGAGTTCGGATGCCGCGTTGGCGCAGCTCGCGCGGCGCGCCGAGCAATGGTGGCGACGCGGCGCGGCTCTGGAGCTGCTCTCGCGCCGCGAGGTGCTGCAGCTGACCGGCTCGGCACGTTATTGCGGCGGCTTGCTTGATCGGCGCGGCGGGACCGTGCAGCCGCTCGCTTACGTACGCGGACTCGCTCTGGCGCTGCTGCGCACCAGCGCGCGCCTGTACACGCACAGCCCGGCAACGCGCCTTACGCGTGCTGGCGGCGCCTGGAGCATCGAGACGCCGCAGGGGAGCGTGAGTGCCCCGCTGGTCATCATCGCCACCAACGCCTACACCGGGGCGCTCACCGATGGGCTGCGCCGCAGTCTGGTGGCAGTGCCATCCTTCCAGGTCGCCACCGCGCCGATCCCCCCACCGCTGCGCAGTACGATCCTGCCCGACGGGCAGGCAGCTTCGGATACCCGCCGCCTGCTGCGCTATTTTCGGCTAGGTCCGGGCGGACGGCTGGTGCTCGGCACGCGCGGCACGTTTTCGCCGGCGCCTACGCTGCACGACGTACAGTTCCACTATCGATCCGTGCACGAGATCTACCCGCAGCTGAAGGGCATCGCCTTCGAATATCACTGGGGGGGTCTGGTGGCCATGACCCGTGATCACCTGCCGCACCTGCACGAGCTCGGCCCGGGGCTGTTCGCGGGCATGGGTTACAACGGCCGCGGTGTGGCGATGGCCACCGTGATGGGAACGCTCTTGGCGCGGCGCGCACTCGGCGCGAGCGTCGCGGAGCTCGGTTTTCCGGTAACACCCGTGGCACCGTTGCCGCTGCACGCGCTCAGCGGCTCGGTCGCGCGCGCGACCATCCAGTACCTGCGCTGCGTGGACGGCCTCGCCCGCCTGCGATCACGCGCGCTCTTTCGGGCCTAGGCAGACCGATGGATACCAAGGCCTGGCTGCTCGCCGCCGTGGTGGCGGTCAACATTGCCTTTGTCATCGGCTGGGTTCGCGCCGTGCGCCGTCACCGCCTTGAGGGTCGTCCGACCTTCGGGGACGTGCTCATCGGCGCGGTCACCGCCTTCCTCGACACGCTCGGGATCGGTTCCTTCGCTCCGACGACCGCGCTGTTCAAGTTGCGCGGCAGGCCCGCAGACGAGTTGATTCCGGGAACCCTTAACGTGGGGCACAACGGCGCGGCCTTCATCGAGACGCTGCTGTTCCTCACCGCGGTAAGCGTCGAGCCGATGCTGCTGCTTTGCATGATCGCGAGCGCAGGGATCGGTGCATGGCTCGGCGCAGGCGTCGTGAGCCGTCTGCCGCGGCGCTCGATTCAGCTGTTCATGGGCGCTGCGCTGCTGGTAGCGGCGGTGTTCTTCGCGATGCGCAACCTGGGCGCATTTCCGCCCGGCGGCGAGGCATTCGCTCTCCAGGGCTGGCGCTTCCCGCTTGCCGTGGCTGTCAATTTCGTGCTGGGTGCGCTCATGTGCATCGGCATCGGCAACTACGCACCCAGCATGATCATATTGGCATTGCTCGGCATGCATCCGCTGGCGGCGTTTCCCATCATGATGGGCAGCGATGGCCTGGTGCAGCCGGTGGCAAGTCTGGGCTTCTTCCGCTCGGGCCGTTTCGCGCACGGTCCGGCGCTCGGGCTTATCGCAGGTGATCTGTTCGGGGTGGTGGTCGCATTCTACATTGTGAAACAGCTGCCGCTCACCACCATGCGCTGGCTGGTGACCGTCGTGGTCACTTACGCCGCACTCTCGATGCTGCGCTCTGCCCGTGCGGCGACGCCCGTCGCGAGCGTCGCGGTGGAGTGAAGGCGCCGGCTACAGCCAACCCATGCGGGCGGCGATGATGAAGCTGCGGTGGCCGGTGGGGGTGGCAGCAGGAGCGGCGTGCGGCGGCGGGTTCTGGGTAGTAGGCGCCGCGGTGTGCGCGGCCGAGCAACCCTGCGCCGGCCGGATGACGCTGAATGCCGCGGCGGCGATTACGAGCCCGACTATTGCCCAGGTCGTCACCTTCATATGCGTCTCCCCGCAGGCGAACTCCGGTCCCCATATGAGACGCCCGCCGGGGTACGGGTGTCAGCCCGTAGCGCGTCGCATCCATCCTGCCAGCCAACGGATTCGTCCCGGAACAGTGTTACGATCAGGTGACACTTAGGGCAGGCCCGGAGGGTGCGTGGGGCAGCTGCACGAAGTCGAAATTCACCGTCTGCGACCGACCCAGATCACGGTCGGACTGATCGAGGTTCACGACAAGCGTGCCAAGCTCGAGGCGCTGAAAAAACACGAGCAGCGCGACTTCCTCGAGGCGCACCCGATCCCAGGCGTGTGGGGACCTGACGACAAGGTCTATATCATCGACCATCACCATCTCGGGCGCGCCGCCTGCGAAGCCGGAGTCGACACCGGGTTCTTCTGTATCGAAGGGGATTTCTCCAAGGTCCCGGTTGCGCAGTTCTGGCCGAAAATGAACGACGTCAAGTGGACGCATCCGGTCGATCAGAACGGCAGGCTGCGTCCGTTCACGGACATTCCCAACCATCTGGAGAAGCTGCAGGACGATCCCTACCGCTCTCTGGCGGGGTACGTGCGCGATGCCGGCGGCTACGATAAAACGCCGACCGCGTTCGCCGAATTCCTGTGGGCGGATTTCTTCAGGCCGCGCGTGGTGATCGGGCCCACGCGTGCGGACTTCGACACCAGCGTTGCCGCCGCAATCAAGCTGTCAACCTCCAGCGCCGCTTCGCACCTGCCGGGTTACAAAGGTCAGGTCAGCGGCTGATCGGATTCGTCCGCGACTCCTCGCTCAGCTCGCACACTTATAGCCTGGCCCGCATGCCCACCCTGCCTTTGACGATGAACGCCGTTGTGCTCGAGGGCCACGGCGGGCTCGAGCGGCTCGCGTACCGCACGGATCTGCCCGTTCCCACCCCGCAGGCGGGGGAGGTGCTGGTGCGCGTGCGCGCGGCAGGCGTTAACAATACCGACATCAACATGCGCACGGGCTGGTACTCAAAGTCGCTCGCCGTGGGGGCGACGGACGCCGCCGCAGGGGCCGGCCCTGCTGCCACATTGCCCGAGGACACCGGCTGGACGGGTGCGCCGCTTAGCTTTCCGCGCATCCAGGGGGCCGACGCCTGCGGCCACATCGTAGCGGTTGGTCCGAGCGTTGATCCGGCACGAATCGGCGAGCGCGTGATCGTCGAGCCGGTGTTCAGCCGCGCGCCCGGCGAGCCGGTCTACTTCGGCTCCGACTGCCCCGGGGCATTTGCCGAATACGTCAACGTGCCGTCGGTCAATGCCCATCGAATCACCAGTGAGTTCTCCGACGCCGAGCTGGCCTCCTTTCCCTGCTCCTACAGCGCCGCCGAGAACATGCTCGCTCGGGCCGACATGCGCGCCGGGGAGACGGTGCTCGTGACCGGCGCCTCGGGCGGTGTTGGATCAGCGGCCGTTCAGCTCGCCAAGCGGCGCGGCGGCCACGTCATCGCCGTGGCAGCCGCAGAGAAGGCTGCCGAGGTTCGCGGTCTTGGGGCAGCGCGCGTCCTGCCACGCGGCGGCGAACTCCTCACCGCGATCCCTCGACAGTCCGTGGATATTGTTGTCGATGTCGTCGGCGGGGAGCAATTCCCCGCCCTGCTCGATGTACTTCGCCGCGGAGGTCGCTACGCCGTCGCGGGAGCCATCGCCGGGCCGATCGTCAGGCTTGACCTGCGTACGCTGTACCTGAAGGATTTGCAATTGCTCGGCTGCACCATCCCGGAGCCTGGCGTCTTCACCGATCTGGTCGGCTACATCGAACGCTGCGAGATTCGGCCCGTCCTCGCGCGCACCTACCCGCTGGCTGCGATCGCGGAAGCCCAACGCGAATTCCTTGCCAAGCGGTACACCGGCAAGATCGTACTGCTGCTGTAGGAATTCGCGCCAGGATGCGGTGGCGGGCGGCTGCTCAGGCTGCGGGCTTGATATTGGCGTTCAGGCGGAACAGGTTGTTCGGGTCGTAACGCTTCTTGAGCGCCGCGAGCCGCGGGTAGTTGTCGCCGTAGGCCGCGTGCACGCGCGCGTCGCGGTCGTCGGTGGCGGCGAGATTCACATACTGGCCGTGCGTCAGCGGCTCGACCTGCGTCCAGACCTTACGCACCCAGTCGGTGTTTCGCGCGGCATCCTCGGCCGGCATTTTCCAGAGGTTGGCGATGCCGAGGTTGTGACTCGCCCCGCGGTTGAAGTACGCACTCGCGTGCGGCGGTACACGGCTGATCGCGCCGCCCTGGTGCTGCATCCACATCCAGATGCCCGCCGACGGCGCACTTTCCATGGAACCCACTAGGCTGTCGATAAGCGCGGGCGTGAGACCGGACACGAGCCCCCCTTTGCCGTAGAAACCGAGCGGGCTGACGCCGCGAAGGTCGGCGCTGCCCTGCAGCTTCGCGTACGGGGCCGGCGCGAGTTCATCGGTGTCCGGCTTGCCGAGCTTGCGCAGCGGCGCGACCGCGTGTTCCGCCCCGGCGGCGGGGCCGCAATAGCAAACGTCCATACCCAGGTAACGCACGCCCTTCCGATCCGTGCCGAGATCGAGGTCCACGTACAGCTCATCG
>Ga0302326_10018555_pt1 | contig 14418 bp, 7 predicted proteins | sample Palsa_T0_3_FD_202264 | JGI IMG/M metagenome (GOLD analysis project Ga0302326, IMG submission 202264) | Peat permafrost microbial communities from Stordalen Mire near Abisko, Sweden - Palsa_T0_3 | ecosystem: Environmental > Terrestrial > Soil > Palsa > Peat permafrost | place: Sweden: Abisko... | reverse complement strand
TGGAAGCTGCCGCCGCACGCAGTGGCCCTGATCGGGCGGCCGGCGGTCTGGTTCGCGCTCGACATCGTCACGCCGCGCATCCGCCTGGGCTTTGCGACGATTCCTTCGCTGCGCCACGTCTGGGAGCAAGATTTCGGCGGTCACCTGTTCCTCGCGGTCACCGACGGCGATACCTCACGCGCGATCATCGTCGAGGGCGGACCCTCCAACAGCAACGGAACGGGTGCGCTCGTCCCCTTCCGTTATCCTGAAGACGACTTCGCCAAGCGCGGCATCATGGACTTCGATCCGGTCCTGATCGCTCCGCCTCATGGCCTCTCCCAGGAGTTCTTCGCGCAGCTCGTGCGTCAGACGCAGCGCAGCTACGACGGCGATCAGAGCTATCTCGCGATCGAGGTGCCGTTCTTGCGCGTCGGGCGCGACTCGAACTCGTACGCGATCGGCGTGCTGTCGTCCGCCGGCATCGACGTCCGGGCGATTCCGAAACCGGTCGAATCGATGCGCTGGGAATGGTCCGGCTATCCGGGTGCGGACGATCCCGTCCACCACGCCAACTTCGGCATCTACCTCGGTGTGCCGAGCGATCTTGGCAACGGCACGTCCGACGTCGCCTATCACCGCGAGGACGGCAGCGTTCTGCTGGCCGTCGTCGGCGGCACGCCCGGCGCAACGGCACGCTTACCGGACGGCAGCGAGGTGCAGCTCGACGCGCTGGGGCGCATCACGTTCTCGCCCGAAGATGCGCGCAATCGTGGGCTGCCCTCCAAGCACACGGAGCCGCCCGACCAGATCCGGCAGCGGCGGCACTTTCCGCGCGATCCCAACCCGGCGGGCGCCGTCATCACCCTGATCGTCGACGGGCGATCGATGCCGCTACGGCCCGGCAGCGAGTATCGTGGCATCGTCGTCGAGCGCAACGACCCGCTCTATCTCGCGACCCTGCGCACCGAAGGGGGCGGCAGCGTCGTCGTACCGATCGCCGAACTCGGCGTCGAAATGCGCGATCCCAAGCGGGTCGACAAACTCTTTCAAGCCGGCAACGAGGTGACGCTCGGCTTGCACCGCGACCGGCGTCCGAAGCTGATCGCGCACGGCGCGGCAAGCCTCGACGACACCCTGCGCTGGCACCAGTTTCACGCCCCGCCGTGGCGCAACGTGTTCGCGACCTCCGCGATCGGTCTCGTCGCGTTGATCGCAGGCATCTGGTGGTGGCGCCGGCGCTGAGCAGCGCTCGCCGCGCCGGCGCTAGCTGCCGGTCTTGGTCGAGAGTTGAATCTGGCTGCCGCCCTTGTCCTCGCCCGTAACGACCACGCTCTGGCCCGCGTTACCGTGATCGGGAGAGGCGAACGTTCCCGCGGTCTTCGCTCCGCTCGAAATCGTGAAGTTTTGCCAGGTCGAAGGCAGGTGTGCTTTGTACCAGGCCACGACCGTGTCGGAGCTATCGCTGCTCGCGTAATAATCGATCGTCACCGACGAACCGTTGGAACTCATCTGCAAGCTCTTGTCCGTTTCCTTGGTCGCGCCGGGGTAGACCGGAAGGGTAATCGGCACGAACGGCGCGCCGCTTGCCGTCGTCGCGGCCGCCGAATCGCCGCCGCTCGCCACGCCGGCCGCTGCGGCCGCCGCCGTCGCCGCCGCTGCGACCGCCGTGGCCGCTGCGTTGCCGGCTGCCGATGCCGCTGCTGCCGCCGTGGCCGCTGCGTTGGCGGCCGCCGTCGCCTGATCGCTCGTCGTGTTCGCCGTTTTGGAACAACCGGCGAGCAAGGCAGCAACCGCGAATGCCATTAGGAAACGCTTCACGAGCAACATCCTCCAACCGTGCGAGCTATCGCGCCTTAGCTTGAGCCGGGATGCGGCGCTATCCTTCGATGGCGTCGATCTCCAGGTCGATCGTGACGTCGTTACTCACGATCGTGGGCGGGAACGTCGGGCCTAGGTTCCAGGCCGTCCGGTCGATCGTGAAGGTCGCAGAGTAACCCAGGTGCGTGCGGCCCCGGCCGTCCTTGATCGTGCCGAGGTAGGCGGCGTCGAAGCTCACCGGCTTGGTCACGCCGTGGAACGTCAGGTCGCCGGTGATGTGGAAGGCGCCTGCGGCGCCGGGCTCGATCTTCGTGCTCTTGAACGTTAGCAGCGGATAGGTCGCCACATCGAACCAGCGGGCGGAGCGCAAGTCGCCGTCCCGCTGGTCCTGGTGCGTGTCGATCGTCGCCAGGTCGAGGGTCGCGTCGGCCTCTTTTAGCGCGTTGCCTTCGCCGAACACGATCGTCGTGTCTTTGATTGCGATCGTGCCGCTCACTTTGGTCAGCAACAGGTGCCGCACGGTAAAGGTCGCGCTCGAGTGGTCCGGGTCGAGCCGCGCCGGTCTATCGGCGCCGAATGCCGCTTGCGGCAGCGCAGCGAGCGCAATTATCGCGATCAGGATCGACTTCTGCATGATTTCCTTTTTAGCTTACCGATGTGCGAGGGCGGCGTTCTCGCGTTCTTGAAGCTCGCGCCATTGAACCTTGCCCGTGCCCGAACGCGGTAACGAGGCAACGAATTCGACGATCTCGGGAACCTTGTAGACCGCCATTTTATCGCGTGCCCACGCGATGATCTCCTCCGGCGTGACGCTCGCACCCTCGCGCAACACGACCAGCGCCTTGACGACCTCGCCCTTGCGGGGGTCGTTCGAAGCGATCACGCAAGCCTCTTTGATCGCCGGGTGCGCGAACAACTTGGTCTCGACCTCCGCGGGCCAGACTTTCAGGCCGGCCGCATTGATCATGCGCTTGAGACGGTCGACCATGAAGAAGTAGCCTTCGTCGTCCATAAAGCCGAGGTCGCCGGTGCGAAAAAACGGCTTGCCTTCCAGTTCGAGAAAGGCCTCGGCCGTTGCCGCCGGTTGGCGCCAGTATTCGCGCATCACCTGCGAGCCGTTGATCACGATCTCGCCCGTTTCGTTGGGCGCGAGTTCCCGGCCGGTATCGGGGTCGATCACGCGCGAGTCGACGCCGAAGGTCGGAATCCCCAGGCACTGCAGCTTCGTCCGGTCCGGCGGGTTGGCGTGCGTCATCGAGATCGTCTCGGTCAGCCCGTATCCCTCCATGTAATGCAGTCCCAGGCGCTCGACCAGTTGGGTGCCGACGGCGGCCGGTAACGGCGCACCGCCGCCGCCGAGGTGACGCAGCGATGCGATTCGCTCCGGCCGGAAATCGGGCTGAGCGAGCAGGTCGACCACCATCGTGCTGATCGCCGTCATCGTGTCGCAGCGGTAGCGCTCGATCAGCTTGAGCGTCGTCGCCGCCTCCCAGCGGGTGGTCATCACCAGGGTCGAGCCGGTCGCGAGCGTAGCGTTCATGTCGACCGTCATGCCGGTCACGTGAAAGTACGGCAGGACGGAAAGCACGCGACCACCCGACGAGCCGGCGCCGCCCCAGGCAATGACCGACATCGTCGTCGTCTGGCACGAACGGTGGGTGTGAACGCAACCCTTCGGGCGGCCCGTCGTCCCCGAGGTGTACGGTAACACCGCGATGTCGAGATCGCCCGTGGTCACGGGGCCGGGCGAGTGGTCTTCGGCGAGCGCGTCGCGCCAGGCGACCAAGGCCGGGGCCTCGAGCGGTGCGGCCGGCGCCGCCACCGCCGGCGGCAGCGCGAGGTCGGTCTCGCGCTCGAGGTAGTCCGAGTACACGGCAACGACGACCCGCTCGAGCTGCTCCCCGACCAGCGGCAGCACGCGATCGAGCAGTTCTTGACCCACGATCGCAACGCTCGCGCCGCTATCCTCGGCATAGGTCTCGAGTTCGCTCGTGATGACCATCGGGTTGATCGGAACCACCACGGCGTTCGCGCGCAGGATCGCATAGTACGCGATCGCATACTGCGGCGAGTTCTGCATGTCGAGGATGACGCGATCGCCCGCCTTCACCCCGGCGCGCTTTTCCAGATACCCCGCCAGCGCTTCGACGCTTTTCCACAAACGGCCGTAACTCAGCGGCGTGTCGTAGTAGACGATGGCCGGATGGTTCGGGTAACGTGCCGCCGAGGTCTCGAGGTTCAGCGCGAGATTCGTCACCGGGATCGGGAACGAAAACGGCCGGCGCCGCGGCCAATATGCAAAGTGACGCTGCATAACCGGAGGCCTTTTGCGCCGCCCTCAAGTTTTCCGTTTAAAGGGCTCGGGACGTTGCCCCGAGCCTGGCGCTCCGCTCAGCTTTTTCGACGTTGCCGAAAAAACTGAGCTGCACGCCCCCGCGCCGACTTCGCGGCGCGGGCCCCCGCTTTGCTAGCCTTTTAGGCGGCGCTGGAGCGGCTGGCTTCGAGTTGGTAGAAGACGGAGGGGACTTCGTCGGCGCGGGTGGGGCGGCCGAAGTAGTAGCCTTGCACCTCACCGCAGCCCATTTCGCGCAGGCGCGCGGCCTGTTCGGCGGTTTCCACGCCTTCGGCAGTCACGCTGACCCCGACCGCGGTCGCGAGCGCGAGCAACATCGTGACGATCGGTTCGCTTGCGAGGCCGCCGTCGTCGCCGCCTACGAACGAGCGGTCGATCTTGAGCACGTCGAAGGGGAACTGCTGCAGATACCGCAGCGACGAGAAGCCGGTGCCGAAGTCGTCGATGGCGAGGCCGACGCCGAGATCGCGCAGCCGTTCTAGGGGAGCGCACGAGGAGCGGCCGCTGGCGAGGACGGTGCTCTCGGTAACTTCCAGGACCAATTCCTTGGCTTCCATCCCGTGACGGCGTAAGGTCCCGGCAACGTTATCGACAAAGTCGCCTTGCACGATTTCGCGAACCGACGTGTTCACGGACATCGTCCTCGGCCGCTGATCGGGGAAGTCACGTTTCCACTGCGCGAACTGGGCACAGGCACGATCGAGCACGAACCGGCCGATTGGAACGATCAGCCCCAGTTCTTCGGCGAGCGGGATGAACTCGACCGGCGACACGTTGCCGAGTTCGGGGTGCTCCCAACGCAGGAGCGCCTCGAACGAGTCGATTCTGCCGTTTCCAAGCGAGACGACGGGCTGGTACACGAGGTGGAGCTGATCGCGTTCGAGAGCGCGGCGCAACTGAACGGACAGGCTAACGCGCCGCGACACGTCCTCGCGCATCGAGCGGTCGAAGACCGCATAGCGCGCCGTCCCGCCCATCTTGGCCGAGTACATCGCCGTGTCCGCGTCGCGCAGAATCTCTTCGACCGACGTATAGGACTCTTGCACGTATGCGATGCCGATGCTGGCGGCGATGAAGATGTCACGGCCGTCGAGCACGAGCGTTTCCGACAGCGCGTCGCTGACGCGCCGGACCGTTTCCTCGACCTGTGCCCGGTCCCGGCCGGTGATGAAGGCGGCGAACTCGTCGCCGCCCAACCGCGCGACGAAGTCGCCGCCGTGGACGTTGGAGCGTAATTGCTCGGCACACCAGACGATCACGCGGTCGCCGACGGCGTGCCCGAAGCTGTCGTTGACGAGCTTGAACTCGTCGATATCGATGAACAACACCGCCCGCGGTCCGATGGGGGTCGCGGTGAGGGCTAACTGCACGTGCTCGTTGAAGCAGGCGCGGTTCGGCAGCCCCGAAAGGGCGTCGTGGGTGGCCTCGTGGCGGAAGCGGTCCGCTAGCTTCTTGCGCTCGGTGATGTCCTTCAGCATCGAGATCGCGAAGCGCGGCTGGTGGTCGTCGTCGCGAACCAGCGACACCGTCGCTTCGAACCAAGCGTCGCTCGGGCTCCGATATACTTCGGTCGTGAAGGATTCGATCTCGCCGGCGAACAGCCGTTTGTAGTCGACGGCAGCGGCACCGACCGACTCCCCGTCGACCGGATCCAGCATCTGGTGCATCCGCGCGTTCGTTCGCAGCACGACGCCTTCGCGATCCAAGATGGCGACGCCGATCGACGAACGGTCGAAGGCTGCGCGGAAATGCGCTTCGGTGACGGCCAAGGCGTCGAGCACGCGCTGCCGCGCAAGCTCGGCTTCCAGCCTTTCGAACTCGCGGCGCGTGCGGGCCTGCGCGAGAAGATGACGCCGCTGCATCGCGATTCCGAGCCACAGGAGCATGATCAGGCCGACGCAGACCACGGCAACCACCGCGACGTTCAGCTCGTGCAGCTGGCTGCTCTCCTCAGCTTCGCGCCCCTCGAGGGCGGAGTCGATGCTCGCGCCTAAATCGTCGTGGGCGAGGTCGACCGAATCGATGACGGAGTCTGCCACGCCCCGCAACGCTTCCGCCAGCTCGCGGCCGCGCAAGGTCGAACCGCGCGTCCGGTCCAGGATCGACGAAAAGGCATCCAGGCTGCCGTCGAGCGCAACGAGTTGTTCTTCCAGCTCCGGCAGATCGCCAACCGTGCGCGTCGCGTTTTCGATTTCTTCGTCGGCGCTCAGATACGCCTGGCGGGATTCGCCGATCATCGTCGCGGCCGCGACCCGGTCGCGCTCGGTCAGGCCACCGCTCAGTTCTGCCCGATAGAGCACGAGCTTCGCATCGTCGATGCGCTGCGCGACGATCGGCAACTGCGTCCCGTAGGCGTCGACGAGGGCCGCCGTCGCACCGTTGGGGTCGGAGACCAGTGACGAGCGTTCGCTCGCGACCTCCGCCAAACTCGTGGCGGTTGCCAGTACGCCCGCGACGGCCGCGGACGAACCGGCACCTTGCGGGACGAGCGCCCACTGACCCTCGAGGACGCTGACGCGCTTCGTAAGGTCGAACGGCCGCCCGGAAACATCATCATAAGAGTCGAGGGCCGTAAGCGCTCCCGTGACGTCGCGTCGTTGCGCCGAACCGGCGTCGCCGTCGAATTGGATGCGGTCGCGCAGCGCGCGCAACGAGTCGACGGTCTTTCCGATCAGCGTCGTGTAGGCCAGGCCCTCGCGTTCGCGGACGGTGACCGAGATACGCGTCGCCTGCTCCCCGATTCTCTTCGAGAGTTCGCCGGTAACGACAACCACTAGCGCAATCAGAATCAGGGCTACAGTGAAAAAGGTAGCCCGATAGTCCCGTATGCGCGTAAACGCCGAGGCTAACATGCTCTAGCTTTATCGGCAGCCAAACTGGCGAGGCGCGGCCGAAAAGTGAGGCCTAGGTCACAAGTTGAAAACGAGCTAAACCTCGACGCGGAGCGCTTCTTCGATCGCCTGCTCTTCACTCATCTCTGCGCCGCGAGCCAGCAACAGGTCGAGCTGGTTCCAGGGCATCGCCGCTCGCAGGGCGGCCAGTACCCGATTGTACTCCTGCCGGTCGGTTGGCTCCGGCGCTGCTCCGAGGGCAGCGTAGCATGCTCCGACGAACCCGATGAGACGTGCGGCGCGCGGCAGCTCCATCAGTGCCGTCTGCGGTGCAAGCGCGGCGATTGCGGCGAGGTGCTGCAGGGCCCACGTTTCGTGCAGCTCGAAGCGAAGCCGACGCGATATGTCGAGCGCTTCGCGTGCATGGGTGCGGGCTTCGTCGTAGCGATCGATCGCGATCAGATATGCCGCCGTGTTGGCGTGAACGGCCGACTCGACCGAATCGGGATCGTCCTCGAAACGGCATGCCGCTAGCGCTTCATTCGCTACCCGCACGGCCGCTTCAGCGTCGCCGGCCCAAAACTCGATCTCCGCACGCGCCGTCAGGGTAACGGCGACCCAGCGCTCTTTGCCGAGCGCCCGATACATCGCAAGCGCCTCTCCCGAGGCTGCGCGCGCTTCGGCGAAGTCGCCGCTCAGTGCGCCTGCCGCGGCCAGCAAGTAAAGGGTGTTGGCCGCCAGCGTATCGAGGCCGAGCGCCCGCGCGGCGCCTAAAGCCTCGCGCAGCAGCGGTTCGGCGTCGCTGGGCCGGTCGAGGCGAACCAGGGCACTGCCGGCGGCGACTTGCGAGCGTGCCGTTCCGATCCGATCGCCGATGGCATGGTATCGGTCGACCGCCCGCAGGGCCGCGGCCAGCGACGTGCTGAACTCGCCCAGTTCCTCGCTGATCGCCGCATCGGCTCGGTCGAGTTCCGCAGCGACTTCGAGCGGCGTGTTTTCGTCGACGAGTTCGAGGCCGAGGCGAATCCAGATCCGCCCCTCGGAGATCGCAAACCGTTGCCACACCGATTTCAAACTCGCGGTCAACCGTTGCCCCAGGCAAATGTCGTTTGCCGCGCCGAGCGACCATTCGAGCGCAGTTCGCCAATTGTCCAGCTCCAATCGGGCCGAGGCGTGCCAGCCTCGATCGGGCACTTCTTGAAACGCGCGCTCGAAGTATTCGGCGATCCGGCAATACGTCAGTGCGTGGCGACTGCAGACCTCAGCTCGGTCGGCTCGCAGCACGAGCTTTTCTCGGCCGTATTGCCGGAACGATTCCAACAGCCGATAGCGGGGACCGGCGAGGTTCATTTCGGCGACGATCAGCGACTTCTCGGTCAGCGACGAGAGCAGTTCCAGGACGTCGGATTCCGCAGCCCCTTCTTCTCCGCAGACGGCGGTAGCGGCTTCGAGGGTACAGCCGCCGGCGAAGACGGAGAGGCACTCGAAGATGCGACGTTCGGGCTGCGAGAGCAGCTCGTAGCTCCAATCGATCGTCGCTCGCAGCGTTTGCTGGCGCGCCGGCGCCGTGCGCCCGCCATGGGCCAGCAGCGCGAAACGCAGGTCCAGTTTCTCCGCGATCGCCGCAACCGGAAGACTCGTCACACGCGCAGCCGCAAGCTCGATCGCGAGCGGGATACCGTCCAGGCGCGCGCATATTTCGGCGACATGGCGGACCGTTTCGTCGCTGAGCGCGAAGCGATGATCGACGGCCTGCGCCCGTTGTGTAAACAGGACGATCGATGGAAACCCGGCCGCGTCAGCAACGCCGAGTTTGCGAGCAGCCTCGAGCGCCGGAGCGGCAAGCGCGGGTAAACGGTAGGTCTGTTCGCCCGCGACTCGCAGGGGCTCGCGGCTGGTTGCGAGGATCCGAAGCCGCGGGCAACCGCGCAGCAACCGCTCCGCAACGAGCGCGGCCTCCGAGACGACGTGCTCGCAGTTATCCAGCAGCAAGAGCAGCTCTTTTTCGTGGAGGTATGCGAGCAGCGTCGTGAGCGGCGGTTGGTTCGGCACCTCTTGCAGCTCGAGGGCAGCCGCGATTGCCGCGGCGACGAATTCGGAATCGCCGAGCGGCGCGAGTTCGACCAGACGCACGCCGGCGCTCAGATGCTCGGCGAATGCAGCTCCCACCTCGAGCGCCGTTCGGGTCTTTCCGATGCCGCCGGGTCCCGTCAGCGTGATCAGACGGCGCTCGCGCACGAGCGCCCCGATCTCCGCGATTTCCGCTTCGCGACCGACGAAGCTCGTCAGCGCGGGCGGGAGCAGCGCCGGTCGCGATTGCGGCCGTGGTGCTTCACTAACCGCGGATTTTCCGGGCCGCGGAACGCTTTTCCGAACGGCGGCCGCCTCGAAGCTAAAGCGTTGTTCGGAATTGAGCCCAAGCGCGTCTGCGAGAAGCGTCAGCGTCTCACGCTGCGGCGTGCGCCGGTCGCCTCGCTCGAGCGCACCGATGCCCTGCGCGCTGATCCGGGCGCGCTCGGCCAGCGCCTCTTGGGAAAGGCCGGCTGCCAGCCGATAGCTGCGCAGCAGGGATCCAAAGGCGGAAGGTCGCGCGGAAGAGCTTTCGTTCTCCACCAAGCACCGCTGTTCGCGCTTTCGCGTGCCGCAACCTCACCGTCGCTCGCGTCGCCGAGTCGACTTTCGTTTGGACTACAGTCCGTGACCGGCGGCTGTTTTCGCCGGTCCGCGCCCCACGGCTTCGCGGGCGTGCTCGCGTGCCTCCTCGCGATACATCTCTGACCGAAGCGCCGGTATTTCTTGCCGGCTATGGCTGCCTTCGCCCATTTCCGTCACGCCGGCCGAAAACGCCCCAGGCCGAATCTCATTCGGATGATGCGTATCGGGGCCGCAGATGTGGTCGGTGTGCGCCCGCATTGCGAGCTTACTTGCCGCCGAAACGTCGACACCGGGTTCGTATTCACGGAACGGCTTCACCTTGTTTTGGTTTGGGTCTACCATCCTGTCTTCGATTGGCTTGATGTTCTTGTTGTAGTATTTCTCGGCAAAGGCTTCCGATCGATTTGCCCGGGCTTGGGCGCCTTGATCGAGGGGCCGGTCCTCCGCGCGCTGCCGGTCCTCCATCGCAACGATCTGGTACTTTTCATATTGGGTAACCGCTTTATCCAGCTTGGCGACGTCCTGAACCGTGACGTCGTACTTCTGATGCTTCTCTTCCTCAGTGGGCGGTACCGGAGCGGCCGGAGTGGATTGCTGCGGCGCGTTTTCAGCGACTTGCGGCGGAGCACTCTGAGCGGCTTGCTGCGGACTTTCCTGAGCGGCTTGCTGGGGAGCTTCCTGATCGGCTTTCTGCGGCGCTTCCTTCTGGTCTAGCATCTGTCTCCTCGAATCGCCCGGGGCAAGCTCGGGCCGGCAGGTTGATACTAGGGGAGACGAGCGGGGCGGCCCAGGTACGGTTCTACGAATTAGCTACACAAATTGAAAAACAGCTCCTCGCCGTCGCCGGTGAGGAGCTGTTCTCAGGTGAGCCGAGCGCAGGTTACAAGTCTTCGGGGTTGATGCCCTTGGGCTTGTATTGGGTGCTCTTGGGAGGAGCGACGACGGCGACGTCGCCTTCGTAGTCTCCTTCGTAGTGGACGGTCTGCTCGAGCGGCGGCCGGCGGTCTTGGAAGCCGCTGACCAACTTGGAGCCGGTCAAGACCGGTTCCGGCTCGAGCCCGTATTCCGCGCCGTCCAGGAACGCGCCACGCGGACGGCCCTCTTCATCGAGATCCTGGCCTTCCGGTTCGATCACGATGTTGCGATAGCGCGACATGCCGGTGCCGGCCGGGATCAGCTTACCGATGATGACGTTTTCCTTCAGGCCCAAGAGCGGATCGTGCTTGCCCTTGATTGCGGCATCGGTGAGGACGCGGGTCGTCTCTTGGAACGACGCCGCCGAGAGGAACGACTCGGTCGCGAGCGACGCCTTGGTGACGCCGAGCAGCACGGGCTTGCCCTCTGCGGCCTTCTTTCCCTCGCCCTTCATCTTCTCGTTCTCGTCGGCGAAGACGGCCGATTCGATCAGTTGGCCCGGCAGCATCCGCGTGTCGCCGCCGTCGACGATCTTGACCTTGCGCAGCATCGAGCGAACGATCGTTTCGATGTGCTTGTCGTTGATGTCGACGCCTTGCGAACGGTAGACCTTCTGGACCTCCTGGACGAGGTATTGCTGCAGGGCGTTCTCGCCCTTGTACTCGAGGATCTCGTGCGGATCGAGCGAGCCTTCGTTGAGCGGGTCGCCGGCGGTGACGGGCGCGCCCTCTTGCACGTAGGAGCGCGTGTTGTAGGGCACGTCGAACTCGTGCGCCTCGCCGTGCGAGTCGGTGACGACCATGACGCGCTTGCCTTTTTCTTCGGTGATGTGGACGGTGCCCGAAACGGTCGAGATCGTGGCCTTACCCTTGGGCTTGCGTGCCTCGAAGATTTCCTCGACGCGCGGCAGACCCGTGATGATGTCCTCGGTCGCGACGCCACCGGTATGAAAGGTGCGCAGCGTCAGCTGCGTGCCCGGTTCGCCGATCGACTGGGCGGCGATGATGCCGACCGCTTCGCCGATGTCGACCTTCTTGCCGGTAGCGAGGTTGCGGCCGTAGCACATCGCGCAGACGCCGATCTTGGCCTGGCAGGTCAGCACCGAACGGATCTTGACCGTCTTGATGCCCGAGGCGATGATCTGATGGGCCTTCTCTTCATCGATCTCGTCGTCGCGCACGACCAGTTTCGTGCGCGGCTTTTCGGGATCTTTGATGTCCTCGGCCGCGCGGCGGCCGATGATGCGGTCGTAGATCGGCTCGATGATCTCCTTGCCGACGCCGATATCGTACACGGTGATCCCGGCGGGGGTGCCGCAGTCTTCCTCGCGCACGATCACGTCCTGCGCGACGTCGACCAGGCGCCGCGTGAGGTAGCCCGAGTCCGCCGTGCGCAGCGCCGTGTCGGCCAAGCCCTTGCGTGCGCCGTGGGTCGAGATGAAGTACTCGAGTACCGTCAGCCCCTCTTTGAGCGAGGCCTTGACCGGAATCTCCAAGATGCGGCCGGACGGATCGGACATCAGTCCGCGCATGCCGCCCAACTGCTTGACCTGGCTGATCGAACCGCGCGCGCCCGAGGTCGCCATCATGAAGACCGGGTTGAGCGGGTTCTGCGCTGCCTGCATGGCGGCCGTGACCTCTTCCGAGGCTTTGGACCAAACTTGGATCGTCTTGTTGTATTGCTCGTCCTGCGACATGAAGCCGGTGTCGACGAACTCGTGGAGTTTGTCGACCTCATCTTGTGCGTCTTCGAGGATCTTGAACTTCGCATCCGGGACGATGATATCGCTGATCGAGACCGTCGTGCCCGATTGAGTGGCATAGCGGAAGCCCAGGCTCTTGATCGCGTCGAGGAAAGCAGCCGTTTCGGCGTTGCCGTGACGGCGGTAGCACTCGGTGATCAGCTTCTTGAGCGCGGTCTTGTCGATCGTGTGGTTGCGGAACGCTTCTTTCCACGAGGTCGGGAAGGCGTCGTTGAAGATCACGCGCCCGACCGTGGTCCGTACGAGTTCGTTCTGCCAGCGAACCTTGATCCATTGCTGCAGGCCGATCTGCTTGTGCTCGTACGCGATGACGGCGGCGTTGAGGTCCTCGAACGTCGGCAGCCGCTCGCCGTTGGCGTCGGTAACGCCCGCGACGGCTCCATGGCCGTTGCTGCTGATGCGGTCGGCCGCGTTCTGCCCGATCGACGAGATGAGCGCGTCCTCGGGAATCGCGCCCTTGGCCGGACCCTTGTACTCGTCTTTTTGGAACGTCAGGTAATAGAGCCCGAGCACCATGTCTTGGGTCGGGATCGAAACCGGCTGGCCGAAGGACGGCTGCAGGATGTTGTTCGACGACAGCATCAGGATGCGCGCTTCCGCTTGCGCGCCGGCCGAGAGCGGAAGGTGAACGGCCATCTGGTCGCCGTCGAAGTCGGCGTTGTACGGCGTGCAGACGAGCGGGTGCAAGTGGATGGCCTTGCCTTCCACCAGCACCGGTTCGAACGCCTGAATGCCCAGGCGGTGCAGCGTCGGCGCGCGGTTGAGCAGCACCGGGTGTTCGCGAATCACTTCGTCGAGCACGTCCCAAACCTCGGGACGCACGCGCTCGACCATGCGCTTGGCGCTCTTGATGTTGTGGGCCTGGCCGCGATCGACCAGCTTCTTCATCACGAACGGTTTGAAGAGTTCGAGCGCCATCTCTTTTGGCAAGCCGCACTGGTGCAGCTTGAGGTGCGGACCGACGACGATGACCGAACGGCCCGAATAGTCGACCCGCTTGCCGAGCAGATTCTGGCGGAAACGCCCCTGCTTGCCCTTGAGGATATCCGAGAGTGATTTGAGCGGACGGTTATTGGGGCCCGTAACCGGGCGGCCGCGCCGGCCGTTGTCAATCAGCGCGTCGACCGCTTCTTGCAGCATGCGCTTCTCGTTCTTGATGATGATCTCGGGCGCCGACAACTCCAGCAGCCGCTTCAGGCGGTTATTGCGGTTGATGACGCGGCGATAGAGATCGTTCAGGTCCGAGGTGGCGAAGCGGCCGCCGTCGAGCTGCACCATCGGGCGCAGTTCGGGCGCGATGACCGGCACCGCGGATAGGATCATCCACTCGGGCTTGTTGCCCGAGTTCAGGAACGCTTCGACGACTTCGAGCCGCTTGATCGCCTTGATTTTCTTCTGGCCGGTCGTCTCTTTGAATTCCTTACGCAGGTCCTCTTGCAGCTTGCGCAAGTTGAGGTCGCGCAGCAGCTCGCGGATCGCTTCCGCGCCCATGCCGGCCTTGAAGGCGTTGCCGAACTTTTCACGCGACTCGCGATACTTCTGCTCGGTCAGGATCTCGCGCTTGGTCAGCGCCGTGCTGCCCGGCTCGATCACGATGTAAGCGGCGAAGTAGATGACCTTCTCGAGCTGGCGCGGCGACATGTCGAGCAGGATGCCGATGCGCGAGGGCACGCCCTTGAAGTACCAGATGTGGGTGACGGGCGTGGCCAGCTCGATGTGGCCCATCCGCTCGCGGCGCACCTTGGCGCGCGTGATCTCGACGCCGCAGCGGTCGCAGATCATCCCTTTAAAGCGGATGCGCTTGTACTTGCCGCAGTGGCATTCCCAGTCTTTGGTGGGTCCGAAGATCTTCTCGCAGAAAAGTCCGTCCCGCTCCGGTTTGAGGGTGCGGTAGTTGATCGTTTCGGGCTTCTTGACTTCCCCAAAGGACCAAGCGCGGATTTGCTCGGGCGAAGCCAAGCCGATCCGCATCGCGTCGAAGTTGTTAACGTCGAGAAGGTTCATCGTTCCTCAGTGCCGGCAGCGTCCAAAAACGGTAGAAAAAGCAAACAGGGACTCGGCCGTCGCCGCTCCCTGAAATTTCCGTTCTATTGTCCGCGGGG
>Ga0302326_10018554_pt1 | contig 14419 bp, 12 predicted proteins | sample Palsa_T0_3_FD_202264 | JGI IMG/M metagenome (GOLD analysis project Ga0302326, IMG submission 202264) | Peat permafrost microbial communities from Stordalen Mire near Abisko, Sweden - Palsa_T0_3 | ecosystem: Environmental > Terrestrial > Soil > Palsa > Peat permafrost | place: Sweden: Abisko... | reverse complement strand
CCTCGTGCTCCAGGCCCGAGTACAGGTCCTCGGTGTTTTCGCGGAAGATCACCATGTCGATCTTCACGTCGTCGAAGCGCGTCTTCAGGCCAGGCAGCGAATGCACCGGCCGCACGTTGGCGAAAAGATCGAAATGCTTGCGCAGCGCGACGTTGACGCTCGAGAATCCGCCGCCGATGGGGGTCGTCACCGGACCTTTGAGTCCCACGTGCGTGCGTTCGAGCGATTCGATGACATGCGGCGGCAGCACCTGTCCGGATTTCGCGATGATGCTCGAGTTCAAATCGGCGCGCTGCCAATCGATAGAGACGCCCGTGGCGTTGACCGCGCGGATGGTTGCTTCGGCGACTTCCGGCCCGATACCATCGCCGGGAATTAACGTAACTGGATGAGACACGTTTACCATTGTAAAGAAGGTTGTGAGTAAAGCATGGCTCTCATCAGACGCGCCCTCATCAGCGTGACCGACAAAACTGGAGTGGCGGAGTTCGCTCAGGGTTTGCGCGACCTGGGTGTTGAAATCATCTCCACGGGCGGCACGGCCCGCGTGCTCGAGGCGGCCGGAGTACCGGTTCGCGAAGTGTCGGAGGTAACGAAATTCCCGGAAATGCTGGACGGGCGCCTCAAAACAATTCACCCGGGCATTGCGGGCGGAGTGCTGGCGGTCCGAAGCAATCCGGAACACATGCGTTCGCTTGCTGCGCACGGAATACCCACCGTCGACATGGTGGTTGTGAACCTGTACGCGTTTGAAAAAGTGGCTGCCAAGAAGGGCGTGCCGCTCCAGGAACTGATCGAGAACATCGACATCGGCGGGCCCACGCTGATTCGAGCCGCGGCCAAGAACTATCAAGACGTCGCGGTGGTGGTCTCGCCCGACGACTATCCCAGGATATTGGAGGAGCTGCATGAGCGCCACGGCGAGCTATCGGAGCCGACGCTTTGGGGACTCGCGAAGAAGGCTTTCGCGCTGACCGCGGCCTACGATCGGGCCATCAGCAACCGCTTGGCCTGGGTGGGCACGGAAGACGAATCTGGTTTGCCGGCGCTGCTGGATATTCGCGCGCCGCGCGCGCTCGACTTGCGCTACGGCGAGAATCCGCACCAAAAGGCCGCGCTCTATTCCAATCGCCACGGAGGAATCGCCGCCGCCGAGCAGTTGCAGGGCAAGGAGCTTTCCTACAACAATCTGGTGGATTTGGACGCGGCCTGGCAACTGATTCGCGAATTTGACGAGCCGGCCGCCGCCATCATCAAGCACACCAATCCATGCGGTTGCGCGGAGGGAAGCACGCTCGCCGAGAGCTATCGCCGGGCGTTCGAAGCCGATCCTGTATCCGCGTTTGGCGGTGTGCTGGCGTTCAACCGGACCGTGGATCGCGAAACCGCCGCCGAAATCGCCAAGACGTTTGTGGAAGCGATTGCCGCGCCGGGCTATGATTCCGCTGCGCGCGAATTGCTCGCCTCGAAGAAGAACTTGCGGCTGCTGGCGGCGGGTCGCGCGCCGGAGGAGCCCGTAGTGAAATCGATCAGCGGCGGTTTCTTGGTCCAGACCGCCGATGCGCACCGGCTGGAGCGCGGCGAGTGTCAGGTGAAATCGGAGCGGAGCCCGAGCGACGAGGAGTGGCGCGCGCTGGAGTTTGCCTGGAAGGTGTGCAAGCACGTGAAGTCGAACGCAATTGTTTACGCACGCGACGGCCAGAGCGTCAGCGTGGGAGCGGGGCAGATGAGCCGCGTGGATTCGGTGAAGGTGGGCGCGATGAAAGCGGTGCTGCCTTTAGGAGGAACGGTGCTGGCTTCCGACGCGTTTTTTCCGTTTCCCGATGGCGTCGAGGAGGCCGCGAAGCACGGTATCACGGCCGTGATTCAACCGGGAGGGTCGGTCCGCGATGACGACGTAATCGCCGCGGCCAACAAGCTGGGCCTCGCGATGGTGTTCACGGGCGTGCGGCATTTCCGGCATTAGAGTGGGTCGCGGCTAGTTCAAAACCTTCAGTTCTGCAGCTGCGGTCAGGTTGTAAAAATCGCGCAGGCGGCGCGCGGCGGCCGGACCGATCACCTTCGCCAACTCCTCCGCCGATGCCTCCCGAACTCGCTCCAGGCTTCCGAATTCGCGCAGCAGCTTCGCGATGGTCTTCGCGCCGATGCCGTCCACTTGCTCCAATTCCGAAGTCAGCCGCGCGGCGCCTCTACGCGTGCGGTGGAACGTGACCGCAAAGCGGTGCGCCTCGTCGCGCACCTGTTGGATCAAGTGCAGCACCGGTGAATAGCGATCGAGCTTGATCGGCTCGTCTTCCTGGCCATACACGTAAATGATCTCTTCGCGCTTGGCGATGGACGCGACCGGTTGATTGATGACGCCGATGGCCTCCAGCGCCTCCACGGCCGCGTGCAACTGGCCGAGGCCGCCGTCGATCAGGATCAGGCTTGGAAATGGCTTGTTCTCCTGTTGCAGACGCGAGTAGCGGCGCGTCACCACCTCGCGCATGGACGCGAAGTCGTCGTTGCCCACCACGGTCCGGATGATGAACTTTCGATAGTCCGACTTCTTCATCCGCCCGTCTTCCCAAACCACCATGCTGGCCACTTTGTCGGTGCCCTGGATGTGCGAAATGTCGAAGCACTCGATGCGCTTGGGCGGATCGGGCAATCCCAGCGCGTCCTGCAGCGCCTCCCGCATCGCTTTCGATGACGGGTGCATGATGCGGAAACGCTGCTGGAATGCGTGTTTCGCGTTGGTCTCCACCAGCGCCAGCAGCGCCTTCTTTTGGCCGCGCTGCGGGATCAGGATCTCCACTTTGTGGCCGCGCTTGTCGCTGAGCAGCTCCTCCAGTTCTTCGCGATCCTCGAAGTCCACCGGCACGTGGATGCGATTGGGAATGTATTGCTGGTCAAGATAAATCTGCTTGAGCAGCGAGGAAAAGAATTCGGGTTCTTGAAAGTCGAATAGATCTTCCCAGAAGTACTCGCGGCGATCCACAATGCGGCCGTTGCGCAAGTGGAACAAATTGGCCGCAACCAGCGGCGGCTCGGCATGGCAAGCGAAGATGTCGATGTTCTCGCCTTCGGCCGCGGCGATCTTCTGCTTCTCCTCCATCTCCTCCACGGTAGAGATGAGATCGCGCAGCGCGGCGGCTTCTTCGAAGCGCGTCCCTTCAGAGGCTTCGCGCATGCGCGCGCGCAAATCGCGAGCCAGATCCTTATGGCGTCCTTCCAGGAACAGCTTCACGTCGCGAACCGCGGCGGCATACGCTTCATCGGTGGTCAGGCCTTCGACGCACGGTCCCAGGCAGCGATGGATGTGAAACTCCAGGCAGGGGTGCGTGTGCGTTCGCGTGAGATCCACTTTGCACGACGGAATCTTGAAGTGGCGATGGATGAAATGCACCAGCCGGTGCGCGAGGTTGCCGGGGAAATACGGGCCATGATACGTTGAGCCGTCCTTGATGAGGCGGCGCGTCACATACACGCGCGGATATTTCTCGCTGGTGACCTTGATGTAAGGGAAAGTCTTGTCGTCCCGCAGCAGGATGTTGAAACGCGGCTTCCACTGCTTGATGAGATTGTTCTCGAGCGCCAGCGCCTCTTTGTTGTTGTCGACCAGGATGTATTCGATGTCACGGGCGTCGGAGATAAGCGTGCCGGTCTTCGAGTCCGCCAGACGCTCATCGGAGAAGTAGCTGCGAACGCGGGCCCGCAGGTTCTTGGCCTTGCCCACATAAATCACTTCGCCGTATTGGTCCTTGTAGAGATACACTCCGGGCAGCAGAGGCAGCTGGGCGGCTTTGTCCCGAAGTTCCATGGGGAGGGGTCACCTCTATTGTCGCAGGCCGAGGCCACGCAGACTAGAATCAAGGAAGAGTCCGAATGACGAGGAAGTACTCACTCTTAGTGGAAGGCGATGCATCTGGCTACAGCGCCCACGTTCCGGAATTGCCGTCGATTCTCGTGACCGGAAAATCCATGGACGAATTGACCGGCCGCGCCATCGAGGCGATTCAACTTTGGTGGGAAAGTGGCGATCTGACCGGGAGCTAGTTCCATTGTCGCAGCCGCAATTGTCGCAGCCGCCATTGACATGCGTCCCGCACCGACGTATTTTGGGAGGCGCGTATGCAGACCTCGCTCCATTCGCGACGTTGCTCCGCCGCGATGATTCTGTCCGCCTTGCCTGCGGCTCTTTTCGCTCAGTGGCCGTCTTACCCTACCCCAGGCGTCCCCAGAACTTCCGATGACAAGCCGAACCTGAGCGCTCCGGCTCCCAGAACTCCCGATGGAAAGCCGGATCTTACCGGCATCTGGGAAAATGCCCGCGCAACAGGCAGCGCCCCACCAGCCCCCGCGCCGAATGCGAAAGCCCCGGCGGCGAACGACGATTTCTTTGCCGGCATCAAGACCAACGACGATTTCTTGGCGATAGCCAAGCGGAGCCCGTTCTGGAATCTCGGGTCTTCGTTCAAAGACGGCCTGCCGTTTCAACCCTGGGCCGCCGAATTGCACCGCCAACGCGTCGCCGACAATAACAAGGACAATCCCGACGCGCACTGCCTGCCGATGGGGATCATGCAGTTTCACAATCATCCCGAACCGCGCAAGATGATCCAGACTCCGCAGGTGATCGTGATTCTTTACGAAGCCAACGCCGGGATACGGCAGATCTTCACCGATGGACGGCCCCTGCCCAAGGATGCGGAGCCGTGGTGGTACGGCTACTCGACGGGCCGTTGGGAGGGCGACACGCTGGTGGTGCAATCCACTGGATTCCGCGATCTTGGATGGCTGGATGTCGAGGGCAGCCCTTTGACCACCGACGCCCACGTCATCGAGCGCTACCGCCGCCCCGACTTCGGGCACTTGGAAATCGAAGTCACCATCGACGACCCCAAAGCCTACACCAAACCCTGGACTGTCGCGGTACATCAGCGGATTATGGTGGATACGGAATTGATCGAGTTCGTTTGCCAGGAAAACGAAGTGGACGCGCCGCATTTGACTACAAAGTGACGGTCCGAACCGTTTTCGCGTCTCGGTATACTTAGAGTTGTGGTACGTGCCTCGGTTCTAGGCTTCTTGCTTTGCGCTGTGCTTGTCGGCCAAGAGGACAAGGAACTCAAGACCCGCCCGCCCGATCAAGCCAAGCCCCAGCAGCAACAGGACCAGGAGCCGCCGGAAGAAGACGAGAGCCTCGCGCCGAAGACCTATTCCTTTAATCCGCTGGAAGCCGATAAGGATTTGAAGGTCGGCCTCTACTACTTCAAGAAGGGCAACTACAAGGCAGCCATGAGCCGGTTCCGTGAGGCCACGCTGTGGAATCCCACCTTTGCCGAGGCATTCCTGCGGCTTGGCGAAAGCGCGGAGAAGCTAAAGGACAAGAAAGCCGCCCACGAGGCCTACGAGAAGTTTGTCGCCCTGGCGCCCGACGATAAGCAGGCCGGCGCGATCAAGAAAAAGTTAGCCGGCCAGCGGTAACCGTTTACGCTTGCGGCATTCGTCTTGCGCGCGGATCACGGCGATCACACGGCTTACGCCAGCGTCCCATTGCGGAAACAGGTCCAGATACTGCACTTGTCTAGAGATGCGGCGGGGCACCACGCAGTCGTCCAGGCGCAGAGGGATAAAGAAAATCTCATCGAGAGGCACTTGGGCGGCGCAATGGAGGGCGAAGCGAAGCTCACTGTGAAAACTTCCGCGCTTGGAAGTGGCGCGTCGCGAAAAACAGGCCACAAAAAAGTCGGATGTCTGAATGGCGGTCTCGATGGCTCTGGGCCAGTTCTGTCCAGCAAGCAGCTTCTTCTTGTCGAGCCAGGGGCGAAAGCCATGCCGCTCGAAAGCCTGATACAGCTTCCTGATGAGCGAGAGATCCTCCTGGACATAGGCGATGAAAACCCGCGGCTGGGTTTGGCCGACGAAGCGAACGCCTCGCCTGCCGCCCGGTACGAATTTGCCCAGTCCGTCGATCTCCACCGTGGCTCCCTGTTCCAGAGCTTGGCGGAGCAGGCGGGCGATGCGGCGTGTGAGGGCTGCGTTGGAGCGAGACCCGCTCATTTGGATCGCTTCTTGGTCCGGGCGCGCCAGGCGCTGGGGGGCTTAATGCGGCGTGCGCCGAGCGGTAGGCTTTCTTCAAAATAGAACTCGGGCTTCGGGCCAGGCCAGAAGGTCCCTAACCCGGGTAGCGAAGCGCTGTGTCCATGGCGCACTCGTTTTAGAATGCCGTTGAGGATGAGGTCGAGCTGATCGGCTGCCGCGGCCGGGGTGATTCCCGATTCCCTGGCCAAACGCTGCACGATCTGCTCTTTTTTCATTTCCAAACAGATCATAATGCGCCACACGGCGCCGACGGACGGATGCCGTCAGGAGTCTGGTCCACTTTGAGCTGTATTATCAAATAGATACGGATCTATGCCAGGTTGGTTAACTTTTGTGACTCGCAATCTCAAATGAAGTGGTTTTAACAAGCAGTTAAGGTGGCATTCATCTCCGGCTGAAATGATGAGTGAGAAGTTATCGATATAGCTTCTAACACCTAAGGAGATCTCTAAATGAAGAAAATCATGACTCTGATGCTGGGCCTGTCCTTCCTGATGGGAACGGTCAGCCTGTTCGCGCAGGATACTAGCAAGACCTCGGACACGTCCAAGAAGAAGTCGAAAGCCAAGAAGGCGAAGGCCAAGAAGGGCGACACCAGCAAAACCGACACCTCCAAGTAACTTTAGTTCCATATACAAGGTTTTGAGTCGCGCATGCGGCCCAGTCAACTGGGTTCGACATGCGCGACAACTTTTTGGGGCGGATGGGTCTGCAGTAGACTGTGCCAGTGCGGGAGCGATCCGGTATACGCGGCTTTTTTTAGCCGCGTTTTCGATGCTTGAAGCTCCTATGGTTCGGGCGGCTCGCGATTCTGGGCAAGGAGTAGGCAAAACGCGGCTGAAGCCGCGAGTACCACTATTTCGACCCGGTACATAGAAAACAGTCCAGCAAGCCGGACTGTGGGGCAGAGTGCAAGACTGGCCCTGGTCGGGTACCGGGAAAAACGCGGCTTTGGCAGCCGCGTGTACCCGACCCGTAGCCGAGCGTACCTACACGCTCGGTTTTTCCTCCCGGCCGGCCTTTTTCCGAAAACCTGCACTTTCAAGTCGCACACCCTGCCGGTACCATGCGTTTGCCCGCCGCTGTTCATCTGGGTTACCGTGGATGTTACAGAGCCGCAAGTAGGCTGTCGATTTTATGGTGGAATGTCCAGCGTGCCACGCCAGCAATCCGCCGGAATCGCGGCAATGTTCCAGGTGCAGCGCGCCATTTGGGATTGACGGCGCTACTCTCGCCATCGAACCGACGGTCGCCTCGGCCACACAGCTCGATCCGGACGCCACGCCAACGGCGGCCGGCGGAACCGGCTGGTCCGTGCCGTTGCAGAAGCCGTCCTCCTCGGACCCCAGCGCCTCGCTCGAGCCCGGCATGATGCTGGGCGAGCGCTACGAAATCCTGATGCGTTTGGGAGAAGGCGGCATGGGAGCGGTCTACCAGGCGCGTGATCACGAATTGGAACGGATGGTGGCGCTCAAGGTGATTCGTCCGGAGCTGGCCGGACATCCCGATATTCTGCGCCGCTTCAAGCAGGAGCTGATTCTCGCCCGCCAGGTCACGCACAAGAACGTGGTTCGCATCTTCGATCTCGGCACGGCCGATGGACGCAAGTTCATCACCATGGACTTCATCGAGGGCCGCGACTTGAAGAGCATTCTCAATGAGCGCGGGAAGCTTCCGGTGGCCGAAGCCGTGCCGATCATACAACAGGTTTGCAGCGGTCTGGAAGCCGCGCACCTGGAAGGCGTAGTGCATCGCGACCTGAAGCCGCAAAACATCATGCTGGACGACGCGGGCCGGGTCTGGCTGATGGACTTCGGCCTGGCGCGCTCCATGGAGCTGGCTGGCTTGACGCGCACGGGAGTCCTGATGGGCACGCCCGACTACATGTCGCCCGAGCAGGCTCGCGCCGAAAGGGTGGAAGCGCAATCCGACTTGTTCAGCTTGGGCATCATCTTTTTTGAAATGCTCACCGGCCAGTTACCTTTCCAGGCCGATACTCTGATGGCCAAGCTCCTGCAGCGAGTGCAGCAACGGGCGGTCGCGGTGACCGAGATCGAGCCGGCCATCCCTCCGGAAGTGAGCGCCGTGGTGAGCAAGTGCCTGGAGCCGGACGTTAAGAAGCGGTACCGGACCGTTCGCGAGATACTGGTTGATCTTGAGAGCAGTTCGTTGCCGGGCGCCGGCACTACTACTTCCCTTTCTGAGCTGGGTCCGGGATCGCTGTTCGGGCCGCGTTATCGTATCGAATCGATTATTGGCGAAGGCGGCATGGGCAAGGTGTACCGGGCCCACGACAGCGATCTCGACCGCACGGTGGCGCTGAAGCTGGTGCGGCCCGAGTTGGCGAAAGACGCGAGCTCACTGCAACGTTTCAAGCAGGAGTTGCTGCTGGCGAGCCGTATTTCGCATCGCAACATCCTGCGCATTCATGACCTAGGCGACGTGAATGGCGTGAAGTTCATTTCCATGGCGTTCGTGGAGGGCATGGATCTGCACGACTTGATCGCGAAGCAGGGACGGCTGCCGGCCGAGCGAGCCGTGAACATCGCCAAACAGCTGGCCGGCGCTCTGGAAGCGGCGCACGCGGAAGGCGTGGTGCATCGCGATTTGAAGCCGCGCAACGTGCTGATTGATGCGGACGATCACGTTTTTGTCTCCGATTTCGGTTTGGCTAAATCGCTGGACGCCGACACAACCGGCATGACACGAGTGGGCGAGGTGCTAGGCACGCCGCGCTACATGTCACCCGAGCAGGCGGAATCGAAGGCCGCCGACAATCGCAGCGACATTTACTCGCTGGGCATTATCCTCTATGAAATGCTCACCGGCGAAGCGCCGTTTACCGGAGAATCAGCTCTGCAGGTGATGTTCCAGCACGTCCAGCAACCACCGAAAGATCTCCGGCTGCTCAATCCCGAGACGCCCGATTATCTCGGGGCGATAGTTGCAAAATGCCTAGAGAAAGATCCCGCGCTGCGCTATCAAAGCGCACAGGAGTTGCTGCGGGATCTGGAATCGGGAACTCCGCCCACGCGCGTTGTCGGCTTGCGGGGCGCGCAGAAGGGCTATCCGAAGTGGCTGTTTGCAGCGGCCGGCGTGGCAGTGCTGGTGGGCATCGGAATGGCGATCCGTCCGGTCCGCGAACTCGTGCTTGGCCGATCATCCATCAGCATCACGCGCAGCACAACCAGAAGCAAGGCCGCTGCCGGGCCAACCGCGGCCGACAGGTTCGTGGCTTTGTTGCCGCTGCGAGTCGTCGGGAGCGATCCCTCCTTGCAGATTGAAGCGGCCGGCGTGACCGACGCCCTTTACGCCAAGCTGTTTCAGATGAAAAACGTCCATCTGTCTTCCGCCGGCGCGGTCGAAAAAATCAATGCCGCCGATCCGGTGACGAAGATCGCGCATCAGTTGGGCGCCAAGCTGATTGTGCGAGGAACAGTGCAAGGCGCGGGCGATAAGATCGACGCTGTGTTGCGCTTGAGCGATGCCGAGGGAAAGGAATTATGGACCAAGGATTTTCCGGGAGTGCGCCAGGATCTGCTGACGATTGAAGATCAGATTTTCAACGAACTGGTTGCCGCCTTGGAGCTGAAACCCAGCACCGAGGAGCTGGCTCGAACGACTGCTCACCCAACGGAAAACGTGGCCGCGTACGAGCTGTATTTGAAGGGGCGTAATATCATGCGCGGAAAGCGCGACGTCAAAGGCATCCAAGCGGCGGTGGATTTATACCAGCAGGCCATCCAAAAGGATCCCGGGTTCGCGCTGGCGTACGCGGGTCTGGCCGATGCCGCTCTCGCTATGTACGAAACTAAGAAGGACGCTCTGTGGTCGGAGAGGGCCCTGGCCGCCGCCCAACATGCGCAAACGCTCAACGACAATCTTCCGGAGGTTCACTTCGCGCTAGGCAATGTGTACCGGATTACCGGCAAGACGACCGAGGCGATTGTCGAGCTCAAGCGCGCCCTGGAGCTGGCGCCAAATTCCGATGAAGGCCACCGCCGGCTGGGCAATGCGTATCTTGTCGCGGGGCAGACTAATGATGCGTTGAAGGCCTATCAGCAGGCCATCGACGTCAACCCCTACTACTGGCTCAACTACAGCCGGCTGGGCGCAGCGTACTTCCAACTGGGCCAGAACCAAAAAGCGCTGGACGCGTTCCATCGCGTGGTTGAGCTGGCGCCGGATGTGTCCGATGGATACGAGAATCTCGGCGCGGTATATTTCCAGACCGGCAATTGGACCGAATGCATTGCCGAGTTTGAGAAGTCTCTAAAGATTGAGTCCTCCGAAAGCGTCTACTCGAACTTGGGCACGGCGTACTTTTACCTCGGCCGCCGCGAGGACGCTGTGAAGATGTTCGAGAAGTCCGTGGAGCTGAATCCCAATGATGAATTGGATATGGGGAATCTGGCTGACGGATACCGTTGGACTGGAGACAAGGAGAAAGCCAAGTCCACGTACCAGCGGGCAATTGCCTTGGCCTACAAAGCGCTGCAGGTGAATCCCCGGGATGCCAGTACGCTAGGGTCTCTGGCAGCCTACTACGCCAAGACCGGCGATTCCAAAAAAGGGCTCGACTTCATCCACCGCGCACGAAGCATCGACGCCAACGATAACGAGCTCATGTACAAGGAAGCAGTGGTTGAAGCGATTGCCGGACAGCAACAGGATGCGTTGGCCAGCTTGCGCGCGGCGTTCCAGAAGGGCTACCCAGTGGCGCAGGCGAAAAACGACCCGGAGCTAAAGCCGCTGGAGATGAATCCGGACTTCGGCAAACTGCTGGCCGAGTTCACTTCCAGAAAAAACTAGGCGGACTTGCGCCGGGATCGCAGGCGATGCGCCACGGCAATGGCCGCCCCCGCGACCAGAAAAAAGAGGTATTCCGACGGCTCTGGAACAGCCGACGTAGCAGCGTTGTCAAAAACAATTTCTAATACCGTGTCATAGTCAATGGCTTGGAAGCCGCAGAAATTGTATATAGGGCTGGAGCACGAATAGGTGACGTTGGGATTAAGAGGGGTAAAGAAGGTGATGCTGGAAAAGGGGCTAGTGGTGTCGTTGGTAAAATCGAAGATGCCTCCACCGCTGGCATCCGCTGAGAACGGTCCTGGAAAGGGGGCATCTCCGCCGGGTTTGATTTGAATTTTGGGATCATCGTAACAATCGTACGCATCGTCGCAGATGAATGTACCCTGACTGAATTCGTAATTGTCGCTCGGATTGACGGTGTTCACTGCGTCGGTAAAGCTGGACGGCGCCCCATCTTGCTCGAACCACCCGCCGCAGCCGCTCGAGTCCATGCAACCGGTCTGGTCAGGATCATTCAGACCTACTTCGAAGCTGCCGCCCGCTGGGATCGAGCTGGCGTGAGCAAGGGTAGCGAAGAGGGCTGAAATAGCTACGAAAAATAGTTGGTGTAGGCGCACGTGCTGAATCTTCCGATGGCCAGCTGGCGATCTCTGGCTGACTTTCGTTATGGTACCTTAAGGGTCTCGTAAACAGAAGCTCAAGTCCCCGATTTGGTACTAGTACTTGGCGGCGCGGCGACTTTTGGGGCTCGGGGGTTTAATAGCGACGGCTGGGATTCCAAGCTATAATTGTCGTGAAACGCCAGTCGGGGCGTAGCGCAGCCTGGTAGCGCACCTGCCTTGGGCGCATCCCATCCGGCTCCAACGGTTCTTTTAATTCTCCACGCTTCTTAGTATTTTCAACAATTTGGGGAACCTGCTTTTCGCTCAAAGCTAACCCCAGAGGCTTCAACGCGACGAGTTTGGACACGGTTTTGGCACGGTCGGTTGGGGTGAACCCCTCCGCTGAGACAATCTGCAGTTGGCACACTTGCCGTTCATTGATTTTTCCTTCTCAAACTACCTCAGTTCCTTCAGAATCGTCGTCAGCCGGTGAAGCGGAGGCGGGCTCTGGTGGAGACCAACCCGCTGAGGAATAGCCGGCTGGAAACTCATCGAGACGATGGGTGGGGGCGGCAGCCGTAGTCGCCCCCAAGCTTCGCCAGAAAGAATTCCACATCGGACGATAGATTTCCTCATGCCTGAAAAAACTCATGGTCGCTCCCTGCGACATCGTCGCGCGGTTGGCCCCCCGCTCGAACTCCTCTGGCGGCCGGTAGCCGAGCGCTGAATGGAGCCGAACGCGATTGTAGTAGCTGTCGATGAACGCCGCAATGTTTTCGCGGAGATGATCCAGGTCGCGGTACTCGTTCGCGTAGATTTCCTCTCGCTTGAGAGTCTTGATGAAGCTCTCGCAACTGGCGTTGTCGTATGGATTCGCCGGCCGACTCATACTTGGAATCATGCCGTGTCTTCGCAGCACCCCGACATAGGCGCCGGATGCGTATTGGACTCCGCGATCGGAATGATGCACGACGCCCGGTGGCGGCTCTCGTTCTGTTAGCGCCTTCTCCAGTGCCGCGATCGGCAAGCGCGCCGCCAAGGTTCGATCCAACTCCCAGCCGACTACCTTACGAGAGAACGCATCCAGGATCACGGCCAGAAACACCCACTCGCGATTCAGCCGAATGTATGTGATGTCAGCCACCCAAAGCTGGTTGAGGCCAGTCAGTTTCATCCGACTGGCCAGGTTGAGATAGACCTCAAAGTCGTGATCAGAATCGGTGGTGACTACAAAAGCCTTCGGCTGTACAGCGAGCAGATTGTCCTCGCGCATCAGCCGCGAAACCCGTTTATGATTCACCAGCATCCCTCGCCGCCTCAGCTCTTTGCTAACGCGTCGGTATCCATACCGCCGCTTGTGTTCGACGAAGATGTTCTGAATCGCCGACCGGACTTCCATGTTTTCCTCGACGGGCTCCCGCTCCTGCAGCGACCGGTAGAAACCGGCCCGGCTCACCGCCGCCAACTGACACATCCGCTCGATACTCAGGTTGCCTTGCATCGACATCAGCTCCCGGATTTGGTCGTAGATGCCGTCTCGCCAGGCTTCGTATTGCTCTGGCGTCGAGCCTCGACTTTTTGCAAGGCACCTTTGAAAAAATCTGCTTCCAGCGTTTTGTCCGCCACCAGCCGCTTCAGTTGCCCAATCTGCAATCGCAGTTCACGCTCTTTGGAGTTTTCCGGTGGACCTTGGCCGTCTTCAATCGGCTCCAGTTGATCGCGCCACTTGTACAACAGCCGCCGATGTACGCCGAGTTCTTCCGAAAGCGCGACGATATTGCCGCACCCCTTCAGCCGCTCGACTGCCATTTTCCGAAATGCCTTGGGATACCTTCCCACTCGTCGTTTTGCCACTTGCAGTCCCTTTCCCTGCAAAGTGTGCCAAATGCGATTGTCTCAATTTTGGGGGTCAGTCCAAGTTGATGGGCGGTCCGAAATTGGGGTGGTTGAAGATGTTGAAAAGATCGGCTCAAATCGACCTGCGTAGCGCCAAATCCGCGCAGGGCATTTCGTCCCAGATCTCCTTGCACCGCTCCAGTGGGTATCGTGAATGCCGCTGGATTAATTTCCCTTCCGCCGGCTACGTCCGGGTTTGCAATCCAGAGCGGTACTCCGAGAGCCCGATTCGGACGCGTCGCGCCGTACGCTCCTGACAAGACCTCGGTATTGAAGGGGTCGAGGCCCGTGACCACATTCACCGGCGGCGCAGATCGAGCGTAAATGATCGAATCCGTCCCCCAGCTCCCAAATATCGCTTTCCAGATTCCGCTTCCCGGAGCTGGAATGTTATACGAAACTGCGCCTGAGAACGTGTGCCGGATGTCATAGTCGGACGAACCACGCTCGTCAGACAAAGGAGCATCGGCAGCCGGCAAATTCACGAAATACGCGTCAGAGGAAGCGTCGTCGATCGAATGCGCCCAGGTATAAGAGAGCAATGTCTGGAGACCGTGCGAGAAGCGATGACGAAACTGGAGTTGGAGGGCGTTATAGCTCGAGTCCGCGTCGTTCCTCATCAAATCAAACTCGCCGGAGAACTCAGGATTCGGCGATTCGTAAATATCCTGCCGCATCAGCTTCCGGCCCGCAGCGCCCAGATAGGTCACCGTGAGGACATCGGCCTTTCCCAGAGTTCTTTCCAAGGCCGCGTTCCACTCGTAAGTTCTGGGTAACACGTGATGCGGGTCTACCACCGCAAGGTAATTAGCGGGGGGAGTCGTCGTGAAAGGAGGCGGCGCGGCCTGGGTGCCGCTCAGCGGAAATGAGGTATTGAGAATGATCTTCGTCTGAAGGTACGGGAATGCGCTGGCCCCATCCGCCACGTCGGAATATCCGAGGTCGTAAAAGAATCCGGCCCCGGCCCTGAAAACCAGATTCGGAAGGATCTGCCACGCCAAACCGAGCCGTGGCGCGAAATC
>Ga0302326_10018552_pt1 | contig 14420 bp, 8 predicted proteins | sample Palsa_T0_3_FD_202264 | JGI IMG/M metagenome (GOLD analysis project Ga0302326, IMG submission 202264) | Peat permafrost microbial communities from Stordalen Mire near Abisko, Sweden - Palsa_T0_3 | ecosystem: Environmental > Terrestrial > Soil > Palsa > Peat permafrost | place: Sweden: Abisko... | reverse complement strand
TCCACGCCAGCAGTCCCATGCGGGCTTCGCCGATGCCCAGCCAGTAATACCCGAGGCCTAGCGCGGCTACGTTACCTACCAGTTGAACTGCCGCCAGTTGTTTCATTTCACCTCCAGTCGGCGCGTGTCGCTGGTGGCCATCGATCCCGGCTGGTACATGGGCTGCACTCGCGCCGGGCTCACCTGGAACAGGCCCTGGTTCACCACCTTCAGCAGGTAGAAATACTGCTGCTGCCCTTGCGGGAAGTAGGTTTGGAAGATCGCCAAACGGTCGTCATGCAGTTCCCGCCGCGTGAAGAAATATTGCCACCATGGCGGCTTTGAACGCAGCTCATAAGCGGCATCGCGCTCGATGAATTCCGTGCCCGCGGGGATGGGATCTTCCACCATCAGGTATTTCCAATCCGACCCAGTCACGGTGAGGCGCACCGCCACGATGTCGCCCACGGCTACCGGCCCGTTCAACGGATTCAGATCGTAAACGATGCGGTCGCCATCCTTACCCGGCGCCAGCTTGAAGTAATCGCGCAGCAGGTTGAGCGAAACCGTGCCCGTCTTCTGCAGCTTCTCGTCCGACGACCAATATTGGGCACGCGTCGAATAGTAGACCCGCCCTTCGCCCGACGCGGTCACGCGGATGTGGTTCACGCCGGCCGCCAGTTTCGATTCATCGAGCGCCAATTCGGGCGCGATGAGCGCGGTGGTTTGATCGAGCCTCTGCGTGAGCACGGCTGCGCCATTCACATACACCGTGGCCGTGATGTTGCCGTTCAATTCGTGGGTCGAGCGCAGATAATCGGTGAGCCCATAGATCACCATCGCCGTTTGTTTGGTGGAGATCCACCAATAGCCTTCATCACGGTGATTCATCAACCACAGCGCGGCCTTCGGCAACAGCGGCGAATCCGGTTTTTCGTGCGAGAGAAACTTCACCGCGAATGCCGTGGCCTCGGCGGATGCGTCCTCTGAAAAATCAAGCAGAGGATCGCGTGTGGCCACCCACCACGCCTGTTCCGTATCCTGTTGCGCCGCCGATTCGAGCGCAGCCACCAGCGTGGCGGCGCGCGCGTCTTTGGCTTGCTCCATGGCCAGGCCGAGCAGCGCCGCGCCGTAGGGCGAGAGCTTGGAGCGATCGGTGTAGACCGTCGAAATCGCGGCGTTCTGGCCAGCCACGGCCAACGCATACGCCATGTAGGCGCGCAAATCGGCCGCAAGTTTGGTATCTTTCGCCAGATCCTGCTGCAGCCACGCGACGCCTTTGTTGACGGCATCGTCGTTGACCTGTACGTCGGCGCCCTTCGCCTGCACCAGGCCTGCGACCACGTAAGCCGTCATGAAGGGGTGAGAGTCGTCGGTCTCCCACCAGCCCCATCCGCCGTCTTCGTGTTGGAACGCATAGAGGCGGTCGAGTCCGGCGCGGATTTTTGCCTGTAAATCGTCGTCGTTCAAATCAACCTTCAGGCCCAGATCGCGCACCGCTTGCCGCACGATGATGTTGGGCAGGAAACTCGACATAGTCTGTTCCACGCAACCGTAGGGGAACGAGGTCAAGTAGTCCAGCGCGCTGAAGAGGGAGCCAGCGATAGAGGGCGAGATGCGGATGGAAAGCGAACGCGAGCCGGGCTGCACCTTGGCCGGGAATGTGAGGTCGAACGACGTATCGCCCGCGCCCGCCAGCACGCCGCCGCGCGACGCGGAAAGCGGCACGCCCGGTACGTTCACCGGCAGATCGAGTTCCATCGCGTCCGATTCCTCATCGGTCAGCGCCTTGCCCAGAACCGTGGCCGATCTGACCTGCTGCGCGCGCACGCGCCAATCCACTTTGACTTCGCCGCGGCTGGGGATGTTCACATCTTTGGGTGCGCCATCGAGCACGTCGAGGCCTTTGAGATCGAGCGAAATGCGCGCCGTCTTATCGCTGGTGAGGTAGTTGTGCACCAGCGCCGAGATCACCACTTCATCGCCTTGCACGAAGAAGCGCGGGACCACCAGGCGCAGAATCAAATTCTTGCGCACGATGGTCTTGAGCGTGGCGCTGCCTACCGATGTGGCGGCCGTGACGCCGCGCGTGGTGGCGCGCCAGGTGGTGAGCGAATCGGGATACTCGACCTTGGCGTGGGCGTGGCCGGTTGCGTCGGTGGTGAGGTCCGCGGCCCAAAACGCGGTATCGGGAAACGCTTTGCGTATCTTAGGCTGCACCAGGCGGTCGGGCTTGAGTTGGGCCAGCCGCGACGCGGGACGCAGTTCCGCCAATCGCATGCGGCGTTTGCCGGCTTCGCCGTTGAAGTAGTAATCGAGCGAGACGTCGGTGAAAACGCGATTCCAATCGGTGTCATAAAACACGCTGACCGGATCGGGCGTCAGGTCCTTGCGGATGCCGTAGATGGCTTCATCCACCACTCCCAGGCTGAATTCGGCGCGCGGCGCGGGCTGGCCGCCGCTATCGGTCACTTCGAGCGAATAATCGGCCGTCTGGCCGGGAAGATACTGCGGCTTATCGGTGGCCAACTTCACGTTCAGCTGGTGCTCGATAGGCGGCGCTTTAATATATTTTTGCCCAGCGTAATAATTGCCGTTGCGAATGAAGCTGGCGTTCACGCTGATGCCCGGCTCGTCACTGGCGGCGATGGGAACGTCGAACGACAAAGTGGAATCCGGCGAGCGCACAAGCTGATACTGCCGCAGATCGCGCCCTTCCACCGTGATGTAGACCGGCGTATTCGGTTTGCCCGCCACGATCATCAAATGCGCCGTTTCACCCGCGCGGTAAGTTTTCTTATCCGGCACAATCTGCAGGCTGCGATTGTCGGCCGCGCCGAAATCCGTCAAGGCTCCGCCGGAGATGAAGAAATAGCCGAAGTCTTCCACCACGCGGCCTTCGGGCGTGCGCGCGGTGATGTGCGCCTGGTAACCTCCACCGCGCTTGGGCGCGTCGAGCGTAGCCGTGGCCGAGCCGTCCGCGCCGGTGTCGACGTCGGTTGCGCCGGGCGCCGCCTCGCGCTTCTGAATCCGATAGTTCCAGCGCAGCAACTCCAGATGCACGTGCGCATTCACCGGCTTGTTATCGTAATCGCGCGATTCCACTGTGAACGTCATCTTGCTGCCTGGCGCATAGAAATAGCGTTCGGGCGTTACGTTGAGCACGAAGCTGCCATAAGTGGCGACGATCCATCCCTTGCCGATGATTTCGCGATTGCCTTGATCGGTAACGTGGGCCTCGATGCGGTACATATAATCGTTGGCGTGCTCGGAAATCTGCGAGGGAATGTTCACCGTCAGCTTGCCATCGGCGTCCAGCGTTCCGGTTTCGTTCGAGATCTGGTCGCCGGAGTCGTCGTCGCCGGAATCGCCTTGCGGGGTCATGCCGCCGTCATCCGGGTCGTACCACAATGGGTACCAGTAACGCTCGCGGTAGACGGCGTATTCCACTTTGGCTCCGTTCACCGGCTCGCCGAAGTAGTAGCGGGCGTCAATCGTGGCCTGCATGGCTTCCCCCTGAATTACGCGCGCCTTCGCGGGCGTGACGCGCACTTCGTACTCCGGCTTCTTGTACTCCTGCACCTCGAACTGGCCGTTCGCGGACAATTCGCCGGAGCGGACTTCAATCGAGTAGTCGCCCAGGCCGGCGCCGGCGGCGAGCGTCAGATCGTCATGCACCGTGCCCATGGCGCTGACGGCGAGCGTCTTCTGATAGACGGGCTTCTGATCGGCATCCTGAATCTGTACGCTGACGGTTTTGGCGCTGGGCATATCGTAGCCTCCGGGCGCTACCGCGCGCAAAACCGCTTTGAAGTGGACCGTGTGTCCGGGGCGATAGACGGGACGATCGGTGTACACGTAGCCTTTCCAGTCTTCGCGATCCAAACCGAGCGCGTAGCCGGTGAGAGTGCTCACGGCATAATCGTCATGGTTGCGGGCCACCACGCGGACATCGTCGGTCTTCTTGCCGTCAAAGGGAGATACCGCGAATCCGTTGGCATCGGTTTCCGCGCTGCTCACCATCTTGTCGCGCCCTTCGATCGAAACCGTGGCGTGGGGAACGGGCTCGCCGCTATGCCGGTCGAGCAACAGAGTCACGATGCGGCCTTTTCCGGCCTTGGTAATCAGCGCGACGTCGGAGACAATCAGGATGGTATAGGCGCGCAGTTGGCCCTTCACCGCCTCCACCAGATACACGCCCTTTTCGGCGACGGGCACAGCCACTGTCTGCCGGTCCCACCGGCTTTGGCTGTGCACCGGTTCGCGGAAGGAGAGCACGAGCTGCTGCGGATTCAATAGCGGAGCTTCGGCGTATTGCGTGCCCTTCGCCGCCCCGGCCCCAGCCCCACCCGCTGGCGTGGCGGCAGCCGGACCCTCGAAATGCGCGCTGACCGATTCCGTGAACTGCGCGCGCAGCGAACGCCGGATGCGCGCCCGCAATACGCGCTTCCACTGATGGAACTGCTCGATGGGCGTCAACTTGCGGGCGGGCTCCGGCGCACGGCCGCCGAACTGGTGGGGGTCTTCAATCTGCTGGAAGAACTTCAGCGGGTCGTTCACCCGGTAGACGCGGAAATCGAGCGCGTCCACATTCCATGCGCTCAGCTGAATCGCGGGCTTCGCGTGCGAGGCGTAGGTGTGCTGCGACATCAACGAGAAATACGGCTCGTCTTCGCTCTGGCACAGCGCGGCCGCGGCGGCGGCGAACAGGGTGAGGAATCGAAGTGCGCGCATGTGGTTCATGGAATCGCCTCGCTGCTTCTTAATATGTTCCAACGGTAGACGCCGAGGAATCCGGAGTTTTCCGCATCGGGCCTCCATTCAGCTTCGGGAAAATTGCGCAGTTCGTCGAGCGTGAGCCGGCGCATTTCGCCGGGACCGGAATCCTGCGGCCCGGTGTGATAGAGAACGTAGCGCACGCGGTCCGGACGGATCTGGCTTTCGCCCAGAAAGATCATGCTGTGAAAAGTCTCGGGACCCGCGGCGTGCCGTTGCCGGTAAAAGAGCAGGTCGCCGGCGCTGGCGCGATCCGGATTGCGGCTCACCAGGTGGGTGTTGAAGCGCCACAGGGTCTTGGCGTCGGCGAACTGGGCGAACGCCCCACTGGATAAATCGGCCGCGCTGAACGGGCCGGGCGTCACGCGAAACAAAGAAGCTCCCAGCGCGGTGAAGGGGTATTCGTACTTGCCGGGGGAATCGAACGCCGGCACCACGGGCAGACGGGCTGCCGAGGCCCACGCGGCATCATGCGCGCGCAGGGCCTCGCGATAGGCGTAGCGGATCAGCGCGGCGCAATCGTCGATTTCCGTTGGGCGGGCGCCGGGCTGCTGGAAATACTGCGCTTCGGCGACATAGGTGAACCATCGGCGGAAGGCTGCGCGCTCGGGCTCGCTATCGAGGCGTAGAAAATCGGGCGTGCCGTCCTCGCGGCCGTCGTGCTCTGCCAGGGCTGTGGTGAGGGATATGCGCGCTGCCGGGGCGCCGGGGAATTCGACGCGGATTTGCACGGTTCCCGGCAAAACGCCGGCGTGGATTTCGGAAGTCCAAGCGGCGCCGTGGCGTTCGAACGGACCGGCGGAGGCGATGTGGGGATTGCCGAGTACCGAGACGCGAGGGCGTGCGCCTGCCGCCGCGGAAACGGTGAGAGTGGCCGAGTCATAGCCATCGGCCCAGAGCGTGTTGGGAGAGATTTCGAGGCGAGGCATGACCGCCGGAGCGCGCCGTACCGCGGCCAGCGCGCAGACGAGGCCGGCGCAGGCCGCCGCGGCGGTAGCCATCCAAAGCTGCGGGCGATGCACTGGGTTATTGTACATGGGTGGGGCATGCTTTAGCTTGCCCAGAGAGTGTTTTCCGAATGCGGGATCTGCGACCTATTTCTTCTTCTGCTCCGGCGAGGAAAAGTCGATATTGGCATCGGCCGAGAATTTACGATAGCCAACAAACGACGCCGTATTTGCGATGTCTGAGGTGGACGGCGGGGAATCGAGAGACCGCGACATTTCCGTATCGGCCCGTGCAGGAAGCAGATACTCACGGCCGCCCACATCCGTGAAACCGTACTCCACCGTAGTGGAAGAGTGTAGGATCTTGAAATCGGCGGGGATATCGGAGGCTTCCAGCGTCAAGCGAAGGACCGTGGAAGTCTGGCTATCGAGGGCAACGACGCCCGAGTAACCCGCTATGGTTGTTCGGAGTTCACCGGCGCCAACGCGGTAACCCACACTGTGGCGCCAGTGCTGCCCGGCCAGCCTGGATTCGCCGGGGCGCGTGGCCGGCTCGGCTGGCCAGGTCTATGACATCCTCCCGGTTGTCTGCCGGTTACGCCGCCGCTGCTGCGGCCGCGCCAGGCCCTATATAACGGTAGTTCCCAAAGCCCAGCATCAGGTAGCCGATGCCGCTAAGCAAAAATAGCAGGACCACCCCGAATGCAGGGCTCTGCCCGAAGGCCTTCGCGACATCGATGGCGACCAGGATGGCAATCACGAGATTGACCACCGGAACCAGAAAGAGTACCAGCCACCAGCCGGGCCTGCCTGCGATCTTCAACAGGATGTATGCGTTGTAGAACGGGACCAGGATAGCCCACCCAGGCTGTCCGGCTTTCTCAAAGACCTTCCAAAAGCCGATGATTAACACCACCATGAACGCCATCCACACGAAGAACATAACACCGCCCATAGCGAGCAGCCCCCCGGTTGCAACCGTACTACTATCTTGCAAAAACAACGCAGGAATTGTCGTCATTAGAGTGTCTCCTTTTGAGGCAGGATTTACTGCCGAGATGAAGTATAGTCCCACTTCGGTGTCCGAAACAATACTTATTCCGAGTTGGGGGCATGTCTTTAGGCTTGCCACTCTGATAAGGCACTGCTTCCGCACGGATCCCCCTGGACCCGTTCTTCGCTCGAATAAGCCGGCCGGGCGGCTGCGGACCAGGGGGTCCGCCCTATTTTGGAAGCACGCCACAGGCCTTATGCGCTTCCAGCAAATCCGCCAGCACGCTCTTCATTTCGCCCTCATCGTATAGAAAGTAGTGCCCGCGCCCGCGCAGCTCGATCAGCCGGCTCGACGGAATCCTAGCATGAAGATCGCGCGCCACCGCGATCGGTATCACTCTGTCGTCGGTCCCGTGGACTAGCAGCACCATGCACGCTGCCAGATGCACCAGATCGATCTGCGGATCGGAATAGACCGCCTGTATGTCTCTCAACAGGCAACCGGGACTCTGCGCGTAACCTTCCCGGCGGTTCTCGCGGAATAATTCCTCCACTTCCGGGCGAGACAAGACACGCCGGTCATCGGCCGATAAATCCTGCTTCACTTCCGCGAAGTAACTGTCCCATTCACCGTAAACCCGATCGCGCTGATTCTTCTCGATGCGGAGAAAAGTCGCCGATCGTAAGTTCGCTAACTTCGCCGAAAGAAGGATGCGCCAAGCTTCCCGCGAATACCGCCGCCAGCTTGAGATCAGGTGGGGCAGGCCCATGCCGCTCACCAGCGACATCGCGCGCAATCCCGGAAGCCGGCCGCAGGCTAGCGCGTAGGTCGCACCCGCGGAAAACCCGAGGATGGAAAACGGCTCGCCCGGCCCCAGCAGCCGCTCCGTCAACTGCCGGACATCGTTCGCCCATCCGATTAGGGTGCGGGCGTGCAACGGAGTGGAAAGGCCTATGCCGGGCCGGTCGGGGGAGATGAGCCGGATATTGAGGGTTTCGAGGATCTCATCGAGCCCCGGAACGCGCTCCAGCCGCGAGCCCTGAAAGCTGTGACAGTACAAAATTGGCGTGCCCGCGCGCGGACCGCGATCCATATAAGCCAGCGTGCGGCCGTCATGCAGCGTCAACTTGCCGAATGCCGGATCGGATTCGCCGGGCGCCGCGCGCAGACCTGGGATGCCCTGCATCAGGCTCTCGACTGAGCTTCGCAATAGCTCCAGGTCCGCGTGCGGATCGCTGGTTGGCATGATAGGTTTGCCGATCCGCACGTGAAAATGGAAAGGCGGCTCCTGCTCATCTGCCTCAAGCGCGGCGAATACCACGGTTTCCGGAGTCCAGTCCAGCCGCAGGCCGCCCACTGCCACGGGAACCACGGGACAGCCGCTTTTCTCGGCGGCAACCACCGCGCCGGTGCTCCAATTGGTCAGTTGCAAGGCCGGATCGGCGATGGCGCGGCCCGCCGGAAAGATGATGACGGTGTGTTTTGCGCTCTCCCGAAGGTAGGCCGCGATGGTGTCCGACAGCCCCACCTTGCGCCGCACGCCTGGCGTCTCATCGGGAACCAGGACCGCGATCCCATAGTGATGGAGCACCCACCGTTCCGCCCGCACCACCCAGTTCCGGTTTTCCGCCGTCATTAGAATGCGCGGCACCCGGCGCGCGCGCGTGGCCAGCAGGTGGCCCAGAATGAACCCGTCCACCCCGGATTTGTATGCGTGGTTGGCCGCGATCACGTAGGAACCCGCCGGCAGATTGTCCAGCCCTTCGACATCGATCCACTGGATGACGTACCGGGCGAACAGAACCTGCATGAGCCGGATCGGCCAGCCCTGGGCACGAATACCTTCCGCGGCGCCGTGCCGCTGCCTTCCGGCCAGAAGGTAGAGCGGAATGGCGGTCGCCACAAAGCCCAGCAACACCGTCGCGGCCGACCGGACGACCGTCCGCGCGATGCTCTCGCCCGGCTGCTTCGGACTTTGGATTTTCAACAGTTCTCCTTTTGCCTGACGGCCTGCGGCCTGCGGGGAATGCTCCACGGCATCAAGGGTGTAGAGTCAGCTTTTGCACGCGCCAGTTGGTGAGCTCACCGGCGTAGAGCACATTCGGAGTGCGGCAGTCGATTTCATTTACCGTGCCGAACTCTTTGGCCAGTTTGCCGGCCGTGCCGAACTTGCCTAGAATCTTGCCGTCCAGCTCCATCCGGTAGATCTCACCGTTGTCCATGGAATCGGGCGGATTGGAATTCGAGCTGTACAGGTACTGATGAGCGCCGGGTGAAATGCAGATTGCCCAGGGTGAGCCGACATCGCCGAACTGGGTCTTGAAGTTGCCATCGTTGTCGAAGACCTCGATCCGCTTGTTGCCGAGATCGGCTACGTAGACGTTGCCCTGAGCGTCCACGGCGATCGAATTAGGCATATCGAATTGGCCCTGTCCGGAGCCTTTCGAACCCCAGGTCTTGATGAACTTGCCTAATTTGTCCAGCTTGACGATGCGCGCGTTGGTGTAAGCATCGGAGACGAAAATGTTTCCGGCGGCATCCCAGGCGACGTCGGTCGGGCGATTGAAATTGTCGCCGGCGACGCCCTGGCCGGGGACGCCGCGGCCCCCACGCCCGCCGCCGCTGCCGGCCGGATTGACGGCTTCCGGCTTGCGCCCGAGGGTCATCAGGAATCGGCCGGTAGGATTGAATTTGATGACCACGTCGGCCCCGCGGTCCACGGTCCAGATGTTGTCCTCCGAATCGATGCGAACCGTCTGCGCGAACATGAATCCGTAAATCCCGGCGCCCATCTCCTGCATGTATTTTCCGGTCGGATCGAACTCGAGAAGACGCGAGCCGCCGTGCGTGAAAAAGCGCGATCCGCCCATGGTCGCCTCTTCTCCTGTGCGCGTATAAACGAAGATGTCACCCTTGGAATTGGTGGCCACGCCCGCGGCCTCGCCCAGATGGATATTCGCCGGCAGGAGTCTCAGGAAAGGGACCACGGAATCGAAGGAAATATCCGGTACTTGAGCAAAGAGCAGACCGCCGGACAACAGCCATAGCGAAACATTCAGGAATTTCTGCATGGAAGTCCCTATTTCCCCTTCGGGTGCAGCATGATTTTCTGCACGCGCCACAATTGGATTTCCGAGACGTAGATCTCATCGGGATTGCGGCAATCGATCTCGTGCACTCCGCTGAACTCGCCCAATTGCTTACCCGCTTTTCCGAACCTTCCCAGGATCGTGCCATCGAGCTCCATCTTGTAAATCTCTCCCGTGACTGTGGACATCGTCGAATCGTTCCCGTCCGGGTACGAGTTCGATGAGAAAAGATACTGGTGCGGCCCCGAAGATACGCAAACGGCCCAAGGCGCGCCAACCGTGTCGTAGATGGCTTTGGATGTCAGATCGTCATCGAAGACCTGGATCCTGCGATTGCTCCGGTCGCCCACGTAGACGTTGCCCTTGGCATCGACAGCCATGGTGTGCGGAAGGTTAAATTGCCCGGGCGCTGAACCTTTCGATCCGACGGAGGTGAGGAATCTGCCGTTCTTGTCGTACTTCACCACGCGCGAGTTGCCATAGCCGTCGGAGACGAATATGTTGCCGGCCGCATCCCAGCCCACGTCGGTCGGCCGGTCGAAGGTGTACTTTCCCGGATTCGCCGCAGGCCCCGCCGGCGGAGGCGCGGCCACGGCGTCAGACGGCTCGGGTCTTCTGCCCAGCGTCATCACCACGCGGCCTTCGGAGTTGAACTCGATGACCATATTGGCGCCTTCGTCAACCGCCCAGATGTTGTCCTGCGGATCCACTCTGACCGCATGCGCGAAGACGAAGCCGTAAAGGCCCTCGCCGATCTCGCGGATGTAAGTTCCCCTTTGATCGAACTCAAACAGGCGCGTCCGCTGGCTTCGCGTGTAGACGAAGACGTGCCCTTTGGAATTCGTCGCCACGCCGATACCCTCGCCAAGGTAGACGTTGGTGGGAAGCTTCAGCAGGTTCGGTACCGACTCGTAGGCGATGTCGGGGACGTTCTGCGCTTTGGCCCGCGCAGCGAGCGCGGCGGGCGTCAGGTCTTGTCCGAACATGGGAATCGCCAATAAAACCGCCACGGAGAGATTGATTTCGCGATGTCTCTGCATAAAATCTCGTATTGATTATACAGGTGGGGCATGCTTTAGCTTGCCGGTTTTCTCAACGCGCCCGCGGCGAGGATGAGGGCGGCGGCCGTCAACACGTAGATTCCCCAATTCAACGCAAACGGATTCACCTCTTCCTCGACGGCGATTACGCCGAAGGCGGCGTGTTCGTTGAAATAGATCTGTATCCATGCCGCCAGAACGAAGGCCAGTGGCGCCGCGTTCAAATAGCGCGCCCAGGCGGTTCGGATAAAAGGGGCGGCAAAGGGCGCAGCGCAGGCGATTAGGCCAATGATCGTAAACAGGCCGTGAGAGTATGAAGGCTGCATCAGAAGAATATTGGTGAAGTCGGTCCCGATGAGTTCCCAGAATGTGTAGGACTCCGCGCGCACCGCCCGGCCGGAAATATTTGCCGCGGGCAGAAGAAACCAGGCGATCCAAAGCAACACCTCCGCGCCGAATGCAACCATGCCCATGCGCGCCGCCATGGCGCCGATGCCCTGCCCAGCCAGCTTGGCGGCCACCTTGCCTTGCTCCTCTGCCACGCCGCCCAACTGCTTCAAGTCCTTAGCGAGTTGTTGAGAGTCCACAACGGTGGGGACGGGCGGTGGGGTGTAGGCCGGAGCGGGCGCGGAAGGAGGCGACGGCTGGCTCGCGTGCGCTCCGCAGTTAGTACAGAAGGCTCCCTGGACTTGCGCGCCGCAATTCTGGCAGAACATGTGTGAGCTCCTTGAGGCGCACTGGCGCCTCGCGCTATTCTACGGACCTACCTCAGCACCGCCCGTCTACGCTCGCCATCGCTGGCCCAGATTATACCGCCCCCGCGCCATGTCCCACAGCGCCGCGGATTAGCCGAACGGGATCAGCGGCTGAAAGCTTTGTTGGCGCCCCAGCGGTAGATCGCGAAATCGCTATCCAGCGTCAAGACTTCGCCGGTGCGCGGTCGCGGTATCGGCCAAGGATTCGCTGGATCTGCGACGCATTGCGGGAAAGCTGAAATGGGATTTGGAAAGCGCCGTTGGCCATGCTCTCAAGAACCGCCTCGGCTGCTCCCGGCAACCTGCGCAGGAGGTAGCAGCCCTCGGCGATTACGGCTTCGCAAGTCACCAGCGGCGCCGCCAGAGCTTCCACCGTACTCGCGCAAACCCGATGTTGGCGCTCGCTTGAATCGAGCAACGCCACAACAACGTCCGAAGCGTTTCAGGTGCTTCTTATTGGAGCCCAGATCCGGCAAACCAGACGCGAACTTCCCGATTCCAACGATCTTCGGACGGCCCGCCGGCGGATGAGTTGCCGCGAGCAAACGAATTCCCTCCCTTATTACGCGGGAGCGGCTCCAGCCCAGACGCCGGGCCAGGCTGGCGAGTTCCTTTGCCGCCTCTTCATCCGACCTCGCCTGCACCCTGCCATATGTTTAGCGTATTACAAATAGGTGGTTGCAGTACGCAGCTCATGTCCGTTGAAGACAGCGATCAAGTGTCTGCCGGACCTCGAACTGCCTGACTCCACCACTGACGGCGAGCGACGCCAAGGCCGCGCCGCTGCTGGCCGCCGCTGGCGCTACCATAGTCAGGATGGCTTTCCGAGGCGTAGACTATTTCGCGATCGATTCCCTCTTCAGCGAGCAGGAGTTGATGGTGCGGCAGACGGCGCGGCGCTTCACCGATGAGCGCATTGCGCCGGTAATCCGCGATTGCTTCCGCGATGCCCGCTTCCCGGCGGAATTGATTACTGAAATGGGCGAGCTGGGCTTCTATGGCGCCAATCTCCAAGGCTATGGCTGCGCCGGCATGAGCAACCTGGAATATGGCCTCGTCATGCAAGAGATCGAGCGCGGCGATTCGGGCGTCCGCAGTTTTGTTTCCGTGCAGGGCGCGCTGGTGATGTATCCCATCCTTACTTATGGATCGGACGCGCAGAAGGACCAGTGGCTGCCGCGCTTGCAAAGCGGCAACGCCATCGGGTGCTTCGGTCTGACCGAGCCGGATTTCGGTTCGAACCCGGCCGGCATGCGCACCACGGCCAGGCGCGACGGCGATTCCTGGGTGCTCAACGGCGAGAAGACGTGGATCACCAACGGCGGCGTGGCCGATGTCGCGGTAGTATGGGCGCGCGGTGAAGCCGGCATTCAGGGCTTTCTGGTAGAGCGAGGCACGCCCGGGTTCAGCACGTCGGATATTCACGGCAAATGGTCGATGCGCGCGTCGGTCACCTCCAGCCTGGCTTTCACCGATTGCCGCGTGAGCGAGAGTTGCCGGCTGCCCAATGCCAAGGGTCTGAAAGCGCCGCTGGGGTGCCTTTCGCAGGCGCGATACGGCATTGGCTGGGGCGTCATCGGCGCGGCCATGGATTGCTATGAAACGGCGCGTGCCTATTCGGTGCTGCGCAAACAGTTCGACGATCGGCCGATCGCCTCGCATCAGCTGGTGCAGGAGAAACTGGCTTGGATGATCACGGAAATCACCAAGGCGCAGCTGCTGGCCCTGCAGGCAGGGCGGTTGAAGGACAAAGGCAAGCTGGAGCCGGCCCATATCTCGATGCTGAAGCGGAATAACGCCGCCATGGCCCTCGATTGCGCCCGGCTCAGCCGCGATTTGCTGGGGGCGAACGGAATCACCGACGAATACCCGATTATGCGTCACCTCTGTAACCTCGAAACCGTCAAGACTTATGAGGGGACGGACCATATCCACGCCCTGGTGATCGGCGAGCGGGTCACGGGAGTGGCGGCATACCGCTAGGCCGGAAAAACAAGATTAGCCATGAATGCACACGAATAAAACTTAATGTGCTATTCGTGTTTATTCGTGTGCATTCGTGGCTAAAATCGGAAACTAATGCTTCTCTACGCACTAACCATTCTGGTAAGCGCCTTCCTGCTGTTCCAGGTGCAGCCCATCATCGCCAAGATTATCCTGCCGTGGTTCGGCGGTTCGGCGGCCGTCTGGACGGTCTGTCTGCTGTTCTTCCAGTTGGCGCTGCTGGCCGGATATTCCTATGCGCACGCGCTCATCCGTTATTGCAAGCCGCGCGCGCAGATGCTGATCCACTCCGGCCTGCTGGTATTGAGCTTGCTGGCGCTGCCCATTTATCCCGGCGCGCAATGGAAGCCGGCGCCCATGGCCGACCCTACCTGGGGCATCGTCTCACTGCTGGCGGCCAAGATCGGCATACCTTATTTTCTGCTTTCCACCACCGGTCCGCTGCTGCAGGCGTGGTATGCCCGCAGTTTTAAAGGCGCTATGCCGTACCGGCTCTATGCACTTTCGAACGCCGGGTCCATGTTCGCGCTGCTCAGCTATCCGTTCCTCTTTGAGCCGGTCTTCCGCACGCATCAGCAGGCGGCGATGTGGTCGGTGGCCTATGGCGTTTTCATCCTGATCTGCGCCGCTACCGCGATTCGTTCCGGCAAAACCGCGCTTGTGGACGTCGCCCCTTTCGATATCACCACCGACATGGCTGGCGAACCGGACGGCCAGGCAGCGCCCACGCGAAGACATTATTGGTTGTGGCTGGCGTTGCCCGCGATCGCCTCCTTGATGCTGCTGGCCATCACCAACCACCTTTCGCAGAACGTGGCCGCGATCCCGTTCCTCTG